>OJRA01000989.1_pt1 | contig 10172 bp, 8 predicted proteins | sample 1599101 | NCBI WGS metagenome assembly OJRA01 (sample SAMN03922526, study PRJEB24848) | human gut metagenome | isolation source: stool sample | host: Homo sapiens | place: Germany | collected 2010-05 | reverse complement strand
AGGTTTCAATACCATGTCTGAAGGCATACAGATAGTTCTCCTCGCTTCCGTACCCTGCATCACAGACCGATACGTCAGGGTATATGCCGTAAAGGGAATGGAAATCATCCATGTGCAGAGGATAGGTGGAGGTATCACCCGCACACTGATGGATGGTATAGTTCAGAATGAACTGCCTGTTGGTACTGATCTGGGGATTATATCCGGGCTTGAGCTGTCCGTTCCTCATGTGGTCCTCCTTCATGCGCATGAAAGTAGCGTCATTGTCTGTCTTTGAGTAACTGTTGCGTCCGTCAAGTATCTTTCCCTGTGATTCATATTTCCTGAGCTGTTCAGGCCATGATTTCCTTACACGTCTTACCTTCGCTTTCATTTTTCTGTCCGCGTCCACTCCGTTCAAGGCATCGTCTATCTGGCAGAGCGCCTTTTCCACTTTCTCCGGGGTAATATCCTGATATGTAACCGGAGTGGAATCACGCAGTTCCTGCTTGGTTACTGACTCGGCGTACTGCCATATCTCCTCAAGCTGTTCCGCGATTCTGGATATACGCGTATGTATGGACTTGCCCCAGACGAACGTATAACGGTTGGCGTTCGCCTCCATCTTCGTCCCGTCGGTACAGGCCACATCCAGACTTACAAAGCCTTCCGCTACGAGGAACTTTACGATGGTGGCAAATATTGTCTTGAGTACATCCTTCAGCCGGCTGCTGCGGAAACGGTTGATGGTGTTATGGTCAGGAGTCACATTGCCGGTAAGCCACATGAAGCGGATATCATTGCGGCAGAACTCTTCTATGCGACGGCTGGAATAGATATTACGCAGATAAGCATAGACCAGAATCTGAAGCATCATGCGCGGGTGGTATGCAGAACAGCCTTTAGGAGAATACCTGCGGTAAAGTTCTTCGAGGTTTATCTGTTCAATGATACGGTGAACAACCCGGACCGGATCGTTCTGGGGAATAAAATCGCCTAAACATGGAGGTAAAAGCAGATTATCGTTGGATGTGTAATTTTTAAACATTATCTTTGGGATATATTGACTTGATTCCCTAAGATACAAAAATTTAGGGAGACGGGCAAGTTCTGACTGAGCGAAGTTAGGACTTGCCCGATTTTTTGCAGACACAAAAAAGGCCATCTCAAAGTTTATTTGAGACAGCCTCGATTTTTTAGTCAAGTCTGTTTGTCATTCAAATCTTTTCTAATGGAATATTCAGGGCTTTTGCCACTCCCTTTCCATAATTTTCATCCGCTTTCATGCAGTTTCGTATATGGCGAAGCTTGATTTCTTCCGGAATATCTCCCATAGCTCTTGCCGTATTTTCGAAGAGCACCTGCTGCTGGGCGGGAGTCATCAGTCGGAACAGATCGCCCGGCTGAGAGTAGTAATCTGAATCATCTTCCCGGTAGTCCCATTGGTAAGCGGCTCCATCGAGTTCCAACGGCGGCTCCTTGTATTCCGTCTGGTGCTGCCATTCTCCGTAGCTGTTGGGCTCATATCCTAACGTAGACCCGTGGTTTCCGTCTACGCGCATCTGTCCGTCCCGATGATACATGTTCAGGAAAGGACAACGGCTGCGGTTGACCGGAATCTGGTGATGGTTCACTCCCAGTCGGTAGCGCTGTGTATCTCCGTAAGAGAACAGACGTCCTTGCAGCATACGGTCGGGGGAGAAACTGATACCCGGCACCACATTGGCCGGATTGAACGCCGCCTGCTCTACATCCGCGAAGTAGTTTTCCGGATTGCGGTTCAGTTCCATCACACCCACTTCAATCAACGGATATTCTTTCTGCGACCAGACTTTGGTCAGGTCGAACGGATTGAACGGACAGTTCTTGGCCTGCTCTTCCGTCATTACCTGAATGTACATAGTCCATTTGGGGAAGTCGCCTTTCTCAATGCTTTCATACAAATCGCGCTGGTGGCTTTCACGGTCCTTGGCAATGATGGCTTCTGCTTCTGCATCGGTCAGGTTCTTGATGCCCTGCTGCGTATGCAGGTGGAATTTCACCCAAGTGCGTTTTCCTTCTGCGTTGATAAGTGAGAATGTATGGCTTCCGTATCCGTGCATGTGGCGGTAAGAGGCTGGAATACCTCGGTCGCTCATGGTGATGGTTACCTGATGCAGTGCTTCAGGTAGTAACGTCCAGAAATCCCAGTTGTTGCGTGCGCTTCGCATGTTGGTGCGCGGGTCACGTTTTACCGCATGATTCAGGTCGGGAAATTTCAATGGGTCACGAAGGAAGAAGACGGGGGTGTTGTTTCCTACCAAATCCCAGTTGCCTTCTTCTGTATAGAATTTGATGGCGAATCCGCGAATGTCACGTTCGGCATCTGCCGCTCCTCGTTCACCGGCTACGGTAGAGAAACGGACAAACAGTTCTGTTTCTTTTCCAATCTGTGAGAAAATAGCTGCCTTGGTGTAGGCTGTAATGTCATGAGTGACCGTAAATTTTCCGAAGGCACCGGAGCCTTTGGCGTGCATGCGTCGTTCCGGAATTACTTCGCGGTCAAAGTGTGCCAGTTTCTCAAGAAACCATACGTCTTGTAAAAGCATCGGGCCTCTCCGCCACATTGTGGTTGTCGGCTACAGGTGCTCCTGAAGCGCTGGTCAGTTTTTTATTTTCCATACAATATTACATTTATAATTAATAAAAAAGGGATGTACTGATAAATTGGTCTAATATCTTTTTGTCTGTTTCTGTCAGCAATCCGTTTTTGGATTTCAGGAAAGGTATGTGGGTGTTCCGTGAAATCTTCAATGTTTTCTTCATTTTCCGGTACATACTGCCTGTCCTGAATTTATACGTGGTAAAAAGGAGTGTACGATGCGGAGATATGCGTCCTGCCATCTTCCGGCTGCATGCACTCCATTTCTTGTGGGGGTGCTGTCCGACGACGAACCAGCCGCACGTCCAGCATCCGGAGATAAGGAAGTCCGTCTCGTTCAGCTTTTGAGTGTCAAAATCAGAAATCGCACTCAGGCTGACGTTCAACCCTTTTGACCAGAGATACATGGCTATCTCTCGTGCGAAAAAGGCGGTCTTTCCTTTGTGGCTGTAATATAAGACAGTGGCTTTCATCTTATTGGTAACAACATGGTTCTTGGGTAATTTTTGTTCATTGTTTTTGCGGTTTGTGCCGAGACAGTTATTGCCAGCCAGGCACACATTAAACTGATGATTTTTTTCATATAGCGTTTCTTTTTTAACAAAGATAAGCGGGCTGAGAATATTTATTTATATTTGCAAAACTCATTTTTTCGATAATATCCATAGATAAAAACGATAAGGACATGGAACTGCGTCAATTGAAATACTTTAAGGAGGCCTGCGAACTACAGAACTTTTCAGAGGCTGCGCGTGTGCTGCACATCTCTCAAAGTACCCTTTCACAGCAAATCAAACAGCTGGAAGACGAGCTGGATGTGCTGCTGTTCGACCGTATTGGCAAGCGGATTGTACCTACGGAGGCCGGGTTGGCTTTTCTGCCTTATGCTGTCAGGGCAATACGCGATGCAGAAAACGGGAAACAGATTATTCGCGACCTGAAAGGTATTGAAACGGGAGTGCTTCATGTAGGAGTGACTTACAGCATGAGTCCGTTATTGATTGCAGCGTTGGGATTATTTTCCAAGACTTATCCCAAAATAAAGGTCAATGTCAGTTTTGGCACTTCCGAAGAGTTGTTGGACAGATTAGAGGCAAATCAGTTGGATTTTGTGTTGTCCTTTAAACCGGAAGGCGTGTCAGAGCATCTGGAAACCATGCCTTTGTTCTCTTCCATGCTCCGCTTTATTGTGCACTGTTCCCATCCGTTGGCTGAATTGTCGTCCATCACCTTGAAGCGGCTTTCTGAAACTCCCTTGATTCTGCCGGGAAAAGGATTTGCCACCCGAAAAAGAGTAGACGCCCTGTGCCGGAAGCATCAGTTGGAGTTGACGGTAGGCGTGGAGATGAACGACGTGCATACCATCATTCATACCTTGCGCGAAGGCTATTGGGGAACGATATTGACGCAGGCGGCTGTACGTGGAGAAGAGAACCTGGTACAAATTCCGATACTATGTGCCGACAAGCTGACTTCACAAGGCTTTTTGTTCTGGGCACAGGGAGATTACCGTAAGAAATCGGCATTGGCTTTTGCGGATTTTCTCCGAAAAGTGGCAGGAGGAGAAGAGAGAAGCTAAATAATGATAAGATGTAAAAAAGACAGGCCCCTGTTTCTCTTAATCCGTTCTGAATTATTAACTTTGTCGGTCGATAAAAATTAAAACAGAAACACAGCGCTATGCCATTAAATTTACCCGATAAACTGCCCGCAATTGATTTGCTGAAGGAGGAGAATATTTTCGTTATCGATAATTCTCGTGCCAGCTCACAGGATATTCGTCCGCTGAAAATTGTGGTGCTGAACCTGATGCCCATCAAGATTACTACAGAAACCGATTTGATTCGTTTGCTTTCGAACTCTCCTCTTCAGATAGAGGTGAGCCTGATGAAGCTGAAAAGTCATACGTCAAAAAATACGCCGGTGGAACACATGAAAGCTTTCTACCGTGACTTTGAACTGATGAAGAATGAGAAGTTCGACGGAATGATTATTACGGGTGCACCGGTGGAACATCTCGATTTTGAGGATGTAAACTATTGGGATGAAATCACGGAGATTTTCGAGTGGACCCGTACGCATGTGACTTCTACTTTTTATATCTGCTGGGCGGCACAGGCGGGTTTGTATTATCACTATGGCATTCCGAAATATCCGCTGGAAAAGAAAATGTTCGGAATTTTTGAACATCATATCTGCGACGGATTCCAGCATTTACCTATTTTCCGTGGGTTTGATGATGTGTTTTATGTACCGCACAGCCGTCATACGGAAGTCCGTCGGGAAGACATCGAGAAATGTGAAGGCTTGCAGGTGATTTCGGAATCGGCCGACTCAGGTGTACACATTGTGATGGCTCGCGGCGGACGTGAGTTTTTCGTGACCGGACATTCCGAATATTCTCCTTATACTTTGGACACGGAGTATCGCCGTGACCTGGATAAGGGACTTCCTATTGAAATGCCTCGAAACTATTATCGTGAGGACAATCCGGAGAAAGGACCGCTGGTACGCTGGCGAAGTGTGGCCAACCTCTTGTTCTCCAATTGGTTGAACTATTATGTATATCAGGAAACTCCTTACGACATCAATCAGATAAAATAATGCTCAGACAACGTCCTATCGAACTGCTTGCTCCGGCAAAGAACTTGGAGTGTGGAATGGAAGCCATTAATCATGGTGCCGATGCGGTGTATATTGGTGCACCCCGTTTTGGTGCGCGTGCAGCTGCCGGAAATTCCCTGGAAGACATTGAAGCCCTGGTGCGTTACGCACATTTGTATCGGGTGCGTATTTACGTGACTGTCAATACAATCTTGAAAGATGAGGAACTGGCAGAAACGGAGAAAATGATTTGGGATTTGTACCGGATTGGGGTAGATGCCTTGATTGTACAGGATATGGGGATTACCCGTCTGAATCTTCCTCCGATTCCTTTGCATGCCAGTACGCAGATGGACAATCGCACTCCGCAAAAAGTAAAATTCCTGGCTGAGGCAGGTTTCCGTCAGGTGGTGTTGGCTCGTGAGCTGACGCTGGATGAGATTGCAAAGATTCATGCAGCCTGTCCGGATACACCGTTGGAAGTGTTTGTACACGGAGCCTTGTGCGTAAGCTATAGCGGACAATGTTATGTCAGCCAGGCTTGCTTTGGCCGTAGTGCAAACCGGGGAGAGTGTGCACAGTTCTGTCGCCTGAGTTTTGATATGGTAGATGCCGACGGGAAAACGATTGCCCGTGGCAAACATCTGTTGTCCTTGAAAGATATGAATCAGAGCGAGAACTTGGAAGCTTTGCTAGATGCTGGTGCTTCTTCGCTGAAAATAGAAGGACGTTTGAAGGATGTGGCCTATGTAAAGAATGTGACGGCTTACTATCGCCAGAAACTGGATGCGATATTCAAACGCCGTAAAGAATATATACGTGCTTCTTCCGGTACGGTCCGGCTGGCTTTTCGTCCGCAATTGGACAAGAGTTTCAGCAGGGGCTTTACCGATTATTTTCTGCACGGACGTACACCGGATATTTTCTCCTTCCATACCCCGAAGTCGTTAGGTGAGGAAATGGGAGTGGTGAAGGAAGTACGCGGCAACTATTTTACCGTGGCAGGTGTCAAACCTTTCAGTAATGGTGACGGACTTTGTTATCTGGATGAGGCGGGAAAACTGCATGGATTCCGGGTAAATCGCGTAGAAAACAATAAACTTTATCCGCAGGAAATGCCACGTCTTCGACCGAAGACCAAGCTTTACCGTAACTTTGACCAGGAGTTTGAGCGGGTGATGCAGAAGAAATCGGCAGAGCGGAAGATAGCCGTGGCCATGGCATTGGAAGAAAACAATTTCGGATTTACACTGACTTTGACCGATGAGGACGATAATAGCATCAGCGTGACATTGCCGTACGAAAAAGCACCGGCGCGTACACCCCAGGCTGAAAACCTGAGAAATCAGTTGGGCAAGTTGGGAAATACGCCTTTTGAGCTGGAACGCTTGGATATTTTTTTATCGGGAGACTGGTTTATTCCTTCGTCAGTGCTGGCAGATTTACGTCGTACGGCAGTGGAGAAACTGCTGGAGGCTCGTCGCATCAATTATCCGCAGGAAAGAGTCCGTTTCCCGAAAACAGTTCATGCCTTTCCGGCAGGCGAACTGACTTATTTAGGTAATGTGATGAACGGCAAGGCGCAGGCTTTCTACCATGACCATGGAGTGAAGCGCGTGGAACCGGCTTTTGAAAAGGAAGCACAGGCCGATGCGGTGTTGATGTTCTGCAAGCATTGCCTGCGTTATAGCATGGGATGGTGTCCGGTACATCATAAGGTGAAGTCGCCTTATCGTGAGCCGTATTATTTGGTAAGTACGGACGGACGACGTTTCCGCCTTGACTTTGACTGTAAGGTTTGTCAGATGAAAGTCTCATTGGATAATCGGGCATCTTCATGAAGCACTTACGATATTTTCTGGGCATACTCTTTCTGTTGCTGTGTATGACGGCCTGTCATTACCGCACCACCTTGTCTTCGGCTGTAAAGAATGGGTCGGAAGACTCGGTAGCCGTGTCGGTACAGAAAGAACGCCCGTATGCACTGAACAGCAATTTTCGTGTGACAGCTGATACGCTCTGGCTTCGTCTGCTTCCGTTGCTTGACTCTATTCCGGTAAGGGAAGGAGATGAACTGGTGGTAGCAGAAATATCGCTGCACACGGAAATGCAGGATGACTCTGTGTGGGTGAAGGTGGCACGCGACCAGGAAACCATAGGTTGGATTCCGGAACATCAGCTTTTGACGCACATTGTCCCTGTAGACCCGATTTCACGCTGCATCCATTTGTTCAGCAATTCACATACCTTACCGTTCTTTCTGGTATTGGCAGTGTTCTTCCTTTGCTTTGTGTACCGTGCCGTACGGCGAAAGCAGATAAAGCTCATCTGGCTGAACGATATAGACAGTGTGTTCCCTATTACGTTGTCATGGTTGCTTGTGGCAGCTGCCACACTTTATAACAGCATGCAGCATTTTGTGCCGGAAACCTGGGAGCGGTATTATTATGATCCGTCCCTGAATCCGTTCGACCTGCCTTTTGTATTAGGGTTGTTTGTGCTCAGTGTGTTCTTTATTTTGCTGTTAGGAGTCGCTTTGCTGGATGATTTGTTTCATCAGACCTCTTTTGAAGTAGCTTTCTTCTATCTGCTGGGACTGGCTTCCTATTGCATATTTCTTTATATCTTCTTTACTTATTTATGGGTGTACCTGGCTTATGTGGGCTTTATCGGATATACTTTGTGGTGTATTCGCCAGCTCCGAAAATCGCACGGTTATCCATATGCCTGTGGTTCTTGTGGCGCAAAAATGAGATCGAAAGGCATTTGCCCGCACTGTGGCGCATTGAATGAGTAAGAATCGGTAGAATTTTGTAATTTTGCATTTTCCAAAATCAAAAATCTTAAAAACGTACCAAATATGATTAGTATAGATGGACTGACCGTAGAATTCGGAGGGACCACCTTGTTCAGTGACCTGAACTTTCAGATTAACGAGAAAGACCGTATCGCCCTGATGGGTAAAAATGGAGCCGGTAAATCGACGCTTCTTAAAATTTTGGCAGGCGTTCGGCAGCCCACCCGTGGAAAGGTGACAGCACCGAAGGATTGTGTGATTGCCTATCTGCCCCAGCACCTGATGACGGAGGATGGCCGTACGGTGTTTGAAGAAGCCTCTCAGGCTTTTGCCCATTTGAAAGAAATGGAAGAAGAGATAGAGAGGATGAATAATGAACTGGCCACTCGTACGGATTATGAGAGTGACTCCTATATGGCTTTAATCGAGAAAGTGGCGGCCATGAGCGAGAAGTTCTATGCCATCGACATGACGCATTTTGAAGAAGATGTGGAGAAGGCTTTGCTGGGATTGGGATTCTTGCGGGAAGACTTTAACCGTCCGACCAGTGATTTCAGCGGAGGATGGCGTATGCGTATCGAGCTGGCCAAGCTGTTGCTGCAGAATCCGGACGTGCTTTTGCTGGATGAGCCTACCAACCACCTGGACATCGAATCTATCCAGTGGCTGGAAGATTTTCTGATTAACAGTGCCAAGGCCGTGGTCGTCATCAGTCACGACCGCAAGTTTGTCGATAATATTACCACACGTACTATTGAAGTCACGATGGGGCGCATCTATGATTATAAAGTGAACTATTCTCAGTATCTTGTATTGCGGAAGGAACGCCGTGAGCAACAGATGAAGCAGTATGAGGAACAACAGAAAATGATTCAGGAAACCAAGGACTTTATCGAACGCTTCAAGGGTACATACAGCAAGACGCTTCAGGTACAGAGCCGTGTGAAGATGCTGGAGAAACTGGAACTGATAGAGGTGGACGAAGAAGATACCTCGGCCTTGCGTTTGAAGTTCCCTCCCTCTCCGCGTAGTGGAAACTATCCGGTTATCATGGAAGGAGTCGGTAAAACATACGGCAATCATGTAGTCTTCAAAAATGCCAATCTGACCATTGAGAGAGGAGATAAGGTGGCATTCGTCGGAAAGAACGGAGAAGGAAAGTCTACTTTGGTGAAATGCATCATGAATGAAATAGACCATGAAGGTACGCTGACCTTGGGACATAACGTACAAATCGGATACTTTGCACAGAACCAGGCATCCTTGCTGAATGAAAATCTGACGGTGTTCCAGACCATTGACGATGTAGCCAAAGGTGAAATCCGTAATAAAATCAGAGACCTGCTGGGAGCATTCATGTTCGGTAGTCCGGAGGCTTCCATGAAAAAGGTAAAAGTGTTGTCAGGAGGAGAACGTACCCGTCTGGCGATGATAAAGCTTTTGCTGGAGCCGGTCAACCTGTTGATTTTGGACGAGCCGACCAATCACCTGGACATGAAAACAAAAGATATTCTGAAGCAGGCACTGGTAGATTTCGACGGCACACTGATTGTCGTATCTCACGACCGTGACTTCCTGGACGGGCTTGTGACGAAAGTATATGAGTTCGGAAACCAGCGTGTGAAAGAACATTTGTGTGGCATTTATGAGTTCCTGGAAACGAAAAAAATGGAAAACTTGCAGGAACTGGAGCGTAAAAATGCCTGAAATCACCCTTTTTTAGAGAAAAAACAGGGATTTGAGAAAAAAAGTTCCCAAATGTTTTGCAGGTTTAAAATAAGTTACTACCTTTGCACTCGCAATCGGGAAATGACCGATGCAGCAAAGGATTGATTCGCTAGCTCAGCAGGTAGAGCACAACACTTTTAATGTTGGGGTCCTGGGTTCGAGCCCCAGGCGGATCACCAAAAGAAAAGCCAAAAGGCGACAATAAAAAGACAAGTCCTACAAAATCAATATTTTGTGGGACTTTTTTTATTGCCCTTTGGCGACCTTGACCGCCAAAAAGAGGGTCAACGTAAAAACCTGAGGGATTTATTGTTTAGGCATAAATTTTAGTCAGTCTGTACAAAAAGAATGCCTTGTCTTTAACTCCCCTGAACTGCGCACGAAAGTTCTTTATTTTAGCATTAAAGGATTCAGATGCAGCGT
>OJRA01000987.1_pt1 | contig 10193 bp, 7 predicted proteins | sample 1599101 | NCBI WGS metagenome assembly OJRA01 (sample SAMN03922526, study PRJEB24848) | human gut metagenome | isolation source: stool sample | host: Homo sapiens | place: Germany | collected 2010-05 | reverse complement strand
CAGATGTGTATAAGAGACAGGACCACTGTAAAACAGGCTCTGAGCGTTTCGTTATATGAAGGGTTTGCATAGAACACCTTCATGTACCTTGAAAAATGAATAGCCTGCCCGGAGTGATATTTGATTTGAACATGCATAGAGCGAAAAGCTGCGTGTCTGCCAGAAGAAAACGTATCAGAGATGGAAACTGATATAGGAACGGATCCGGGAAAGAAAACAGGAAAACGCTTAAATCTTAAATCAAAATAAAATGTCTGAATCTAAAAAGAGGATGACAGTAGAAATCATGTGGCGGTATTTGTGACAAACAGGTACCGCCATATATTTGTGCTGTTATCTCAGCTTGTGCTGACTGTCCCAAATAGCACAAATTTCAGGAAAGGAGGCGATCATCTTCGTATAAAAGATAATACACAGACACGAACAGATAACCATACACAAAAAAATCAGAAAGGAAGGATTTAAGAGAATGAACGTGAAAAAGAAAGCACGCAGGGTGATGTCCGGTTTACTGACTGCAGTAACGGTTCTATCGACGGTACTCTCTCCCGCTGTTGCCTATGCTTCTGATGATGCTGGATCTGTAAAAAAGATTCCGTATTATGAGGAGATCAAGGATCAGCTGGATGAAGATGAAGTGGTAACTGCAAAGGATTATGAGATCAAGGTTGGAGACAATTTCGATGTAAAGAGTGATTATACCGGTCTTACGATCCAGGATGACAGCAAAGTAAAAGTTACATTTCAGGAAGCAAAAGATGCGGACGGGAATGATTTTTCTACCGATTATGCCAATTCCTATAAGGCAGTCTATTATGTAGAACCACAGACAACGGATCACCCAACCTACCAGATCAATCGAAAGATCGTGGTAAAAGAAGCGGATCAGCAGAAAGATTCGCAGTCAGAAAGTTCTTCTGATCAGGATGCTGGTTCTTCCGATAAGACAGAAACTGAGGATTCTGAGGCTGACTCGTCTACAGAGGAAACTGGTGCTGCTGAAACGGAGAGCAAAACAGAACTGACAGAAAAAGAATTTGATGCAGAGATCGAAGCAACGGAGAATCAGGAGACCGTTGATCCGGAAACAGGGATCACACTCTCAGAGGTTATGCAGGAAGCTGTTGACCAGGAAGTTGCTCTTGCGGATCTTGAAGCAGGCGAAAGTATTACTTTTGATATGCCAATGATGCTTGCTTCCGGTGAAACAGGAACAAAATCAGTCACAGTCACAGCCGGTTCCTGGTACTATTACGCAGATTATGGATTAGGTTCTTATCTGACTTGTCCGTATTATGTGAAATGGGGAAGCATCAATGCGACAGCATACTGTGTTGAACCATCGAAAAAAGGACCGGGAAATGGAACTTATACGATCCAGAAACTTGCCGATGGAAAGACACTTGCAAAGGTCTGCTATTACGGAACAAAAGCAAGTGATGAGAATGATTTCTTCGATGAGAAACATCCGGATTTTCCGGCAGGAAAGAGATTCATCATTACCCATCTTGCAGCAGCTTATGCAAATGGATCCAGTGACTGGGCATCCGGAACCAATGTAACAGGAAAGAACCTGGCAATGGAACTTTACAATTATTGTGTAAATATGCCGGACATTCCGTCTGTAGATATGAGCTTTTCCGAATCTAATGTAAAGGCTTATGTGGAAGGAAACAGCCAGCGAACAAGTGTGATCACATTCAAAGCGGATAAACTGCAGACGATCACTTTCAAGCTGCCAAAAGGTGTAAAACTTGTAAATGTGACAACCGGAAAAACAAGTGCTGCAGGGGCTAATGTGGAGATTTCCGGTAGTACAAAGTTCTATCTGACAGCACCACTTAATCAGGCTGAAAATGTCAGTGCTACTTTCTCTTCTAAGATGAAAGGAAGTATTGATAAGGAATATTCAGCTTATAAGATCACAACAGGATCCGGAACACAGGACCTGGCTCTTGTTTTCGGTGAGGGTGTTGGAAATGAGAAATATGTAGATTTTAAAGTAACCTGGACAAAAGAATGCAAAGTATCCATTGTAAAGAAAGATCAGGATACAGGAAATGCACTGGCTGGTGCAGTGTACGGGATCTATTCCGATGCTGCATATACAAAGCTGATCGCAGAGATGCCTGCAACTGATCAGAATGGTGCTTCACAGCTCACAATGGAGAAAACACAGGAAGTTGTTTATCTGAAAGAAATCTCTGTTCCAACAGGGTATCAGATCGATACAAAGTCTTATAATGTGACTCTTGCTATCGGAAAGACAATGACCAAAAATGTAACAGACAAACGTGTAAATGCAAAGATCAACATTGCAAAACAGGATGCTGAGACAGGGAATGCAGCACAGGGTGATGCAACGCTGGAAGGTGCAGTATATGGCCTTTATGCAAGGGAAGATATTGTTCATCCGGATGGAGGAACCGGAACGATCCATAAGAAAGACAGCCTGATCACATCCCTGACAACGGATAAGAATGGCGAAGCTTCTGTATCGGATCTCTATCTTGGAAAGTATTATCTGAAAGAGCTTAGTGCTCCGGTGGGATACGTACTGGATCCGACAGAACATGAGGTGGACTGTACTTACGAAGGTGCTACTGTTCCGACAGTAGAAAGAACTTCTGTATGTAAAGAAACTGTCATCAAACAGCCATTTCAGATCATCAAGGCAGCAAACAACGGGAAGACCGATGCAGATCTTCTGCAGGGAGTTGGTTTTTCAGCATGGCTTGTCAGTGATCTGAAAGTAAAAGCAGATGGAAGTTATGATTTTGACTCAGCCAGACCAGTTGTACTGACTGCAGATGGCCAGGCAGAAATGTTTACCGATGAAAAAGGATATGCAAGATCGATTCCGCTTCCATATGGAACTTATGTGGTAAGAGAAACCACAAGCAAACACAACTATGCACCGGTTGATGATTTTATAGTGAAGATCACAGAGAATCATCCGGATACACCGCAGACATGGCGAGTGCTTCTGGATAAAGAATTCAAAGCAAAATTAAAGATCATCAAAAAGGATGCAGAAACACAGAAATCTGTACTCCTGGCAAATACAGAATTCAAGGTATATGACCTGGATAACCAGAAATATGTGGAACAGACAACATCCTATCCGAAGCCAACGGTACACAAATCCTATTTCACAAATGAGGAAGGATACCTGGTACTGCCAAAGAATCTGAAACCTGGCAACTACCGGATTGAGGAAGTGACGGCACCCGATGGGTACACAATATCCAAAAACTATGTGACAGTTGCAGTTGATACAGATACTGCTTATCTGACCGATCCTGTCACAGGAGATGCAGTCATTGATGTGGAATATACCAATGCCCCGGTCAAAGGTCAGTTAAAGATCTATAAACAGGGTGAAGTGTTAAAGGGATTTGATAAGGACTTCCAGTATGAAATGGCTGGACTTGCAGGTGCTGAATTTGAAGTCTATGCGGCAGAGGATATCTATACTGCCGATCATCAGGTAGATGCAGATGGACAGAGAACTTTGTACTTTGCAAAGGATGCACTGGTGGCAACCGTTACAACGGATACAGATGGTTATGCAACTGTAAAGAATCTTCCACTTGGCAGATACTATGTCAAAGAGAAGAATGCACCGGACACTTATGTGTTAAATACGGTGCCGGAAAATGTCGAATTTGCTTATGCAGATCAGGATACCGCAGTGATCGAGAAAGAAATCTCTGTCACAGATGAACGACAGAAAGTGTCGATTACGGTCGAAAAACAGGATGCTGAGACAGGCAATACAGTAGCCGGAGCAGTGTTCGGTATTTACAATGCAAAAGACATTCAGACGAAAGATGGAAAAGTGATCGTCAAAGCAGATACTCTTTTACAGGAAATGACTTCTGATGAAAAAGGTCAGGCAGCATGTACACTGGATCTTCCACTTGGAAGCTATTATGTAAAAGAACTGAAAGCACCAGATGGATTCGTATCTTCGGATGAAGTACTGAGATTTGATGCTTCTTATCAGGGGCAGGATGTACAGACAGTAACATTAAAATCCGTAAAGAAGAACCAGCCGACAACTGTTGAGATCACAAAATCAGATGCAACAACCGGTGTAGAACTGGATGGAGCTTATCTGAAAGTAACGGATAAAGATGGAAATGTAGTAGATAGCTGGACATCTTCCAAAGATGCACCGCATGTGATCAAATATCTGAAAGTGGGTGAGACTTATACCCTACATGAAGAGTTTGCACCGCATGGTTATCTGGTAGCCAATGATGTGACATTCACAGTCAAAGATACCGGAGAGGTTCAGAAAGTGGAAATGAAGGACGAGGTACCGGTTGGTGAACTCATCATCAACAAAAAGGGAGAATTTCTGGATTCTGTTACGCTGGCCGATAAGGTCAAAGGTGTGGTGGAACACATTTTCAACTATGTAACCGGAAAACTGACAGATGTTACGTTTGAAGTCTATGCTGAGGAAGACATTAAGGCTGCCGATGGCGTCAGTGACGATTACTATAAAAAGGATGAACTGATCGCAACGATCAAGACAGATGAAACCGGTATTGCAAAACTGGAAAATCTTCCACTTGGTAAATACTATGTGAAAGAAACAGGAACTGCTTACGGTCATGTACTGGATGGTGAGATCCGTCATGTAGATCTGACTTACGTGGATCAGAATACACCAGTTGTAGTCTATGACAAAGACTGGCAGAACAACCGCCAGAGAGTAGAAGTCAATGTACTTAAGAAAGAAAAAGATTCTGACCGTACATTGGAAGGCGCTATCTTTGGATTATTTGCCAAAGAAGACATTAAGTCTGAGACAACAGGTAAAGTCCTGATCGAAGCCGATGAGATCATTGAGCTGAAATCTACGGATGAAGAAGGAAAGATCACATTTGTTGCAGATCTTCCAATAGGAGCAACTTACTATGTAAAAGAGCTCTATGCACCGGACGGATTCGTAACCAACGATGAAGTAAAGGAATTTACCTTTGAGTATGCAGGTGAAGATCAGCCGACAGTCACTTATGATTTTACCTTTGATAATCAGCCAACCGTCGTTGAATTTACCAAATCCAGTCTGACAACCGGAAAAGAACTTCCAGGATGTAAGCTGAAAGTGGTAGATGCTGATGGAAATATCGTGGATGAATGGACTTCCGGTAAAGAAGCACATGTGATCCGTGAGCTGACTGTCGGAAAAGAATACACACTGGTTGAAACAAAACCTGCCGATGGTTATGTGACAGCTGAAAGCGTGAAATTCACGATCAAAGATACTGGCGATGTGCAGAAAGTTGAGATGAAGGATGATGTGACGAAGGTGAAAATCTCCAAACAGGATATCGCCGGAAAAGAACTTCCGGGAGCGAAACTCACAATCCTTGATCAGGATGGAAAAGTTGTGGAAAGCTGGACCAGTACAGAGAAAGCACATTACATCGAAATGCTTCCGATCGGAAAATACACTCTCCGTGAAGAAACGGCACCGGATGGCTATCTGGTTGCAAAAGATGTGGAATTCGAAGTAAAGGATACCTGTGAAGTACAGCATGTAACTATGGTGGATGAGAAAAAACCGGCAGAAAAGACACCGGAAGGTGGAAAACCTGTCAGTGATTCACCAAAGACTGGGGATAACACCAATCTGTGGCTGTGGTTTATGCTTCTCGGCATTGGTGCGACTGGTACAGGAGCCCTTGCATTTATGAGAAAAAAGAAACACTAATTAAATAAGAATGAGCGTTCATGGAAACCGAAAGGAATCTGTGGACGCTTTTTTAGATGGGAGAAACCATGAGAAATATCATTATTTTTGTTGCTCTTCTGGGAGCAGCGGCAATATTTACAGTTTTGTATTGTCTCATTGCTGCCGGAAGTCAGGCAGAGAAAAAACTGACAGAAATCATGAGAAAAGAGGAAGAACAGAATGAAGACTAATAAAGATCTGATCATAGAACCAAATGCAGCTATTGAGGGAAGAAAGTACAGCGAAGAAAAGCCATGGTCCTGCAAGTACTGTTACTGGTGGGGAGGCAAAAAGAAAGGCTGTAGCTTGAAACAGTGCCACTATCTGCTTCCGGAAAAGAAAAAAGCAGTAAAAACAACACCATGTGGGGGCTGTCCGTATGGAAAACATGTTCCATGCATCGGATATTGTATTGCCCGTCTTCATTCTGAAATGAAAGGAAAGAAAGGACGTGGGTAATTGCAGGAAGAAGTAAATCAGAAAGTGATCAGCCTGAGCATCCAGGGAGTCAAGATCACTGCCAGTGTGCTAAAAGCAGCCCTTCGGAAGTTCCTGGAAATGGACAACCGGAGGAAACAGAAAGCAACGCAGGTGAAAATGGCTGAAAAGACCGGACGGGCCCAGGAGAAAGGAAGGGAAAAAGCCCGAAAAAAGATTGAAAAGAAAAAGCCACATGGAAAGCAGACCATCAAGCAGCTGAATGCACAGGGAGTACAGCTTTCCAACATAAAGATCACAGATGAAAATATCAAATCCTTTGACCGTGTGGCAAGAAAGTACGGGATTGATTACAGCCTGAAAAAAGAGGTCGGTGCGGATCCACCGAAATATCTGGTCTTCTTTAAGGCCAAAGATGTGGATGTGATGACAGCGGCTTTCCGGGAATATGCCGGAGTGGAACTGAAAAAGAAACAGGTGAAGAAACCATCTGTCAGAAAGAAACTGCAGAAATCTGTAGAAAGAAAAGCAAAGCACCGCCAGCGTGTGAAGCAGAGACAAAAATCCAGAGGTCAGGAACGATGATCCGGGAGAAATTACAGAAGATCCAGGTCAAACGGCTGGTGATCTTAAATCTCCCATATTTCTTTATCTTCTATGTAGCAGATAAAGGATCCTGGCTGTACCGGCATTGCCTGGGAGAAAGCATGGTCCAGAGACTTGGCGTGATGTTAGTCAATTTCCGACTGGCATTTTTAAGCTGGCTGCCAAGTATCGTTTTGCAGGATCTTACAGTAGGTGTTCTGGTTGCAGGTGCATTAAAACTGGTGGTCTACTATCGTTCTAAAAATGCAAAGAAGTTCCGGCAGGGTGTGGAGTATGGATCCGCAAGATGGGGAAATAGAAAAGATATCGAACCCTTCATGGATCCGGTCTTTGAAAACAATGTCATCCTCACAGAAACGGAACGTCTGACCATGAACAGCCGGCCAAAAGCCCCAAAGTATGCCAGAAATAAGAATGTGATCGTCATCGGTGGTTCCGGATCCGGAAAGACAAGATTCTATGTAAAACCCAATCTTATGCAGATGACGGATCACGTGTCCTATGTGGTCACTGATCCGAAGGGAACGATCATCGTTGAATGCGGGAAGATGCTGGTAAATGGAGGATACCGGATCAAGGTATTAAATACGATCAACTTTAAAAAGTCCATGCATTACAATCCGTTCCATTATATCCGGAGTGAAAAAGACATCTTAAAGCTGGTCAATACCATTATCGCAAATACCAAGGGTGAGGGCGAAAAATCAACTGAAGATTTCTGGGTCAAGGCCGAGCGTCTTTTGTATTCTGCACTGATCGGATACATCTGGTATGAGGCACCAGAGGAAGAACAGAACTTTTCTACTTTGCTGGAATTTATCAATGCCAGTGAGACCAGGGAGGATGATGAAGAATTTAAAAATGCAGTGGATGAATTGTTTGAAGAACTGGAAGCAGAAAATCCGGAACACTTTGCAGTAAGGCAATATCGCAAGTACAAGCTTGCTGCCGGCAAAACTGCAAAATCGATTTTGATTTCCTGTGGTGCCAGACTCGCACCATTTGATATTCAGGAGCTAAGAGAAATCATGTCGTATGACGAAATGGAACTGGATATGATCGGTGATCAGAGAACAGCTATGTTTGTCATCATCAGTGATACCGATGACACATTCAACTTTGTGGTAGCGATCATGTACACCCAGCTCTTTAACCTGCTTTGTGATAAAGCGGATGATGAGCATGGAGGCAGACTTCCCTATCATGTACGGCTGCTTCTTGATGAGTTCAGCAATATCGGACAGATTCCAAAATTCGACAAATTGATTGCTACGATCCGAAGCAGGGAAATCTCCGCTTCTATCATTCTGCAGTCACAATCTCAGCTGAAAACCATCTATAAGGATGCTGCAGAGACGATCACAGGTAACTGTGACACTGTTCTTTTCCTTGGCGGAAAGGAAAGTTCCACACTGAAAGAAATATCAGAAACCCTGGGAAAGGAAACCATTGATCTTTACAACACATCAGACACCAGAGGCAGCAACCGGTCCTATGGGCTGAACTATCAAAAGACAGGAAAAGAACTGATGAGTAGAGATGAGCTGGCGGTCATGGATGGAGAAAAATGTATCTTACAGCTTCGAGGAGTCCGGCCGTTTTTAAGCAACAAATATGACATCACAAAGCATAAACGGTACAAAGAGCTTGCCGATTTTAATAAGAACAATGCGTTTGATGTCGAAAAATATCTGGCACACCGACTGGTGCTGTCGGAAGATACAGAATTTGAAATGTATGAAGTAACTGTAACACAAGAAGACGTATCAGTGATTGAAGCTGAGGAAGGTGAGGACTGATATGAAAGAAAGAATTCGAGCACCCTGCTACTACTGATAAGGGTACAAAAAGGTCTGAATAAAAGGGAAAGGAGTAGAGCCAAACGCTTACAGACCATAAGAAAAAGCGTTTGTTCATACATTTGATTATGGCTTTTTTTAGTAGTGCAATCAATATCCTTCAGACACTGGTCGTTGCAATCGGTGCCGGTCTTGGTGTCTGGGGCGTAATCAACCTGATGGAAGGTTATGGAAACGACAACCCGGGTGCAAAATCCCAGGGAATTAAGCAGCTGATGAGCGGTGGTGGTGTTATCCTGATCGGAACACAGCTGATCCCGCTTCTGAGTGGATTATTTGGTTAAGAGAAAGGAGTAGAGATCCATGTTCAGTCAGATTTTTGATGCGATTGAGGAATGGATGAGGGAACTCTTAACCGGGATGATCACTTCCAACCTGGACACGATGTTTACTGATGTCAATCAAAAGACTGGTGAGATCGCTACCCAGGTTGGACAGACCCCGCAAGGGTGGAACGGCAGCATATTCAGTATGATCCGGAACTTATCGGATTCCGTGATTATGCCGATCGCAGGTATTATTATCACACTCGTACTCTGCTACGAATTGATTTCTATGCTGACCGAGCGCAACAACATGCATGATATTGATACCTGGATGTTTTTCAAGTACTTCGTAAAAATGTGGATCGCTGTATATCTGGTGAGTAACACATTTACGATCACAATGGCGGTATTCGATGTGGGCCAGCACGTAGTTAATTCTGCGGCCGGTGTTATCACAGGAAGTACCGCCATTGATATTTCTTCGGCATTGACGGATCTTTCCGCAACACTGGAAAGTATGGAAATCGGAGAACTTGTTGTATTGGCGCTGGAAACCCTTATCGCCGGCTTCTGTATGAGAATCCTGTCTGTACTGATCACAGTGATCATGTATGGACGTATGATAGAGATTTACCTATATACCTCAGTTGCGCCGATTCCATTCGCAACTATGAGTAACAGAGAATGGGGACAGATCGGCACGAATTATTTCAGAGGACTCTTTGCCCTGGCTTTCCAGGCATTTCTGATGATGGTATGCGTTGCAATCTATGCAGTGCTTGTTGCAGGTATCCAGTATTCAGATAATCTGAGTTCTTCATTATTTGGCGTTATGGCTTACACAGTGATCTTATGTTACAGCCTCTTTAAGACGGCATCCTTAAGTAAGTCGATATTTAACGCGCACTAAATTACAGGAAGGAGTGAAAATCATGGCATATGTCAGCGTACCGAAAGATTTAACAAAGGTAAAGAATAAAGTAGCATTTAACCTGACCAAAAGACAGCTGATCTGTATCGGGATAGGTGCTGCAATGGGAATTCCAAGCTATTTCCTCTTGCGTAATGTGATGGGAAACAGTAATGCAGCAACGGTCATGGTGCTTTTGATGTTACCGGCATTTTTATTTGCCATGTACGAAAAAGACGGGATGCATCTGGAAGATGTTCTGATGCATATGATCAGGGTGAAGTTTCTTCGTTCACCCGTTAGAAAATATGAAACTGAAAACTATTATGAGACAGATCCGGAACGGATCAAGCAGTCTCCGG
>OJRA01000985.1_pt1 | contig 10209 bp, 6 predicted proteins | sample 1599101 | NCBI WGS metagenome assembly OJRA01 (sample SAMN03922526, study PRJEB24848) | human gut metagenome | isolation source: stool sample | host: Homo sapiens | place: Germany | collected 2010-05 | reverse complement strand
TAACTCTATTGATTCAAAAGACATTCTGCCAGAAAAGTAACTTTGCCTATCAGATAATGATTGCTTAAAGGTGTTTTCATCGCCACAATTTAATCCCTCATAAGAACCTTTAGAATTCTTTGTGAACCAAATAAAAATAGCGTTGCCTGATTTTGTTTTAAGACAGGTTTCAAATCTCGCAAATTTTCCCGACTCTTGAGACACCTGATCACCATTCGTAAATTTTGTATATCCAGCTCCATTTAAATATTCAACATCACTGATAACATAACTGAATATATTGGATTCTGTTATAGATTCATTTTGAGATATATATCTAAGGTCATTAATTGATTGTGGATTAATTTCCCCATATTTCTTAAGACTAATAATTGATGTTGAATACCAGAAAACTCCTATAAAGTTGTCTGTAGTCTTTTTTCTTGAAAATTCGCCATATATATCCCCATTGTATTTATCTTTGAATGGTAAAATAAATCTTTTTGTGATTGCTTCATTTTCATTCAATGTAAGATTTTTATTAGAATCAAAATACTCGATTTTGAAATCATCAGATTCTATATATGTATCGATTTCTTGTAAAGTAATATTTCGATTGACTAACACCAATAAAGCATCTAAACAACTGAAAGGTTTGTTCTTTTTGGGGAGATTGTGAACATAACCTAGACGACACAAACCTTTCTTCTCTGCTTTCGCTTCAAATTGAACGATTGTTTGGATTGAACGATCTTTGACAAGGCTATCTTCTCTTAATTTTAGAATCGGAAGCCTATGAGTGTCACTGCTTATTTCAATATATTCTGATAGCTGGGGGAAAACATTTTTTGCTCCTCCATAAATTTTAAGATCTATGCCTTGTTTTAGACATTCCGAACAGACAACAGCTTGCTTTGCCCATCCGTCCTGCATTGATGCTTCAGCGATAATGCATAATATCTGCTTCTTAATGCCGTCTTCTAACATAACTTATATTTCATTTTTTAATCACATACATTGAATGACTTTCCCGATGAAGAATTGTCAATTTCTGACTACAAAAATATAAAAAATATTGCAGACTATCTCATACACAAAAAGAATTTGCACATTAAATGATATTAGACAAGTTTTTGAGTGTACGTTAGTATTATGCTATTCCTTGACGTTTGATTGCTTTACTTTCGATTTATACGCTTGTTTTTTACTTCACCCCACGGCAAATCCGAAGACGAGCCTCCACTGCCAGTGCCGACATGGGCTTGTGCCGGACCGCCAATGGCAAGGGTAAAAGCCGCACCCAACAGCTCGGCCTGCTTCCCGCTTACCTGTTCCTGCGGTTCGAATACGGCATTGACAAACTCCTCGTCCGTAATCTGGCCGTTGAAATGCTTATGGGCCACATCATAGTCTATCTGGAACTTGGTGTTCTCATAGAGTTCCACTCCGACCCGTGTCCAGATGTGGAGCGATGGATTCCGATAGTTGGGGACATTGAGGCGTATAAGCTCTGCGCCGGATGAGAGGCTGTAACGCTGAGGGTTCGCCTTACGGTCAAGCAGGTCTATCTGTTTCCGTTGCCTGTCCATGACGGCATCCTTCTCCTTGGAGTGTCGCTCGGCGGCCTCCGCCCTGCGGATGGCTGCCTCTATCTCTTTCTGGTAGCCGTCCCGCAGTTTCCCGATTTCCGACTTGTGCCGTTCCACTAACCGTGCCTTTTCCGCCTGCAGTTCCTTGAGCCGTTTGTTGAGCCCGGCTATCTCTTCGTCCTTGTCCGAGAGTTCCTTCTTCGCTTTGGCAAGGTCACCCTTGCCGAACCATGCGAGGATGGTGTTCCTGCCTTCCTGCGCCTTCTCCACATCGGCCTGCAATTTGGCAATGTCTTCCTCGTACCGGATGACCTGCTGCCTGTAATAGTCCGAGTTTGCCTGATGCCTTGCCGTCGAGCCGACGATGCCCCGCTGCAGCCCGAACGGTTTCATGGCTGCTGCGTAACTGTTCTGGTATTCGTGCAGTTTGGTGCGCCGCATCACATCGTCCGCCGACAGACGGAGACCGGATTTCGTTTCATACTTCTTCTCACCTTCACGCTTCCTGCGGACTCGCTCCCCGGTTACAATGGGAACGACGGTGGCGTGCAGGTGCGGCGTTTTCTCGTCCATGTGCAGCACGCATGACACAAGGTTGTCTTCACCGAATGTATCCCTTAGCCATTTGAGGTTGGCATCGATCCAACTGTTCAGCCTACCGTCATTGGCAATCTTCATCATCTGCTCATGTGTCCCTGTCAGGATGATACGGATGGCTTTTGTCTGGTTCTTGCCGACCTTGCGGCGCAGCCCGGCCGTGTCGATGCGGTGCTGTACCGCCTCGGTACGGTTGGACACTCCTTCAGGGAACCTGACCAGCTCACGGTTGAGATGTGTCCGGTCCGCATTGGCATTGACCGGCACATAAATCTTTCCCTTGGCATCCTTCCTTTCTATATGGCATGACATTCCGCTGTCATTGCCGCTGCCACGCTGCAGGTGGCAGACCGCATATTGTGTATTGCTCATATCCGTTCGTTTTATGATTATAATTTCTGTTGTAAAATCCCGTCCTATTGCCGGAGGCATATACTTGGCTCCTGAGGACACTCTTCGGCCTATGGGCTTTTTGACTGCCGGACGCGGAGCGGAGGCGGTGAAAATGCCCTAATAAGCTACGGGATTTTACACCCCCTTTCCCTTAGGACAGCGAGCTGTCCGCTGCTTTTACATCATTCAGCCCTCCCCGCATCCACCAGTTCAAGCCCAAAGGTGTCGATGAAGGTCTGCAACACGGGGTTGCGTTCTATCATTCTCGCAAGGAGCATCTGTGGCGTGTCCTCCATCAGCAGGAAGTCGGCGATGTCCAGTCCCTGACTGCGCTGTCCGTTGGTCGCCATCTTCTCCAGCAAGTCGGAACAGGTGGCATGCCTGCATACGGCTTTCAGCATCGGCAGCCTCCTCCTCCATTCCTCCGTCGCCTTAAGGTCGGGGAAGAGGATCACCTCCCGACCGCACAATGCCTGCATGGCCTCGCTGTTGAAACACCCGTGCATCCCTCCGGTGGCAAGCCAGATGAAGTCGGGGATAAAATGGGCGGCGACCAGTACCGTCTTCTCGCTCTCTACAATGGCTACAGGTTTGACGGACATGGCGGCGGAGTTGTCCGACAGCAGATGCTCACCGAACAGGCACTGCTTCATGCGGAAGTCCTGCACCTTCCTCACCGAATGCACCCAACTGACTTGGTTGAAAGGTTCCTTGATGCGGTGCCCGGTCGCGGCATCATATCCCATGATTTTGCCGGCACGCACATTACCCTTGGCATCTATCTGCCAGAATACGGTCGCACCACCCCACATCCTTGACGTGCCTACCCTGTAAAGACGAAACAGACTGTCCGCATCCTCCTTGCCCGCCACTCTGGTGAAATAGCGGAATAAAGGATTGATGTCGTACCTGCGCATGGACTGTTCCACCCAATCAAAGGGGAGAAAGGAAATCTGTGGCTCCTGTTCCGGCACTGTCTTTACTGCCGACCTTGCCCGGAGATTCCTCTCGTGTCCGTCCAACCGCTCTTTGACGGTAGGATTGTCCCGGAAATACTCTTTCGGCGTATAGTGGTAGCCGCAGATGTTGATGTGGTCGCAGATACCCACATTGCCGGGGAAGGAAATCTCTCCCGCCTCGTCGATATAACGGGTAAAGCAGGCTTTCCGGCCGCACTCCGGACAGGCGGTCTTGCTGCCCGGACGGTATTTCTGTAGATGGAATCTGTATTCACTCATGACGCTCTCTTTTGTGGATTCCTGCAAATGAAAACCGTCATTTGCAGTTGCAGTTCTTGCAGTCTTGCAGTTTCGTGATGCCGGAAAAGGGAAATTCCTGCAAAACTGCAAAGACTGCAGGCTGCAACAAGGGGTCATCCGTTGCAGTCCGGGGTTGATAATTCATTGTCACTCTCATCAGATTTACCAGATTTATCATATCTGACTTTCTCGTAATGCCCGGACTTGGCTTTCCGCAACAGCCTGCTCCGGCACAGCTCCTTGAGGTAGTTCATCACCGTGCGCTCGCTGACATCCTGCTGTTCCCTGCCTATGGCGATGGCCGTCCTCGTGTCGAAGGTGTCAGGCAGCAGCGAGAGCAGCACCTTGGGCGGTTCCTCGCAGGAATCGTTCGCCACGAAGGAACGGATGCGGCGGTACGAGTCCTCGAAGTAGCCGTTCAGCCGGATGGCGGCCTTTACCGATGCCGTATCCACAGAGTGCAGGTGGCTCTCCCCGGCGGCATACCGCAGCACCTGCATGAGCAGGGCAAGCCGTGCCACCTGCGCCGGATGCTTCATCTCACGGCTCTCCACTTGGGCATCGTCCTCTATCCGGTTGATGCGTTCCACTTTCCTGTTCCACCAAGAGAAGAAGTATTCCCTTGCCTCCCTGTCCATGGACAGCACATGGGGCATCCTTTCTTCCTCTCCCGTGTCATAGTCCAAAGAGAGCACCTTGCCAAGTATCTGTTCCCATCGTGCCGCCGCCATGGAAGCCCTGTCCTCCCCGCCATCATCCCAGTCGGTCCATTTTGGCACTTCACGGGACTTGGGCAGCACGAACAGGATGCGGTCGAGCAGCCCGTTCTCCTCGAAACCTTTCGTGAGCAGTTCATGCACACGCTTGGTCTGCGTGGTCCCGATGATGTTGATGCACGGCTGTTCAATATGCACAGGTATAGTGTTGCTGACCCTTGTTACGTCCAACGCCCCGCCGCTCCATGCCGTGAGCAGCTGCTCTATGAGCTGCCCGTTGGTGTAGCGGTTGGCAGAGTTGAACATGCCCATTATCTCATCCACCAGGATGACCACGCTACGGGGATTGTTGTTGTGTGTCAGCAGGAGCGATTCAGGGGTAAAGTCGGACACGACGGTACGCCGCAGTACGGGCTTCCTGCCGCTCTCCCCGGCGGCCTTCCATGCCTCCAGTTCCTCCTCATACGCCTTGAACAGGGCGTAGTCGTGCTTCCGTATGGGGCGGTATGCCGCCTCCAGCGGCGGTGTCTTGCCCAGTCCCGGCCTGCCCACGAGGATGATGTAGAGGGCGGCGTTGCTCTGCCACTCGCCTTTGATGCGGATGCGGTAGGTGCCTCCCAATGCGGCCGATACCGCCGACAGCATGGCCGTCGCGATGAACTCGGTCTTGTAGTTCTCGTACCGGTCCATGTCGAGTATGACGGACTGCACAGCCTGCGGAAAGACATCCAGAGGGAAACCGGTATCACTGACATGCTCTGCCTCCATGCGGATCATGTTGCACAGTTCAAGTCGGGTGCTTGTCATGTCAGCCATTTTTCTTCTTGCAATAGGATGTCACACTTTCGGATTTCCCTCCCGTCTGTATGCGGCGGACATCGGATTTGGCATACATGTTCTTGTTGCCCACCTTGACGGGGACGAGGTAGCCGCGCTTCGCCCACAGGTTGAGCGTGCCGTCGCATACGTTGAGAAGTTCGCGGACCTGTTTCGTGTTGAGCCATGTCTCTTCCGCCGCACGCAGCATCTCCGCATCCAGTTCTTCCTGCCGGGCCGCCATCGTGCGCTGCACGATGGACTCGGCAAACATCTTAAGGTCGGTGGGCGTGACTTCCAGCTTCACGTTCGCGCCCTGTTCGACCAGGCTTTCTATGGTAATCATAAATATCAGTTTTTGAATTTTGTGAACCATCTGCATTGGTTCCCTGGTGCCCCACTTCCGATGGCTTATAAAAGAAAAGCACCGCCGACCCTCGGGAAAAGGATTGACGGTGCAAAAGTATATTCGAATTGAAACGGATTGATATATAATGCCTTGTCTTAAATTGTCATGACCATTCAAGTCTGCATGACCATGTAAAACGGCTCGTTTTACCCTATCCGGCCGCAATTTCCGCTTCATCATCGGCAGCGATTTCTCTGATTTCCGCTGCCAGTGTCCGGTACAGTTCCCGGTTCTCGTCACTCTCGATAAGAGGTGCCATCTGGTCTTTCCCGTCCTTGATGACATGCCTTGCCGCCTTCAGGAAGCCGACGGCCTGTCGTATGGCGCTCTCGCTTTTCAGTGAAGGAAGGTCGGGAAACTGCAATGCCATCCCCACGCTGTACTCCTTCGCGGCGTGCATTCCGGCCGCCATTTGCAGGTCTTTCAGCACATAGAACGGGAGTGCCTGATGGACGGCACTCGTGTTTATGGAAACGAAACGGCGGATGCATTGTATAACAGCCTCCTTGTTCCCGCACCTAAGGTAATCCGCGAGAGGCCGCTCCTGTATCTTCTTCTTTCCTGCTGTCCGCTGTGTCTGTGGTGCCGTTCCGGTGACGGAACTTGTTGTCTCGGTCTGATTGTTTTCGGTATCATTACCGCCCATCCCGTCCTTTACGGACTGCAACGCCCATTCGCCGATGCCGCCTTTCTCAATGGCACTTTTCATGGCGAAGTGTTTGTCCCAGTCCTCCTGCGTGCGGAAGCCGTTCTTTATGGACACCTCGATAATCTGACGGACGACAATGGAGCATCCCATCCGCTCGGCGTTCCCCGCCTTGGGATGTCCCGCCTGCCTGCTGACCATGTCCACCATCGACTCGAAACTCTTGCCGTAATACAGCCAGCTCAATACAAGAGGGGCGGACAGGGTCACGCAGTGTTTTCTCACGCTCTGTCTGAAAATGTATTTCATCCTACCCCAGAATGTGGACGGAGGCGGGGCAGTGTCTTTTTCCCTCTGTTTCCGGTACAGTTCCACGATTTGCCCCGGCACCGCATTCTCCTTGAAATGAAGGCTTATGTTCTCGAATCCGTCCGTGCTGTCGTCACACCATGACATCTGCCATTCCTTTTTGATTCCGGGCAGCTGCCTGAATATGGCACGGCATACGGCAAGGTACTGCATCTCGTTCCCGTCCGCCATTATTTTCGCGAAGCGGGTGTATTCCTCCCTGTGTGCATCCTTCCATTGTAGGATGTCCGCCTTGAACTGTTCGTATGTCTGTTTCTGCCCGTCCATAGGATTTATAAATGATAAAAGAGAAATATGACAATCAGTCTAAAAGGTTTACCAGCTCCTTCTTCATCTCGTCGTCAATTTTGCGGTACCGTGCGAAGGCCCGGCTTCCTTCCGAATGTCCCGACATGGAGGCTATCAAGTTCGGGTCCTTGACCTGCCTGTAGAGATTGCCGATGAAGGTCTTGCGTGCCGTATGGGTAGATGCCACCTCATACAAGGGTCTTGCCACGTCCTCCCTCGTCTTGGGATCAAGGACTATGACCATGCGGTCGATGCCCACGTACTTGAGTATCTCCTTTATCTTCTTGTTGTAGCCGAAGTGCGAGAACCGGGGGAGCAGGGCGTTCTCCAGATCCTTGTAGCGTTCCAGTATGTCCAGCGCCTTCTGGTTGAGCGGTACACGCACCGTATTAGCATGTTCCATCTTCGTCTTCTGCGGGATGTACTCCACAAAGCCGTCCACGATGTTGGCCTTGGTCAGCCTGTTCAGGTCACTCACGCGGCATCCTATCAGGCACTGGAACATGAAGATGTCGCGGTAAACCGGATAGGTCGGTCCCATGCCGCTCAGGTCGGCATAGTATACCTTGTCCCGCTCTTCGAGTGTCAGGTAGAACGGGTCGCCGTACATCGGCCGGGCAATCTGGTACTGGTCGAACGGGTTGTTCCTTGTCAGTCCGCGCTTGATGCACCACTTGACAACGGTGCGGATGCGGTAGAGCGAGCCCGACATGCTGTTCTCGGAACGCTTCTGCCCGACATCACGGTGCTTCTCGTTCCGGTAGAATACGGGATACATGTCCACATATTTGTGTTCCTCCTGCATCCACAGCTTGAAGTCCCTGATGTCGTCTGCCGTAATGGTGTCGATGCAGAGATGGAAGCCCCGCTGGTGCAGCACCTCGTGGCGGAAACGCTCGTAGCGCAGCACCTTGTTGAGATTGTCGAGGTGGTGCTTGCGGCTTTCATCCGCAAGCGGTGTTTCCTCTATGTATTTCCGTATCTGGTACGAGAGCAGGTATTCGTCGGCCCTGTTGCCGCCCCTCGCGTTGATGTTGGGATGGTGGTATTCCTCTATCAGGCTTTTGAGCCAGCTGCTGTCCACGCCCCGGTGGTACTCTTTTGTGATAAGGTGGGTGATCTGCTGCACGTCCTTGTCGAAGGCCATCTTCTTCTCCTCCGACACCAGTGCCACGCGGGGCTTGTAGCCCTGCCGTTCCGGGCTCCAGTGGTTGGGGTTGATGGACAGTTCGCTCGCGGCCTTGATGTCCACGCCGCCAATGTCCCGGACACGGAAATAGACCCGTGCCTGGTCGGTGATGTTGTTCTTGGCGGCGGTCTTCCGGATGAATGCGGTCACTTTCATATGTATGTCCTCCTTTCTGTCTTAGTCTATCATTTCCACAAGCCTGCGCTTCATGTCATCGTCTATCGTGCGGTAGCGGCTGAACGCCCGGCTGCCCTCCACATGCCCCGACATGGAGGCGATAAGGTTTGGGTCGGGCACCTGCCTGTATAGGTTGCCCACAAAGGTCTTGCGTGCCGTGTGGCTCGTGGCCACCTCGTACAAGGGCCTTTGCACGGTATTGTAGCCGTGCGTGTCGAGGATGGTCACCGTCCTGTCTATGCCGCAGTGCTTCAGCAGTTCCCGTATGCCGAGGTTGTAGGTGTGTATCTGCTTGAACGGGAACAGTCTGTCGGCATTGGCATCGTAGCGTTTCAGTATCTTCAACGCCTTCTCGTGCAGGGGTACCCTGACGGTCTTCGCCTGGCATTTCTTCGTCTTCTGCGGCATGTATTCCAGGAATCCGTCCTTGATGTTGGCTCTCGTGAGCCTATAAAGGTCACCCACGCGGCAGCCGACATAGCAGTGGAACACGAAGATGTCCCGTATGACGGCCAGCTTCGGGTTGTCGCTCAAGTCCGCATCGTAGAGAATGTTCCTCTCTTCCGAAGTGAGGAAGAACGGGTCGCCGTAGATGGGCTCCTTGCAGCCGTAGAGGGCATAGACCTCGTTGTCGGAATATTTCATCTTCTTGCACCAGTGCAGGAAGGTGCAGAACTGGTTCATGATGTTGATGACGGTCGTGCCGGAAAGCGGCCTCGGCCTGTGGTTGATGAGCATGCGGGGAGTATAGAAGTCGGGATGTTCCTGCCGCAGCCTGTACTCGTTCACGACATAATCCCTGAAACCGTTCATCTGCTCCAGTGTGACGGTCTCCACGAAGAGGGTGAAGTCCGTCTCGCCCAGTATCTCCCGCCGGTAGTCATGGTAGCGTGACATCCTGCGCTCGAAGCGTATGATGTGTTCCCTGGTCCTTTCCGCGCCGTCGAACTTCTCCAGATACTCGTGGACGCGGGCGAGCAGGTTCGGGTGGTTCCGCTCGAAGGCGCGGGCCGGGTACAGCACATCCTCGATGACCTGCTTCATCCATTTGCTGTCCGCCTTGTCCGAGAAGGTCTTCTCCGCCCGCTCGATGATGGCGGCGATCTGTCCGGGCAGGCGTTTCTGCACGGCGGCAGGGACAGCCGTTGTGCGCCTGTAGCTGAGGGTATCAGAATCCCAATACCTGTCCTGCACCTCAAGGGGAGAGACCACCTTTATGTCCACGCTCTTCTCCCTGACCCGGAAACAGATGTTCGAGGTCTCTGGGGAGCACTTTTTCAGATAGGCGGAAATTTTCATCAGCGTTGCTTTTTTCGATTATGCGGCAAAGGTAAATAAATTCCCGTATATGTTCCCATATATCCCGATGAAACCTGCAACGGATTAAGACAAATTAAAAAGTCGTTCCCGAATCTGATACCGCATAAAATGCAGTATATCAACGGTTATATTTGCACTTGTTTAGCTCTTTTTTTCATTTTGGCCTTTATTCGACTTACCTGATATCAGATATTTCAGTTCCACGCTTCGTTGTTATATTAAACCTTCTTATGGGGACGGTAAGAAGAATCTTTTCGCTATGAAACCGATAGGGGAACTCATTAAAGAGCGATTGAAAGCCGAGGAGCGCAGTGTCGCTTGGTTTGCCCGCAAACTCTCTTGCAGCCGGGCCAATGTGTACAAGATATTCTGCAAAGAGTATATCGATACCGAGTTGCTCACCCGTATTTCTCGAATCTTGAACTACGATTTTTTTCAATATTTCTCTGAACACTTGAAAGA
>OJRA01000981.1_pt1 | contig 10262 bp, 8 predicted proteins | sample 1599101 | NCBI WGS metagenome assembly OJRA01 (sample SAMN03922526, study PRJEB24848) | human gut metagenome | isolation source: stool sample | host: Homo sapiens | place: Germany | collected 2010-05 | reverse complement strand
AAGGAGGTAAATCAGTATGCCATATACAATCGAACAATGGAACGACCATATGCAGAAGGTCATCGGTGCCATGAATGACCAAGCCACCCTAACTTCTTTAGTTACACAAGCCAGTGACGAATACACGGGCCTGTTTGCAACTAATACTACTCTATCTACTGAAAACGAACAACTGAAACAGGAAAATACCAGACTGAAAGAAGCTAATTTAGAGCTATTCCTACGGGTTGGTCAGCAAAACATTGACAAGACAGGTGGAAGTGGTCAATCCACCGAACAAAAAACAAAGGCCGAGACAATCACTGTCGAGGATTTATTCAAGGAGGTAAAGTAAATGTCTACTACTAAGATTCCAAACGCTGTTGATACAGTAAACGCCATTAGAAATGAAGCCAGCCAAGCCTATCGGGACGCTGTACCAGTGGCTACTCCCCGAAACATTCAGGACGTTGGTAACCCCATTCTGGAATACCAGTCCGTACAGAACGAATTTCTGACTGCTCTGGTAAATAAGATTGCCGTTACCATTGTAGACCAGAAGATGTTTGAGAATCCTCTGGCATTTCTACGGAAGGGTTCTATCCCTCTGGGGCTGGATGTTGAAGACATCTATATCAACCCCGCCAAGGGTGCAAACTATGAGCCTGCTAACTTCCAAGGGATTTTGACCCCTGTTGACCCTGACGTAAAGGCGGCCTATTATCGCCGTAACCGTAGGGATAAGTACAAGGTCACTATCCGCAACGAGCAGTTGACCGCCGCCTTTGTAAGCTGGGGTGCTCTGGAAAACCTGATTGCAGGTATCGTAAACAGCCTGTATACTGGCAACACGATTGACGAGTTCAATCTGACAAAGGCTCTGCTGGGTGGAGCTACCGCCGAAGCTAAGATGGTTCAGGAAGTGCTTGCCCTGCCAACTGTCAGCGCAGAGAACGCTACCGCTTTCCTGACCCGTTTGCGTGGTATCGCTTCCGCTATGTCTTTCCCAAGCTCTGATTACAACGCTTATCAGCTTGTTGGCGGAGCCAGCCCCGCCACTTCTTGGACTTCCATCGATGACTTGGTTATCCTCGTTCGTGCTGACGTTGCCGCAAACGTAGATGTCCAGAAGTTGAGTGCCGCCTTTAATCTGAGCTATGCTGATTATGTCGCCCGTCAGGTCATTGTTGACAAGTTTGACGGGGCCGATAATATGTATGCTTGGATTGGCGACCGTGGTGCCTTCCAGATTCGGGACAGTCTCCGTAAGATGACCGAGTTCTATAACTCCGAAGTTATGGCTTGGACTTACTGGTGGCACTGCTGGGACACCTTTGCTCTACGTCCTTGGGCTAATGGCGTGTCCTTTGTAACTGAGAAGTATACGGCCTGATTTAACTGGCCCGGATGGGCTTCCCGTCCGGGCCTTATTTAAGGTGGTGAAAATATGCCTGACTTTCAGCCCAACACTACGATACGTCTATACCAGAGCACAGGAGTAGACCCACAGAATCAGCCTTACTTTGAGAGTGAAGGGGCCAAACTGTCATGGTATGAAGGACGCTCCCCACTGTCCTTTACGGCCCAGAGCTATCAGAGGGAGAACAGGCATTATGCCAGAGTGAACGCAAAGTATAACTCTATCCGTAACTGTGATATGATGAGCTTTGTGAACGACAACGGAAAGACTATCTTCTGCAATATCCTTTCCATTGAGTTTGTTAATCCCAACTGTACAGAAATCGAGTTTCAGACAGATTCCATGCAGACATTTATTGAATCCATTATATGGCGTGACTGCTGGGTAGAGCGGGAGATGCAGGAAGATGACTGGAATGGTGCAGTACCTTCCTTTAATAACCTGTTACCGGAAGGGCTTGAAACTGGTGTCCTGAAAAGACGTGTCATGCTTGACGGGACGGAACATAATTGGTCGGTAGTTGTGCTGTCCGCTTATGATGAAAATGCGGAAGATAACTACAATATCCAGATAAACGCTGGCGTACCCATTGGTGTAAACAAGTTTGTATACGCCGCTGACAGCGGTGGGATGAGTTCACTTGGTGCTACTATCCGGAATTATGCTGAGAAGGGACGTTTGGACGGTATCCTTGGTATGTGGGTGTGTCCTACCAGGATAGCGGTATCCAATAACTTTGTTGAAATGTGGACACACGTTGCCACAGTAGGGTACGATAATATTGACGGATATTCCGTAAAGAACGCAAAGTGTTTCAGCAGTGAGTTCTTTAAGGTGGAGCTTACCAACAGGCAGGGAGATTCTGTGGAATTACGCCCTGAGTATTTCCCGAATCCAACTACCATGCAGTTTCAGGCTGGCGGAGCTTTTCTAGCCGGGGCTGGTGGTGTGCTTGTCTATCCCAACAATTACATGGAGGGAGACGAAGCAGTTAACAAGACGCTGGGTGTGGTCATTCCTATCAATGTACAGGGTGCTTGGGTAGGAAACGCCTTTGCTAACTGGGTAAGTCAGAACAGGACCCAGCTTGCTTCCTCTATTATAGGCGGCATTGGAACAGCCGCTGTGGTCGCTGGAAGTATGCTGTTGGCGGCTCCTACTGGTGGAACGTCTCTAGCTGTCGGCGGTAGTGTACTCGCTGGTGGAGGAGCGGCGGTTGCTGGTACTACTATGGGAGTAACTAACGCCCTACACTCCGCACTTGGAACCATCGGTAAAGTAATGGATAAATCTGTTGACCCTGCCCAAGCTATGGGCGGCGTTACCACTGGTGCCCTTGCGATTGCCGCTGATTCCTGGGGGTATCTGGTCAACCTGCTGTTCCCGGATGCCGCCGTGATAGAGAGCATTGATAACTTCTTTTCCGTATTCGGCTATAAAACCTGTCGAATGAAAAAGCCGAACGTGAATACCCGTCCGTATTGGAATTATGTGAAGTGCTCACCCTCTGTTGTAAGCGGCCCATTCAACAGCACAGATAGAGCCAACATACAGGCGGCACTGGATAACGGCGTTACATTCTGGCACGTTGGAAATGGCGTTGAGATAGGCGACTACTCTAAAGACAATAGATAAGAAAGGAGGGGTTATATGCCGTTAGGTCTGTTCGGTATGGAGCTTCTAACGTCAACATACTGCCCAAACAACCCGTTGGGAGATATGTATGTTAAAACCGAAGCGCAGATGGAGAATAGCAAGCTGTTTATGGAGATGTACAACCGCTATTCTAACATTGCTGTCACACGGTATGACTGGAAGAATTTACCCATAGGAGTTAATGAGAGGTTGCTCAACATGAGCCTGTATCTAGTTGGAAAGGCTTGCTTCTTTGAGCATGAAGATTATGGACTTATAGCATTACCCTGTTCTAATGGTTCTGAATATAATCTATTTTATGAGCCTACCAGAATCAACGCTTTTTCCTTTGGATTCACAAGGACCCTTTCCTTTGGTGAGTTTGAGCTTGTAAGGAACAATCCTACGGGCACTCCAACAGCACTTACAGTATACACCTATATAAAGCGCATGATGGACGTACTCCGTTCTATTGACGTAGTATGTGCCAGAATGAAGCGGCCATATCTGATTCTCTGTGAAGAAAAGCAGAAGCTCACTTTTATAAACCTCTTGAAGCGAATAAAGGACAATGAAGATATTGTACTTGCTTTCAAAAACTACGGAATTGATAAGTCTAACTTTGAAGTGGCTCCTCTTCCGTCCATTGGCAACATAGACCAACTGTGGAAAACATACAGGACTTATGAAGATATCCTGTACTCCGCTATTGGGCTTGACAGCAAGGGAGACGACAAGAAAGAGCGGCTTCTTGTAGACGAAGTGAACGCTAACAACATGGTTACGGAGATGGCTAATGAGGTCAACCTGAAACAGCTACGGCTTGACATTGAGAAAGTCAACCGCAGGTATGGAACTAATATAGAGGTTGATATCAAAGAGCTATCCACCTATGATTATGACAGCGGCTTTGGAGGTGGGGCAAGTGAGTAGATACACAATGGAGCTGGGAAAGCTGGTCGGCTCTGGGTATGAAATATTCGATGATAGCTGGACCACCTTTGTGGAAATGCACAAGAAGGAATTGTGTGATAAAATCATCAGACACTATTTCTTCTATGAGATTGGTCAGGAAACCCCTGACAGATTCAAGCACTATCTCAATGAGCATCTAGCAAGAATAATGCCCTACTACAATCAGCTTTACAAGTCTGAACTGCTGGAAATAATCCCCTTGTATAACCACTTCTTGGAGACAAACTCCAAGGATTTAAGAGAGCTTGGTTTTACTGGTGTCTTTGCCAGCCGGAACGACGTTGATTCCATCCGGAATATGTATAACTCGCTGGCCCAGTTAAATGACCGCAGAATCACTGACGAAAATAAGCGTGACTTTACCGGGCATACGGAGGGAACATCCAATAAGGAGAGCACGGAAAATCTGAACGAGACAATCAATATCACCAAGACCACTGACCAGAGTGAGAATGGAACAAAGACTTCTAATATCGACACTACTGGTCACGTCACGGAAACAACCAATACCACTTCTAAGGTGGATAAGACAGGGAACGTGACGGAAGATATGTCGGACACCCTGAACGGCACAAAAGACACCACGTCTAATGCCACGTCCACAGGGACAAAAGAGCAGAGGTATTCCGACACTCCCCAAGGTACGGTATCTAGCTCTGGTGTAGAGATAATGAGTAATTATCTGACCAACTACACCAAAGATACAACTAATGAGACGACCAACTCTAACACCAAGGAAGAACTGCAAAACACGGAAGAAAAGAACACTAAAACAGACAGTACAGAAACAGAGAACGGACAGACCAACACCACCAAGACGACTGAAAGCACTGGAAACACATCAGAGGATACCAACACAACAGGAAAGCTGGACAAAAGCGAAACAGAGGACCATACAAGAGAGCAGACTACAACTTTCAATGAAAATCAAAATACCACTGGTGATTCTACTGAAAAGGAGAATAACAAGGGATACGAAAACACAAAAGAGGATAACAAGCAATTCTCTAATGGTGCTGACAAGCACAAGTCAACCACTTTAGGTACTTCTTCTAATCAGGAGGACACCAAGGAAACAAAAGACAGCAACGCAACTGTAAAGGGATTCATTAACGTCAGCCAGTCTGAATTGTTGATTAAATTTAGGAGTACATTCCTGAATATTGACGAGGACATTATAAAAGAGCTTGCCGTTGACTTTATGGGGGTGTTCTAATGAAAGAACATGTATGCGTTGTAGCCGGAATTATAGGAGGAACAGCCGTGAAACTATTGGGAGGTTTTGACTACTCTCTAATGGCGATGTTTACACTGATGCTTATAGATATCATTCTTGGATTTATAAGTGCCGCAGTATTCAAGCTAAGTAAATATGGCAACGGTGTTTCTTCCGAAGCTCTGGCTAAAGGGGCACTGAGAAAGTGTTCTATGCTGTGCATTATCATCATAGGAACAATCATTGATAATCTGTTCGGTATGGACTACGTTAGAAACGCTATTGTATTCTACTTTATAGCCACAGAGGGTATCAGCATCTTAGAGCACCTGATTGACATGGATGTTAGGGTCCCGTACTTTATTGTTAAAATACTGGACAGCATGGAGAAGAAATACGATGATGCAGAGGAGGATAACAATGAGACTGATTAAGCAGATACTGGAAAATAACGATTGTTATAAAGCTGGGGTGGGGTTCACAGTAAAAGGTCTAATGCTACACTCCACAGGCGCAAACAATCCCAACGTGTCCAGATATGTACCCGGCTCTGATATCCTTGGGTACAACAAGTATAATAACCACTGGAATCAGCCAAGGCCGGGAGGTCGCTCTGTATGCGTACACGGTTTTATTGGCCGAGCCGCAGACGAAAATATCTGTACTGTACAGACTTTACCTTGGAACATGGAAGCATGGCATTGTGGAGGGTACGCTAACCATACTCATATCGGGGTTGAAATGTGTGAGGACAGTATGCTTAATAAACACCACCTCACCTTGTGCCTTAACGAAGCCGCCGACCTGTTCTCCTGTCTTTGTATTACGTTTAACCTTGACCCCACCAAAAAAGGGGTTATCATCTCCCACAAGGAAGGGCATGATATGGGATGGGCAAGCGGACACGGTGACCCGGACCACTGGATGAAAGTGTTTGGGCTTACAATGGATGACTTCCGTTCGATGGTAATTGACAAGTGCAATAAACTAAAGGAGGAATTAACAGATATGGACCAAAACAAGTTCAACGAAATGATGGAGGTATATCTCTCCCAGCGTGCCAATTTCGCTGGAAGTGATTACGCCAAAAATGCCATGGAGAGAATGGCCGCAAGAAAGATAATCACGAACGAGAATCCACAGGGATTCGTAACCCGTGAAATGCTCATGTTCATTCTCGACAAGGTAAATGTATAAGGAGGTCGCATTATGGAATACTATCCTACCAGACCCAATAACCCCTATCAGGACGACTGCCACCCCAGAACTGATTGTGGTTGCACACCGCCACCCCCTACGGTCTGTCCCCCACCTAAGCCCCCTGTATGCCATCCGCCCCAGCCTGTAATGGGACAGATTCCACCTGTGCCCACTGTGATTGAAGGGTCCAGCCTTTATGAAGCTATGGGCAAGGTGATTGAACGCACTAATATGTGTATCAATCAGTGGAACTGCATCAGCAAAAATTGCTATGAAGCAATGAACGCTTGTGTAGCGGCGGCCCGTTCCAATGACGTGTACTATGACGATTGCGAGGTAAATTACCAAGAGGGCTACGATACCACAGAGGGATGCACCTACGCAATCGTAGAGAAGAAGGCTGTTGACCGCAAGGGAAAGCCTATCTTTGTGAGCCTGACACCTGCTTATGACAACACCACCAACAGCGGCGTTGAGCAGGGAATCTTTGACGTGTCCTTTATCAAGTCTGCCAACGTCATTATGACCGCTGTTCAGGCTGGCTCCGAGAAGTGGTTCGGCCCCGCTATGTACCGTGGAGCGGCTATCCCCGGCGAGAGTAACCCTGACGGCTACGTCTATGGCTTCAACAGACATGGTGCTCTACGCTACTTTAAGGGAGACGTTACCGAAACCACTCTGTGCCAGAATCAGATGGTTGACGTTATCGGGGGTTGCGTGCCTATCCTCTATGACGGCAAGGTTATCGAGGGTGTGGAAGCCATGACCCAGAAGCAGGCCATCTGCGCTATCGGCTTCAACTGTGGGACCGGCTCCGTGTTCTTCTTCTCCTGCTCCGCACAGAATCAGCCGGGAATGGGTATCGCTTCCGTTGCAAGAATCTTACAGGGCTATGGCTGTACAACCGCTGTTGTAACGTCCGCTACTACCAACACTCCCGCCGCCACTGGCGAGGGTATGCTGTACATGGGGCAGATGACCACTGACCCCGTAAACGCCAAAGAGCCTAAGAATCTGGCTTACTGGGTCATCTCTAAATGCCCAAATTTTAATAATGCGTTCCAGAAAGAGGTTGCTGACCTTGTTCAGACCACTGGACGGAACGCATGGGAGACGTACCTGCTGGGAGTGCAGATTCAGTCCTTTGACGACCGCATTACTCAAAACGCAAAGGATATCGCCGCTGAAATCGAACGTGCTACAGCCGCTGAGGAAGCACTTGACCAAAAAATTGAATCGGAGACAAACCGGGCAGAAGCGGCAGAGGATGCTCTTGACAAGAAAATCGATGCCGAGACTGAACGTGCCACCGCCGCTGAAACTGCTCTGGACAACAAGATTGTTGCGGAGACTAACCGTGCAACCGCCGCCGAGAACAAGATTGCCAGCGACTTACAGGCAGAGGTTACCCGTGCCACTACCAGAGAGAACCAGATTCAGGCCGCTTTGGATGCCGAAATTGCCGCTAGAATCGCCGCTGATAATGACCTTATCAACGCTATTGAGCAGGAAGTTCTTGCGAGAAAGGCCGCTGATACTGCTCTTGGGGTGCAGATTGACGAGGTTGACAAGAAAATCCAAGCTCAAATCAGCGGGTTAGAGGGCGATATTACCCAGATTAGGACCACTATCAACGGTATGACTACTGGGCAGACTAACCTTCCCTATCTAAAACTGTCTGGTGGTCAACTTACTGGTAATCTGACTTTTACCTCTGGCTCTACTGTTGTAGCAGGTCGTGCGCCTACCGCAGACAATGAGGTAGCGACCAAGAAATATGTGGATGACGCTGTGCAGACTGGCGGTGGAGGTACTGGCACTGACGTATCTAAGGAGTACGTTGACCAACAGGTAGCAAACGTACAGGGACAGGTCAACACGAAAGTGAGCAAAAGCGGCGATACCATGACTGGCTCTCTGAACTTCAATGGGAATACGGCTGTAAATCCTGTGCTTGAATCCGACAGCGGAATCAAGGTTCAGTCCAGCTCTTCCGGTGCCGCCGGTAAGGTTACTAACCTTGCCGCCCCCAGTGCTGACAGTGATGCGGCTAATAAGAAGTATGTCGATGACGGGATTAAGCAGGTAAAACAGGAAATCAGTGGAGAGCTTGGTGGGGAATATCTAGCTCTTACTGGCGGCGACATGACAGGCGATATCAACATGACCGGAAATTCCGTAGTAAAGTTCTACGACCCGATTGCCGCCCGTGCAAGAGCAAGGAATCTCACTGACCAGATGGTTAAGGGTTCTGTATACAATGACGCTGACGCTATGGTGGTCAAGTCTGAGACTGGTCCGGTTGCTTTAAAGGGTACTGACGTATCTCTCTCCAATGGAGAAGGAGGAGAAATTGCTATTTCTGGTGTAACCGAGATTCGCCGCAAGAAGAACGACCCCAACTCTGGTGCGGTCAAACTCAATGACGACCTGATTAACTTGGCCGCTGATACTGTACTGGTGGGACAGAATGGCTCCATGCAGGGTGAAATCAGTGCTGGAACCATTAACCTCTATGATGGTAGCGGGGCGGCTGTACTGAAACGGCACAACAGTCACTTGGATATCAATGTTCCTGATGCTCTTGGCTCCGTTTACATTAACCGGAATCAGACAGAGGGCGGTACAGGTGAGATTCACGTTACCGAAGTTCACGCCCCTAATGAGTTACGGCTAAATCCGGGGACTAATGTAAATGTACTATCTAAGAGAATTACTGGCTTGTCTAATGGTACTGCCAACACTGACGCTGTAAACCTGTCCCAGTTGAACGAGGTAAAGACGATTGCACAGAACGCACAGACCGCCGCTAACAATGCTAGCTCTAAGGCTGACCAAGCACTGGAAAAGGCGGAGAATGTGGGCGCTTTGTTCCAGTCTGGTAAATGTACAGCAGATGGCAATAAACTAAAATTTACTGTTAATAACCCATTTATGGGAAATATTGACATTGAATTATCTATTGACAGAGTAACGCCTAGAAGTACAGATGCTATTTATTTTTACAATGGCATTGGCATTTATATTATGTTTTTTGTTTCGTCCATCGTCACACCAAATCCGCCATATACTGTAACACTAAATTCAAGTGCGTATATTAGAAAGCTAAACATGTGTTTTCAAACGTGCACTTTAGATAGTAGAACAAATAATTACGAGAAAAGCCAGAGATTTACAGCGTACAATAGAAAATCGTATAATTTAAGTGACATTACGGGCACTCTTAATGCTGGGGAATACATTATGATTGGTCTTACGGACCAGCCTGGCGGTGCTCTAATGTGGTACAATGATTAACAAAATTCCCCTCTCCATTCGGAGAGGGGAATTTAAATTACGGCGCATACATATAAAGCGGCGTTCCCTCTTGGCCTGAAATGACTATACCTTGGTACACTTTGCCTGTATCAGAAGAAGTCCCAAGAGTAAACTCAACAGTGCCAGCAGTTTTCTTTGGGTTATTCGACATTAGTTGACTATCATTAGGGCCTGCATAGTAATGAATGATAGGAAATTTAAAGGAATGGCCTGAACTATTAGATAATCTAATAATGGTAGAGCCTGTCAACTTTATTCTTCCTAGAATTTGAATAATTCCGTTGACATTGTAAGCGCCGTGAATCTCGCTTCCTGACATATCGACTTTAAGAAAATCTATTTGAATGTTAATTGGCTGTCCAGTTTTCATAGAAAGAAGCTTTGTTGTAATATGAAATGCGTCGCTAAAGGTGGAAATATCACAAGCGAATATACTTCCGCCCACATTCTCCGCCTTTTCTAGTACTTGGTCAGCATCCCTCTTCCCGCTCTGCTAGGCTCGGTGTGTCTCGGTGCGAG
>OJRA01000973.1_pt1 | contig 10296 bp, 7 predicted proteins | sample 1599101 | NCBI WGS metagenome assembly OJRA01 (sample SAMN03922526, study PRJEB24848) | human gut metagenome | isolation source: stool sample | host: Homo sapiens | place: Germany | collected 2010-05 | reverse complement strand
CTAGATCGCTCGTCGGCAGCGTCAGATGTGTATAAGAGACAGACTTGGAACCGGTAACATCCATCCTTTAAGAATTAAAGTCATCTTACCCGATTGCATAGCTCCGGCAGCAATTGTCAGACTACCACCATTGCCCAACTCATAAGCATTATCCGGCAACAATGTGTAATTCGAGTTGGTATATGCTAATTGGAAAGTTTCCACATCGAAATCTTTATCTACCACCACTGTCAAATTCTTCGTTCCCGTAGCGGCTTCTTTCAGTACAACAGACACTTGGTCTGTTACGACCTCATTCTCTTTATCAGTAACTATAAGGAACACCTGTTGATTATCTGTCTGCAACTCGCTGCACAATCTTGGTGAATCACCTATAACCACTTCGGTCGGTTTATCATGCGAAACATCAGGATTGATTACAGCTGCTTCTTCCTCACAAGAAGAAACGCATAAAGACAGCAAGCCCCAAAGCCAGATATATTTTAATATTCGTTTCATATCGTCATTCGTTTTTAGTTTATAACCACTTTGACTTATTTATTCATTATAGGCACTTCCACACCACTGGGCCATAACTCTGCTTCCGTTTTCGGACGTGGCTGTGTATAGGTGTCATTCGTAAAGTATGGAATCATCTTCGCATCATTATGGTGTCCGGTCCGGTCTATAATCGTATTTCCAGTGCCTTCATCAAATTTCCAGTAAGCCTGTAAATCAGATTCAGCTGCCGGGTCATCGATATTATACATGTTCTCATAGATTTGCTGTTCGGTACGTGCCACGCTCCATATACGGGCTTCACTAATATCACCGTTTAACTGACGACTTATATCATGAGATTGTCCGTACGAACGTCCGAAATAGAAATTAAAGTCACCACCATTACCTGTGTCATCATCCGCCAGTTTATCCCCCAAACTAATGGTTGTTACATCGCTCTTGCCGTGTCCTTCTTCTCTGCTTTGCAATTTTCCGTTCACATAGAAAGCAATCACCTGCGTATTCAAATCCCACGTCAATGCGATGTGATACCACTCTCCCGCTTGAAGTTGGAGTTTTTTGTCGGCAGTAGGAAATTTACCCACAGGGGTCTGAACCTGCAACTGCTGACGAGGAAAGTCAACATCTCCCAAACGCACACACAAATACTGCTCGATACCCATTATTGAAGAAATATTCGTTTCATCATCAAATTGGTTAATCCGTATGATTGCTTCCATTGTAATAGCTGTCAGATTATTCACTACATCTGCGGTAGGGCTTCCCTTGTCGAATCCCGGAACGGCAACATACACGTTCTTCAGGTTCATTGCCGTAGTGATGGCACTGGAACGACGCACGAGGTAATACATTGTGCGTGAACCGTTCATGATGCCTACCCCTTCGGCTCCTCCTATAGAAAGAGGACAAAGATAGGTAGCATCAATCTCCAGTTCATCGAGTTTCAGAAACTTGATGTGTACTTCTTCGGAGGTAGTCTTCCCTGCCGGAATAGTCACCGCGTCTGTCGACAGCTGGTAATATGCTTCGGGAAGTGCTTCATAGTGAGTATCATTCTTTGCATTATAGGTACTAATCATTGAAGGGTCTACCTTTAGACTGACCTTCACGTCATTCCCCGACGGATAAGTCAAGTTCACGTTAAAGACTTTCGTTTGGCTTGTCACCTTACGGTTAAAAGTGAAAGCCTCGGTATTTTTACTGGAAGCCACATTCAAGTATGCCGAATTATCGAACGGTGACTTTTCGCTGTAATCCGTATTATCACAGGCAACCGGCAGAAATAACAAAACTGCGGCTGCAAAGCACTGATAAAGTTTATGTATTCTCATAGTTTACATCGTTTAGTGAGCCGAAGCAGGATTCAGGAATTGAATACCTCCACGGGTCTGTTTATAAATAATATCAGTATCGTAGTAATCGGTAGAGATATTGTAAATAGCAATACCTCCCAATGGCGTTTCCATATTGAGAGCACCGTAAGCAGCTCCGGCGATGGCATTGCGCGTCACTCCGTTATAGTCGGTCAATGTACCGTCAGGAGTGACAGCCAACAGCAGGCGATCCGGAGCGGCCTTGCCATATCCGGTGGCATAAAATACGGAGGTTTCTATATCATATTCATCGGATGCACCGGAAATATCAAGTACGAAATAGTTGAAAAGGCTGCGCTGCGCTTCCGGCAACAAGGAAGGGGTACCTTCAAAAACTAACAGACACGGTGTCTGTCCCAAAGCATCCAGTAGCGACTTTAACGCCGAGACGTCTACCGCAGAGCCTTCCGAACCGAGGGCAAGCCCGTCAAATGTCCCTGTACGCACTGCCTCAACAGCAGAAGTAATAGAGGTATTCAGTTTATCTTTAGCCGTGCAATCTATATAGTAAAGCACTTTCGTACCATAATCCTCACGTACCAACTTCATATCCTCCCGGTCATATTCGGACAGACGGTCGGCATTACGCATCGTCACTATATCGATACTGTCCGGCAACGCACGGAGAAAGTCCTTCTCACCGGTAGATACTTCCGGAGCATTATCCAACCGGGCATAAACGACAGCATGTTTCGTTGCTTTATATGCGCGAAGATTCTGCGTATATGCCGCATATTCTTGCGGATTCTGTTCCTTAAACCCATTCACCTGACTATCGTGTATTTCCATTTCCGTCCAGTCGTCGCAACTGATGGTGGCAACCGACAGGAAAGTAGTCAGTAGGCATAACTTAAAGATTGATTTATATTTCATAATCTCATTGATTTAAAGGTTCGTTCTAGTTTGAAGATTGACTATTCTCAATGGAATGGTCTTTCTTATCCCACCAAAGTTTAGTTCCTGCGGCATCGGGACCATTCAGCATTTCTACAGCTTGATCGATGTATTTCGGATTTCCCGTATATTCATCTGCAGGGAAAGGCAGACGACGGGGACCGATTGTTACATTCACACTATTATTGGGGTCTTTATTCTCCACGGCAGGCAACAACTTCGGGTAGCCCGTACGACGATGTTCCGCCCATGCTTCCAGCCCCAGCGGGAATATTGCAATCCATTTTTGAGTAATGATACGCTCCAGGTTCCGTTCGAAATACTCCGCTCCAGGTTCCCAGGCAATCGTAATGGTACTTACCGCCGGATGGCTATACTTAATATCAGCCCCGTCCATCGGGTTCACATAGTCTATAGGCTTTTTCTCCGCATCCTTCACATATTGGTCTGCTCCGGTGGCTCCGCCACGCTCTTCGAATGAAAGGGCAATAGCCTTTTCATACAATGCCTGCGCATCGCCTCCCATATTCCAACCACGCAACGCGCCCTCGGCACGAAGGAAAGTCACCTCCGCCGCATTCATCCAGAGATAAGGGTCGGTGCTGGAAATCACCTGCTTTGAGTAAAGATTAATCATGTCGTCTTTCTTCTGGGTAAATATGCCGATACGTACACCGTAATAATCGTATACATCGACTTTCTCGCCATCCTGATCGACTGTCTGCACACCTTTGACAAACATCTTATCCAAACGCGGATCTTCATAACCTTTCATAATAGAAACTAAATCGGCACTAATACGGTAGTCATTCCAGTTATTAAACAGCAACTCCGAACGGTTCTCCGCCACATGAAGCATGGCGTTGTCCTCATTCGATTCAATCACTCCCGCTTCCACAGCCTTCTGCGCAATACGTTGCGCCTCGGTAGGATTGACATAGCTCATACGCATGGCAATGCGAAGTTGCATGGAATGTACAAACTTACGCCATTTGGAAATGTTACCGTAATACAAGTCTTCCAGTTTGCGGAAAGCCTCGGACGACAGGTCTTTGTTTTCCTCCAACACTTTATCCGCTTCTTCCAGTTCTTTCAGCATCTGTGTATATACCTGCTCCTGCGAATCGTAAGCGACAGCCAGGTCTTCACCCGAATTATCATTATCCATCATCTTCGAATAAGGAATCGGACCGTAAATGTCCGTCACACGATGCATGATACACACCCGGAGAATTTTACCGAAAGCTAATGCCACAGGGTCATCCGTCTTGTTCATCATATCGCGGTACTGCGGGTACATGTCTTTAATCGGATCGGCAAACGGGGATTTGAGCCATCCCTGTTCGGGATTGAAAGTAGAGAATTTCATCACCCAAGTGTCTACAATTCCTTCCAAATAACCACCGTATGCTCCTCCTGCCATAGCATCCATAAACTGGTAAAGGTGTTCACGTGTAGGAATCACCAATCCCTGCATTCCTTTGAGCGTAGCACCTACAATATGATTCTCACGCTGCATTTCTTCTCCGTCCGCTTCGTACATACTCCGGTTGATGTCGCTGTCGAAACAACCGCCCAACGGAAGCAGAAATAATGAAAGGATCATTATCAGAAGAATGTTATATATTCGTTTCATGTCCATCATAGTATTTAGAAGTTAATCTTTATGTTAAATCCTATATTCCGGGTACTCGGCATCATGAAGTAGTCGATTCCCTGATAATAGTTGTTCGTAGTAGCTACTGCTTCAGGATCGAAAGGAGCTTTACAGTAGATCATCCAGAGATTTCTGCCCACAAGGGATACATTGATATCACAAACATTGCCCAGCCAGCGGCGCGGAACGGTGTAACCGATATGTGCCTCCTGCAGACGCAGGTTGGTAGCACTATAAGTATAGTAGGTAGGCAATCCGCTCTGCGATGCTACCACTTCATAGAAGCTTTGCGGATTCACGCGGCTACGGCCATTTATCCATACTCCTCCGGCATCACGCGCGGCAGCAGATGTTTCAGATACTCCGTAGAGATCAAGATAAGCCTGTGTTGCCGAATAAACGATTCCGCCCAAACGGGCTGTCAACAAGAAACCGGCATTGATACCTTTATAAGAGAAGCTATTATTCCAGGCTAAATTTGCCTTAGGAAGTACGCTTCCCAACTTTATGTCACCGGCATTGTCGATGGCTGTCACATTGCCGCTATCGTCAATCAGGACATTACCGTTAATATCACGCTTTAAATCGGCATGGGTATAAAGATCGCCCAGCGTACCACCTTCCTTCAGGATAAATTTCGCCTTTCCGAATCCGCGACCTTCATCGGTTTTGAGTTCCAGTTTATCGACGTTGTAAGTTTTGCCCGTTTCCGGGTGAACATAATCCTTCACTAGTTCGACGATTTCATTCTTGTTGGCCGAGAAAGTAAAGCTGCTGTCCCAGCCGAAATCTCCCCAACGATGCCCATAAGACAACATAGCCTCGAAACCATAGTTGCGTACATATCCGGTCTGTACATACAATTTGTCATATCCTGACGAAACAGGAAGCCGAGGATCAAATGTCTGATTATAAGTATTGGCGTAATAGAAAGATCCGCTCAATTTGAAATCTTTAAATAGGGTTGCATCCAGACCTACTTCCCATGAGTCAGTACGCTCGGGGTATAGTTTACCAATGGGATAATTCGTCTGCGATTTCCAGTCCTGCTTATTGGCATCATACGAGTAAGTAGGATAGGTAAGAAAACGAGGATAAGGATTACCTACGGAACTGAACGATCCACGTACTTTAAGATAATCCACCCAATCAGGCAGTTTCAATATTTCAGTGATGACAGCCGAAAGCCCTACGGAAGGATAGAAGAATGAAGCCTGCGGAGAATGTGTCAGCTGCGAAGCCCAGTCGTTACGTCCTGTAACGGTGAGATAAAGCATACTTTTCCACCCTACTTCGGCACTGGCAAAAATAGATTCGGTCGCTTCGCGCCAACCCACCTGCGTAGCACGTTTTTTTGCGTTGTCAAGGTCGTAAACATTGAACAGATTAGGAATACCAGTTTCTCGTATAGGCCCCGCATAGCCCAATTCCTTACTAGTCACTCCACTATAACTGGCACCGATATTGGCTACAATCGTAAAATCCTGAATACGTTTATTAATATTCACCAACACATCGGCATAAGTCTGCGAATATTGTCCGTTATTTACTGTATAATGGCCTTGTGAACTACCGTCAGTCAGCGTGTTGCTACTGCTTGCATAAAGCTTGCCTTCATATTCGCTATGAGTATTGTCGATGCGAACACGCCCTGCCACATTCAGCCAGTCAAGAATCTGGTAACTCAAACCTGCTGAAGCCATATAGCGTTTCTTATTGTTGAGACGGAGATTACGGTAAGCAATCCAATAAGGATTCTGCATACGAAGGTCACCTTCGCCCTGCGGCCAAAACTGTACGCTAATTTTCCGGGCTTCATCCCAACGCTCGAAATTCTTCACTATAGAGAAATCATCCCCACGAGGGAAAAGATAAGCAGAAACCAACGGATTGGAGTACTGCCCCTGATTGGTCATATTACGGTCGTTCTGAAGAATATAGCTTGCACTTACATCCAGTTTCATCTTGTCATTCAAGAAACTGGTCGTATTGCGGAAAGTGAAATTATATCTGTTATACCTATTGTTGGGAACCATCCCTGCCGAATTGACGGCAGCCGCAGAAAAGAAAGTCTGATTTTTATCCGTTCCGGTAGACAACGTAACGGAATTTGTATATACCGCACCCGTATCAAAAAAATCATCCGGCTCATATCCTGTTTGAGCAGCCGAGTTTAACTTCGGTCCCCAGCTATAAATATTGGAATTTCCTGTTTTACCATTACTACCTGTACCATAACGGTCCTGGAACTCGGGCATCTTAAAAGCATTCAACCATTCGATGCCACTTGATACACCTACTTGCAGCTTACCTACCTGTCCTTTTTTTGTAGTAATCACAATCGCACCGTTTGCCGCATTACTACCATAAAGGGCGGCAGCTGCCGCTCCAGTCAGTACGGAAATGCTTTCTATATCTTCCGGATTAATATCAGCAATGGCCTCGGTAGCTCCCTTTGAACCAAATTCCGTATCTCCTCCGCCACCGAAATTATACATCGGAATACCGTCAATCACATACAAGGCGTTACTACTCTGTTCAATAGACTTTGTTCCACGCATCACCACTCTACTTGCCCCACCGACACCGGAAGAGCTCGTATTGATAGTAACACCCGCAACTTTACCATTCAGGCTGTTTACAAAATTAGCATCCTTAATTTGGGTCAGTTCGTCGGACTTTACTTGCTGTACGTTGTAGCTCAATGCTTTCTGCTCGCGTTTGATGCCAAGTGCTGTTACAACGACTTCACTCAACAGTTTTGTATCCGAAGCCAGTTGCACGCTATATGTATTCTGTCCGGTTACTTTTACCGTCTGTGGAGTGTAACCTACATAACTGATACTCAACACACTTCCTGCAGGAGCTTCGAGCGAAAAGTTACCGTCTATGTTTGTGATAGTTCCAATGCTTGTACCTTCCACACGTACATTGACACCAATCAACGGTTCTCCGCTATCATCCAGTACGCGTCCGGTGATACGTTTGGTGGAAGCAGTTTCGGTTGCTTTCTGTTCTTGTGGAACGATGATGACATATTTTCCTTTGAGCTGATACGTATATCCTGTACCTTTTAGGATTTCCGTGAGAGAGTTCTCCAACGTGGCTTTTTCCAACGCCAAATCGATGGAGGGTTTGTTTTTCAACTGCGACTCGTTGTAACCAACGGACAGTTTCGTTTGTTTTTCCACTTCTTTCAATGCCTCGATGACCGATATGTTTTTCTTATGGATCGTAATCCGGGCATTACTACTTTGAGCAAAAGTAGGGGTAGAAAGGAGCAGACAGCACAAAAAAAGCATAAATACTCGACTGATTGCCTGCTTATTGGCTATAAATTCATAAATTTGCTGCATCTTCTTAGTATTAGTTTATACAGATAAAGTTAGATTCTCGAATTTAGTAGCGTCTGGTTAACGCTAATAGTAAGAATTTCGATTTCACATCCGGGGGAAGGTTGCAGCTTCTCCCGGATATTTTTTCCGCATAGGCTCAATGTATTTTAAGGTTAATATTCAGTGTTTACAAGTTCTATTTTGTTCCCCGGTGCCGAAGCATGTCTTCCCCGGTACCGGAGCCTATCTTCATCGGTGCCGGAGACGCCCTTCCCCGGTGCCTGAAATATAGCACTTGTCTCCCACTATTTTATAGTCCAGATTTCCCGTCACACGAGCGATAATATCCATCACTTCTTCCATAGAAGCATTTTGCCCGAAAGTAAGATTGAACCGGTCTTCTTTCAGACTACGGAAACTATAAACAAAGGTGTAAGGGTATTTGCGTTCGAGACGGGTGAAGATTTCTTCCAATGTCATACTGCGGAAAACGATTTCGCCACGTTGCCAAGCAGTGACATCCTGCATATCAGGATGAAGTACGTTTCCGGAGCGGGTACGTTTGTTATAAGCCAGTTGCTCGTTCGGCTTCAAGATCTCCTGCCCCTGCTGATTATTGTACTCTACCAACACTTTTCCGGAAATCAGGGTAGCTGTCACTTCCTCTTCGTCGGGGTAGGCTGTCACGTTGAATTCCGTTCCGAGTGCCGTCACCTGAAAGTCCGAGGACTTCACGATAAAAGGATGCTCTTCGTCACGTTTCACCTTGAAGCCGGCTTCTCCCACAAGATACACACAACGGGTATCACCCTTAAATTGCTGTGGATAAAGTAAAGTGCTTTGGGAATTAATCAATACCTGCGTACCATCCGGCAAAGTGATGTTCCGCATCTCGGCGGTAGGAATATATGCTTGCAACAAATCTGGTGCCTGCCGGTTCTGCAAAGCCAGATAGATAGAAACGGAAGAAAATGCAATCAACAAAGCTGCCGCTACGCGCCACACTACCAGATGAGTACGTAAAGAATGTATCCTGCGCCTCGTTCCGATGCCTGTCAGTTCACGCATCCGTTCCAAAGAATGACGGTAGCCGGAAGTCGTTGCCGATTCGGTAGCTTCCCAAAGTTGATTGAGTTCATGATCTTTTTCATCGGCACGTTCTTCGTCGGTCAGCCATGTACGGAAATCCTGATCGACTTCTTTCGGATAGTCGTGATTGATATAACGGTCGATTACATCGCGAATATAATTCTTCATAAGGTGATATTTATTGTTCTGTTTAGAAACGCTTACGTAAATATCACTACTCAGCAAGGACAACTACGGGAAAAGACGGAATAGAATAACAAACATTAACACTTTGCGGAGTTCCGTCAATGTTTTATAGATGTGATCTTCTACGGTACGCAAGGGGATTTGCAGTTTATCTGCTATTTCTTTATGAGAAAGTCCTTCAAAACGGCTCATCTCAAAAATCCGTCTACGGCGATCAGGCAACTGACTGAGTGTCATCCTAATAAGCATTAATACTTCTTTATAGTATAGATTTTCTAACAGGGAGGAATCTTCGTCACAAAGTTCACCCAACAACTGGGCTTTCAAAACTTTGTCTTCATATTCCTGCTCTACCTTCTGATGCTTGAACAGGTTGAATATTTCATTCCGAGTCACAGTATAGAGATAACCAGTCATGGTTTCCTGATCTTGCCAAAGTTCAGGACGTGTCCATAACTTAAGAAATATATTCTGGGCAATGTCTTCCGCATCCTCCTCCGACTTGGTCAACAACTTCGCAAAGTTCTTCACACGAGGGAAGTTAGCGGCATAAAACTGCTCAAAACGGATATCCAATTCTGCTATCGTTTCGTTCATCTGTCGAGTCTTTTACTATGAAACCCGGGGCAAATATAGGCAAAATTAATTTCAGGCAATGGATGCAAACAAAAAAAACATCCCACCTTTTAAACCAAAACAAGTCTAAAAGGTGGGAATATTATAAGATTCTAAAGAATCTCAGAAGTTATTCTTCATCCATCAGAATTTCCAAAATCTGACAAGCAGCCTTCGCCACCGGAGTACCCGGACCAAAGATAGCAGCTACACCTGCCTTATACAGGAAGTCATAATCCTGTGCAGGAATAACACCACCGGCAATCACCACAATGTCTTCACGTCCCAGTTTCTTCAGTTCTTCAATAATCTGCGGAACCAATGTCTTATGACCGGCAGCCAGTGAAGAAACACCTACTACATGAACATCGTTTTCTACCGCTTCACGAGCAGCTTCTGCCGGAGTCTGGAACAACGGTCCCATATCCACGTCGAAACCACAGTCCGCATAACCCGTTGCTACTACCTTGGCACCACGGTCATGACCGTCCTGTCCCATCTTTGCAACCATGATACGAGGTTGACGTCCCTCTTTTTTCGCAAACTTCTCTGCCAGTTCACAAGCACGCTTGAAGTCGCTATCGTTTTTACTTTCTGATGAATACACGCCTGATATAGTTCTAATTATTGCTTTATAACGTCCTAC
>OJRA01000970.1_pt1 | contig 10308 bp, 9 predicted proteins | sample 1599101 | NCBI WGS metagenome assembly OJRA01 (sample SAMN03922526, study PRJEB24848) | human gut metagenome | isolation source: stool sample | host: Homo sapiens | place: Germany | collected 2010-05 | reverse complement strand
TAGCCGGACTGAGCGTCAATAGCCCTCACCTGCTCTACGGTAGTGGCTAAGCTTACTTCCCTCTGTTTGGCTCCTAACGCCGACATCAGATCATTATCATACTTATCCATCATCCCGATCAAGATCTTGCCTTCCGTCATATCGAACTCCAGACCTATGATCGTTATCTTACCAGCTATAGCCCCATCAGCCAAAGCGTTACGCCTATCATATTCAGGGATATAGATATTTTGGTCATCCAAGAAAAACTCATGAAGATTCTCATTCTCATAAGTCCTGATCTCCTCATACTTAGCCGATTTCTCCTCATTAAGAAGCCTTGAGTCATCCAATTTAGCCTCGATAATCTCCTTAACCGTAGCTTTAGGATTAGCCTCCTTGAACGCCAATTGCTCCTCCCCAAACTCTATCCATGGGGCGGGATTCCCGTTAATGTAATCATCATAACTATAGCCCTTGGCGTAATTATCATCAAGCGGATCGTCCTGAACTAATTGATTGGGATATATTTCCCTGTTTATATATATACGTAGCTCATATCTTATATCATTAATCTTGTTCTTTAACGGCGATACTATACTTACCTGAAGCGTAACACCAGATATTTATCTCGAAAGGCTTGTTAGCCGTAGTGGTTATAGAAGTACCACTCATGCTTACATAAGCCCCGGAGTCGGGTATAGCCTGCGTGAAGGCCGCCGACGGGACGCACCTGATCATCAGCTCCTCCCCTATCTGCATCCCTGACTGCACGGATAGGGTGGTAGCGGCTGATAACGTAGCCGTGATACTTCTCTTGCTAATAGGCAGGTTAGCTAATGTCGTGACCGTATTAACCCCTATAAGCCTGTTCATGGTCTTCTTATCGGCGGCCGCCATCAAACCGTTAGTAGACTCATTGGCCACGGCATATGTCGTGTTAGGAGGTGTAGCCCAAGTGCCATCTCCACGCATGAAACTGGATGTGCTTCCATTAAGCTGTCTCAATAAGCCGTTAGCTGTAGTAGAGGCTAATCCGTATGTGGTATTGGTAGGCACTACCCACGTTCCATCACCACGAAGAAAAGATGCCTGCTTGCCAGCGGCTGGGGCCGGTACCAATCCCGCAGCACCAGCCGCCGAGGCCGTAGCCGCCTTCATATTGGCGTAGGTAGTATTCGTATCCTTATAATAGGGGATACCACCGACAATAGGACAAGCCGTATATCCAGAGGCGTTTGTCACGGTACTGCCGTTCTTGACCAACCCCGTGGACCCGTTAGCTCCTACAACACCATACGTTGTATTAGTATCCGTCCAAGGCACGTTGACATACATCTTACCACTACTATCCAGCTCTACCGGATAATTCTTACCATTCTCAGCATATCCGATCATCACCAATCCTAAGGTTGTGGTATTGGCCTTGGCGTATGTGGTATTTGTCGGAATCACCCACGTACCATCGCCACGAAGGAAGGAGGCTTGCTTGCCGGCGGCCGGAGCGGGTACCAATCCCGCCGATCCTGCGGCTGAGGACGTTGCTCCTCCCATGTTACTATATGTGGTGTTAGGAGGAGTTTGCCATGTCCCATCACCACGAAGATACTTGGCTTGCGCTCCGGCGGCAGGTGCGGGGACCAAACCTGCCTTTCCCGCCGCTGAGGCAGAAGCGGCTCCCATATTGGTGTATGTCGTGTTGGTATCCGTCCACGGAACATTCACATACATCTTACCATTTCCGTCAAGAGCTACCGGATAATTCTTCCCATTAGCTGAGTACCCGATCTTAACAAGACCCAGATTATCGCTCGTGGCCTGTGAGTATGTAGTGTTATTGTCAGTCCAAGGGACATTGACGTAAGCGTTGCTGGACGAATCCAGTTGCACCTTATAGTTCTTCCCGGAAGTCGTATATCCCACCTTAATACCGCCAAGAACGGTAGCGGAGGACGTGGGAGGTGTGAAGGTACTTGGTTTGCCCGTAACCCCTGACCAAGGCACGGAGGAAGCCTGACTGGCCGTGTAAGGCTCATACCCATCCTCACTGTTTAATTTAGACTCGTCTTTTATCAGATACATCTTACCTGTAGACGCGACCTTTACCGTATCACCACTTTGAACCGTAGCGGTGGTAAGGGCGAATCTAGCCGTATCATTAGCTACCACGACCAATCTCTCCAAAGCCGCCTTAGGTAACCTATCTATGCTGATGGTTCCGGACGCGATCTTAGAGGCATCAAAATTGGCCAATGTCGTGGAGATAGTTACGTTGTCTCCGAAGTCCGATGAGACACTACCGGTAACAGCCCCGGACAGCGCTATGGTCCTAGCCGCCTGTAATTTCGTGGCGGTAGGGGCATTATCCGTCTTAAGAGCATATTTGGTAAGATCAATATCATTAGCCTTATCCAAAAGCTGCTCTATCTGCTTACCATTGTATTTACCTTGAAAATCTTCCATATCAAACTTATTTTTTGCTCAAATATAGTTATATACATAAATACCAAGAAATCGAGGGGGGGGAGATACGGGTAAGTGTCAGAAACTGCCGTCCCCGTGCAGGAATCCGCTACGGAATATAATAGCCTTGTCTTTAAGTTTCTGGACAGACTCCCATTCCCATTCACCCTCACAAGGCTTAACGACATACTTATTCCCCCATGTCTTAAACTTCCTCTCTATAACAAACATCTCTGGGTCTTTTAAGACATGGAAGATACTTCCAACAGGGAAATACTTATCAGTTCTCAATATAACTCGATGATGTCTCTCGTCATATTCAGGATCGCCTACGATACGTGCCTTATAAAACTGGAAATCATTTAACGTCTGATCCACTGGCTCTATCCAATAATACCCCTTACCCATTGCAGTTTGTATTTAATTATCTATATTTGCGGTGTAGTAACTCATAATGTTTTAAGTGATTTTCAACCAAAGGGGAAGGGTGTCCGTGAGGATGCCTTTTTTCATTCCCGCCCACCCTTCCTATGAACAAAAGATCTACCTCGAACAAATGTAATCATAATAAGGCTACGATCAAAAAGAAACCCTATCGGTATTCTATTGCCGACAGGGTTCTCCAACGTTGTATCAAACCTAAATCATATCACTCCATTTGATTGTGTCACCGACGAAGCACCGCACCGCCAGATACCTTACGAACGCCGTCCCTTCCGGGGCGTCAGGGTCTTCCAGATAAGCCAAGACAGCCTTGACTATTTTCTGGTCGCAATCCAATACCTTAGGAAAGTAGTCGCTATAGAACATAGCGAACAGATATTGGATATCTCCCCAAGTGGCGTTATCAGGTTTCTTAGCCCCGCATTTATCGAACATCTGCTTAGCGTCCTCCATCGTCCATCTTCTCTTGGATCCGTCGGCGTTAAGCATCTTGTCAGCGGCTTCCCTAGCCAGCTCCTTGGAAAAGTGATATCCATGGGTGTCTATATACCGCTTATAATCCGGATCATCGGCGTCTGCTCCTCAGTAATAACGACTCCTGCGTCCCCTGCGCATATACGGTTCAGTACCTTCGTACTCGTCACGGATGCCGCGCTCACCGAACCATCCCCTGCGATACATCTCGTCCTCGCGTTCATGGAGTCTCTCACGTTTCTCAAGCTCACGCTCGTCACGTTCCAGCTCCCTCTCGCGTCTTTCAAGATCACGCTCACGGCGTTCTAGCTCATCCATTCTGCCGTCATGCTCCTTGCCATAGTGGTCGTATATTCCACCACCATAACCCATGTAAGTCCCATCCGAACGTCTGCTACGTCCACGGCCGCCTCTACGATCGTAGATCTCATCATCGTAGTCCTCATCGTGGCCGCCGCCTAAATCTATAACTCTCATCTTAACCTAATTTTTTAATTAACAACTCTTTTAGCTCATCGAAAGAGGATCCCATCCTATCGACTTTCTCCTCAAGATTCTTGATCTTCCGGTCTTGATCCTTAGTCTGCTTAAAAGCCGGATTGATTTCCTCAAGGATCGAATCACAAGCCTCTAGCGTCCTCCTATGCTTATCGATACTATCGAGAATATCGGAGCTGGTTCTCTTAGCGGCGTTAAGCTGGTTCATGATCGGATCGACCGAGCAGGCCAAAGTTATGTTATTGGACATAGCGACATCCCTGCTCTCCGGTACGACATAGGTCATGGAAGACCCGTTTATCTCCACGGTAAGATCTATCACCCTATCCTGTAGTTGCTGATATTGCCCCATCTGACCCATCTGGGGTTGCTGGAACCTAGGCTCGGACACGTTGACCACATTCCCCATCCTGAATACCGGAACATCGGACGTATCCAGCGTATATACTTGAAATCCTTTCTTTAAGTCTCTAAACATATCTCGATTTTTAAGCGGGAGGGAATACCCTCCCATTAGACATCCAATCTAACCTATTCCTCATCAACAGTCGTCTCCGACGCCGAGGCGGAAGTTGTAGGCACACAGCAATCCATGAGCCTCAATACACCCCTTACCTTGTTGAAATAAACAAGGCGTTCGGTGTTGTTAACCATAGCCGCTCCGGTCACAGCCACGTTGATCGGATTCACCACAGCCACGCCGGTTACCGGGCAGCATGTGTCATCACCTACCGTGGATACGGTGCTGTTCGCTGGGACAGCTATCTGTACTGGCAATGTCTCGCCTGTTGTCGGAACCACCTGCCGGATTTTCAGCAGCAGAAGGCCCTCGCATGGCAAGGACAGCCATATCCTTGGGTTGATACCGAAGATGGTGTTGGTAGTAGTCACTACCACGTTCTTCGTGACCAACTCATAAAGAGACCCTATTTTAGAAACACAAGCCATAATAGCCTCCTTCCTTTATAGAGTTAAATAGCGGCGTTTCCGTTGTTGCAGCATCCATTGTTGCACCCACATCCGTAATTACCTCCATAAAATGCTTGACCCCATCCATAAGTCTGGTAAGGAGAGCATGAAGGATAAGCCGGCACAGGGGTAGGTCTCAACTGGTTGATCAAATTCTGAGTCTGTTGCTGAGTCAACGCGGAGGCTTGGTAAGCCGACCTTTCATCACGCAACTGATTGATCGTATTCTGCATCTCACGCATTTCCAATTGACAGAATTTATCATTAATCAAGGTTGTTTGAGCATCAATCTTAGCGCTCAAGATATTGAACCGACTCGTGGCTTGCTCACGATTGTTCGTCAATCCTTGATTAATAGTGTTTTGTAACGTGTTAGTCTGATTCAATGTCTCAAGACGATTCTCATAACCTTGATTGTTGATCATCTGCTGAGTCTGGCAAGTGCTTTGGTTGATCAAAGAACTCAAATTGCAGCAGCAAGAGCTAATTTGATTACCGATCTCACAACCTTGTTGCTGTACGGCGTTAATAACAGCCTGAGAGGTCATACCTACCTGACCAGCTACCTTATCGATAGCGCCTTGTACGTTACAGATAGCGCTTTGCAATTGAGTGGTAGTACAGTTCAAGGCGTTAGCGATCTGATCGATAGCGCTTCTGTTACCTTGGATAGCCTGCATCAGTAACTCACGACCATAGTCGTTATTCAATTGAGCTGGAAGACCATTAGCGCAACACTCATTACCATTGCCAAAACCATTGCCAAAGCCACGGCCACCCCATAACCAGAACAGGACGATGATCCACAACCACCAACCGTTAGCCCCGCCGAAACCGTCTTGGTTGTTACGACCGTTCATCAAAGCCGCTACCAAGTTCGGATCCATCTTATTTCCGCCTATCAAATTGGCGAACATACCCGGAATCATAGATAATAAACCGTTAGTGGCGCTTCCACTACCGGAACCCATACCGTCTAACAAAACGATTTTGTCTCCACTTGTACCCATGTCTATTTATTTTTGAATTAATAATAACCCCACCTGATGGCGGGCGTTACAAAGTTCAAAAATTAACAGCCCTAAAATCGTGATATGTGTCATCATCAAAGTACGTCATGTCTTGTAAATGGTATTAATAACGACTGACGAGAGACAAAAAATCCGGAGCGTATCACTACGACCCGGATTCATCGCAAATCTATAAAATTCAATGTTTCAATGCTCGAAAGAAAACGTCTCACGACGTCAAAGAGAGATTAACTACACGAAAAATCTCGCATCAACTTATTTGTATTAGCAGTGTATTCATTAACTATCTTACTGGATGAGGGATTATCCTCTATCCTTGACAGGCGGTTATCGTCACTCCTTACCGTAACGTCACCCATCCTTCGTACCATGTTTTCTTGATATGATGATGGATCGGAGTATATAAGATCATCAACGAACCTGTATATCGCACCATCAACCGTCTCACCTACCTTCTCATATAAGCCGGATTGGAATGACACGAAATCATCATACCTCCCACGAGCCAAGAACGAACCGTCCGGTCTCGCCTCGACGCCGCCGTTGACCTCCCGGAGCAGGCCCGGATTCCTTTGGTACAGATATCTGTAAAACCCGACATCCATCATCCTATCCTGACCATCCAGATAGAAAAGGTTTCTCATGCTACTGTCACCGGACTCGATAGCCACGTCAAACAGAAGATCCCTTACCTGACCTTCCGGCAACGACATCTCCATGCTTTTTAACGTACCTCTGTCATGGTGGTTCAAAGATACGTTATAAAATCCATTAAAATCAAGGAAACGTAAGACATTATTATATAAATCCGATTTTTTTAACCTTTCCTTGATCTGGATCTTCCTCAACGATGTACAGGATTTGATAAAATCCCGATCCTTTCCCTGCCTAGCCTCGTATCTCCTGAACTCCCGATCAATATCGACATCATCCATCTTAGGGGTTACGGGATGCTGGTATATCAATCTGGTAAGGATCATGTTCTCGGTATTCGAGGATGAGATGTTGGACATAACTAGCTTCTTTATGTTATCCTTGACCACGCCAATATCGGAACGGGAAGCCCCGGCGGGGACCACGCCAGCCGGCAAGTACGAGGGCCGCTCTATCCCGATATCGGCCAACATCTCATAGGCCTGATCGGTGTCGGTTATCGGAGCCGTGTTATGGTACGTATTCCTACCCATATACAACATGCTCCTATCATACATATCGGAAGGGGATGTATTCCCGGACCTTACATACACCATCCTATCCCCAGTAGAATAAGTATCCTGAACCTCGTATATCGGATTCCCTTTCCCTGTTATCCTATCAAGATCGGAGATAAAGCTATCGTATACCGAATTGCCGGCCTGTATGGAAGACAACATGACGTCCAGCGACGCCATAAGATCACGGATATCCTCAGGTCTGGATATAACCATCTCATCGCTGATCGCCTCGCTTATATCCACGCCCATGTCGGCAAGATCCATGGCTATGTCATGCAGACGTCCGGCAACGTCCTTGATGTCCTTAAAATCATCCATATCGATTATCTCCCCAACCTTATCCCTTAGACCCTTCATATCCTTAGGCATACTGATATACGGTATGGTACTATTGAAGTACGAGTCGGTAATCGTATTTCCGTCCTGACTCCGAACCTCCATACGGGTCATATTACGATATGTGTCATACATCCGATCTGCGTAATCCTGATCCTCCTGATACCGGAGTGCCAAGGAAGGGTATGGGATGGAGGCGAAAGCCTGATCGAACTCCCGGCGGTCACTGATACCGCCTACCGCCTTCATGATCGTATCCCTTACCTCTATTGGATTCAAGCCCCTTCTCTTTCCTAACGAGTCATATGTATCCTCATATATCATATAATCATCACCAAGGCCTGACTCGGAGGACAGGAAATACATATCCTTCTCATTAAGATCCCCGTCAGACATAAAATCGACAATCCTCCTCATCATATCCCTTACCCGCTCATACTCCGATCGGTTAGTCATGATATTATCAATCTCATCAGCGTCATACATCCCAGATCGCTCAAGATTGTACCTATTGAGGAATATATCACCGCCGGAAAGGAAGTTAGATACGATCATATCATTAAGATCATTGATATTATCAACACCCAAGGAAGTAAGAGTATTATTAATATCCTTAACCTCATCGGCCATGAAATTGCCGGCGAAATAGTTCTTCCGCTTGATAAAGGACATGACATCATCATACCTAGGTTCCCCATTACTATCCAGATCATATTCTGATGGCATGGACATCCAGTCGCCAAAGAAAGACACGAAGTCGGGGGAGTAGGCCGTACCCCAGACCGATAAGGCCTGCTTCTGGTCGCCCAGCACCTCCATCGCCCTTTGGTATAATCCGGATGGTTGGTTATTAGGGGCAAGGACATTATCTACCCTATCCTCCTTATTTTTTATTACATAACAAGATCGTCCCATTACTAAATCGTTTTGTTACAAAGATATGAAAATCCCGCCTACTCTCACGAGCGGACGGGATACTAAATAACAACATAATAACAAACCTTATGTTTCTCCGAAAAGTGCAAATCTTTTTGCCGATCCTCACGAACAGGCAAAAGCTCAATCCTAAATTACAAAAAATGGAATTTATCGTTTAGCGAAAATATCTTTATCTGATCTATTCAGAACCCTGCCTTTCAATTCCAAGAACCTAGGCATCCATTCTTTAGATATCTTAGACACGATCCACTGAAATCCCTTAGGAGTCACATAGACAGTATTAGTGCCGTAGAACTCGTCATCATTACGATATCTGTAACGAGCATAACCGCTGTCTATCATCCTTTGGGAAAGCAACCACCTCTTACCGGTCTTAGCGAAGAACTTCTTATCCTCAAGCAATATTCGAAGATTCTTCTCCGCTATATCATATCCATGAGCCTCTAGCTTTTCCCGAACCTCTCTGATCAACATATCTGTCTCTTGGGCTATTTCGGCTGTCTTAGCAAACTCAACCATAGGAGCCTGTTCTTCAATGATATTATCGGATATCCTTTTGGCTTCCTCTGCCGCTTTCTTCGCCTCAGCTAACGCACGCTTCTCCTTTTCCGATTTAAGCAAAGCCTCTAATGCCTCTATATAATCAGATGGAAGTTCATTCTTTGATGGCATATTGTTAGATGGCATAGAATAGGAACCTGTTTTCCTAATAAAAGGGAGAACCTCCGATGTTACCCATCTTTTGAATTTCTTAGCAAACTCCTTCTTAGATGACATAATTAAAGTATACATACCAGACTCATTAATAATCTTTATCTGGCTAACATATTGATTGTGAATAGGGGTGGAATCGTAGGCCTCCCTATCTTCTGACAATCTCAGCATTTTACAATCCTCGTCATCTACCAACCTTCTTACAGCATCCCTAGGATCTGCATACCCTAAACATTTAGCTACATCATTACCGACAAACCATGGTTCATGTTTCTCATCCAACAATACTCTCACATCCCCAAAATCAGGATTCTCAAATAATTTTAAATTATCATCCATAATATAAAACAACGAGAGCCACCAGCGTCCGTTACCCCACTGATAGCTCTCATTTATCGCCTACGCCTAAGCGATATTAATATCTTCTTCTGGTCTAGCAACGGATAGACACCGCAAATATAGACACTTATTTTAAAACAACAAACAAATAGGATATATTTTTACAAAAATTGTAATCTATAATATTCCATCACCATACAAAGCGATTATATCTGGTCTCTATCATCATCACCACCTTCTTGATATCAGATAAAGTTAGTTTCTTTATCTCCATATTCCTACTATCCATTCTGACAAAAGAGTTCTTGAACTCCTGCTCGGTTATAGCCTCCAACCTAAATAAATTGTATTTTATAAGCAACTGGCTTACGTCAAATATCAGGATATTAAGATCAATATCATCCTTCAACTCATCAAGAAGATCACACATCATGGCTTTGATAGCATCAGTATCAAGTTCCAGCTTCTCGGCTTCCTTCATTAACTTCTTGATAATACCATTGTGCTCAATTATGATGTTAGCATTATCATCATCGGTAGGTAGAAGGATATCCATCGTACATTTTATACCAACCTTATCACTAAGTCTTTTATTGAACTCAGTCATATAATCAAAAGCCTGATCCCTGCTTAATGCGTATGTATGATCAAGTAACTGCTTTTGTCTGACCTTGACAAAATAGTTACTGGTGTATAACATCATCAAGACCTTTACTCGCTGGATACGTAGGTCTTGCATGATCTTCCGGTGTAAAAAAGAATCTAGTTGCATAATATAAAGAGTCCCCACCGGGGCCATCACACACCCGACAGGGACCAACTTTTAAATATCTTACTCGTCAGGTAATGGACTGACACCGCAAAGATAAGATGAATAAATTTACCTAGCAAGGATTTTCCGCCTCATT
>OJRA01000965.1_pt1 | contig 10345 bp, 9 predicted proteins | sample 1599101 | NCBI WGS metagenome assembly OJRA01 (sample SAMN03922526, study PRJEB24848) | human gut metagenome | isolation source: stool sample | host: Homo sapiens | place: Germany | collected 2010-05 | reverse complement strand
TTGCCTAATTCCTTGCTAAAGGAATAGTTATTTATGCAGCCTTGACGGGCGCACCTTTGATATTGTCCAACTCAAAGACTATAAAGCGTTTGTGCAGCAAATCCAGTTCTTTGTCGGAGTTTAGCAGGTAATCATATTCGCCACCCCGGTAGTAGGGTTCGAGGACATTCAGGAAACCGTCTATATCGAAGTCCTTTTCCCGGACGTTCTTTTCTGCCAGCTTTTGGCGGTATTCGTCCCGTACATACTCATAAAAGGTGTTAAAACAGGGCTTAACCGTCCGGTTGCTGGTAATCCGTTCGATATAGGCACTTACAGCGTTGGACAGGGCGACTTCTTCCGAACGTGTCGGTGCTTCATCGTCCCTTTTCCACAGGGTAAGTATTAACGTCTTGATGCTTTCCTTTTTCTCGATGTCGAAAATTCCATCTTCCACGTAAAACGGGTTAAAGGCTATCGGGTTTTCGTTGGTATAGGTGAAGTAAACCCCATCTTCTCCGTGTGTGCGGTTGTGTATCAACTGGCACAACCCCAAATAACTGTTACCCGTGTCCACCAAAAGCACGTGCGCCCCTTGCTCGTAATATTGCCTTACCATGTGATTGGTGAAGAAACTTTTGCCGCTACCACTCGGCCCCAAAATAAATTTGTTGCGATTGGTCGTAATACCTTTTTTCATGGGCAGGTCTGAAATGTCGATGTGCAGCGGCTTTCCGCTTACCCTGTCCACCATCTTGATGCCGAACGGCGACAACGAACTTTTGTAATTTGTTTCTTCGGTGAAGAAACATAGAGCCTGCCCCAAAAAAGTGTAGAAACTTTCTTCCGCCGGGAAGTCCGCTTCGTTTCCGGGTATTCCCGCCCAAAACAATGTCGGTGTGTCGGTGGTATTGTGTCGTGGTTTACATTCCATCAGTGCCAACTGGCTGCCTACATCGTTCCTGATACGCTTTAGTTCGTCCCGGTCGTCCGACCATGCCATAACATTGCAGTGGCAGCGCACAGAGATAAGCCCTTTGCTATGTGCTTCGTTTAGGTATTCTTCTATCCACTGTTTATTCACTTGATTGGCACGGGAGTAGCGGGAAAGCGAGTGCATATTCCTTGCGGTTTGCTCGAAGTTTTTCAGGTTTTCGGTGTGGTCGTCCAAAAAAATGAACTGGTTGTACACGTGATTGCAGGAGAGCAACACGCCAACGGGTGCGGCAAATGACAGGCGGCAGTCCGAACGGTCGGTGGATAGTTTTTCATAACGGCTGTCCGTACCGACCTTTCCCGGCAAATCTTCCACGTCCGAAAGGGTATGCAGGCATAGTATATCATCCCCGATACGCATATCTTCCGGGTTAAGCTGCATATCTTTCAGGGTGGTGGTGTCCGTTTGTGAAAGCGAGAAATATTTTTCAATAATTCCCGCTTGCCCGTTCTGTCCGGTGATTTCCGGCGTTTCCAGCCGTGTAAGGGTGATAAATCCGCTGTCGTTCATAATCTTTTCAAACTGTCCGACCGCTTCGAGGAACTTATTTACCGTTTCCTTATCTTCTATCTCTTTAGGTATAATCCTACCCCGGCAAAGGGTGGAAAAGTCGCTTTGTCGGCGGCTTTTCTCCTTTGTCGTTTTTGTAAGGAACAGGTAACAGTAATGGTTCAGGAACGGGCGTTCGTTAAAATGACGTTCAAACGAACGGCTTAAAAAACTAAGTTCGTTCTTTTGTATATCCGGCTGGTAGTTCTCTTTGATGAAAAAATCCTGTTTGTGGATGATGGAGAAGTCCGGCAATACCTTGATAGCCTTGTACCAAGCCGAATGTATCGCTTCATATTCCGTACTGGTGACGGTGAACAGTTCCGGCAGTTCTACCGAGAAAGCGACCGTAATATCCGCATCTTTGGACACGATGCAGCCGTTTTCCACCGCCAAAAGCGGGAACTTCCGTTCCAATGTGGTAGCCTTTAATGTATTTCTCATTCTTTCTTGCTTTTATAGGTAAATAGTCGGGGAATAGTCCTGCGGTTGATGATAAAGCGGGGATGCCGTTTGCGGGCTGCAATTTTCATCAGCCCGTGCGTGCCGTAGCGTTCATTTAACCGAAAAGTCTGCCATACGAGCAGCAGGGCGGCAGTAACGCCGAACCCGATGCACACCCACTGGTTTACACCTGCCATGAACAGGATAATGAACACTACGAACACGGCAAGCAAGCCGCCCGCAAAGATGAAAAGGTACTGGCTTTTCAATCCTTTAAACTCCACAGGTTTTCCGATACCCCGGTTTACTGGATATTCAGACATAATACATTCTTTTATAAGAAGAAAGAACGTAGGATAGTGGCTGCCACGATAAGGAATATACAAGCCCCAAACCAGCTTGCGGCGACCTTGCTGGTGTCGGGGTCGCCTGATGAAAATTTGTTATAGACTTTTACGCCACCAATCAATCCGCAAACCGCACCCACGGCATACACCAACTTTGTTCCGGGGTCAAAGTAGCTGGTTATCATGTTGGTAGCTTCTGTTATACCCGCTTGTCCGTTTCCTTGCGCATACGCACCCATAACAGCGGCAAGGAGAGCCGCCGAAAGAAAGATTTTCTTTTTCATTTCAATTTTGTTTTTAAGCACCGGGCTGGCGGGTGGATAGTCCGCCATGCCCGGCAAGATGAATAAATAAGAATTTTAGTGGTTGGGATAAATCCCGTTTTTTTGCTGTTGGCTGCCAATCAACCGTAATCCCGTTCTTTCATGCTGTTGTACATTTAGAGGTTATAAAAACTCGTTCATATCGAATTTCCGGTATTCTTCGTTTGTCCCGGCTGTTTGCGTGTCGGTGGTCGGTATTGCCGCCGCTTCGTTCCGTTTCAGGAGTTCCGCTACCTTTTCCAATTCGCCGTTGATGTTTGCCACCACCGCATCGTAAAGGTTTGTTCCGGTTATTTGTCCGAGTGTTTCGGCTGCCTGCTGTTTGTCTGCTTCGGCAGGGTTCGGAGTATTTACCGTGCGTACAGCTTCGACCAGTTTTTCAAACTCTACACCCGTAGCCTGTCCCGTTTCATCATCTGCCATGTACTCGGCGATTTCCTCGTCCTCGTAGTCCGGTTCTTCCGCCGCTTCAAAGGTCATTTCAAAGTCGGTTTCTTCGTTTTCTCCGCCAGCATCGGGCGCAAATGTAGTATCATTTTCAACCGCTTGCGGGAAGTGTCCCAAGATGTCCCCGTTTGTCCTCATTAGTCCACTGCGGAAATGGCTTTCACCCACCAGCGAAGCGGTATTTTCCCGCTTTTTCCTTTCCGGCTGGGGAGCTGTCCGGTTGTTTACAGCCACACGGCGATACCATCCCCACAGGGCAAGGTAATAAACCGCCAGTCCGATGATGATGCAGTATAAAACCATATGCTAAAAAGGTTTGTGAAAATGACTTTCGTACAAAGTGTTTATTTCATCCTGAAATTGCTCGAAATGGCGCAGCAGAATATTTTCCACGTAGCTGCTGGCAGTCGCTTTGCGCCCGCCGATAACCGTTACAATACGCATCAGCTTTTCATGTGTGGTGCGGCTGACGTACAAAGGCTGTCGGTCGGACAATTCCACTTTTTGGAAATAGGTTTCCCGATAGTCACCCGTTCCATTTTTCCGTTTGCGGGCGGCTGTTTTTTCCGTTTGCGGTTGTTCTGTCACCTGTACGACTTCTGCCTGCCGTGTTTCTTTCTCCACTTCCGGCGCATCTTCCTTTGGTGTTGCATCCGGCTGGTTATCCCGTTTAGCGGGTATGCCTTGCGAGATAATTTCTTTCATGAAATTTTCGTCTATCTGCGGTTTTCCGCTGTTCTGTTTTGCCATATCATTTCAATTTGATGTAATACGCTATTTCTGTTACCAGTTCTTCCAAGTTGCTGCCCCTTACCAGCATCCGGCTGGCAGGAAAGAGCGTGGAACGGAACACTGCTTTTTTATCCGTCACCAGTTCTTTTTTGTATCTTTTGGTATCGGGTATAAAAGTTTTCATCAGGGGCAGTTCCAATTCCCGTATAGTGTTGTCATACACGGTGTACAGGTCTGTTTTTTCCCTACCGTCCACCATGTTCCAAAAGAGGTACAGCCCGGCAAGGCGGCAGGCTTCGTTCCGTACCAGCAGCTTGTTGATAGCCACCGCAAACGACAGGCTGCTTTCCAGCACCACTTTGTCGGCGGCTATGGGGGTGAAAATGTAGTCCATACCGGACAGGGAGTTTATTACACCCTCACTGTTTACCGTTCCGGGCAGGTCGAAAAAGACAATATCCGGCACGTTTGCGGCAGCGGTTATATATTCGTCTGCCGTGGCTATCGCTTTTTCGGGGGAACTGCATAGCACGGGATAGGCTTTCTTTCCCAACCGGGTAAATTGTTCATACGCCATACGCTTGTAATCTTCATCTTCGCCCACCATTTCAGCATCCCGTTTGCGCATCCCGGCGATGGAGTGCTGCGGGTAGTCGCAATCCACGACCACCACGCCATACCCTTTCAGGTAATACAGGTAACTTGCAGCCAGCACGGTAAAAGTGGTTTTGCCTACTCCGCCCTTTTGGGTGGAAAAGGCTACATAAAGGGGTGTTTTCTCGTTTTCCATAATGCTTTCACTTGTTAATGATTGATTATTATATTGTTTTCATTTTTCCTTTCTTGATTGACAGCTTTCTTTCTTGTGTTCACGCTTTCTTGCCATCCATCTTGCTTTGCAGCCATTGGGAAAGATTGTTTTCTTGCTTTCATTCTTTCCTGAAATCCTGCTATCCTGATGTCTTGAAATCTTGTTGCCAACCTTTTTTCCTATCCGGCTTCAAAGGCTGCTTTCTGTCTTTCAATCCAGCTTTCAATCTTGAAATCTGCTACAAATAAAAGAAGAAAAAATGTCCGTTTCGAGAAGTGTCCGCAGATGTCCCCATTTGTCCTTATTTGTCCACCAATATACTATTTTACAGCATTTTAAATCACCGTTACTTTGCAACGGAGTAACAAACCGGAAAGGGCAGGCAGGTGAAAACGGGCGTGTGTGCCGCAGGGCTTACCGTTACACGCTAACCCCAATCCGTCCGTGACGGATTTTGATTTTCGCAGAGAAAATAGCAAGGTGTGTTTCGTGGCACACGAAACCGTTTTTCGTGCCTCAAAACGCCTTGCCCCTGTCGGGGATAAAAATTACTCCGAAGTCGTAATTTTTTAAGAAAGAAGTATGGAAACAAAGAAGCAAAACAAGGGCGGTCGTCCCACCCTTGATGACCCGGCGAAGCATCGCCATGTGTTGTACCTGAACGACCGGGAGAATGCCCGGTTTCTCTCCCAGTGGGAGCAGTCCGGCGTGACGAGTAAGTCCCGTTTTATTGCCGCCCGTCTTTTCGGCGAACCGTTCAGGGTGGTGAAAGTGGACAAGTCGGCAGTCGAATATTGCGCCCGGCTGACTGAATTTTACGCCCAGTTCCGGGCGGTGGCTGTCAATTACAACCAAGTGGTAAAGGCATTGCACAGCAATTTTTCCGAGAAAAAGGCACTGGCTTTTCTCTATAAATTGGAGAAAGCGACTACTGAACTGGCAGTGTTGAACCGCCAAGTGATTGAACTTACCAACGAGTGCAAAGAACTATGGTTGCCAAAATAAGCACGGGCAGTTCCATGTTCGGCGCACTTGCGTACAACCAAAACAAGGTGGATAACGAGGATGCCAAAGTGCTTTTTTCCAATCGTATGTTACTGAACGAAGATGGAAATTTCAGTATCGGCGAGTGTATGCACAGCTTTGAAATGCAGATGCCCGTTCAGCTTTCTACCAAGAAACCAATCGTTCATATCTCTATCAACCCGCACCCGGAAGATGTACTTTCCGACCAGCAACTTACAGACATTGCACAAGAGTATATGCAGAAATTGGGTTACGGCAATCAGCCTTATTTGGTGTATAAACATGAAGACATCGACCGCCACCATATACACATCGTAGGCTTACGGGTGGACGAGAACGGCAAACCGCTGAATGACAAATTCGAGCATCGGCGCAGCAAACAAATCACCCGTGAACTGGAAAAGAAATATGACCTGTATCCGGCAGAGCGAAAAGAGCGAACCGAACGCCCCGAACTTAAAAAGGTGGATTATGCAGCCGGGGACGTGAAGCACCAAATCGGTAACGCCGTGAAAGGTGCTTGTTACAGCTACCGTTTCCGGTCGTTCGGGGAATATAAAGCCCTGCTTGCCTGCTATAATGTTTATGCCGAGGAAGTCAAAGGGGAGATAAGCGGAAAGCCTTATCAGGGCATTGTTTATTCCGCCATGAATGACAAGGGCGAAAAGGTCGGTAACCCGGTGAAAGCATCCCGTATCGGTAAATCGGTGGGTTATGAAGCACTGGAAAGGCGTATGCAGAAATCCGGTGAAGTGATAAAGGACAAGAACCTGAAAGAGCGTACCCGCCGCACGGTCGCAGCCGTGATGAAAACTGCCGATAACCGTAAGGAACTGGAACGGCAGCTAAAGCAGCAAGGCATAGACGTTCTGTTCCGGCAGAATGACAGCGGACGTATTTACGGTGTTACGTTTATAGACCATGATAACCGGGTAGTGCTGAACGGTTCACGCTTGGGTAAGGAATTTTCGGCGAACGTGTTTAATGAAACGTATTCCGCCGATACTCATTCGCAAAAACCGGAACTTACCTTGCCGCAGGAACGGCAACCGTTTACCCCCAAAGAGCAACCGACACCCGGTTTTTCCTCTGTCGGTATAGGCGGGCTATTGGGCGGAGCATCCAGCGGGGACGAGCCGCAAGATACCACCAGCCAAAAGAGGAAGAAGAAAAAGAAACGCAACAGACGAATTTACTAATCCTAAAAATTATAATTATGCAACAAGAAGATGATTTGCGGGGACTTGCCCGTGTGATGGACTTTATGCGTGCCATCAGTATTCTGTTTACCGTGATAAATGTTTACTGGTTTTGTTATTCCAGCCTGAAAGACTGGGGTATCACCATCGGTGTGGTCGATAAAATTCTGCTGAACTTCCAGCGGACAACTGGGTTATTCTCTACCATCCTTTGGACGAAACTTTTTGCAGTGGTGTTCCTTGTCCTTTCCTGCATCGGTACAAAGGGAGTGAAAGAGGAAAAAATAACGTGGACGAAGATTTATTGTTTTCTTTCGGTCGGTTTTATCCTGTTCTTCCTGAACTGGTGGTTGCTTGACCTGCCACTGCCACCAGTGGCAAACACAGCTTTTTATATCACCACGCTTGCAGCAGGTTTCCTTTGTTTATTGGTTGCAGGAATATGGATGTCCCGTTTGCTCAAAAGCAACTTGATGGAAGATGTTTTCAATACCGAGAATGAAAGTTTTATGCAGGAAACAAGATTGATAACCAACGAATATTCGGTAAACCTACCGACACGTTTCTATTATAAAAAGAAATGGAATAACGGGTGGATAAACATTGTAAATCCATTCCGGGCAAGCCTTGTATTGGGTACGCCCGGTTCGGGAAAATCGTATGCCGTGGTAAACTCGTACATAAAACAGCAAATAGAAAAAGGCTTTGCACTCTATCTCTATGACTACAAATTTCCCGATTTGTCGGAGATAGCTTACAATCACCTGCTAAACCATTTAGATGGGTATAAGGTGAAGCCGAAATTTTATATTATCAATTTTGACGACCCACGGAAAAGCCACCGATGTAACCCGATAAATGCGGCTTTCATGTCGGATATAGCGGATGCCTACGAAGCCAGTTATACTATCATGTTAAATTTGAATAGAAGCTGGATTGCCAAACAGGGCGACTTTTTTGTAGAAAGTCCCATCATCCTGCTGGCTGCTATTATATGGTATTTGCGTATTTACAAGAACGGGAAATATTGTACATTCCCGCACGCAATCGAGTTCCTGAACAAGAAATACGCCGATATTTTCACCATCCTGCGCAGTTATCCCGAACTGGAAAACTATTTAAGTCCGTTCGTAGATGCTTGGGAATCAGACGCACAAGAACAGTTGCAGGGGCAAATTGCATCGGCGAAAATTCCGCTTTCCCGTATGATAAGCCCGGCACTGTATTGGGTAATGACAGGTGATGATTTTTCGCTGGATATAAACAATCCGGCAGAACCCAAAGTGCTGGTAGTGGGTAACAACCCCGACCGTCAGAATATCTATTCCGCCGCTTTGGGATTGTACAATAGCCGTATTGTGAAGCTGATAAACAAGAAAGGACAGCTTAAAAGTTCCGTAATCATAGACGAGTTGCCGACCATCTATTTTCGGGGATTGGACAATCTGATAGCCACCGCAAGGTCGAACAAGGTTGCCGTACTTTTGGGCTTTCAGGATTATAGCCAATTAACAAGGGATTACGGTGACAAGGAAAGCCGGGTAATCCAAAATACAGTTGGTAACGTTTTCAGCGGTCAGACAGTAGGCGAAACGGCGAAAATACTTAGTGAACGTTTCGGAAAGGTTCTTCAAAAACGGCAAAGTATGACTATTAACCAGCGGGAGAAATCAACGTCCATCAGCACACAGATGGATAGCCTGATACCAGCCAGTAAAATAGCCAATTTGACACAGGGAATGTTCGTGGGTGCAGTGGCGGATAATTTCGATGAACGCATTGAGCAAAAGATTTTCCATTGTGAAATCGTGGTGGATAATGAAAAAGTGAAACGTGAAACCGCCCGTTACGTGAAATTGCCGCAAATAATCGACTTCACGGACAAGGACGGCAACGACCGGATGCAGGAAGAAATACAAGCCAATTACGACCGCATCCGGCAAGAAGTCCGACAGATTGTAGAGGATGAAATCACCCGTATAAAGAATGACCCCGATTTATGCCACTTGATTAAAGACTGTGAGGAATAAGAGCTTATCTTTCTTTGGGAATGGTATTTTTCGTATTTTTGAAAAAAATATAAATAGTATGCTTATGGATGAAAGAGATTATGTTTTATGCGAAGATATAAAAGATAGAATATCTAAAAAGTTTATAGAAAATGGATGGATAACAGTTAGTGACTATGGAATACATTCAGCTTTGGTAATTGATGAAAATGTATTAGAAGTCTTGGAGAACTATTGTTGGGATTTGCGGCGGGGGGCTGGAATGCCGGGTGTTTCTGTAAGGTATGTAAATGAAAAGCCTATTGTGAACTATGATAGATTGGGACACAATAAATATGAACCTTTTGTATTTTATAGAGATGGTTATGGTACACATCCATCTTATATTGAATTATCCGAAGAATTTAGATTGTATCATAATTTGCATGAAAAATACATTTCAGAAGAAGAAAAGAACTATGTTGTTATGAATAATGGTTCAGAAGAAGTTGTAGCAAAACTGTCTAATATATCATTGTACATCAAAGCTAAATATGTAAAGGATTATCTTGCGATAAGGAAAATTAATCTATTAATATTCTTTGATATAGAAAATTACGGTTCTTCAACATATTCAGAGCTTAATATTACTCCTGTTAATAATCAAATAATAAAGGGTGATAATTATATATATAATTATACGAATATGTTTGAGTTTTTAAATGAAGAAAAGAAATCGTGTGGTTGGATAATGGGTAAATGCGTTTTACGCTACGAACAAAAAACTGACTATGACCCTTTTGAGCGTGATAATAATCAATATTTAGATTATATAATTGGATATGATGATAATGGAGAAGAACTACGACATACTTGCAATAAGGATTTTCTATCAAATTACTTCGTTCAGAAAGAGAATGAACCATTAGAATTAACACCAGTATTTTTTTCTAAAGACGTATTGAATAAGTATTATGCCAACCCCAATAAATATACAGTTAGTGATGGTCTTATTACTTGTGATGGTTCTTGGAGTTTGAGAGTTGATAATAATTGTAAAGAATATGTGGTTGTAATGTTAGTTGATTTAGGAACATTAAGTTATAAAGAACAATTATATTGGAAAGGATTTAATATAGCCCCACCCCATAAAGGATGTTTAAGCTATACAGCTTATCAACGTTGGATTAAGGGAGCTTGGTGTAATCCCATAAGCCCTGATTTTGTATTTAAACAGAAATACCAATCTTTTAATAGAAAATGGTATGAAAAATACGGTTGGTATTTGTTTCTTCCTTTAATAAACGAAGATGAACATAGATTTAAAACTTTACACTGTTTAACGACTTTAGATAACGAACAGGATTTTGATGAACAAATTTTATCATTAGTAAAATTGTTTATAGATTCTCTAAACCAAGAAGAACTAATAAAAAATATCCGTGTAGAGGAAAAAGAAGTAATTGATTTTTTAGAGAAAAGGAATGTTCAGAACTTGAAAGA
>OJRA01000930.1_pt1 | contig 10717 bp, 9 predicted proteins | sample 1599101 | NCBI WGS metagenome assembly OJRA01 (sample SAMN03922526, study PRJEB24848) | human gut metagenome | isolation source: stool sample | host: Homo sapiens | place: Germany | collected 2010-05 | reverse complement strand
CTTGCATTCAGGCAGATAAGCAGTTTTATATGGCGAAGTAACCACATGAGCAAAAAGAAAGCTACGAAGTAGCGGTTTTGCGAATGGGGTTCTGAATAGTTACTAAAATTTTATAAAAAAGGTATTGTACAAAGAACTTTCTTATAGTATGATATTCGAAGTGTATGATTGTATACGATTATCCAACGTCCACAGAAGAAAGCGTATTCCCTATGGGAAAAAACGAGAAAGGTATGGTACGAAATGAAAGCATATCAGGAATTATCCAAGGAAGAACTTTTAACATTGAAAGCAGAGCTGAACGCTGCATATGAAGATGCAAAAGGCAAAGGCCTGAAACTGGATATGTCCAGAGGAAAACCGGCAGTTAACCAGCTGGATATGACAATGGATTATCTCGATGTTGTAAATTCTCAGAGCGCTATGAAGGCTGAGGATGGAATGGATGTTCGAAATTATGGTGGCCTGGACGGTATTCCTGAGGCAAAGAAACTGATCGCTGACATTTTGGAAGTGAAGCCGGAGAATGTGATCGTCTGCGGTAATGCCAGCCTGACCATCATGTATGATACCGTATCCCGGGCTATGACCCATGGCATCTTAGGCAATACCCCCTGGTGTAAGCTGGATCATGTAAAGTTTCTGTGTCCCGTACCCGGTTATGACAGACATTTTGGAATCACAGAGCATTTCGGAATTGAAATGATCAATGTGCCCATGACACCCGAAGGACCGGATATGGACATGGTAGAGAAGCTGGTGTCTGAAGATCCTGCCATCAAGGGTATCTGGTGCGTACCCAAATACTCCAACCCTCAGGGCTATTCCTACTCCGATGAGACTGTAAGACGTTTCGCAGCATTGCAGCCTGCCGCACCGGATTTCCGTATTTTCTGGGATAATGCCTATGCCATCCATCATTTATATGATGACAGACAGGACCAGCTGTTAGAGATTCTTTCCGAGTGTGAGAAAGCAGGACATCCGGACATGGTATTCGAGTTCTGCTCCACCTCCAAGGTAACCTTCGCAGGAGCCGGCATTGCGGCTATTGCATCTTCCAAGGCAAACCTGGATGATATGCGCAAGTCCATGACAATCCAGACGATTGGTTATGATAAGATCAACCAGTTACGCCATGTACGTTATTTCAAGGATATCAATGGTGTACGTGAACATATGAAGAAGCACGCAGCGATCATGCGTCCCAAGTTCGAGGCTGTACTGCAAGTGCTGGAGAATGAGCTGGGAGGCTTAGGCATCGGTACCTGGACTAAGCCCAACGGTGGATATTTCATCTCCTTTGATGCCCTGGAAGGCTGTGCCAAGGCTATCGTGGCAAAGTGTAAGGAAGCAGGCGTGACTCTGACCGGAGCAGGCGCTACGTTCCCCTACAAGAAGGATCCCAAGGATTCCAATATCCGTATTGCACCTTCCTTCCCCACACCGGAGGAGATGGCAATGGCTACGGATCTGTTCGTACTCTGCGTCAAGATGGTGAGCGTAGATAAATTACTGGAAAACAGGTAAGTATTCGATTTGGATGAGAAGGGATGATAAGTCATGGAAGAATTCAAGCGTATCAGCCGTGATCTGGTAGCAAAGGGTGCTATTATCGACTATTATCAGGATACCATGCAGATTCCCAACGGTAATATAGCAAAATGGGATCTGATCGACCATAAAGGGGCGGCTGCAGTAGTAGCCGTGAGAGAAGACGGTAAGCTTCTGATGGTGCGTCAGTACCGCAATGCCCTGGAACGTGAGACTCTGGAGATTCCGGCAGGCGGACTGAACGGGAGAGAAGAGCCCACGGATCAGGCAGCTATGCGGGAATTGCAGGAAGAGACCGGGTATCATACTGACCATGTGGAACTGTTGACCTCTATTTATACCACAGTGGCATTCTGCAATGAGAAGATCGATATTTATCTGGCCAGAGGACTGAAAGACAGAGGAAACCAGCATCTGGATGAAGATGAATTCATCAATGTAGAGGCTTATTCCGTAGAAGAATTAAAGCAGATGATCTACGACTGCAGGATCCAGGATGCCAAGACAATCTGCGGCATTTTAACTTACGCGTCCAAATACCTGAGTGAGTAATTCCGTTACAGACAAAAGCAGTCACGACCGGCTGCTACATAATGATTTTAGGAAACCCCATCCAGACAGGCAGTACCTGTCCGGATGGGCTTTTTCTTTTCTGAAAGACGAATAAGAAAGCATGATTTTCCATGTTGTCCGCATATATTACTAACAACGCCTGACGGGAGACGAGAATATATGAAATGGAACAGATCCATGTTGCCTGCGGGAAAACTCCCGCTGCACTTTTTGTTTTTGACGGGATTTGTGGTGGGATTGTTTGCGGTGTATTTCGGACGGGGAATTCTGTTAAACCGTGCGGGAATGCTGGATGAGGACACGTTATATCGCATGAAATATATGACCGTGGACAGCAGTATCCTGTTCTGGTACGTGCTGTGCAAAAGATGTCGGAATTTTCTGGTGCTTATTATCATGGCAACGACTTATCTGGGATGGATTTTCTGCGGAGGAGTCACCGTAAAATACGGATTCTCTGTGGGCTTTTTTCTGAGTACGGCAGTGTTTAGGTATGGAATCAAGGGGATCCTTCTGGGGATCGTGAGCATCTTTCCCCATTATCTGTGTTACCTGCCGGCTATGATCCTGTTACTCAGATGGTGTGAAGATATGCACCGGAGTATTTATTTTTACCATCACACAACCGGGCAGGGAAAAAAATCCCTGCCCGGCAGATTGGGAAAACTGGCGCTCATATGGATCGCACTGGTTTTCGGATGTTTATTGGAATGTTTTGTGAATCCTGCGTTATTAAAAGGATTCCTGCAGTTTTTTTGAAACTGTTTTAACTATTCAGCACCCCATTTGCAAAATCGTTCTTTTTATTCGTACTCAGCGATATCGTAGATCAGACGCTCACTGTCTTCCCAGCCCAGACAGGGATCGGTGATGGACTTGCCGTAGCAGCCGGCACCCACCTTCTGGTTGCCTTCCTCGATGTAGCTCTCGATCATGACGCCCTTGACCAGCTTGTGCAGATCGGGGCTGAGTTTACGGCTGTGCATGACTTCCTTGGTGATACGGATCTGCTCCTTGAACTGCTTGTTGGAGTTGGAGTGGTTCGCATCGATCACGCAGGCAGGATTCTTCAGATCCATTTTTTCATACATATCCCACAGACGGATCAGATCCTCGTAATGGTAGTTGGGGATATTGGCACCGTGCTTGTTGGTAGCACCGCGCAGTACGGTGTGTGCCAGATCATTGCCGTGGGTATTCACCTCCCATCCGGTATAGATGAAGGAGTGGGGGTGCTGTGCCGCATATACGGAGTTCAGCATTACGGAGAAATCTCCGCTGGTAGGATTCTTCATACCGGCAGCTACATCGAAGCCGCTGACGGTCAGACGATGCTGCTGATCCTCTACGGAACGGGCACCGATGGCCACATAGGAGAGGATATCGGATACATAACCCCAGTTCTCCGGGTATAACATTTCATCTGCGGCAGTGAGACCGGTCTCTTTGATGGCGCGGATGTGCATTTTACGCATGGCCATCAGACCTGCCAGGAAATCCGGTTTCTTCTCGGGATCGGGCTGGCTGGTGATACCCTTGTAGCCTTCGCCGGTGGTGCGGGGCTTGTTGGTGTAGATTCTGGGCACCAGGATCAGCTTGTCCTTAACTTTCTCATTCACTTTGGCAAGACGATTGACGTAATCACATACGGAATCTTCGTTATCAGCGGAGCAGGGTCCGATAATCACCAGAAACTTATTGCTTTTGCCGGTGAGGACGTCACGGATTTCAGCATCTCTTTCTTCTTTGATTCTGGCTAATTCTGCCGGAAGGGGCAGTTCCTTGCGGATCTCCGCAGGAGTGGGCAGTTTTTTGATAAATTCGAAACTCATGGTATTCCATCGTGCGCAGGGCACGTCCTTTCTGCTAAATGTCATTGCTCATTATAGCCCAGATCGTGCAAGGATGCAAGAAAATTTAGCGATTTAAAGCGAAAAAGAGAAAAGGAACGGATAAATTGTTGTGCTAAAGCGTTAATTTGGAAAATTATATTGACAGGTATACGGGTTTGCCATAAAGTAAAAATGTATCTGAAATGTTACAAAAAAAGTACGAGAGAGGGCAAAATTATGTATGGAACAATTTGGGCATTGCTGCCGCCTGTGGTGGCAATCGTATTGGCACTGATCACAAAAGAAGTATATTCGTCACTGTTTATCGGCATTGTTACGGGAGCTTTGATTTATACCGGATTTTCTCCTATTGCAACGCTGGATACGGTGATCAACGAAGGATTTATCAATTCCGTGGCGGATGCATGGAATATCGGTATCTTCATGTTCCTGATCCTGTTGGGTACCATGGTAGCACTGATGAACAAGGCAGGAGGCTCTGCAGCCTTCGGCGAATGGGCGAAAAAGCATGTAAAGACCAGAGCGGGAGCGCTGCTTTCCACCTTTTTATTAGGTGTTCTGATTTTCGTGGATGACTATTTTAACTGTCTGACTGTAGGCTCTGTTATGATGCCGGTAACAGACGGACATAAGATTTCCCGAGCAAAGCTGGCATACATTATTGATGCCACCGCAGCACCCATCTGTATGATCGCACCGATCTCTTCCTGGGCGGCCGCAGTATCCGGTATGGTGGATGAAGGTGTTTATTCCGGTATTGAACTGTTCGTAAGAGCTATTCCTTATAACTATTATTCTCTGCTGACCATCGTATTCGTCGTCGGTATGGCGCTGATGGGCTTCGACTACGGCCCCATGGCAAAGCATGAGCGCAATGCCAGAGAAAAGGGTGATCTGTTCACCGAGGGAGAGCGCGTGGCCAATGCAGACAATGCACCCAAAGGTTCCACCAGAGGCAAGGTCTACGATCTGTTGATCCCGGTGATCGTACTGATTGTCTGCTGTGTCATCGGCATGATCTATGTCGGCGGCTTCTTTGAAGGCGTGGGCTTTATCGATGCATTCAGCGCAACGGACGCTTCCGTGGGACTGCCCTGGGGATCTTTGATCGCATTATTATTTGCCATTGTATATTATATGTGCAGAAGACTGGTATCCTTCAAGGAGGCCATGAACTGTCTGACCCAGGGCTTCATTGCCATGGTTCCTGCCATGCTGATCCTGACCTTTGCCGTTACTCTGAAGACCATGACCGGACTGTTAGGTGCGGATGTCTATGTGGCAGGCCTGATGCAGGGAGCATCCACGGGGCTTACCAATATGCTTCCGGCCATCATTTTCCTGGTAGCATGTTTCCTGGCCTTTGCTTCCGGTACCAGCTGGGGAACCTTCGGTATTCTGATCCCTATCGTTACCGGCGTATTTACCGATCCCACGACCGGAGCTATCGTACCCGGAGCCGAGCATCTGATCATCATCGGTGTGTCTGCATGTCTGGCAGGTGCTGTTATGGGTGACCATTGTTCCCCCATCTCCGATACGACTATTATGGCTTCTGCGGGAGCACAGTGTAATCATATCAACCATGTATCCACCCAGGTACCTTATGTACTGACCGTGGCGGCAATCTCTTTTGTGACTTATACCATTGCCGGTTTTGTACAGAATGTGGTGATCTGTCTGGTGATCGGTATTCTGCTGACACTGGCTACTCTGGTGGTTCTGAAACGTGTCTTCGGAGAGAAGGCTGTCGTACGGAAATAACGTAGGCGCAGGAATGCGACTGTGAGAAAGGAAATATATATAAATTATGAAATACGACTATCTGGTGGTCGGCTCCGGATTGTACGGAGCGGTGTTCGCAAGAGAAGCGGCTGACAGAGGGAAAAAGGTTCTGGTCATCGATAAACGCCCTAATGTGGCGGGAAACATTTATACGGAAAACGTGGAAGGAATTTATGTCCACAAATACGGTGCCCATATTTTTCATACCAATGATACAAAGGTGTGGAAATACATTACGCGATTTGCGGAGTTCAACCGTTTCACCAATTCTCCGGTGGCCAATTATCACGGAGAGTTGTACTCACTGCCTTTTAACATGTACACTTTTAATAAAATGTGGGGCGTGGTGACTCCCGAAGAAGCTGCGGCCAAGATTGAAGAGCAGCGGCAGGCTGCCGGGATCACGGAACCGAAAAATCTGGAGGAACAGGCCATCTCTCTGGTGGGTAAGGATATTTTTGAAAAACTGGTAAAGGGTTACACCGAGAAGCAGTGGGGACGTGACTGTAAAGATCTTCCGGCCTTCATTATCAAACGTCTGCCGGTGCGTCTGACTTTTGACAACAACTATTTCAATGCGTTGTATCAGGGCATTCCCATTGGCGGTTACACGAAGCTGGTGGAACATCTGTTAGAGGGCATTGAGGTACGCCTGAACACAGATTATCTGGAGCAGAAAGAGGAACTGGATAAACTGGCAGAGACTGTTGTCTATACCGGCCCCATCGATGCCTATTTCGGCTACTCTCTGGGAGCACTGGAATATCGTTCCGTCAGGTTCGAGACAGAGGTGCTGGATATTCCCAACTTCCAGGGAAATGCTGCGGTGAATTACACGGATCGCGAGACTCCCTGGACCCGGATCATCGAGCACAAATGGTTCGAGTTTGGCAAGGACGAACAGGGACAGGATCTCCCGAAGACGGTCATCAGCAGAGAGTACAGTTCCGAATGGAAGCCGGGAGATGAGCCTTATTATCCAGTCAATGATGAAAAGAACGGCGCTTTATATGCAGAGTATAAAAGGCTGGCAGATACGGAAAAGAACGTGATCTTCGGCGGAAGACTGGCGGAATACCGCTACTATGATATGGATGCGGTCATTGCCTCGGCATTGAGGAAGAGCGAAGAAGTATTGTAATGTAACAGATCATAAATGAGGGCAAAAGAAATGCAGTGGCGTGGGTAACGTCACTGCATTTTTATAGCTGCGCCGTCGGCGCATGTTTTGAAACAACCTTTAGCCGATCTGCGGTTTTGCTTTTCTCTTATTGCGGAACTCTCTGACAGCGATCAGCAGATCATAACGATATACCAACGTGTACATCACAGCCGCCATGACGAAAGCAGTAAGCACATCAAATACGGAATGCTGTTTGATGAACATGGTTGCCATAATAATGGAGACAGCCAGGATCAGGGAACCGATGCGGATGCCTTTTTTCTTCTCAAAGCATTTGCTGCGGATAATGGCAAAGTGTGCGCCCAGAGAATTATATACATGAATGCTGGGCCACAGGTTGGTAGGAGTGTCTGTCCGATACAGAGCGGCTACCATACGGGTGAAGATATTGTCTCTCGGCATAACAGCGGGACGAAGGTGCTGTCCGTTGGGCCACAGGGTGGATACGATCAGGAAAATCGTCATGCCCGTGAAGAGGAAGATACAGGTGCGGTAATAATCCTCTTTGTTCTTGAAAAAGAAATAAATGACCACAGCCGATACATAGGCAAACCACAAAAAGTAAGGGATGACGAACACTTCACAAAAAGGAATATAATCATCCGCCGCCATATGTATGATCCGGTAATGTCCGGTAGTATTTTTCTCCAGCCAAGCGAACCAGGCCATGTAAATAATGCCATATATAATAAGAGGAATGGCATGTTTATATTTCAAATAGAAGATCCGTAATTTTTCCATAAAAACCTCATTTCTCTAAAAACCTATGTTCTAAAATCAATTTTAGTATAGCTATCGGAACAAAAAAATCAAGGCTTTTTTGGAATACTTAAGCATTCTTAAGAAAATCTTTAGAGTGTGTTAAATCTGTTTAAGGTGTGATCATCCGGATGGCACCGGGGAGACATTCCACCCGGAAACCGCGGCTCTTTCTTGTCACTTCTCCGTCTGTATGCACCCACAGAGGAGCGGAAGCTGTTATGGACATCTGTGTGGCGGTATGGGCATTGATGCCTTTGACAAAATAATGTTTGCCGAAAAAGGCAGTGGGCAGGGCCAGCAGAACCAATCCCTTGGAAATATTGCCTACGGAACAGAGATCCAATACCCCGTCATGATCGACAGCGGGAGGGCAGAACATGAAACCGCCGCCCTCGTAACGGTGACTCATACAGGTCACGAACAGAAAACGGGGGAGTTCTACGGATTCCTTTTTGTCATGTACCTTGTCCTCCAGTGTCAGCGTGCAGGAGACCTTGCGGGCAGTGATCAGCTGTTTTAAGGCGATACCCAGATAGGTCAGCTTTCCTAAGCCGATCCGGTTCATGGTATCCTTGATCCGGGAACTCATGGCTTCCGCACAGACGGCGGCATCAAAGCCGATCCCGCAGCTGACGGCAAAAAGCCTGGATTCTTCCGGCTGGTCTTCGTCCAGATAGGTCAGTCTCCCCAGATCCATGGCTCTGGGAGTATTATTATGAAGGATCAGATTGAGAGCAGCCTTTGGATCCTTTGAAATTCCCAGATCTCGGGCCAGATCATTGCTGGAGCCGGTGGGAATGTAGCCGAGGATGACTTTGGAAGGATCTGCAATGCCCTGAAGGGTCTCGTTTATCGTGCCGTCACCCCCCAGAACGATGAGCGTTAAGTCAGGCTCTGCAGCATGCTCTGCGGTGATCTGTGCGGCCAGCTGTCGGACTTCTCCGGCTTTCCCGGAAAAATAGGTCTGATATTCGGTATTGCCTGCTTTCAGAGCCGGCTCCACCTGTTCGGCCCAGATCTTTGCCCCTCTTCCGGAGCGGGAGGCGGGATTGATAATAATATGATACATGAGAATTCCCCATCTTTCGTAAAGTTGTAACTATTCAGAGCCGGGAAAATTTGCATAAATTTGCGAATCCTGCTTGCATGAATGAGCATAATTTTGAAAATTTTTATGGCGAATGAGGCTCTGAATAGTTATGTTAAAGTTTATTCTAACACACCAGGGGGCTTCTGCCAACATTGTTCATTTTCTATCTTTGCAAATAAAAGGTTCTATGCTATACTAAACCATAAGTTTAGCGAATTAACGTAACATAAGGAGGAATGAGGCATGTATTCATTGGATGAAGTAAAAAAAGTAGATCCCGAAGTGGCACAGGCCATTATTGACGAGGAGAATCGTCAGAACAGTCACATCGAGCTGATCGCATCTGAAAACTGGGTAAGTAAGGCTGTTATGGCAGCTATGGGAAGTCCACTGACCAATAAATATGCGGAAGGATATCCCGGCAAGAGATATTACGGTGGTTGTGAGTGCGTGGATGTCATCGAGAATCTGGCGATCGAACGTGCCAAGAAGCTGTTTGGATGTGATTATGCCAATGTACAGCCCCATTCCGGAGCACAGGCAAATATGGCAGTGCAGTTCGCTGTGCTGAAGCCCGGCGATACCATTATGGGTATGAATCTGGATCACGGCGGACATCTGACCCATGGTTCACCCGTCAATATGTCCGGTAAATATTTCCATGTAGTACCTTACGGCGTGGATGACAACGGTTTCCTGGATTATGACAGAATGAGGGAGCTGGCCCTGGAATGCAGACCCAAGATGATCATTGCAGGTGCTTCTGCATATGCACGTACCATTGATTTCAAAAAGTTCCGTGAAGTGGCGGATGAAGTCGGTGCGGTACTGATGGTAGATATGGCACATATCGCAGGCCTTGTGGCAGCAGGCCTTCATCCCAGTCCCATTCCCTATGCGGATGTAGTGACCACCACCACCCACAAGACACTGCGCGGACCCAGAGGCGGTATGATCCTCTGCAACAAGGAAGCCAACGAGAAATTCAATTTTAATAAAGCTATTTTCCCCGGCATTCAGGGCGGCCCGCTGATGCATGTCATCGCAGCCAAGGCTGTCTGCTTCGAGGAAGCATTAAGCGACGACTTTAAGGTATATCAGAAGAACATTGTGGACAACGCACAGGCATTGTGCAAGGGCCTGATGAGCCGTGACATTAAGATTGTCTCCGGCGGTACTGACAATCATCTGATGCTGGTAGACCTGACCCCTTATGGTCTGACCGGTAAGGCAGTGGAGAAGCTGTTGGATGCAGCTCACATCACCGCCAACAAGAACACCATCCCCAACGATCCCCAGTCTCCGTTCGTGACCAGTGGTATCCGTCTGGGAACCCCTGCGGTAACTTCCAGAGGTCTGAACACCGAGGATATGGATCAGGTGGCAGAGGCCATTGCCATGGTCATCAAGGGCGGCGAGGAACAGGTTCCCGCAGCCAGAGCCATCATTCAGAAATTAACAGACAAATATCCTCTGATCTAGGCAGAAGCTGTTTGCAAAGGTCAGCCCGTACATGTAAATGTGCAGGCTGGCCTTTATTTATGTTGGAGTTGAGTTTATACAGTCGTCGTGTTAAAATGTTGGACGGAATACAAAAGAACAGCAGATAGAGGGAACAGATGAAAAAAGAGAAATGGAAAACCTTTGTGACGGACAGGTGGAAGGTGGCAGCGCCGGGACTGCTGGCAGCTTTTGCTGTCTGTTTTATTTTTTTTATTTATGCACCGTTGGAATTGTATGTTACGAACCAGACAGAATTCTGGTTTGATTTTTATAAGATATTAAAAGCGGTTCTGCAGAATTTTGCACTTTTTTTTGGACTGAATGTGTTGGGAATCCTTTTGGCAGCCTGTATCTCTAAAGTTTTTTGCCGGTTCGTTACGGCAGCGGAACTGGTGGTTTTGCTTACTTTATATG
>OJRA01000922.1_pt1 | contig 10770 bp, 10 predicted proteins | sample 1599101 | NCBI WGS metagenome assembly OJRA01 (sample SAMN03922526, study PRJEB24848) | human gut metagenome | isolation source: stool sample | host: Homo sapiens | place: Germany | collected 2010-05 | reverse complement strand
GATAGGGGGAGTGCCCGCAGGGCGAGGGGGTTAAACCTTCAAAATATAACATGCTATTTTCCAACCCCTCTCTTCGTCGCTATCGCTCCTCTGTCTCTCCCCTATATTTTGCGCTGCAAAACACAGGGGAGAAGTATTAATGCCTTCAACAACAGGAATAGGGTAGTGTATCTCCCTCTTACCGTGCTCCGTAGCATTACAGGGCACAGCAGGGGAGGAGGGTGGAAATCTTTCGACAACATCGTTCTGCTGCTGTTTTAATTTTTCTTTGTTTTGTGGGTATTTCTCCTTCTCCCCTGTTGCCGCAAAGCAGTACAATAGAGGAGAGGGGTTAAGAAGAATCGCTTAGAAATTTTTAAAGGGTTTAGAAGAACCTCTTTCCTATCCCATGCACCATGCCGCTGCGGGCTGCGGCGAAACGGGCAGATGCGGGAAATATCCTTTGGGAGAGGGAGGCGGAGGTGTAGGCGGTGCAGGAAGAACTTTGGGCAACCGGAGCGATTTGCCGGTCTTCTTGCGACGGCTGCATTTCGCCAATCGCCCCCGCTTCCATTGTTTGCGTTTTTCCTCCATATCCTTTTTCACCTCATCTTTGGCAGCCCAATAACGACGAGCGACCTCTTCCCAAAAACGACTTGCAAATTCTTCATAAGGATGCTTTTCACCCTCGGGCAAATCATACGCATCGGTCTCGTCGATGGCACTGACAATAGACGAAAAATAGTATGCCGCACGTTTACACCATCGGTAACGCTGCACATATTCCCCCGGCAAACGTCCCTCGGCTATCATTTTGTCGATGTCGTTGTCGGTTTGTTGCTCTTCCTGTTCCCGACTGTGCCGTTCGAGCGTATCGACACAGCGGGTTACCGCCGTGATCTGTTTCGGTTGAGTCTTGGGATCGAGCTCCAACAGCTCGTTATAGTATTTGAGCAGTACGGCTTGGCGGGTCGATTCTATCGCCGTGCGCAAGTTTACAAAAGGTTCTTCTACCATCGTCTCGTATTTTTCGACAAATGTATGATCGAGATACGTTCTTTTTTATGGCATAACCGAACTTTAAACAGACCGCTCAACAGAATGCATTAATAAGAAACGGCACGCTTACTTCGAGTGCTATGCCATGTAAAATAGCTATCGGTATAAGTTCTTCTCCCTTATACGAACTTCGCACGATCATGGGAAGGCACACGTCCATCGAATTGATACCCGCTACCGAAATAGGAACCAACCTCCCACCCCAACGAGCGAGAACGGGTGTACCGAACAAAGCGATCATCTCGCGTATGACATTGGCGAGCAAAGCGATAGTCGCCAACTCGGCAGCTCCTTGCGGACCGAGAGTGGCACTTTTAATATCGGCTATCAACACCGACGATAACGAGTAATACCCGAAACCGCTGCCGATCGTCAAACAATCGTTCAAATCACGCCCATGCAGCAAAAAAACACCTATGGCCGAAAATAAAAGCGTACCACCGATAGTAAAAACAGGCAAAAGAGACATGCGGGGATTAAGCGAATGGAATAATCCGCGTAAGTCATTGTTCGAACCTAAACTAATTCCCACTTGTACAATCAACAGCGAAAGAATAATTATAGGCAAATCATGACCGAGCAACCACTCCGGAGCGAAATCGCCCAACCCTACAAATACTCCGGCAAGGAAACAAACCAAAATCATTAAATTCCCTTTCACAATTCACCTCCTTTCTTAAAAAACAAACGTTGAGCTACACGAGCGGCCACAATACTCCCAAGCACACCGAGGCAGGCAATTACAGCCGCTTGCCAACCGAAATTGTAAAAATTATCTACGAGATTACGATCGGACCCTATCGACACCCCGAACACAAATAACAAGACACAAACGGTAATCTGTATACTCCATTTCGTCACGCCGACGAAAGAACGTCCGCGCAACATATATCCTACGCCAACACCCAAAACCAAAAGGATCAAAATACGAAACATAATTTGACTGTCTTTTATGCCACAGACTACAACGACTCCGTCGTCGTATCCGAGCTACGTTTATACGAATGAAAATAACCGGATAGGGCTTCCGCCCGCAAAAGGGGAAAAGAAAGTGAGATTTTACAGATTATCCCCTAAAAATCGATTGGCAGTCAAATAAAGCCGCTGAACCAATGGACATGCACGATCGAAAGCGCACGTACTCCCCTGCGCCTTACACCGAAACAAATATGCTTGCCCTGTTGAATCATACGAATAACTGAATAAAAATTCGAATGCAAAGGTAATACTCTTCTCCGAATTCTCCAAATCGGGCACACCATTTTGTTTTCGCTACCGAGGGGAGAAGAAAGAATACATCTCAACTTTCCCATGTATTTCTTTCCGCCTTTATCGGGCGGTGAAGCCAAAAGGAAAACGGCGGGTAACGGGCAAAGTAATCCGATACTAACTATAAGATGAAACACTTTCGGTTAGGTGGAGCTTGTCCAGCTTTTTGGGGCAGTTCACCTTTAAACTCCTCCCCTTGCCGTGCCCCGTAGCATTGCGGGGTGTGGCGTTAGCCATATAGGGGAGGTGGCACGTAGTGACGGAGGGGTTGAAAAGCGCTATCTCATCAGTCGGTTTATATCAGATATTCAACCCCCTCGCCCTACGGGCACTCCCCCTATCTCATCTACGATGAGCAGAGGGAGAGGATTGAAAATGGTATTTCTCGTTTCGGCACAAAGATAGCTTTGTACCCTTCTCCTCTATCGCATATAATACTACGGGCAGGGGAGAAGGGATTAAAAAACTCAGCGGTATTTACACCGCCCGGTAATAATCCTGCAAAAGACAGCGGGCGATGAAGTCCCAGTTTTCGGCTACAAGTGCGGAGTCTCCGTCAGCGAAGCGGGAATCGGGAAGCAGTCGGTTTTCGCACAAATAGATGAGTAGGTCTATGGGGCATCGCCCGGGTACGGTAAGAAGCGACAGTGCATCCCTCCGGGCTGCCTGCGGGTCGTAACAAGGATTGGCAGGGTCGCATACGCATTGGGCTATATCCGAAGCGATGAGCATGCCTTTGTAAGGTGTGACATAGAGAATAAAATTCTTTTTCCCGGCGAGGTGCGAGAGGTGTCCGCCTTCTGTCTCTCCCCATTGCATCCCTTCGGTAAGAAATTTGTCCAACTTCGAGTAAGAGTCTATGTATTTGACAGGCATGCCTCCGGTTTCTCGGGTGAATTGCCGGTAATAGGGGTGCAGTTCCTTTTTCTTTTTCTCTTCCGCTTCTTCGGGGAAGGTGTGTTGCCAAAGCAAAGAGACCCATTCGTGAGCAAAGAGCGCCAAAGGTCCGGCCGGCAGAGTATATAGCGATTCCCGACGCAGTTCGCCGAGCTTGGCGATTCTTTCTTTGTCTCCATGCGATTTACTCTGTGCCTCGTGTGAAAGCTGCCGGGCGAGCGAACGATTGGAAGGGCCCAGCAGAAACGAATCCCAAAAGAGCCATTCGGCGAACCGGTAACGGGCTTCGGGGTCATCGGTATCGTTCAGTTCGGGAAGACAAAATTCTTGTAACAAGGGTGAGTCGGGAGCTGTTTCGTATTCCGACTCTAACAGATCGTAAATCGTATCGGCCGTTGTGATGAGACGATTGTCGAGCGGGGAAAGAATCTCGTGCAAGGAGTCGTGCGTACAAAGCAGATACCAGAGTAGTACTCGCAGGTCTTCCCGATTTACTTCCCCGTCGTAGTAATTCTCGGCGGGAAAGAATGGCAGGGTACGACCGTAGAGCGAGCGGTGGTAGGAGAGAAACGTTGCCCACAATCCCGTACCGGACAGAATATCGGCAAAATAACCTACGACATCACAACAAAGACTTTTGGTGGCCTCCTCGGTTAATCTTTCTTTCAACGGAGATATTTTTACGAGGTCATATACTCGGTTGGCCAGTTGCGTATAGTAACGATCGCTGTCGGTCGTTTGTGTATAAGGCTGTCGAGAAAGCCATTGTTGCAAAGTGATGTTCATTGTCTTTCCTTTTTTACGAGATTAGTTATTCCGAGTCACACCCGAAAAGATAACGAGTTCGAGAGAATTCGTCTCCTGTCGGTTGTCAGGCTTCCCCGCCGGGAGCCATGAAAGGAGGCATACCGCCCCGTTGAGGATCGTTCATTTGTATAGGCCCGAATTGGGCTTCGTATTTGCGTATGTTGTCCTGCAAGGCGAATAACAATCGTTTGGCATGCTCGGCCGTGAGAATGATACGCGATTTCACCGGAGCTTTGGGAGCACCCGGAGTCATGCGGATAAAGTCGATAACGAACTCCGACGGAGCATGAGAAATAATAGCGAGATTGGAGTAAATGCCTTCGGCTACTTCGGCAGACAATTCTATCTGGATTTCCTTTTTTTCTTCCATAATCAGTTCAGTTTAAAGTAATAGTATTTATAGTTGAAATTTACTTGATTTACATAAAGTTGCAGCGTCGTATAAGGACGGCTTCGATAAGCCGAGATATTGAACGACGAGTATAGATTGCTCCAATGTCCCTCGGGGTCGTCGTTGCGACTGTGTCGCAACTGTACTTTCAAGGTATCGCCGGAAAGCTCGGCTTCGTCGGCGACAAGCAGGATGCTGTGCGGCCGGCTGTGATAGTCGATACGATACCTCAGATTAAGGAAGTCGCCGGTTTTCCATGCGCTTTGCAAATAAAGAGTATCGTCGGGCAACTGGTCGATTTTGTCATGGGGTACTATTCGGAGCGTGTCGAAATGAATAGCCGAAAGCGCTTGTATTTCTACCTGCTTTTTGTGTTCCGACAACGTTTCTATCGGGCGGTATTGCAGCAATACGCGCACTCCCTCGCCCATGTCATCGCTATTTACTTCCGAAACGGGATAAAGCGTATCGACCGGAGCGGAATCGGTTGTCTGGTAGGTGAAATAAGGATTGCCTTTATTCGTATGGCAAGTGACGATGTCGGCATAGAAGATGCCATAAATATCTTTTTCATCGTCTCCGCAAGCCGTTGCGAAGATAGATAAAAGGATAAAGGAGCAACCATATAACCAACTCTTTTTCATTTGTATGTCTTGTTTTATTCTTCGACAGAAGCGGGAGAAACGATGGAGCCGTCTTTCATGAAGAGGGTGCGATCGGTCATTCGAGCCAACGTTTCGTCGTGCGTGACGATGACGAACGTCTGTTTGAACTCATCACGCAGGTCGAAAAACAGTTTGTGCAATTCGATTTTATTTTTCGAATCGAGACTTCCCGACGGCTCATCGGCAAGTATGACAGAGGGGCGGTTTATCAATGCCCGGGCTACGGCAACCCGCTGTTTTTCACCGCCCGACAGTTGAGCCGGTTTGTGTCCCAGTCGGTCGCTCAGGCTCAGGAAATCGAGTATCCGCTTGGCTTCCTGTTCTGCATCCGATTGTTTTTTCCCCCCGATGAGAGCCGGAATCATCACATTTTCGAGAGCCGTAAATTCGGGCAACAACTGGTGGAACTGAAATACGAATCCGATGTTACCGTTTCTGAAACGCGCCATTTCCCTATCGGGGAGGTTATCCACCCGTCTGCCGTCGTATAAGATTTCCCCGCAATCGGGCTTGTCGAGCGTTCCCACGATCTGCAACAAGGTTGTTTTGCCGGCTCCGCTCGCCCCCACGATGGAGACAATTTCGCCCTGTTCGATCACGGCATCGATACCTTTCAGTACCTCCAACGAACCATAGCTCTTGTGTATGTTTTTTATCTCTATCATACTTCTGTTAGTTTTCTGATGACATGCCCCGCCAGATAACACCCGAAGATTGCCGGCAGATAAGAAATCGTCCCGACGGTCGATTTTTTGTTACGTTCTCCTTCCACGACCACGACGGCGTTACGATCGGCCTGCTCGGTGGAGAATACCGTTTTCAGACCTTTGGAGATACCCTCCTTCCGCAGTCGCAATCTTACCGCTTTTGCCAAAGCGCAATGGTAGGTATCGGCTATGTCGGCTATCCGTATGGCCGACGGGTCTTTGCGTCCGCCTGCACCCATCGATGAAACGATTTTGATTTTATGCCGCAGGCAATAGGCGATCAAAGCTACCTTCGGCGCCAGCGTGTCGATGGCATCGATGACAAAATCTATTTCGCCGCCCTCCAACAAAGCGGGAATATCTTCCTCTTCGATAAAACGGTGTTGTGCCGTCAGCTTCAAATCGGGGTTTATATCGAGAAACCGTTCTTTCAATACCTCGACTTTGGGTTTTCCCAATGTACTGTGCAAAGCGACCAATTGTCGGTTCAGATTGCTCTCGGACACGGTGTCTCCGTCGATAATCGTCAAAGCTCCTATACCGGCTCGCACGACCATTTCGGCGGCATAAGCCCCTACACCACCCACCCCCACGACAAGGACGTGGGCATTTTGCAATCGCTTTATCGGTTCATCGCCAAACAGTAGCCGGGTACGTGACAACCATTCGTCCATCTTTTCTTATGCGGTTTGTCTGTATATAATTGAATGACGAAGATACTCTTTTTTACCGAAAATCGGAAATAGCCGAGGCAAATTAAAGTCGAACGCATTGGCAATAGTAATATGGATAACGGTTTTTCGTCGATTCAGAAATACGATTTGTCTTTTACTCACGACTTCCGTGGCACACGGATAGGCAGGACGATAGTAATCGATATGATTTTTATTCTATTTATAGATTTTATTCACAGGATTTTTGGTAAAAATAAGATTCATTGGGTTTTTCGGTAATCTCCTTATACTATATTTGCGTTGTAAAATAATATGAAATAGACTATGCCGAGATATAGGACAACCTTGCTGGCTTTCTATTTTGTAAAGTAGTCACCTATTAAAAATAAAGTAATTATGAAGAAGTTTCTTGTTATGGCGTGTATCGCCGCTGCTTCGATGATAGCCTTGCCGGCTGTGGCTCAAACTACTACCGGTAGTAAGACCCAAACGGAATGTTGCAAAAAAGGCAAAGCCGATTGTAAGAAAGAGTGTAAATGTACCGATTGCAAATGCAAAGATTGTAAAACGACGGCTCCTTGTTGCGACTCTAAGGCAAAATGCAACGACAAGGCCGATTGCTGCAAACAAGCCAAATGCGATAAGGCTAAGGCTCCTTGCTGTGAAAAGAAGAATGTAAAAAAGTAAATTCTGTTGTTGAAAGATGAATTCGGGGCGACCGCAAAATTGCGGTCGCCTTTTGTTTGATGACCCGTAGTTTTCTTTGGAATATTATGCCGGAGTCGTGGTTATGTCCGAGTGGCCATGCCCCATGCGGTTCCTGTATTTCGTAGGCGAGACTTCTTTGTATTTCAGAAATGTCCGGCAAAAATGAGATAGATTATTAAATCCTACGCCGTACGCTATCTCGGAGACCGATTTGTCCGTCGTCGACAACAGGCGGCAGGCTATATCCATACGGTAGGTATTGAGATAATTCGTAAACGATACTCCTTTCATTCGTTTGAAAAAGACACAGAACGAAGAACGGTTCATATGTACGAGGGAAGCGATTTCGTCGATAGGGATATCGTGATTATAATGCAAGGAAACATAAATCTCTATCTGTTGTATCTTTTTGTCTCGTTTCTTTAACGGGCGATTGATTCCTGTCGGATTCATCTCGTCGGAAAGAGCCAAATGTCCGAGTATCCGTATCACTCCCGATAATTGTCCGAGCGAGTCGGCTTTTATTATTTCCTGCATTTCATGCCTCACATTTTTCAATAAATCGCCTCGTAACTGAAAGGCCGTGTGTTGCCGGCCGTCGAGATGTCCGAGCGGCCCTATTTCGGGTAATGTAATCGAGAGTTCTTTAAACAGGTTTTTCCTGAAAAGCAGACAAATGTCCTCTACCACATTGCCGGGATTGTTGTCGAATATCCAACCGTGCAACATGTCGGGCGGTATTAAAAAGATTTCATCTTTCGTGAAAGGTTGCGATTGGTCGCCGATAACGAATGTGCCACAACCTCTGATAATGTAGATAAGTTCCCAGTCTGATTGTGTATGAATAGGAAACTCCTCGGACGGGTTTAGCAAATCGTGTAATACGAGAAAAGAATGCGTACCTCCTGTCAAGTGATAATATTTGGATTCCATCTGGGACTGTTTTATACAAAATGTAAATATAAATCAAAAGTTTCGAACTATATGCAAATATCAATCAAAATAAGAGTCCTACTTTTGTACCCGTAAAAAACAGCATAATATCATGGAGAAAATCACCGATGCGGTTATGTCCGAAAAACCACGTTATGCTATTCTCGACGGATTGCGAGGAGTGGCTGCCGTGATTGTCGTCGCCTTTCATTTGTTTGAAACTTATTCCAAAGGTCCTGCTTATCAAATATTGAACCACGGCTATCTTGCCGTCGATTTCTTCTTTGTACTTTCTGGTTTCGTGATCGGATATGCTTATGACAATCGATGGGGAAAGATGTCCACTCTGGCTTTTTTCAAACGCCGTTTAATCCGGTTGCACCCTATGGTAATCATGGGGTCGGCAATAGGCGCATTGCTGTTCTATTTCGGTAATTGCGAACGTTTCCCTCTTATAGACCAAACTGCATGGTGGCAGGTACTGCTCATGTTTCTGCTTGCCTGTACGATGATACCGGCGCTTACCAGTTGGGATATACGAGGCTGGCAAGAGACCAATCCGCTCAATGGGCCTACTTGGTCGCTCATGTGGGAATATCTGGCGAATATTCTTTATGCTTTGGTCGTCCGTAGGTTCTCCAAAATCGCATTGGTTTGTTTTGTTTCCTTTGCGGCGTTTTTGACGCTCGATTTGACACTTAACCTCGATGTGTTCGGGTTACTTGCCCATCGAGACATTACGGCTTATACCGTTATCGGAGGTTGGAGTATTACCCCCGAACAGGTCTATATCGGTATCGTTCGGGTGCTTTATCCGTTCTTCGGAGGATTGTTGCTGTTTCGTATAGGGAAACTTATTCGGGTAAAGGCCGGCTTCTGGTGGTGTTCGTTACTCGTCGTCGCAGCTTTGGTAATGCCTCGTATCGGAGGCGAAACCGATGCTTGGCAAAACGGTATCTATGATGCTGCATGTATACTCCTTTTGTTCCCCGTTATCGTGGCAATGGGAGCCGGCAGCGAGGTAAAGGGGAAACACAGTGTAGCCGTATGCAATTATCTGGGCGAAATCTCCTATCCGCTCTATATTATCCATTATCCCTTTGCCTATATGCAGATGGCGTGGGTGACACACAATCCTGATGCATCTATGGAAGCACACGTATTTGTCTCCGTATCGACGTTTATCTTGTCTGTCGGCGTGGCACACGCTTGTTTGAAACTCTATGATTTACCGGTTCGTAATTGGCTGAAAAACAGGTTTCTTGTAAATAAGTAAGACCAGTCTATTTGGAACGGCAACATGTAAATCGAAATATTCTGCATTTTCATTTCTCATTCGGTTAAATTCATAACGTGAGTTCTGAATGCAGTGAAACTTTTCCGTCTGTAAATCAGCGTATAGTCCGAATTATATTCCGGGAAGTTCTCGACAGACAATCTTAAATACAGCTTGTCGGTTTCCATTGCCGGTAACTGTTGGCGGAGGGTTATACCACGAATGTTTGTCTGGCTTTTCACTTTTCCGGTTTCCCACAGCAACGAAGATAGTTTTTGATCTACGGCCCATAATTCGGCTGTTACTTTCAGGCTTTCTTTATCTGTCACGCAGTCGTTCAATATCCATAATTCAGCTTCGAAATACTCTCCTTCGAACCATGTGAATTTGGACAGACGAGCACTGGCACATAGAGGGCGGCAGGAGTCGGCTACTGCCTCGAATGCTTTTTTCGGAATGGCCGGATAAGCAACAATCGAGTTGTTTGCGGCCGTCGGCCACGGTTCATTGAAGCACCAGTTCAAAGCCATCGAACAATAAGGTTTTTGTCGTCGGGCTTCTTCATAAATGGTCTTATAACCTTCGCTTTGCAGTAACTCGCTGCGGGCAATAAGCTCGTCGAGAGAACGGGCTTCGCCCCAATAATCGTTCAACAGGTTCGGACAAAGCCATGTCCCGAAATCGGCCTCCCATGCTCCGAATGCATGATGCCATTCCCAACTCGTTCCCGGCTTCGGGGGAAACAACTCTTCACGAGGTATGAAGGTTTCGAGAACGCTTCGAGGCGACACTCCGGGTATACCGAATTCTGTGTATGCCGTGCAATGAGCTTTTTCTATCAAGGTATAAATTTCCTCACCTTCCCATCGAAACATATAGGGTCCGTGTCCCATTCCCGGCATCGGCGAGGTGGGGATAAACGGAGTTTCGGGATCAAGCCGGAGACATAGGCTGTCCAGCAGTCTCAACGGCAAGGATTGCGATGTCATACCCGACCAGTTGTTGAACAACTCGTTTCCCCCGCACCAGATAGCCAAGCATGCATGTTTCCCCAATCGTCGGATAATCGAAGTGGCTTCTTGTTCCAGAACTTTCAGATAGCGAGATGTGTCGGGATAGCAATTACATGCCAAAGGAAATTCTTGCCATACCAGTATTCCCATACGATCGCATAATTCAAAAAACGCGTCCTTGTTGATGATACCACCACCCCATGAACGCAGCATATTGAAATGGGCTTGAAGGGCTAACGATAGTAACTCTTCATATCGTTTTTCGGTTATCGTTCCCGGGAAAATTTCGGGATTGACCCAATTAGAACCTTTTGCAAAAATTTTTCTACCATTCAATTCGATTTGTGCCGGGGCAACGCTCGGACCTTTGGGAAATCCCGACGGTTCTCGCC
>OJRA01000883.1_pt1 | contig 11156 bp, 7 predicted proteins | sample 1599101 | NCBI WGS metagenome assembly OJRA01 (sample SAMN03922526, study PRJEB24848) | human gut metagenome | isolation source: stool sample | host: Homo sapiens | place: Germany | collected 2010-05 | reverse complement strand
CATTCCTTCCGCATCGAAATCAGTAAATCCGAGAGGACCGGCAATATGAGTCATACCCCGTTCTTTTCCCCATTCTTCCACTGTTTTGATAAGTGCGGATGATACTTCGGGATCGTCGATGAAGTCTATCCATCCGAAACGAACGTTTTTACATTCCCACTTCTCGTTCGCCTGATTGTTGATGATTGCAGCTACACGTCCTACTATTTTATCGTCCCGGTATGCGAGGAAATAATCTGCTTCACAGAATTCGAATGCTGCGTTTTTCTTCTTGTTGAAGGTGTTAAGCATGTCGTCATAGAGGTCAGGCACAGAGTAAGGGTTACCCTTGTACATTCTGTAATTGAAACGGATAAATTTCTTAAGTTCTCTCTTTGTGGAGACTTTTTTGATTGTAATAGCCATATCTCGTATTTATGATTTGAGCAGGCAAAGATACGTGATAATCTTTAAATTACAACGCGCCGGAAAGAGAAAATATCGTCTCTGGACGATTAGGGAGTGGACTGTAAATATGAAAAATACCGGAAATGATGATCATACATTCATTGCCGGTATTCTTTTTCTGTTTTTGTAGGCCGTTTATTGGCTGATGTGTCCTTCGAAAGGCGAGGCAGGTAAACCGGCTGCGTTGTATAAGTTAGCATCATCGGGATTATCTCCCCAAGCATATCGTACAGAGACCGGTTGCTGTATTTCCTTATTCCATACTATTACTTTATTGTTTTCGATTTTAGCCTGTGCCCATTGGTATTTTCCATCTGCGCCGGCAATGGCGAATCCTGATAAATAGCCATATTTATTACGAGCTACTAGTTGCTCGTCACAAGCGTTAAAGGTGATCTCCAGTGCATCTCCGATTCTTTTTACCGACTGGAATATCGGGCCGGTGCAAACAATAGAGTTATATCCGTAATCATTGTGGAGAGCATGCAAAGCAAGTCGTTTACCTACATCTTGTTTGTTGCGGGGATGTATGTCATTTTCTTCACCGATGTCTATAATGACGGCCTGTCCTGTATGTGGTAAGGCCAGTGTCTTCGACTGTGTATCCCGCAGGTTTGCCCAATGACTTTCGGAAGGCTGCTTGGCCGGAGACATGAAGTTTGCTAATTGAACCCAATAAAATGGGAATTCGTTATTCCATCTGCTTCTCCAGTCTTTAATTAAAGCCGGAAATAAATCAATGTATTCGTTGGCGCGGGCGGCATTGTTTTCTCCCTGATACCAGATTACCCCTTTCATCCCCAAACCTACCAGCGGATGAATCATTGCGTTGAACAGCAAAGAGGGAAAAGCGTTAGGACCATATTCTACATAATCATATTGTACACTCGATACTGCAACTTTATACTTCCAATTATCACACAAAGGGAAAATTCGGTTGTTGACTTTCAGGTATACTTCATCTTTAGGACCATATAGACCGCCTCCTCCACGATAGTCGGATATTTTAATAGTGATGGTATTCTGTTCCTTTAATACTTCTGCCGGGATCTTATATAGACGTTTCAGGTCATATCCTACCGTTCGTCCTACTTCATGTCCGTTAACCCAGGTAATGTCATCGTCATCGATAGTACCGAGACTCAATTCTGCATCCTGTCCTAAACAGTTGGCCGGTATGGAAAACTGATAAGTAAACCATACAACTCCATCTATACCGGATAACTCTTCATTTGACCATAATGACGGAACAATATGTTCCTTCCAGTTTTCTGTAGGGGTGTTTTCTAAATACCATTTCTCTTTTTCTCCCGGTTCGTTTATGATGGCTTGTTCGAATTCTTTTTTGACTTTGTCACTGTGCTTGATGTATTCTTCGAATTCAGAAGAGCGCATACGGGCTAATGATTTTTCATATTTCGGGAAATGCTCTATCACTTCCATGCTCATCCAAGTTTCGATGTCCGTACCACCCCATGAGGAGTTGATGAATCCGATAGGAATATTGAGTTTTTGGTATAATTCACGCGCAAAGAAATAGCCGACAGCTGAAAAATCAGAAGCGGAGGCGGGTGAACATACTTCCCATTTACCTTTTAAGTCGGTTTTAGGAGTGTGCCCCATTTCTTGAATTACGTTGAATGAACGGATTTGAGGGTAATTGGCAGCTGCGACTTCTTCGGTAGCATGATTAGCGCTACGCAGACGAAACTCCATATTTGACTGTCCGCTACAAATCCATACTTCACCGATTAAAATATCTGTAAATGATAAAGTCTGCTTGAGGCTTTTTACATTTAGAGTATACGGTCCACCGGCTTGCATAGGGGGCAGGCTGACTGACCATTTTCCATTTTTATCGGTTCGGGTACTCTTTTGAGCATTTCCTAATGTTACGCTAATTCGCTCACCGGCACTGGCAGTTCCCCATATATTGATTGGCTTCTCACGTTGCAGCACCATGTGGTCTGAAAAGAAAGAAGGTACGGAAAGCTGTGCCATTATTTGTGATAGGACAAATAACAAGCAAACTGTTAATGATAGAAGTTTTTTCATCCGATGAGTATTTGGTGATTATTCATTAATATATTCTTTGGGAAGCAATATCTTACGAAGCGTATCGGCAAAGATTGCAGCCATGCGCTGTTGAATAAATGAATGTTCTCCATGTGGCGGATGCCATCCAAATACTTCTCCATGAGTCTCTTGTGAATCCCCAGTGTAAATTAGGCTATATTGTTTTCCTGTAACCGGATGTTTCTGGTTTTTGGAGAATCCGATGTATCTGTCGAATTCAACTACTGGGAATCCCCATTTTTCTGCCAGTTTTCGGACCGAAGTGTTGAATATCGGACGACTGTCATGCCAATGAGTACATAAGACAATAGAAGCAGGTTTCCCATAAGGAGTGTTATAATATCTGGATTTTGGATTAAATTTCTGGTTATAACAGTCTGATATGTAGCGCTTGATGACATAATCATAGCAAACGGCATAGTCGGAAGCATCAAAAGGAGTTTTATAATCCTTGTAGTTCTCTTTTAAGTTTGCTTCGTTATATACGTCTTTTTCATGTACTTGCATCAAGACAAATACATCAATGTTATCGAACTCTTCCGGGGTATAGAGAGTGCCGTCCAGCATTTTATTTGCAGTGTGAGCAATAGATTCTGCACTTACAGCCCGATTGATGGGGATGGCGTGAAGGGCACGACATCCCATTTCAAACCACTTATTGTTAGGTTCGGCAAAAGATGCTCCGGATAATAAAATGGTATAAGTGTCTTTATTTTGGGCTATTCCTGCTAAAGCGAGCAGGCAAATGAATGTGAATAAGGTGATTCTTTTGTACATAAGTTATCGTTGATTGATTAATTGGTGAATAAAATCAAGTTCAAGTGAATGTTTTCCGGCTTGTAAAGTTATCGATTTTTGGGGTTCTGGCATTGTAAAAGGAACAAGAGACAGATGTTGCAGAAGTGCCTGCCGGAATATCGATTGTATAACGGATGCAGTCATTAGTTTGACGAACCCAGTTGATATTTAACCAGCCATAGGGAGTATTATAGCGTATGGTAAGTTCATTCATGTCTGCCGGAAAGAAAGGTTTTAGCAAAATATGCTTGAATCCGGGATGTTTTTCATCTATCTGAATTCCTCCCAGTCCTTTGTATAGCCATGCTCCTATTTCTCCGAACATAATATGGTTATATGAGTTGTCGATAACGACATCTGTCCGCCAATTTTCATGTAGAGTTGTAGCACCTTGTTTGATCCAGTACCCCCAGGAAGGATAGGTGTCTTGTGATGCGACTTTGTAAGCTGTTTCCGCATATCCGTTATCTGACAGGGCGGAAAGTAGGGCCTTGCTTCCTAATAAACCGACGTCCAGATGATAATCGTCTTTTTCTACCAATTCATGTAGTCTGGCAGCAACTTTCTTTTTATCTTCTTCCGGAACGATTCCCCAGTATAATGGCATGGCAAGTTCTGTCTGTGTTCCCTCTGCATATATTCCTGTTTCCTTATTGAGAAAACTGGTGTTGATAGCCTCTTTTATTTTTTGTGCCAGCGTGTTATAATAGGAGGCATCTTCGGCATATCCGAAAAGTCTGGCTGCTTTGGCCAGAATACAGACGTCCGTATAATAATAGATAGAGGAAGTCAAGGTTATATTGCTTTTTGAGCGTACAGGTACCCAGTCGCCCAGTCCCCAGTCTGTAAGATGATTGGTTGATATGGATTCTATATAGGAGACATATTTTTTGATTGGTCCGTACATGCGGCGGAGTAATGTGGTATCTCCGTAAAATCGATAAATTTCCCAGGGGATAATGGCGACAGCACTCGTCCAGTCGACCCCGTTGGCCCAATCATAGCCCCATACAGAAGTTGGGATGATACATGGGAGGACTCCGTTGTCTTTTTGTTCATCACAAAAGTCGTTCATCCATTTCTCATATATAGAGATACCATCGAAATTGTATAATCCTGTTTCTATGGCAATATGTGCATCTCCTGTCCAGCCATTCTTTTCCCGTTGAGGGCAGTCAGTCGGGTAACCGAACAAGTTGGCTAAATAGGAACTGTTAGTGGCTTTCCATATTTTGTTTAGCAGATCGGATGACGAAGACCAGTAGCCGATGATCGGAACATCACTGTGCATTTCTACTGCAATAAGATTTTCGTCGGATAATTGAATGGGGGCAGATGATGAGACTTCTACAAACTGAAAACCTTTGTAGTTGAATTTGGGCATGAATCTATCTTGCTTTCCGCTAAGTATGACGATGTCTGTTTGAAAAGGATCGCTGTCGTCTGTCGGCCGGTAGTGATAATCTATATTTGCCATGTTTACCATACCGTTTTTGTCTAAAAGTTCCCCATGTTTCAGGCGCAGTTTTGTTCCTTTTTTTCCTTTCACTTTTAGCTCGGTGACACCTGCAATGTTTTGGGGGAAATGATAGACGTAGCAGCTGTCATTTATTTTTTTACATTGAGTTGCTGTATAGCGGGCCGTTTCACGAATCGGATGCATAACTTGTGATTTGATCGTTTCCGTAGGCGATTCGGTTTCTTGTGCATGATACCATCCGGTAGCGTTGAATCCGGGGGAGTCCCAGCCTGCTAATTCTTTCTGTGCATCATAATGCTCGGCTGTATAGATGCTGTTGAAAATAACCGGGCTGTCAGTTGTTTGCCAGGTTGAGTCAGTACCCAGATATTCTGTTGTTCCATCTGTGTAACGCAGATGGAGTTGTGCTGTGAATTTAGGGCGGTTTCTCCATGAAGCCTTGTCGAAAAACCATACTGCTGTGGATTGATGATTATACCAGCCGTTCCCCAGTTGTACTCCTATTACATTTTCACCCAGAGATAGTAATGACGTAACATCATGAGTGACTGATAGTATACGTTTGTCGAAATGTGTATACATAGGGTCAAGGAAATGATTTCCTGCCCGTTGCCCGTTGATAGAGAGCTCATGCAGGCCTGCCGATGCAATAGTGAGTAAGGCTTGCTCGATTGTTTTGTCTAATTGGAAGCTCTTTCTATAATAGGGTGCCGGACGGTATGTGATGTCATGTTTGTCAGTAATCCATTTCCCTTTCCAGTTGTCGGGTGATAAACATCCTGTTGTGAAGGAGGATATTGGAGAAAATGTAGTTTTCTGTTTGGAAGAGGTTTGATAGCCTATTTTCCAATAATATGTTGTATATGAATCTAATGGTTGTCCATCATAGGAGACTCTTATGGGAGCTCCTATGATGGATTTGTTCCAATAACCGGACTGTCTGCCTGATAATTGAGTACTGTCTGTTGATAGCCATATTTCAACTCTGTTGATACTATCTTCCTCTAGTAGCGGAAGTTTCCAGGAGAGTCTGGGAGTTTGAGTATCTACTCCTACAGGAACGGGTATATTCTCACATTTTAATTCAAATGGCGGTTTTAGCTCTTGAGGTACACATGAGAATAGGGTTGTGCCCAATAGTAAATATAAATAGGACCGAATTGGAATATGAGCCATATTGGTTAGTTGGTTAGTGATGAATTTACTTTTTTCTTCTCTCTTCGAGTTCTGTTGATATTTCATATAATCTTTTTTCATTTAACGGATAACGTGAAATGAAGAATGCTGATAGCATGGTGGCAATTGCCGGGAAGATACTCATCATCATACAAATGCCGGTTTGAGCAAAGTCGGATTGGATTACATTTGCTTTGAAACCGAAATAGGCCAGTAGCCATCCGGTCAAAGCACCTCCGATTGTCCAACCGAACTTTTGAGACATGGACGAAGAAGAGAATATCAGGCCGGTTGCCCGTCTTCCGGTTTTCCATTCGGAATAGTCTGATATATCTGCATACATAGACCATAATAAAGGAGAAATAATACCCGCACAGATACTTATTAAGACCTGTAAACAAAGAATTCCCCAGATAAAATCTTTAGGAAGGAAGTAGAATAAAACACTTAGAATGGTAGCGCCAACCATTGCTACAAAATAAGTTTTCTTTTTACCGATTCTTTTGGTGAGTGATGGCACAAACATGATTCCGAGGATATTGGCGGCTTGTCCTAATACCAAGTAGATCGTGATTAGAGTAATGGCACTATTCATGAATGAGAAAGAGAATGTATCGGAGCTGTCTACATAATATTTGAAATAGAATACAGCAGAACCGTCACGAAGAGAATTGAACACTAATGCCATGATTCCTGCGCATAAAAGAATCCACCAGGGTTTGTTTCTGCCCAGATCTTTCAGATCTTCTTTCAGTGATCCTTTTTCTTCCTTTATGGGCTGCACTCTTTCTTTTGTCCATAGAAAAGTTAATAAGAACATTCCACTAGCCATAATCGCAAATACGACTGCAGCCATCTGCCAGCCGAAAGCGATGTCAGGTATATTTTCCGTTATCTTCATTTTACTGAATATATCAACCAGTGGCTCAATGAGGAATAGTACCAGAATACTTCCTCCAAAAGCAAATGTCATGCGGTAGGAGGAGAACTCTGTGCGTACTTGTGGATTGGCAGACATTACTCCTAATAGAGATGCGTACGGAACATTGATTAATGAATATACCATCATCATAAGGGTATATGTGGCATAGGCAAATATTATTTTGGTAGTCATGTTATCTCCAAAAGATGAGAAGGTCAGTATACCACAGATGCCGAATGGTATGGCTATCCATAGTAGGTAGGGGCGGAATTTACCCCAGCGTGAGTTTGTCCGGTCGCCTAATATTCCGACAAACGGATCGAGGAAAGTGTCCCAAATGCGTGTGATAAGGAACATTGTTCCTACCACTGCCGAAGAGATACCTACCACGTCTGTGTAGAAGAATAGCAGATACATTGTGAATAACTTCCAAAACATGGAAGAAGCAGCATCTCCTAATCCATACCCGATTTTTTCTCTTAGTTTTATGTTTTCCATGGTGATGTATTTATTGTTTCAGGTATTGTTTATTGTGGTTTACCATAGTAATGATCCGCTTCACAGATTCTATAGAACGGAAACCGTCGGTTGGTGTGTGCAGACAATAATCTACAAGCTGGCTTACTGTTGATTCGGCTACATGAAGACGGGTGTCCGAAGACGCATAATAGATATAAATTTTTCCGTTATCATCTTCAATCCATCCGTTTGAGAATAATACATTCGATACATCACCGATTCTTTCTTCTCCTATAGGGGCCATGAAATAACCTGCAGGTTCAGCTATAATTTCTGTCGGATCTTCTAAAGAAGTCATGTATAAGTATAATACATAGCGTAATCCGGCTGCGCATCCTCTTACACCATGTGCTAAATGTAACCATCCTTGTGGAGTTTTAATGGGGTGTGGCCCTTCTCCATTTTTTACCTCCTTGATCGTATGATAAAACCGTTTATTGATGATTTTTTCCTCTTTTATTTCGGCATGACAGATGTCATCTATGAGTGCCCATCCGATACCTCCTCCATTGCCGGCGTCAATAAAACCATCTTGAGGGCGGGTATACAGGGCATACTTCCCATTCACAAATTCCGGATGAAGCACTACGTTACGTTGCTGGCTCGGAGATTTCAGATCCGGCAAGCGTTGCCATGTTTTTAGGTCTTTTGTTCGTGCAATACCTGCAACGGCTACTGCGGAAGATAAATCACCGGCTGGAGCGTTTGTATCTTTGCGTTCCGCACAAAAAATGCCATAAATCCATCCATCTTCATGTGCGGTCAGGCGCATATCGTACATATTGGTATCAGGAATGTCTGTCTCCGGCATTTCTATCGGATAATCCCAAAAACGAAATCCGTCTACGGGACTATTACTTTCTGCTACTGCAAAGAATGATTTTCGGTCTGCTCCTTCCACACGCGCCACAAGATAGTATTTATGATTGATCTTGATGGCTCCCGTATTCATTACAGCGTTGATACCAATTCTTTCTTCCATGAATGGGTTTTGTTTTTCATCAAAATCATACTTCCAGATGAGTGGTGCATGTTCTGCTGTTAATACAGGGTGGTAGTAACGTTTATATATACCGTTGCTATTGTTACATATCTCATTTTTTCGGTTGATAAGAGCTTCATAATTTTGTGTTAGCTCTTCTAATCTATTACTTTTCATATTCTATAGTTATTTTTCTCGGTTAATTATTCTATAATTAAAACCCAGTCATTTCCTTTTCCCTTTGTGGGAGAGGATACGGGAATGGTATCTGCTGTTGTATTTTGATGGAATGTGATTCTTCCATTGCGAGGATTCATCCACTTTAAAGACCGTTTGGATGCCTTCATTGAAGGCAAATAAATCGTTCTCTCTCCACCTTGTGGAAAATATACTAATAAGTAGTCTTTGTTGCCGAATGCTACGGGATAGTTTTTATTTTCTAAAGGTATATTGCCAAAGATGGTTTGTTGGTTTTTTCCTTGAGTAAAGTCAAATTTTTCCCATAATCTGCGAAAGTGAATTAAGTCCCATGCTCCTTGTTTATCCATTGATTGGTACCATGGAGTGTCGGCGTCACATTTAGGCTCACGTCCGGTATCAAACATCTGCCATATATCATTACAGCCGTATGTATATCCACAAGCTCCGCTGAACATACTTTGGTAAAGTGTATGGCGGATATCATCATCTCCAAATCTTCCATTTTCTTTTTTGAAATTGATCGGAATATTTTCATATCGGGGTTCTCCGTCCATGCATGGCTTGTGTGGTTCCTTATTTAAATCGGGCAAAAGCAGACGTTGATAGATTGCGAAATCTTGTTGTGCGTGTCCGGATTGACACATATTAAAATCCAGCCACGAAGCATTGTGAAACCATTGAAATCCAACCAGGAAGCATTGTGAAACCAGAACGAGGATGAGTGCTCTCCATGAGGATGATAAGTCATCAAATGGTTTTTGTCTACACTTTTAATACCAGTCGCTAATGCATTCCAAATGGCAAAGTTTTTTCCGTCTCCACTTCGATCACCTCCTATTATCCATATCAGATTGGGTGCGTTCATATAACGTTCTCCTAACCATTTGCCGTATCTATATGCATTTTCCGGTGTAAAAATCTCCGGTCCTTTTCCCCATTGTTTGTCTACCTTATCTCCCCAGGTTGGTAATAGAGCTATGTATAAACCTTTGGCTGCTGCCAGAGAAATAACTTTGTCTACATGAGTGAAATAGCCGGGAGCGGGCTTGTCAATATTGCCGTCAATTAACTTAGGTTCTCCGTTAGATGAAACATCCATATCATCTAATTCATCCAGGATTACCGTTTGTATGACGGTAAATCCTTTTTCTCTGCGATTCTCCAAATATAGTTCAGTCTCTTTGTCATTTAAGCGGCTGATGAGTTCCCATGCTGTATCTCCCATGTAGAGAAAAGGAGTTCCGTCACTGTATTCTAGGTAACGTCCTGAAGAATTTACTCTTAAGTTTCCTTTGGATAGATTCGTGGCGTTTCCTGTCCACCGGTCTTCTTGGGCGGAAGTTCCAGTTATACAAAACATGAATAAAATATAGCAGATGGAGAATCGTTTGAACATAATTCTATTTTTTTAAGGTACTTGTATATTTCTCAATGATAGGCATTTGCGGTCTGTCTTTTCCGTCTTTGGGGGTGATTGCCATGAAATAGGTATCCCACCACGGACCCGCAGCCCAATATGTACCATTGATTCCATTTTCTTGTAAATATCCCAAGAATAAGTCGAGGGTTTCATTCCAACGGGGATCATTGTCGGGGATTCCATATTCTCCGATAAAACCATGGAATTTATTCTGTTTAATCCATTCTACAAATGGTTTTACCCGGTCGATTCCTTTCTCCGGATAACATTCTTCCTCTTCGTATGAATATTTGTACGTACCGGATGCATCCTTGTCAAAATATACATGAGCTTCAAAAGCAAGGTTATTAGCCGGGTCTTTTAAGAATTTGAGTGTATCACTCTGCTCGATCCAACGCTCTGCTGATGACCAGTCGTTGCCGCCTACCATAATAAGCGTATTTGTGTCGACTTCCTCGGAGATGTGTATAAGAGACAGCGTATGGCATTGATGGACGCTTGTGCCATGTCGAACCACTTGGTTTCCGGGGCCAGATCATGTGGTTCGTTCATTAGCCCGTAACCATATATGTTTTTAAAAGTGGAGAATTCTTTAGCGATAGCTTGCCAGAAAGAAGCCAGGTCTTCGATTGTTAATCCGTTGTTTCCAATGAGGGTATGTTCGTTGTTCATGAAGCGGCGACAGTAATTATGTAAGTCAAGAATAACCACCATGTCGCGTTTCTCTGCTGCTCTGACCAATTCTTTCATTTTATTGAGGTCATGCTGGTTTAGCGGTCCTTTTAAGTCAAGTTGTAGCCGTTCCCATTTGAATGGTAACCGGATAAGTTTCAGCCCTTTCTTTTGCCAATATTCGAGGTCTTGATCTGTCGGGTAGGTATAGTCTTTATTATACTCACCGGGGAAAGATGAACCGAAGTCCGCGCATGCCAAGTTTACTCCGTAAGGTTCACCTGTCTCTTTTACCGGAGGTTGATTACTTTTACATCCATTTAGAGTAAGAAGGCTAAGTAGTAGAAAAGCCGAAATAAAAACTTTTTTCATAATGTTCTGTTTAATAGGGTGATTGAAGATTCCAGCCTTTTACAATAACTGGAGATTCCAAATTTATTTTTAATATTTTTGATTCCTGTGG
>OJRA01000875.1_pt1 | contig 11206 bp, 10 predicted proteins | sample 1599101 | NCBI WGS metagenome assembly OJRA01 (sample SAMN03922526, study PRJEB24848) | human gut metagenome | isolation source: stool sample | host: Homo sapiens | place: Germany | collected 2010-05 | reverse complement strand
TTACTGTCATGTGCTACTGTCATAGATCGCCTGTTGAGATATGATTCAACCCGTTATGTTATTTGTCGGGGAGTGAAATTGGTAATACATTTGCTGCATTGTTTGGAGAGATGGGCGAAAGAATTGGATGAGGATGCCCCACAATTGATGAAGGAGTCAGCCCGTATGGTGAATGATATTTTGTCCGGAAGTGAATTAGGTGAAGTCTTGGAACAGACTTCTGGCGAAGAAAGGCGGCTATCTAATTATACGATAGATAAATACGATTATCTATTTCGCTGTACCCGTTTGTTGTCTTTGAAAGAGTTATTATCAGTTTTGTATTTATTGGATGTCTGTCGGACAGCTCATCGGGTAGCGAAAGAGAAAAATTTCTGTTGTACACCGAAAGTGGTGGAAACAATGGATTTTTCGGTCGAGGGTGTAGTTCATCCTTTTGTGAAAAATGTACGGGAGAATAGTTGGGTGATGTCCCGGGGAAATATCAGTATTTTTACGGGTTCTAACATGGCGGGAAAGTCAACCACTTTAAAAGCACTGACTTTGGCTGTCTGGCTGGCACATTGCGGACTGCCTGTCCCGGTGAAGTCAATGGTTTGTCCTCTTTACGAAGGTATTTATACTTCTATTAACTTGCCGGACTCTTTACGTGACGGGCGAAGCCATTTCATGGCAGAGGTACTTCGTATAAAAGAAGTGATGCAAAAAGCGCTTACAGGAAAACGTTGTTTGGTCGTCTTGGATGAAATGTTTCGCGGAACTAACGCTAAGGATGCTTTTGAGGCTTCTCTTGCAGTCAATGAATTATTGAAAAGATTCTCATGTTGCCATTTCCTTATATCAACTCATATTCTGGAGTATGCGAAAGCATTTGAAAAAGATCCTGCCTGTTGTTTTTATTATATGGAAGCGGAAATTATTGACGATGCATTTGTTTGTCATCATCGGCTATTGCAGGGGATTTCGGAGGCTAGGGTAGGATATTGGGTCGTGAAAAAACTACTGGCCGGTTTGATATAGTTTCACCTTATTATTGTGTCCATTAAGACAGTATTTTATTTTTATTAAAGGCATATTTTACTTACTTTTGTACAGACTATATAAGAGCATAATCTTGAATAATAATGCGACAACCATGAAGAAACTCTATTTCTTTCTTATCTGCTCTTTGTTTCTTGTCACCGGACTTTACGCGGGTGAAACTGATTATACCAAAGGACTTTCCATCTGGTTTGATACTCCCAATACTTTGCAGGGGTATGCCGTGTGGTATGGGGGAAGACCGGATCTGTGGAAAGGTGGTGATAAACCGGAAACAGCAGGAAATGCAGGTCATAATCCGGATCCCGCTTGGGAATCGCAATCATTACCGATAGGGAATGGTAGTTTAGGTGCGAATATCATGGGGTCGGTGGAAGCTGAACGTATTACCTTTAACGAAAAAACGCTTTGGCGTGGCGGCCCGAATACGGCGAAAGGAGCGGACTATTATTGGAATGTCAATAAACAGTCGGCTCATCTTTTGGATGAAATACGTCAGGCATTTACGGAAGGAAATCAGGAAAAGGCTGAAATGCTGACACGTCAGAACTTCAACAGTGAGGTGTCTTATGATGCTGACGGAGAAACACCTTTCCGTTTCGGCAGTTTTACTACCATGGGAGAGTTTTATGTAGAAACGGGATTGAATATTATAGGGATGAGTGACTATAAACGTATTCTTTCTTTGGACTCTGCAATGGCAGTTGTTCAGTTTAAAAAGGATCATGTGGCTTATCAGCGCAATTATTTCATTTCTTATCCAGCCAATGTGATGGTGATGCGTTTCAGTGCGGATCAACCGGGTAAACAAAACTTGGTTTTCAGTTATGCGCCTAATCCGGTGTCTACCGGGAATATGGCTTCTGACGGTAATAAAGGACTGGTGTATTCCGCATCTCTGGACAATAACGGAATGAAATACGTCGTTCGTATTCAGGCGGAGACAAAAGGCGGAACCTTGTCTAATGCAGATGGAAAACTGGCGGTGAAAGGTGCGGATGAAGTAGTGTTTTATATTACGGCTGATACTGATTATAAACCTAACTTTGATCCGGATTTTAAAGATCCGAAGACGTATGTGGGTGTCAATCCGGAAGAAACAACCAAGGAATGGATGAATAACGCAGTGTCACAGGGCTATACTGCTTTGTTTAGTCAGCATTACAATGATTATGCTGCTTTGTTCGACCGGGTTAAGTTGAATCTGAATCCGGCAATCAAGGGAAAGAATATGCCGACTCCCCAACGCTTGAAGAACTACCGGGCAGGACAGCCGGATTATGATCTGGAAGAATTATATTTTCAATTCGGCCGCTATCTGTTGATTTCAAGTTCCCGCCCGGGCAATATGCCGGCGAATTTGCAGGGTATCTGGCATAATAATGTCGATGGACCGTGGCGTGTGGACTATCATAATAATATCAATATTCAGATGAATTATTGGCCGGCTTGCTCCACCAACCTGAATGAATGTATGCTTCCATTGGTCGATTTCATTCACACGTTGGTAAAACCGGGTGAAAAGACCGCGAAATCTTATTTCGGTGCCAGAGGATGGACGGCATCTATTTCCGGCAATATATTCGGATTTACCACTCCGTTGGAAAGTCAGGATATGTCGTGGAACTTCAATCCTATGGCAGGTCCCTGGTTGGCTACTCATATCTGGGAATATTATGATTATACAAGAGATCTTACATTCCTGAAAGAAACGGGTTATGAGTTGATAAAAAGTAGTGCGGACTTTGCTGTCGATTATTTGTGGCATAAACCGGATGGAACATATACGGCTGCTCCATCTACTTCGCCGGAGCATGGCCCTATCGATCAGGGGGCTACCTTTGTGCATGCCGTTGTACGTGAGATTTTGCTGGATGCAATCGAGGCGAGCAAAGTGTTGGGCGTAGATAAGAAAGAACGTAAGCAGTGGGAGCATGTGCTTGCCAATCTCGTTCCTTATAAAATAGGGCGGTATGGTCAGTTGATGGAATGGTCGGTAGATATTGATGATCCGAAAGACGAGCATCGGCATGTGAATCATTTGTTCGGACTGCATCCTGGGCATACGGTTTCTCCGGTCACCACTCCCGAACTGGCGAAAGCCGCTAAAGTAGTACTGGTGCATCGTGGTGACGGGGCTACCGGTTGGAGCATGGGCTGGAAGTTGAATCAATGGGCGCGTTTGCATGATGGTAATCATGCTTATACCTTGTTTGGCAATTTGTTGAAGAACGGTACGCTGGATAATTTGTGGGATACACATTCGCCTTTCCAGATTGACGGAAACTTTGGCGGAACAGCCGGTATTACCGAGATGTTGCTTCAAAGTCATATGGGTTTTATTCAGTTGCTGCCTGCTTTGCCGGATGCATGGAAGGGTGGGGCTGTCAGTGGTATCTGTGCAAAGGGGAATTTTGAAGTGGATATGGTTTGGGAGAATAATCAGCTGAAAGAAGCTGTGGTTCATTCCAATGCGGGAGGAAACTGTGTGATAAAGTATGCTGATAAGACTCTTTCTTTTAAAACAGTGAAGGGGCGTAGCTATCGGGTTGAATATGATGTGACTAAAGGACTTATTAGACAGTAAATAGAAAATATCGGAAAATTAGAAAGTAGGAATGGTATTAGAGTATTTGAAATTGTTCGTGACGTTTGCGAAGATTGGAATGTTTACTATTGGTGGCGGTTATGCCATGATTCCGTTAATTGAACGGGAGATCGTTGCCAAACAGTGGATGAGTAAGGAAGAGTTCATGGAGATGTTTGCCTTGACGCAGTCACTACCGGGTGTGTTTGCTGTGAATATTTCTATTTTTGTAGGATATAAGTTGTATAAAGTGGGCGGGAGCCTGGTATGTGCTTTGGCTACGATTCTTCCCTCCTTTGTTATTATGATGCTGATAGCCATGTTTTTTGCACGGTTTCAAGATAATGAAGTGATGATTCGCATCTTTAATGGAATACGTCCTGCCGTGGTAGCGTTGATTTTGTTTCCTTGTATTTCTGCTGTAAGAGCTCTGAAACTGAAATACCTTCAGTTGGTTGCTCCTGCCATAGCTACTCTTTTGATTTGGCAGTTTGGACTGTCTCCTATTTATATTGTATTGGCAGGAATTCTGGGAGGATTGGTATATACATTGTGGTTGAAAGAAAAAATAATGAATAAAGAGGTATGATATATTTGCAATTACTTTGGGTGTATCTTAAAATAGGTATGTTCGGTTTTGGAGGTGGATATGCGATGCTTTCCCTTATTCAACATGAGATAGTGGATATTCATCATTGGCTGACTCCCCAACAGTTTACGGATGTGGTGGCGATTTCGCAAATGACTCCGGGGCCGATTGGTATCAATAGTGCTACTTATGTAGGGTATGCGGTAACGCAAAGCGTGTGGGGAGCGGTGCTAGCTACGGTAGCGGTTTGTTTACCTTCTTTTATTCTGGTGTTGCTCATTTCTTATTTCTTTGCGAAGTGCAAGGATAACAAGTATATTAAGGCGGCTATGTCCGGACTGCTACCTATGTCGGTTGCTTTGATTGCTTCGGCTGCATTGCTTATGATGAATAGAGAAAATTTTATGGACTATAAAAGTATCGGTATTTTTGCGGCAGCCTTTTTGGTTACATGGAAATGGAATCTTCACCCTATCCTGTTGATTTGTCTGGCGGGTGTGGTAGGATTGTTGTTGTATTAGTAATGCTTGTGATACTTGCAGAAAAAAATAAAATCCCGGTAAAACACAGCGTTTCACCGGGATTTCTATTATAATATAATGAAAGAATGGTTAGTTCTTGTTGGCACGTTTACGTTCGATTTCGTCCAAAATCACTTTACGCATACGCATTGCCTTTGGAGTAACTTCTACATATTCGTCTTCCTTAATATATTCCAGTGCTTCTTCAAGTGAGAACTGGATAGGCGGAATCAGACGTACTTTGTCATCCGAACCGGAAGCGCGCATATTCGTCAGCTTCTTCGATTTGGTTACGTTGATAACCAAGTCGTTGTCGTGAGAGTGCTCGCCTACTACCTGTCCTGCATAGACTTCGTCCTGCGGGAAAATAAAGAACTTACCGCGATCCTGTAATTTGTCGATGGCATAAGCAAAAGCTGTTCCGCTTTCCATAGCAATCATAGAACCATTGGTACGACGTTCAATTTCTCCTTTGTGCGGCTGATATTCTTTGAAACGGTGTGCCATAATGGCTTCACCGGCAGAGGCCGTCAGTACATTGGTACGCAGACCGATGATACCGCGTGAAGGCATATTGAATTCAAGATTGATGCGTTCGCCTGTATTTTCCATCTTTACCATTTCACCTTTACGGCGGGTAACCATATCAATAATCTTGCTGGAATATTCTTCCGGTACGTTGATGGTCAACTCTTCAATCGGTTCGCATTTCACACCGTCGATTTCTCTGAAGATAACCTGTGGCTGACCTACCTGCAATTCATATCCTTCGCGACGCATTGTTTCAATCAATACAGAAAGGTGGAGTACACCACGGCCGGAAACAATCCATTTACCGTCTTCTTCACTCTTTCTTACGCGGAGAGCCAGGTTCTTGTCGAGTTCCTTCATCAGACGGTCGTGGATGTGGCGTGAAGTCACAAACTTACCATCCTTACCGAAGAAAGGAGAATCGTTGATAGCAAACAACATACTCATGGTCGGTTCGTCAATTGCGATGGGTGGCAGTGCTTCCGGACTTTCGAAATCACAAACTGTATCTCCAATCTCGAATCCGTCAATACCTACCAGCGCGCAGATGTCACCGGAAGAAACCTCATTTGTTTTCACACGGCCTAAACCTTCGAAAACATGGAGCTCTTTAATTTTGCTCTTGAACATATCGCCGTTACGTTTCACAAGCGTTATATTCATACCTTCTTTTAATGTACCACGATGTACGCGACCTACGGCAATACGACCGGTATAAGAAGAATAATCCAGAGAAGTAATCAACATCTGGGGAGTACCTTCCAACTGTTGCGGTGCCGGAATGTTTTCGACGATACAATCCAGTAGCGGAGTGATGCTGTCAGTTTGTTGTTGCCAGTCGGTGCTCATCCAGTTGTTTTTGGCGGAACCGTAAATCACGGGGAAGTCCAACTGATCTTCCGTTGCGTTCAAGCTGAACATCAAGTCGAAAACCATCTCGTAAACTTCTTCCGGGCGGCAGTTAGGTTTATCTACCTTATTAACTACCACAATGGGTTTCAAACCGATTTCGAGCGCTTTTTGCAGTACGAAACGAGTCTGTGGCATCGGACCTTCGAAGGCATCTACCAACAGAATACAGCCATCGGCCATATTCAATACACGTTCTACTTCACCACCGAAGTCGCTGTGTCCCGGAGTATCAATAATATTAATTTTTGTACCGTTGTAATTGATGGATACGTTTTTGGAGAGAATCGTTATACCACGTTCACGTTCCAAATCGTTGTTATCCAGGATAAGTTCACCACTATTTTGGTTGCTGCGGAATAAATTTCCGGCCAATAGCATCTTGTCAACCAGCGTTGTTTTCCCATGGTCAACATGGGCAATGATTGCAATGTTTCGAATATTTTGCATATAATACCTATTATTTGGCTGCAAAGGTACGAAAATAGGATTAGAAATATGCGCAATGATAGCAATTTTTTCTTGTAAATCGTTGTGTGATATAAAGATAATGCCTATCTTTGCACGCTCAAAAGAATAATTTATCAATTAAAATTCTAAGAATTATGTATTTAGACGCTGCTAAAAAGCAAGAAATCTTCGGAAAGTACGGAAAGTCTAACACTGACACCGGCTCAGCTGAGGCCCAAGTGGCATTGTTTTCCTACCGTATTTCTCACCTGACTGAGCACATGAAGCTCAACAGAAAAGATTATAGTACTGAAAGAGCGTTAACAATGTTGGTAGGTAAGCGTCGTCGCTTACTCGACTACCTGAAAGCAAGAGATATCGAAAGATATCGTGCTATTGTTAAAGAGCTCGGTTTGCGTAAGTAATCTACTTGTCGCGAAAAGATTTAAAGCCGTTCCTCATGATAGAGGAGCGGCTTTTTTTTAGTTTCTTCTTTTTCTTCCTGACAATCGTATTTTCTTCGGTTATAATTGTGTTCATCTAAAGATTTTGCTATTTTTGCAGCTTAATTATTATAATTTATCACCTTTGATAACTAAAATGCTTTCAAAATGGATACAAGTAAGATTGTTGGCGAAAAAATTAAAGCCCTCCGCGAAGATAAATCAATAAGCATAGAAGAGTTGGCGCAACGTTCAGGTTTGGCTATCGAACAGATTGAACGTATTGAGAATAACATTGATATACCTTCTCTCGCACCGCTGATTAAGATTGCGCGTGTGTTGGGAGTACGTCTGGGTACTTTCCTTGATGATCAGGATGAAGTCGGACCGGTCGTATGCCGTAAGAAAGAAGCCAAAGATGCGATCAGTTTTTCCAATAATGCGATTCACTCTCGCAAACACATGGAATATCACTCGTTGTCCAAGTCAAAGGCGGACCGTCACATGGAACCGTTTATTATCGATGTGATGCCGACGCAAGATACCGACTTCGTGCTTTCTTCTCATGAAGGAGAAGAGTTTATCATGGTTATGGAAGGTATCATGGAAATCAGCTATGGCAAGAACACCTATCTGCTGGAAGAGGGTGATAGTATTTATTATGATTCCATTGTTCCTCATCATGTACATGCTTATGAGGGACAGGCTGCAAAAATCCTGGCAGTAGTTTACACACCGATTTAATGAAATAGTAGGAACCAAGACTTAAGTATAATTACATGCAATTATTTGATCGTACTTTGGGGCAGTGGCTGGAACACTGGGCTGAAGAGACTCCCGATAAGGAATATATCGTATATTCCGACCGAAATCTCCGTTTTACCTGGAGTCAGTTGAACCGTCGTGTGGATGATATGGCAAAAGGGCTTATTGCCATTGGGGTGGAACGTGGTACTCATGTGGGTATCTGGGCGGCTAATGTTCCCGATTGGTTGACATTGCTATATGCCTGCGCGAAGATTGGTGCGGTATATGTTACAGTGAATACGAACTACAAGCAATCGGAGTTGGAATATCTTTGTCAGAACTCGGATATGCATACGCTTTGTATTGTGAATGGTGAGAAGGATAGTGATTTTGTGCAGATGACATACACGATGCTTCCTGAATTGAAGACTTGTGAGCGTGGACATTTAAAGAGCGAACGCTTTCCATATATGCGAAATGTAGTATATGTAGGTCAGGAAAAACATCGTGGTATGTATAATACAGCGGAGATCCTGCTGTTGGGAGATAATGTGGAAGATGACCGTTTGAACGAACTAAAAAGCAAAGTGGATTGTCACGATGTAGTAAATATGCAATATACGTCGGGCACTACCGGCTTCCCGAAAGGGGTGATGTTGACACATTATAATATCACCAATAATGGATTTCTGACGGGGGAACACATGAAGTTCACGGCAGATGACAAACTTTGTTGTTGCGTTCCGTTGTTCCATTGTTTTGGGGTAGTATTGGCTACCATGAACTGTCTGACTCATGGTTGTACACAAGTGATGGTAGAACGTTTCGACCCGTTGGTTGTGCTGGCCTCTATTCATAAAGAACGTTGTACGGCTCTTTATGGTGTGCCGACTATGTTTATCGCCGAGTTGCATCATCCGATGTTCGATCTCTTTGATATGTCTTGTCTTCGTACAGGTATTATGGCCGGTTCGCTGTGTCCTGTCGAACTGATGAAGCAGGTAGAAGAGAAAATGTATATGAAGGTGACTAGTGTATATGGACTGACGGAGACTGCTCCGGGTATGACAGCTTCTCGTATTGATGATCCGTTCGATGTACGTTGTAATACGGTAGGACATGATTTTGAATTTACGGAGGTGAAAGTGATTGTCCTGAAACAGGTGAAGAATGTCCGGTTGGGGTACAAGGTGAAATGTGTAACCGTGGTTATAATACCATGAAAGGATATTATAAGAATCCGGAAGCAACGGCGGAAGTGCTTGATGAAAACAACTTCTTGCATTCCGGCGACTTGGGTATTAAGGATGAAGATGGAAATTACCGGATTACCGGACGTATCAAAGATATGATTATTCGTGGTGGCGAGAATATTTATCCGCGCGAAATAGAAGAGTTTCTTTATAAGCTTGATGGAGTGAAAGATGTTCAAGTAGCTGGTATTCCTTCTAAAAAGTATGGTGAGGCAGTCGGAGCATTTATTATTTTGCAGGAAGGAGTACAAATGCAGGAAGCCGATGTACGTGATTTTTGTAGAAATAAGATATCCCGTTATAAGATTCCGAAATATATCTTCTTTGTGAATGAATTCCCGATGACGGGTAGTGGAAAGATTCAGAAGTTCAGATTGAAAGATCTGGGACTGCAACTTTGTAAAGAGCAGGGTATAGAGATTATTTAGAGACTCATGATTATTTAAAGACACACAAAGTTTTTCGATTATAAACAGTGAACGGTGAACTCTCTGCAATCAATTATGCAGTTTGTTCACCGTTCACTATTTGTATGCTCTTATCCGGTTTTGTCTCCGGCGTCAGGTTGCGTGTTATTAAATGAAATCATCGCCCAGTTGCATTTGGGCGTCGTTTACATATTTACGGATGGCATGTTCTTCATCTTTGCGGCAAATCAAAAGAACGTTGTCCGATTCGGCTATCAGAAATCCTTCCAGTCCATCGATAACGGCCAGTTTGCCTTTCGGAAGTACTACCATATTATCTTTACTATTATATATAAGTGAATGGCACTTCAGCGTAACATTGCCTTCCGGGTCTCTTTCCGATAAATCATAAAGTGATCCCCAAGTTCCAAGATCGGACCAGCCAAAATCTCCTAATGATACATACACATTATCCGCTTTCTCCATAATGCCGAAGTCGATGGATACATTAGGACATGCTGGGAAGTTTTCTTCGATGAATGCTTTCTCCTTGTCGGTGGCATAAATATCTTTTCCCGGTGCCAGTTTGGAAGCTAATTCAGGCAGTAAATCTTCACTTGCTTTGATGATTGTATTTACATTCCACATAAATAGGCCGGAATTCCAATAAAATTCTCCGCTCTCTACGAATACTTTAGCTAATTCCAGTTCCGGTTTTTCAGTGAATGTTTTTACTTTATAGAAGTTTCCTCCTGCGGGTTCGTCTATTTGTATATATCCGTACCCTGTTTCCGGGCGATTGGGTTTAATACCTAATGTCAGTAGCTTTTCCGAGCGTGAAACAAAATCAAGTCCTTTTTCGATAGCGGCAAGAAACTCATCCTCTTTTAAAATTAAATGGTCTGAAGGAGCGACTACGATATTGGCGTTCGGGTTCAGTGCCCGGATGTGGTAAGCGGCCCATGCTATACACGGAGCGGTATTTCGTCTTGCGGGTTCCAGCAGAATCTGTTCTTCGTTCACTTCGGGCAATTGTTCCTTCACTAAGTCCGCATACATTGCATTGGTAACGATGAAAATATTTTCTGTTGGGATAACCTTTTGGAACCGGTCGAAAGTCTGTTGTAAAAGTGAACGGCCCGTTCCGAAGAAATCTAAGAATTGTTTGGGCAATGTTTTGCGGCTAAACGGCCAGAAGCGGCTTCCAATGCCGCCACCCATAATCACGCAATAATTATCCTGGTTTGTCATGATAGTGACTCTATTTTAAAGTTTCTGCTAATGTACGGTTTATTCTCTGAATAGAGAAGTGTTTAAGATATGTTTTATTATTTTTTTCTCCTTTTTTTTGCCAAACTATTGTGGAATCAAAATAATGTCGTATCTTTGCACCGCAATTGAGAAATCAAGTATGCGCCCAGATGGCGGAATCGGTAGACGCGCTGGTCTCAAACACCAGTGGATTCACTTCCATCCCGGTTCGACCCCGGGTCTGGGTACTGAAGCGGAGAAAGTAGAAATACTCTCTCCGTTTTTCTTTTCTACTCCTCGTAACTCGTTGGTCATACCGAAATTGGGGGTCAGTCCGAAAACCCTGTGGATATGTTAAATTCACACTGTCAGTTTGCATAATCTAAACATAAAGAATGGTATATCTCCTACTCCCCTAAACTGTGCTCTGAACGCTTTAATTTTTGCATTGAATGATTCTGCAAATGCATTCGTTTC
>OJRA01000866.1_pt1 | contig 11354 bp, 5 predicted proteins | sample 1599101 | NCBI WGS metagenome assembly OJRA01 (sample SAMN03922526, study PRJEB24848) | human gut metagenome | isolation source: stool sample | host: Homo sapiens | place: Germany | collected 2010-05 | reverse complement strand
GCAGCGTCAGATGTGTATAAGAGACAGGTCAGATGTTGATTGATAAGATTAAGGGAGATAAAAAAATCAGGCAAATCATTATTCCTACTTGTTTGCAGGTGAGGGAAAGCAGTATAAAAAGGAAGGATTGAGAACCGAAATGTATTTTAAGAAGAGAATAAGGCTGAACTCTTCACAAAGAGCCAACCTTATTTCTTTATATATTGGAGTATTATTGAGTGACCAACGTAATAATGGAACGTGCCGGAATCACAACTTTTTCATGGTTTTTGATGCTTCCCACCGGTAGAAGATTCTCTCCATCTTTATCCGAAGTACGATAGATTTTCCAGTTTTTTATAATTCCATTACGCTGATAGAAAGTAAACTCTTTATCTTCCGCTGCATAATTAATCATAACGAAAACCTCCTTTCCGTCTGTATTTTGGTATGCTGAACACATTAGTCCGGTTACATCTGTATCGCCTTCAGGAATGATTTTCCCTTGGTTGTCTTTGGCTATAATTGCTTTCCGAACAGCTCCCGGGCGTATAAATCTACTGTAGTTTCCCAAAGCCCACATTAATTTGGAGTCTTTCACCTCACCATTCAGAAAAGTCGGATCACTATACTCACGGATTAATCCGTCTTTATAATCTCCACCGATAGATCGCCACCATTGCCAACTGCGAGCACCTGCATATACAATGTCATGATGAATGATCCGTGCTACATATAATGCTGTCTTCATGGTGAAGTCATATCCTCCGCCTCCGCCGATTTCTTCGTCATTGCCCATGATACAGGTTTCTGTCTGCCAGAAATCCACCTTATACTTGTCTAAAGTATCTTTTAATTGACAACGGATATCGTGTAAATTATTCAGAGGAGTATTAGTCCAATAACTATGCCCTACCATCAGCCGGGGAACATTGGGAGTATCACCCAGATAGGTGGCTGTACTGTCCGGATTAAAGAAAGACTGGATTTGATACCCCCGTTCCCAATTAGTCATGTGAGTATCGAACATACAACGATAGTCAGAGGACTCATTGACTAGAATCTGTGTGTCAATTTGGTTATTTACGAACTCTTTACTGATGAGGCGTATGGCACGGGCTATTTCGCGGTTGGTAGCCGGTGTACCTTCTTGTTTGGGGCCAATCCAGTTCCAATGCCCATCGGGTTCATTGAATGGACAGAGGTAATTGAACTTGATTCCATCGTGTTTCTCCACCCCTTTTATGACATTGGCAAGAAAACGGGCAAAATTCTTATAATGCTCTTCCTTTAAGTTTAAGGTTCCTCCACGGCCTGTGTTGGTGGCAAGACCGTTTTGTGTGAAATATACGGGAGGTGAATTAAGAAATGCCAAAAATTTGTTTACACCCCGTTCTTTTGCCAGACGCAGGAAGTTGCGCTGCCCTTGTTGTTTATTCCAATTATAGTTACCATCTGCCTGAAGGAAACATTCGGTGCGCATCCAGGGAGAGGCTATCTGGCTGGCTTCTCCTTGTTCCGCACTTCCGGCTCCTACATTGAAACGCCATAAAGACAAGCCGATTCCTTTAGGTTGTCCGTTTTCATGGTTTTCCGTACTGAACAGCCAGTCGGCTACTTGGTTTTGTTTTTCTTGCGGCCATAAGCCGATAAATTGCATGCTCCAACAGTCTGATGCTCCGAAATAGTCCATGGTTTGACAGGGTTGGTCTGTTTCTATTTCAAAGTGAATGGCAGGATGTTGAGCAAACAGGTTTGCTGTTGCAAATAAAGAGAATAATAATGCTTTGTATTTCATAAAGTTGAGGGATTATTTCAGATTATAAATGACAGTTGTAACACTTTCCGAAGGCACAATTACTTGTTGGTCTGCCGTGACGTGTACCTCTTGCAAATTTTTGTTATTTGTTGTTGTATAAGTAGTGATGGAGCTTATTTCACTTACCCATTCTTTATGAATTTCGTTTAGCCGGACTCCTTTTTCTGATAGATTGGTATAAACAGCAACAATTTTATCTTTTTTCGGTGAAATCCATGCTGACCCGAAGAAACTGGATGATTCATTCATGTTAAGCATGATACGGCGATAACCCGGTCGGATGAATAGGCTGTAGTTACCTAATACCCAAAGTGTGGGAGTAGCTTTATAAGTGCCTTCTTTCTCTATATCCCCATAAACTCCATCGGAGGGTTCCAGTGAAATCAGTAAGAAGCGGTTTTTGTGTCCCCAGCGGGGGAGATCCATTGAGGTCCAGTAACTCCAGGAGGAAACTCCTGCTATAGTTAGGTCATTGTGTATTACTTTTGACATATAAAGTGCAATGTCCATTTCGGTTGCTTGGTCATAGCCTATAAACTCGGAAGAGCTGTATCCGTCGCCTAACATACTCCACTCACTTTGCCATATTTCTACATCATATTGTTGGGCTGCTTGGGCCAGTTGTTTCCGGACATTACGCATACCATCCCATGTGCCATCTGTCCAGTAGCTGTGGCCGCAGATAAGTTTCTTTACATGAGTCAGGTTGCCTATATAGGTGGAAGTTCCAGGTGTGAAAAATGCTGAAAGTACGTTACTATGGGCGGCATCATTCTTAAATTTGTAGAGATATTCATAATCTCCAGATTCCCCTGGAAGAATATCAATAGAAAGACCGGCAGAAGTGATGGCGGTATCCAATTCACGTATAAGTCTGGCTACTTCATCATTAGTCCATCCGCTGCCTTCCTGGCCGCTGTCCCAATTATATTGGGGTTCGTTAACTGGTGAGATATGTGTCACTGGATATCCTTCGTTTACATAGTATTTTGCTACATCTGACATGTATCTGGCAAAGTCCGTATAACATTCATCCTTCAAATTAGAAACTCCTCCGCTATTGGAGAATCCTTTTCCGTTGGAGGTATATTGTACAGGAGGGGTATTGCTGAAAAGTACTATACTCTGACAACCAAACTCTTTGGCGCGCTGCAAGAAGTAGCGCTGCCCTTTACAGCGTGTCCAGTCTAATGTTAAGTCATCAGTCAGATAAGATTCTGCTCTGCGTGATTTGTCTTCTATTCCACTTGCTTCACCTTGTTCTGCACTGCCACCACCTAGATTCACACGCCACATGGAGAGTCCTATACCTTTAGGTTGTCCTGATTGTATTTCAGAAGAGAATAGCAGTTCACTGATTTTGTCACGATTCGTTATCCAGCTTTTTCCTACGAAGGCAGGTGCCCAACAATCTGATGCGCCAAATCCTGTCAGAGTCTGAAAAGATTGTCCGGCATCTATGGTTACTGTTTTTTCTACGTTTATGCTGCTGTCCGGTTGCCCCGATGTATCCGGTGTTTGGGGAGAATCGTCACTGCAGGCTACAGTAGAAAAGAACAGTGGAAGAGTAAAAATATATTTTAGTTTCATTGTTTTAGATGGATTAAAAAATAGTCGCGGATAATCCTAGCAAACTATCCGCGACAGAATATAAAGACCTATTGAATGTTTAATTCCTGTAACAATCTGTTCTTTTTGGAAAATGATTAATTCCAGCCCGGATTTTGGGTGATAGAACCATTAGACATTGTAATCTCATATAAAGGTATCGGGAATACCATATCCCGGTTTTCGTTGAAGCTGATTCCTTTATCACTTGCCTCACCTTGATTTTCCCATTCGTAAATGTCGCGGGTAGCGGGATCTGTATTGTATTTTACAAATGTACCGTTTGCTCCCATCAGGTTACAAATCATTTTCTTGCCATTGTCATCTGTCCAACGGCGGATATCATAGATTCTGTTTTGTTCCCATGCCAGTTCCAAACGACGTTCTAGCCGGATAGCTTTGCGAAGCTCGTTCCCACTGGATGTGACAGCAGGTAATTTTACACGATTCCGTACCTCATTAAGGTAGGTACGTGCTGTACCATCTTCGCCCAATTCGTTGCAGGCTTCAGCATACATCAACAATACATCTGCATAGCGTAAGATACGATGATCTAATGGAATTTTGTCGATATTGTATACTTCCGGACGTTTTTCAATAGGTACAAAATACTTCCGGACAATACGTGCTGATTTATGTTGTGACGGATCTATAATATAACATTCGGGATCCCAACCGTACTTTTCGATATAATCTTTATAATTGGCGATTTTTGTGTTGTTTTCAACGAACTTGTCGAAGTTATTCTCTCCGGCAATTTCTGTACAACCGGTTTTAATGATAGTCCAACGTAAACGTTCTGTATCTCCTGCATCGATGTAGGCTTGTTCAAGGTTAGCGGTTGGCTGTCCCCAAGACCATCCGTCGCCGGGACCACTACGGGCACCGGTAATAACAGTCAAAGAACCACCCAATGCATAAGTTCCATCATACATATATTGTACTTCAAACAGACTTTCTTCGCTATTGTTATGGTCAACATCCCATACATCACCGAAGTTGTCGAGTAATTTATATTCACCTTCGTCGATGACTGTTTTCAATACATCATGTGCCTCTTGCCATTTGCTTTGGTAGAGGTAAACCTTTCCCAATAGGCCTAATGCAGCTCCACGGGTAGCGCGTCCCATATCTGTAGCAGCATATTGACTACGTTGTGGCAACACATCAGCAGCGGCTTTTAAATCATCTTCAATGAACTTATATACATCTTCGGCCGAAGCGCGGGTAATACCTTGTATTTCTTCGGGCAACAGGAAGCCTGTAATGAGAGGTACACCACCAAAATTCTTCACAAGTTCAAAATAGAAGTATCCACGGAGAAAACGTGCTTCGGCTACAAGCCGGTTCTTCATTTCTTCATCTGAGAAATCAGCTTGTGAAATGCGTTCCACTGCGATATTGCAACGTAGAATGCCTTTGTATCGATACTGCCAAAAGTTGGAGATGGCACCATTGCTTTGTCCGGTACCTTGATAGTGGGCCAAAGAAATATAGTCACTTTGACTTTGGCTGGTATTGCCCATCCAACCGTCATCACTACACATCTCGGAAAGCAACCATACTGTGTTGATATTCCACCATCCGCCAAAAGTAATGGCCTGGTAACAACCAGTAATAAATGCTTCGGCTTCTTCTGCACTTTGGAAATAAGTATCCAAATTTTGTTGCCCGCGCACTTCCTCTGTTAGGAAATCCTCACAAGAAGTGAATGTCAGCGAGGCAATCATTGTTAATATTGTTAATATCTTTTTCATGGTTTATACCTTGAGGGTTAAAATTTTAAATCAATTCCAAATAAGAAAGTACGTGGGTTAGGATAAGCGATGCCGTCAATACCGGTTTCAATTACACTGCCATCTTTACCAATCTGTGGACGTTCAGGATCCATACCTGAGTAGCCGGTGATAGTGAAAGGATTTTGAGCCGACAATGAGAGACGCAATTCGGTTCCGTTCAACCACTTCTTGGGGAGTGTGTAACCCACTTGTAATAGTTTGCAACGCATATAAGAGCCGTCTTCTACAAAGAAACTTGAAATGCGTGTGTAATTCTGATTCAAATCATTGTAGGACAGACGAGGAATATCGTTGCTGGTTCCTTCGCCATGCCATGCTTTCTGCAATGTACCTGCCCAAACGTTTTGCCCACTTACGCCGGAGTATAAACCTTTGGTCTTATTGAAAATATCATTACCGAATGTACCATAGAAGTTGGCTGTGAAATCGATGTTTTTATAGCTGAAACCCAAGTTCAAACCTACCATCAAATCGGGATATGGGTTACCGATCCATGTTTTATCATTTTCATCTAGAACTCCGTCATGATTCAAATCCTTAAAGCGAATGTCACCGGGTTGGGCATTGGATTGTACCAGCTTGCCATTTTCGTTGGTGTGAGCATAAACTTCATCCCAATTTTGGAAAATACCATCGGCTACGTAGCCGTAGAAGCGTGAAATCAAGCCACCGTCTTCATTACGGATAATTTGGTCGCTGTTGAAACCTCCAGTTTGGATAGGACCGTCACCGGAGAATTTAACAGCTTTATTTTTCACTGCGGAAAGGTTCACCCCCACATTATATCGGAAGTCTGCTACTTTGTCGTGCCAGTTCAGACTTAATTCCCAGCCGCTAGCTTTCATACTACCTATATTCATCCATACTGTACTGTTCCAGTCGGGGTATCCGATGGCGAAGATATTTTGTTTCTGATAGAGCATATCAGAAGATTTCTTTTGGAAATACTCAAAGGTCATGTCTAGACGGGAGTCAAGGAAGGACATATCCACACCTACGTTCCAGTCTTCTACTGTTTCCCATTTTAGCAAATTATTGCCAACGCCTGATACCATAGTACCTGAAACACGTCCTGGAGCTGTACCGAATACATAATCAGATTGTCCTAACAAAGTCAGCGTAGCATCATTATCTATGTTTTGATTACCTACACGTCCCCAACCTCCGCGTAATTTCAAGTTACTGAAAATCTTCTGGTCTTGCATGAAACTTTCACTGATGATACGCCATGAAGCAGAAACAGAAGGGAAGATGGCATATTTGTTTCCTTTGGGGAAACGAGAAGAACCATCTGCACGAATAGAAGCTGTTAGATAGTAACGATTGTCATAGTTATACATCACGCGTCCTAAATAAGATACTAATGTGCTGTAAGCAGTTTTACCTTCTGACTTTTGGTTTTGTGTACCGGCATTTACTTCCTGCATTTGATCCATATTATTAGGAACATCGTCACGTGAGGCTTTTGATTGGAATTCAGCAAAGCGTTCAGCTGTAAAGCCACCCATTACATTAATATTATGCTTTTCTGCAAAAGTCGTGATGTAAGTAGCAGTATTAGTCCAGTTCCAATCAAGCCATTCCTGCATTTCACGGGAAACATTACTTAATGTAGATTGTTCCAAAGCATCAATATAGAATTCAGGAGTGAATTTGTCTGTACGGCGGAAGTGTGCATTAGCGCCGAACTGCGTGCGCAGGGTCAGTTTTTGAATAGGGCTTATCTGTAAATAAGTATTTACAATTGTACCCATTTCACGGGAGTGGGAATTTTGGCGAGCCAATGAACCGGCAGGGTTCCACTCCTGGTTGTTGTAAGAACGCTGATAGTTATTGAATTCGTTATCCACCCATTGATCTTCCGGCTTGAATATAGGAGTTGTGGGGTCCATAGACATGGCAGCTGAAAAAAGATCGGGGGTATCATCCCATGATTCTACACGTGGGGCAATGTCGAAACCCATTTTTACATATTTATTAAATGTATATTCTGTATTAAGGCGTGCGTTGATTTTGTCCCAATAACCATAGTCATATTGTGAATTGTTACGGTAGTAACCCATACTCAGGTTATAAACCAGTTTGTCTGAACCACCGGAGATATTGAGTGAGTAATTTTGCACTAAAGCAGTTTTGTTGATTACTTCGTCCCACCAGTCTGTTCCTCCGGGATTGGTAGTAGCGCCTGTATCATTCCAAATAGAAGTTCCTCCGTCATTTGTGTATCGGGTATTGAATACTTCTTTATATTCGGCGGCATTAGCCATTTTGGGTTTTGACAATGTTTGGAAACCTGCAGATGCATTAAAACTGATATTTGTTTTTCCTGCCATTCCTTTTTTGGTTGTGATTAGAATGACACCGTTAGAAGCACGTGTTCCGTAAATGGCAGCAGCCGAAGCGTCTTTTAAAACTTCCATAGATTCAATGTCATTACTGTTTAGGAAGTTGATGTTTGTACCTACCGGCATGCCATCTACTACATACAAAGGATCGGTTCCGTTTACTGTTGTTACACCACGGATTAGAACTTTTGGTTGTGCGCCCGGACCACCACCACTGGTTACTTGAACACCGTTGATTTTACCTTGCAAGGCGTCCATTGCATTACCGGTTACAGTTTCGGTAATTTCTTTTCCTTTTACGGTAGATATAGAACTGGTCAGGTCACTTTTTTTCACGGCTCCATAACCAATAACCACTACTTCGTCCAGTAATTCACTGGCATCTTTCAGCACTACATTGATAACGGTTTGTCCGTTTACCTTTATTTCTTGAGTCTCATATCCTATGCTGGAGAACACAAGTACGGCATCCTTGGCAACATCGTTTAGTGAATAATCACCATCAATACTTGTAATAGTACCTGTACCTGTACCTTTAACTTGCACTGTTGCACCAATCATCGGTTCTTTATCTGAAGCCGAGGTTACTACACCTTTTACAGTGATGGTCTGCGCATAGCTACATAGACTTGTCAGCGCAAGACACAATAATAATATTTGCTTTTTCATATCTTAAATCTAATGTTACTTGTTAATTGGCCGGAATGAGTTTAGCTCTTTCCAAATGAGCGTCGAATATAAGTTTATAATTCCCTGTGACGTTCACTGTTGGTTTTGCCCAATTGTCACCTACATGATCGGGTTTGGTCCATGCCGGATTGGTATATTTGGCTTCTTTACCATAATATCCGAAGATCTCCGGTTCGTCTGAGTTGTCTACACGCCACGTGCAATAATTCCACCATCCGTCGGAGTGCCAGTTATGAATAACGAAATTCATTTTAGTACCTGCCTCCAGGAATAGGGGGGTATCCAAATAGAACAGGTGAGGATTGGTCTTATCTTGAGTGAAACGCAGGACTTCAGTTGGGCTACTGGTCATATATCCGAAATAGAATTCCTGTAACCACGAACCACCGTCACCCCATGTGTCAAGGCTGATAGAACCGTATGTGTGAGGTATGGGGTCTACAGCATCGGCAATTGAGTAAGTTTTCAGATTGTATGTACTGTTCTTCACATCAATATTAATTTCATAATAAACATTGGCTTGGTCAAGTACGATTGGCATTGCTGTTTCGGGATCGTCTGTCAGTTTGGTGTTATCCTCTGGATCAAGCCCGAAACAAATAGGAGTGAAGTCACTCTTTTGTGGTAAGAAGAATATTTTAGTTCCGGCTTTTTGACAGTAATAATTTGCTTTATACTGATATTCACCTGTATGTTCAATTACCATCGGTACCCCGAATATATCACTATTCAGTTCTTCGGCAGTTGCCACATCTGCCAGATACATTTTGGGAAAATCCGGCATTTCTGAGATATTCAATACACTGGTGGTAGTGGTTGAGTTTTCTTTCTTGTCAAAAGCGGTAATTGTCACATTATAACTTTTCGGTTCATTGGGGAATACTATTATTTCGGCAAAGTTCAATGAACTTTTTCCATCAGCATCTACACGGCGGTTGTCAAACCCGTCTATACCTGGAATATTAATTGTGACATAATCCAATGCACGATCATCTGTAGCCGTGAACCGAAGATTGAATTTCGTTTCATTTTTCATTAATACTGTAACAGTGGCATCCGGGGCAGCTGAAAATACCGGAGCTGCAAAATCTCCGTCCATTGTGATTAATACATCTTGAGATATACTGCGTCCTCCTACATCGGTTACAGTAACTTTGACTGTGAAACGTTCGCCGATTTCATTTCGGTTTATGTCAAAGTAATAACTTAAATCATAACTCTCTTGCGGAGCACCATAGATTTCGATTAAATCAATTGTCTTGTTCAAATGCAGGTCGGCACATTGTAGGCTGATAGAAGCAATACCGTCTTTGTCTTCTAATGTCCCTTCAATAGTAAATCGATGTCCCGCTCCGGACTCGATGTGGTCTGTTGCTAATGTCATTGTTGGATTTTGCCCGTCTACATCGGGGTAGTCGTTATCATCACTACATCCCGTACATAGGTTTGCAGTTACAAGAAAAGCCCATAACATGGCACCATACAAATGTTTCTTTTTCATATTTTATTAGTATTTGAAGATTAAACATCTACTCTAATAGAGGACGAATTAAATTCGTTAGTGGTGCAAATGTACGTGAAGAAGAATTAAAATCCTGATATAAATCTTGCAGAAAAGGGAGGTAAATCTTGCAATGCATGATTTATGTATCTAAAATACAGACTTTATTTGTATTTTTGAACCATATTATTTAACAATGTGTACACTGATGCTATGAGAAAGATATTCGTACTTTGGCTCTTGCTGCTGTCGGTTGTTTCATTGGCACAACCTTATTCTGTTAAGCAGCTTGGTATAGAGAAGGGATTATCCAATAATTATGTGGTGAGCATTGCTCAAGACAAACAGGGCTTTCTGTGGTTTGCCACGGAGGAAGGGTTGAACAAATTCGATGGTACCCGTTTCATTACTTATTTGAAGAATGAAGATTTGACAAGGCAGGGTATAACAGGCAATGAACTGAATTGTTTGTTGGATGATCCTCAGGATTCTATCCTTTGGATAGGCACGCAAAGGGCCGGTCTGAATGCGTATGACTATGTAAATAACACTTTTCTTTGCTATAGGCATGATGGCGAGAACCCCGAAAGTCTGATAACGGATGATGTTACTAAGATTGTGGCAGCTACAGATGGTAATCTTTGGATTACGACATATTGGCGGGGAGTAGATTATTTCGATAAAAAGGCTGGAAAATTCATTCATTACAATACTCAAACAGTTCCGGGATTGGCTAGCGATAATATTTGGTCGGTTGTTGATGGAGGAGATGGAAAGTTGTATATGGGGCATGTGCATCATGGATTCAGTGTGTTGTCTCTTAAAGATAAAAAAGTAAAGAACTTTATGCATGACCCTGAAGATCCGGTCAGTTTGCCAGGTAATGGGGTAACTTGCATTTATAAGGACTTAAGCGGTAATATTTGGCTGGGAACAGACCGGGGGCTGGCACTGTTCAATCCGGAAGCCGAAAATTTTATCCATTTTCATCATAGTGAGGACGGGGTTCCTCATACCGTATTTGATATCAGACAATTTGATGGGAATAAACTTTGGATTGCCATGGAATTTGGAGGAATAGCCATTTTGGATTTAACGCAACGTATGTTTCTTTCTCCTGACCAAGTGCGTTTTCAATATATAAAGGAAGGGGATGATGAATACAGTCTCTCTAATTCTACTGTACGTTGTTTGTTTCAGGACTCCTTTAAAAATGTGTGGGCTGGTATGTGGGGAGGTGGAATTAATTTTCTTAGCCATGAATCTTCCTATTTTAATGTTTATAGTTATTCTCCTATCCAGCATTCGGGTAGTAGCCTGAATAATAAGACAGCAAGTAGTGTATGCGTAGCAAGGGATGGAAAGTTATGGATCGGAACCGATGGGGGAGGCATCAATGTATTTGATAAAGGCAAGCGGGTGGCGGTTTATAAAGAAGAAACCGGTGATTTGACTGATAATTCCATACAGGCTGCACTTTGTGATTCGGAAGGAAACCTTTGGTTTGGATCGTTTATGGGAGGAGTGGATTTTTATGATGTGAAAAAGAAAAGTTTTCACCAGATTTTTCCTAAAGATAAAACAGGGGAAGATGTGCGTGCACTATATGACGA
>OJRA01000857.1_pt1 | contig 11429 bp, 10 predicted proteins | sample 1599101 | NCBI WGS metagenome assembly OJRA01 (sample SAMN03922526, study PRJEB24848) | human gut metagenome | isolation source: stool sample | host: Homo sapiens | place: Germany | collected 2010-05 | reverse complement strand
AACCGTCCGTATCAACGCCAAGCCTTGACATCATCATATATGCCACACTATTTGCCACGACATTTTTATAAATGAAAGCCACAATATCCTCTTCCACTTCCTCAAAGGAACTGCCCTCGGTTGCATAGTAAAGGTCTTGCAGATAATCAGGGATATTATCCTCTGCCGCATTTCTTGCTGCTCCCATAATTGCTTCGGCAAGACTGCTCTTATTCTCAATCTCTCCGAAAGTGCTTTCCAATGTCTCAATCACATCAGCTTCGTATTCCTGACGCATATCCCAAATCGGGACTGTTCTTGAATATCTGCTTTCGTGAGTATCTGAAATGTCAAAGTAATGTGTCAGTCTTTGCCGTGAACGGTTTTCATCAGCAAAAACAGCAATACCTCTAGCACCTCGGTTGACCCATCTGCCAAAAATTTTGTTCCACTGCTCTATCTCAAGAACCGCTGTTGCATCGGGTCGCTGTGCATATACAAGAAGCTGTTCGTCATAGCGTAACTTATAATTTCGGCAAGCTGAAGCTAAGAATGCCTGCCAGTTCTGAGGATTTGACACAACCGTTTTGCAGGTGCGGTTGTAAAGCTCAGAAATAAGGTCATATTTTCTTGCCATTACTCTTGCACCTCCTTATCGCTGTTTTTCTCTGTTTCTGGTCTTGTTTTTTGACGGTTCGGATTGATTGATAGGTTCAACTTTACTTCCATTAAGCTCCATTTTTTCAGCAAACTCGCATATATGATAGCAGCAATTTCCGACATACAAATGGTAGTCATCAATATACTTGCACACTCTGTCTGCTGTGTGTCCATCACGAAAAGTAATCCTGATTTTCCCTCCATCGGGAATATAGAATTTCAAATTGTAATGACTGTCTATAAATCGAATTTGCTTTTCCTGTGGCTCTGCTCTATTCTCCTGTTGCTTCATTTTCCTTACCTCTCATTTTTGTTGCTTCATCAGAACCGCCGCCCAAATACGAAAAGAGTTTACCGGATTTTGTATTCTTCTGAAGCTCCATAATCACACCCATATCAGGAATCGTGATATTCGGGATTTTCAGGATTGCTTCCATATCAAGCTGCTGCAACTTTTTCTCCGTATCACAACCGGAGTCAAAGAGTTTATTCAGCACCTTGACCTTATTCTGAAAAGTTGCTTTGTCTTTCACGAAAATACCTCCTTAACTAATGTTGATTACAATAGAAATACTGCCGCTCTGTTCTTCTTTCTGCGGATTACGTGAATACTCAGGAAAAAGGGACTGTACTCTCTGCCTTGCCCTGCGTATGGTTTCAAAACAAGGAAGTCCATATGCTCGGTAATTAAATACAATATCCTCAAGCGGAAGATTTCCGGCAGGTATATATCCGTACCGATTGTAATAATGCAGAATGAGAAGCATATCATCATACCTCGACATCGGGCATTCCTTTAAGATTTCAAGCACTCGGCTCTCCACCGTTTTCTGTTGTTTCATAGTGTTCCTCCAAAAAATAAAGGGACAGAGTTTTTTACGCTCTGCCCCAACTGGTTAATATTCGGTTATTTCTTACTTCTTACGGTTTTTTACCTGAAGAAAGATAAAGCCACCGACGATAACGGCGACTAATGCGATAGCGATAATTGTCTTTGCTTCCATTACTCGTTACTCTCCTTTTTCTTCTTTTTGTGTGCAACAACAGACGTTACAGCGATACCGACAGCAGAAAGTCCGGCAAGGACATACCAAAGTTTCATATTGGTATCATCTCCTGTTTTCGGAGTATCTCTTAACTCATTGTGCATTTTTACAACGGCTGTTTCATCAAATTTGATAGTAACATTCTGGTCGGCAGGTGTGATATATGCGGCAGACGCATTGTTTGTCACTTCTGATACGGTATATTCGCCAATACGAAGTCCCTCAATCACGATTTCGCCGTTCTTATCTGTTTCAAATGTCATATCATAGCCGTTTGCTCCGGTTACTCTGAACGCAAAACCTTTGACCTTACCGTCTGAAGATGTCTTAACGATTTTCAGTGTTCCACGCATAGCTTCATTGATAAATCCAACACCTGCCTTATTCTCAACGGAATAAGTTGTTTCGTCTTTCTCAATGAAAACAGAGTATTCTCCCTTATCAAGCAGGAAGCCCTCCGGTGCTTTTGTTTCACGGACAATATATTTTCCGTAAAGCAGTTCTTTCATCTCATAAATTCCGGTTTCAGTTTCTTCAAGATTTCCGATAAGTTCATCGCCATCATCAATCTTTCCGTTCTCATTGGTGTCCTTATATACCTCGAAGGTTGCACCCGTAAGCTTGTTATCCGGATATTCAGCGTCCACCTTCGTGAGTCTGATATTGCCGTGAACATACTCATTGACAATCTCAATTTCAATTACCTGCTCGGCTTTGCTGATATTGACCTCATACGCTTTTTCATCAAGAACAAATCCCTTTGGCTGCTCGATTTCTCTTACAATCCATTTGCCATAAGGAACTTTTGCAAAAGAAAAACTACCGTCTTTTGCAGAGGTAGTCGTCATAAGTGCAGTATCCTTTGTAAATTCTGTTTCTTCGGCTTTGAAGATACCGATAACAGCACCCTCAAGTGCTGCTCCATTCTCGTCAATCTTCTTACCTGATACAGAACCATAGATAAGTTCATTCTTGATTTCTTTTCCGTCATTCACTTTGATTTCAACCGTTGCGGTATCCTGACCTGCGTATTCAAATACAACCGGATACTTCGTATCAGAGAGAATATAATGCTCATCGGTTGCAATCTCTTTGACATAGTATTTGCCAAACGGAAGGTCTGACTTCATAACAGCAGTTCCATTTTCATTTACGCTGACAATCTCAATCAGTCCATCAGCCGGAATAACGGTACCGCTTGCAGATACAATATCTTCTGCGGCATAAAGACCAAAGCTGATATTTTTGATTTCTCCGTTGTCGCCAATACCAAATGTCTTATCCTTTTCAATGGCTTTTGCAAGGCTTACCTGAACTTTCTGTCTTTCGTTATAGAATGATGTGGAAGTTTCGGTAACAGAGATATTCTGACCTGCATAAGTAAGCTCAACCGTATGGGTTTCTCCACTGACTACCATTCCGTAAGGTGCGGTAATTTCCTTGACCTCGTATTTTCCGAGATAAAGTTCTTTGCTCTTAACAAATCCATCGGAGCTTGTTGTGATAGTATCTACCACTTCGCCCTTTGAATAGCGGAGTGTACCGTCCGGTGTACTAATATCTTCCGCAGCACGGACTTCATAAACTGCACCCTCAAGTCCTGCCACTTCATAAACAGGCTGATAAATAACATCACTGTCCTCAGAACCACTTACATTGACACCACTAAATACTTCTCCGGTCTTTTCAACCGTGATAGTACCTTTCTGTGCCATATTCGGCTTATTGACTTTCACAACAGTTACGCCGCCTTCCTCTGTGGAATTTTCTTCGGTAATATCAAAATATACCGGAGTATCATCAAGTACATATCCGTATGGAGCTTGTACCTCTACGATGGAATATCCCTTGCCGTAATCTAATTTCTCAGGTGTTACAAGAGAACCATTTGCGTCGGTATAGAACACATCAATCGTGGTCGGTGTCGGATAAGTAAAGGTCATTTTGACCTGATTGCCCTGTGGGTCGTAAATCTTAAATCCTGCTCCTGCATACGGAATACTCTTTCCGCTTTCTGCGTCCACCTTGACTACATTGACAAAGCTCTCAAAGTTACGGTTATTGATAAGATAACGGTAGGTCTGTGCGTTCTGTGAAATGAACACATCAAAATCGTCCATCATCTCTCTGCCTTCCCAACCGGAAGTCTGGTGTACGGTATAAATACCATACGGCATATCTTTTGTCTGACCGAAGCCATTTTCATCGCATACGATAGTATCTCTCTCGTCTTTATTGGCTACGTCATAGCTTCCGGCAGATTTCAGGTAAATCTCAAAGGAAGCACCCTTTTCAGGTGTTTCAATCTTTGTTTCTCCATCATCAGTGTGTTTAATGATAGCCACATTGCCTTTGATTACCTGCTCGGTTACATCATTGGAAGTAAGGTTGTGTTCCACCTCATAAAGTTTCGGGTCTGCACCCACCTTGTGAATGGTCTTATCAAGGAGATAGCCTTCACTCGGTGTAATTTCTCGGATTGTCCAGTCGGTATCACAAACATATTCTTTGGTAGTGAACTGACCGTTTTCATCAGTAACATACTTATCTACAAGCGTTTCGCCCTTATAGATACCGTAAACTGCTCCCGAAAGTTTGGCATTGCCCTGTGCTTCGCCTTTCTCAGCGTCGCTCTTTGTGACTGTTACAGTAAATTTCTTCAAAATGTTATTGAAGTTTCTTGTGGTTACTTCTTTCCACTTCACTGGTACAGTCTGATTTTTCGGTACGACATAACGGATAGCTGTGTCTACTTCTTCAAGTGTATATGGTTCAGAACCACTGATAAGCACATCTTTGAAAGTTGCCACACCGTTTTTGTCTGTAACTGCATACTGGTCAACAGCATCACCGGAAAGAGAAGTACCGAAAAGATGGAACTTCACACCTTCAACAAGGTTATCTTCTGAGGACTTCACTACCTGAAGGTCGCCACGCTTCAATTTGTTATTGAAAGTGACCTTTGCAATCTGTCCTGCTACAACAGTAACTCTATGTGTTTCCTGCGGCTCGTACTTATCGTATGCCTGCTCGGTTACAGTATAGATACCCGGCATAAGATTATCAATCTGGAACTTACCGCCATTGGCTGTTGTAACCGTCTGATTGATACCGTTTCCGGTAATTGTGAAGTTAATACCGTCAACCTTGCCGTCCTCACTGGTCTTTACAATCTGACAAGAGCCATAGCTGACTTTCATTTTCACATAACCGTTGATACTGTCGCTTACTTCCTGAGCATAGCTGACAACATCCTGCACACTGGAGTTCTGACCATGTTTACCCTCTGACCATACAACCACACCTCTGCGGACTGCATTTTTCTTCGTTGCGGTAATGGTAAATTCCTTACTCGGTGCAGTATCCATAGAAACAGTAAGTTTGTTACCATTCACTGAAAAGTTCACTCCACTGATACTTGCCTTGAAATTATATTTGGACAGCACATTGTTTGAGTCTGTCAGGGTAGTTGTGTACTTACTTCCATTCCACTCAAGTTCTATTGTCTTTGCCGAACCGGATGATTTATTACAAAAGCTTGGTATGGTCGCATGGTTCTGTACACTCTGCACCATACTGTTGTAATAACTGAAAATCTTATTGCGGAGCGGATGCCTTGCATTGATGACATCTTTCACATTGCTGCAACCACTGGCTGATACATGATTGAAGTTCACATCACGCTCTCCGATAACAGTTTCCCAGATAAGAAGCTGTGTGGCATAAGCCTGTGCAATGCTGTTTGCTGCTGCTTCATTCTGTGACCTCCAAGATGTCGAGATTGTCCCACGATAGCCATACTGTAAAATACGACCAACGAAAAGACGGATTTCATCTCCGGAAATAACCCCATTGGATGCAAGGTTATTAAAATAATTTTCGTCATACTTATTCATTGTCTGACCGACCTTGAGCGAAATTCCCGGCTCAATACAATAAGCAACATTGCCTGAGTATGAGCCAATAGCCTTAAGATTGGTAAAATTGGAACGTCCGGTATGCCAACCATTTTTCAAGGTCAAATTGCTGTGTCCCCATACCCCATCGTAATTAGCATCGCCATCACGAGGGAAATCGACCATATAAACATCGGCTTTTTCTCCCGAAGCAGCATATGCTGTTGTCGAGCCAATGCCTGCAAAAGTGGTCACACACATAAGGGTCGCCAAGAAAAGCGACGTGACTCTTTTGAATTTTGACTTTATCATTGCGTTTCCTCCTGTAAAAATTGAAAACACACCGTATCGCTACGATGTGCCTTTGTGGATTTTCTCTTACGACAGAATTTACCTGCCGAAAAACAAATGCGGATTTTTCGTTAATTTTTCATTTTACCATACACCTCCAGTCCGTTCATACTGTGCGATTGCCCCTTAGAGATAGACATATACTTTGAGATAGTTATATTCAAGTGAGATAATATATATCATTTTCGGTAGGTAGAAGTATAACTAAGGGGTTAGAGTGTGAGAAAGGGGAACTGTAAAACAGGCTATCTGCTGTCACGCTCTGCACGGTTACGCAAAAACTTGTTGTAATGCTCCAATGCCTTGCAGACAAAATCCTCCGTCTGACTGACGGGAATGTTTTTCGGGATAAGCTGTCTTACTCTGTCGCCCCTCAACACGATTTTTTCCTTTTGGTTCGGCTTTTCCTCAGACATAACAGCGTGGATTGCTTCTGTTGTAAGGTTGCCCTCGTTGAATAACTTTCGCATACGGATTGTCTGGTCGTGTGACGGGGTTGCGTCATTCAGGTCGATTTCGTCAACCACATCACGCTGGCAATCTTCGTCAAGATAGGAAAGTTCTACGGCAGGACGCATTTTAATACGCCCCTCGTCAACAAATTCAAGCAGTTCAGGAACAAGGTTTGTCAGACGAATATAACGCTGTATTTGTGTTTGACTTTCTCCACTTTGTGCAGCAAGTTCTTCCCTTGAATAATTTTGTCCCACTGGGACTAAATTATTTTTTGTAGGTCTGCCTGCTTGTCTTTTCATTGCTTCCAAACGCATTTTATAGGCAAAGGCTTTTTCACTCGGCAATATCTCTGACCTCTGGAAATTACTTTCAACCATTAAAATGGTCGCTTCATCTCTGTTCAGGTCTACAATCTCACTTCTCAGTGTTTCAAATCCTGCCAGTTCACAAGCTCGCTTTCGTCTGTGTCCTGAAACAAGTTCGTATCTGCCGTCCTCTTTCTGCCTTACCGTTGCCGGAGTAATCACTCCTCTTTCCTTGACACTCTCCACAAGCTGCATCATATCTTCATCGTCCCTGACCTTAAACGGGTGGTCGGGGAAATCATCAATTAGCTCCAATGGAATATCTCGGATTTTTGAAAGCTGTTCTTCATCTCTCTGTGCCTGCGTGGTAAATAAATCATCGAGCTTCGTGAGAGTGAAGTCGCTCTTTCTTCCTGCCATCGGCTAACACCTCCTTTGTAAATTCAGCGTATGCCTTAGACACTGTGCTGTTTGGCTCATAAGCATAAATACTCTTGCCTTTGGAAGAAGTTTCAGCGGCTTTTACGGCAATCGGGATTTGTGTTCGATACATTCTTATCTGATTACCAAAGTTTGCCCTGAGTGCTTCCACCGTACTCTTTGCAAGGTTTGTTCGGCTATCCACCAAAGTAAGAAGCATACCGTCTATCTTAATATCCGGATTGATATACTTCTTTACTTTTGAAATGGTCTGCACAAGCTGTGTCATACCCTTTGCAGGCAAATACTGAGCCTGAACCGGAATAATAACACTGTCTGCCGCCGATAAAGCATTGAGAGTAACCATACCAAGTGAAGGCATACAGTCTATAATTACATAATCATATCTGTTCTTCACTTGACTCAGATAATTCTTGAGTGTAGTTTCTCTGCTCATTGCGTTCACAAGGTTAAATTCCATTGCTGAAAGCTCAAGGTTTGCCGGAACAAGGTCAACACCTTCTTCGTGGTGCAGGATACCAACCATAGGGTCTGTCATCGTTTCATTGATTACATCTGTGAGTTTCGTTGCAAGCGTGATACCCAAGCCGTCTGTATCCTGCCAACCAAGACAAGTCGTTAAATCTCCCTGCGGGTCTGCGTCTATGAGCAATACTTTCTTGCCCTGCATTGCAAGCCCGACTCCGAGATTAACGGTTGTGGTAGTCTTTCCGACTCCGCCTTTCTGGTTACATACGGAAATCGTTTTACAGTTTGACACTTCTTTTTGCCCTCCTTTCTGAAAATTCATAGCCACCGCATTATGGCTATGTACCTGACCGACTCATTTCCTAATCGGTCATAGCAATATTTGTTCTCAACACCCCTTGCCAAGCAAAATGCTTATGGGAAATCACTAAGGAACAGACTGCTTATCTGTATCATAGGGTTCTAACCTCTGCCGGGTACTCCGCCAGCTCCGTAGAGAAGTATCATTATCATTCTGACTGTCATCGCCATATCAGGGGCAACCTGATACTCATAGCCGGAGTTCTCGCTATTCTGAAATACAGAAATCACGGCGTACCTGCTAAAGTGGCTATCATCAGAAATAAAGTCTTAGTGAATGACTTATTCAATTTTCAAGCGAAAAGGCTTCCGTTTTTGCTATCCGGAATGAACCCCTTCACTCATTTGGACAAAGGGGTCTGAAATGCACACCCAAAATCTCCTCTTTTCCAAAAAATTCTTCCAAAAAATTTTTGAAATAAAAAAGCCGCCTGCTCCGGTTAGGAAACAGACGGCAAATCACGTTCTAAATGTATTCAATTTTCAATTTCTTTTTCTTTGCTTCAAGCACTTTACATAGAACATCATCTACTGCGTCGGTGTATCGTCCCTGAGCTGCTAAATTGTTCTTCAATTCAATGAGCAATTGTATCACTCGGCTTCGTTCTTCTTCATTTAAGTATAGATGATAGGTTTTCTCTCTCATTGGCTGTCCCTCCATCTTTCAAATGTATTTTTGATTATCTCCACATCTTCCTCGGTATCAGAAGAAATAAATATATGTACGTTCTGAAAAGCTTTCTTTAAATTATTGGCATAATCCAGTTCTGTGCCTTTCATCGGCAACTTAATCAGCCTTATTCCTCTTTGCTTGCACATATATGCTTTCATTATTTCTATATTCTCGTCAGCACTTTCTGACTCAATAGCCAACTTCTCTGAAGCTATGTATGTTTCAAGCGGAACTCCAAGCAATCGGTCAGAACCAAGTTCTGCTTTCAAGCCTTTCTTATTAGAATAATAGCTGACAGCCAAAGCAGGAAACAATGACAAATACTCCTGCTCACAAATTCGGCAGCCTTTATTCAATATCGTTCTTTCATTTATCTTCATACTCCACGAATGACCGTGCCTGCATTTCCACCACGCTCTCTTTGCCGAAGTTCGTGATACCTCTGTAGGTTTCAGTTTATTCTGTTCATAATCCCATTCGCTAAGAAGCTGACTGTCTGTTGTCGCCAAATCATTATATCCGGCAAGGACTTCTCTCTCCGCACAAACGGGGCATACCGTACCTTTCACACGGGCATTGATAACTGATTTCCACTCGTTACCGCATTTTCTGCACTTCCACCAGACATTTTTCCTCGATTTTGCATTTACCTCATCAGGCTTCAATGGTAAGTTCTTCTCCGACCACTCCGAAGCAATTTCAGGGTGTGTTGTCTGCAAATCATTAAACCCTTTCAGGAATATGTACCCACTGCAATACGGGCATTTGCTCCCACCGGAACGAGTAGAAATAAGGGTGTTCCACTCTCTGCCGCAATCCTTACACTTCCACCAAGCCTTACGATTGGCAAAGACCGTAACCTGAGTTGGAAGTAACGGATAATTTCTATCCGACCACTCGGCAGCTATATCCGGCAGAAGTGTTGCAAGGTCATTAAATCCTGCCAACACTTTATTATGAGAGCAGTACGGACAACCTGTTTTATTTATTGTCCTGCTCTTAACGGCAGCTTCCCACTCGTGACCTTTTTTACATCTCCATATCACTTTCTTATGAGAACCAATAGAAACCTCTATCGGTTTTATCTTATTCTTTTTCGACCACTGCTTTACCAATAGTGGCTCTAATGTCGCCAAATCGTTAATACCTGCAATCACTCTCGCACCGGAACATATCGGACATTTCTCTCCATTAGAACGAGCCTTAACGCTTGCCTGCCATTCATGACCGCAAGCACCTCTCCACCATACTTTTTTATTTGAACCGAAAGTAATGTCATCAGGCGTAAGCGTTAAATTCTTTTCCGACCACTCCGAAACAAGCTCCGGGTGTACTTCTGCTAAACTGTTATTCATAGCCAAACCTCAACCTCCTTGTGCTTAGAGTATATGAAGTTTTGGCTTTATCTTGTAGTTTGCGAATATCCGTATAAATAGAAAAAGCCCTTTGAGAAAGGGATTTCTCCTCTCTCAAAGGGCAAGTTGGCAAACTGAAAGTTTCACATTATCTATTACAATGTAAATAATGCTTTTTCGTAGTCCTTAACATAATACTTAATATTGGTTCTACCTTTTTGTATTACAGTATGTCCCTCTGCTTCTAATTTTTCTTTCTGTGCTTCAATACCATTTGGATATTTAGCATTAGCATCTCCTTTTGTGCCTCAACTCCTCCAGGATACTTTGCATTTAATTCCCCATTTGCTTTTAATGTTCTCCAATAAGGTGTTTTATCTTCTGCACGCTGATAACTCGCCCATGCAACTATTGAAACAAAAATTCCAGCTGTGATTGGCTCTGTAAAATCAGCACCGCTTTGTTTAGCAAAGTAATCTCTTATTGTACCTACAGTAAGCAATTTACCACAAGGCACAAGTCGCATTACTTTGTCATAGTCAATAGGTGGGGCAAAGTACATTTTATCTCCACCATATTTTTCAATGCTCTTTTCATCTGTTATTATTTGAACTTTAGGCATATCCTTGCTATCCATAAGCATAGCATTAAAATCTTTTTTATCTTCATTTACCATAAGTATCACCTCCAAGCCAATCATATCTCAATAAATATACTCATGCAATGAGACGGTTTTTAAATTTCTCTCAAAAATTCCGATTTGTATTTCTGTTTGTTTTAAAAATGGGCAACTCCAATTGGAATTGCCCACTCATTGCACTAATTATGCGATTTTTTCTTGCTTGCACCGATTTCTGCATCAAATGATGTAAGTTTGATGTAAATCGCTGTTTTTTCAGTTTTTTATCAAATGAAGTATGTCCCGTCTATTTGGTAAAACGGTACATCTTTACATCATCTTAATAGAGCTTCGCACCTGCCGGAATGTGGTCATCTACCATCAGAAGATGAAGCTTTTCTTCGCCTTCTTCTTCATGAATAGCACTGAGGAGCATACCGCAAGAGTCAATGCCCATCATAGCTCTCGGTGGAAGATTTGTGATAGCAATCAGAGTCTTTCCAACCAGTTCTTCCGGCTCATAAAAGCTATGAATACCGCTTAAAATGGTTCTGTCTGTGCCTGTTCCGTCATCAAGAGTAAACTGTAACAGTTTCTTTGACTTCGGTACTGCAACACACTCTTTAACCTTTACTGCACGGAAATCTGACTTGCTGAATGTATCAAAATCAACAAATTCCTCAAATAAAGGCTCTACCTTTACCTTAGAAAAATCAATCTTTTCAGACTCAGTTTTTACATTTTTTTCAGGTGCTTCAGAAGCTGTATTATTTACATCATTTTTCTTATTTACACCATCTAAGGACTTCATTGTCGGGAA
>OJRA01000846.1_pt1 | contig 11546 bp, 8 predicted proteins | sample 1599101 | NCBI WGS metagenome assembly OJRA01 (sample SAMN03922526, study PRJEB24848) | human gut metagenome | isolation source: stool sample | host: Homo sapiens | place: Germany | collected 2010-05 | reverse complement strand
GGATACCGATTGAGCCCAAAATAAGAAATAGAAAATCCCCGCAGATTCGGCAAATCTGCAGGGATTTTTCATTTTATTATTGAGAGGTTCTCAAACCTATAGACGCTGTCAGGGACAGTGCGGACGGGGTTGTTTGGTTCTATCTTCTGGCGGAGCTGGCTGATAATGTTGATCATCGTCAGGAGTGCGTTTTACCTGTGCTTGGGTACCGTCTTCCCACTCCTTACATCCCTTACCGCCTTTCAAGATTCAGCCACAGTATAATCTCGGTCTCCGACTCATCCTATCTCTGTATCCCCTTGAATGGTCGGATAGATTATCTGCCACGCCGGGAGAAAGTCCAATTGCACCAGCGCGTTGCGGAAGGCTCTTGATAAGGGGTCCACAAATTCCCTTCGGCTGTGAAGCAGTTCCACGATATAAAGCTCCCATGTGTAGTGGGGTCCCCGCTGCTCCTTCCACAGGGGGTAATACGCCCTCTCTGCCCGGAACATCAGAAACTCCACGATTGAGGTGTAGTTCTCGAAGGAATAGAGCTTTGCCATATGGAGCATCCCGGCGCTGTCATAACGCGTTACGGGAAAGTCCACTTCTGCTTCTTCCAATGTAAAGTCAAATGCGGAGGCAGGGAACGCCATCACGGTGCTGAGCAGCACCCTTTGGGCTGCCAAGAGCAATGTTTTTTCCCGCTGCAAAAAGGCGATATATTCCTCCCATGTGAGGTCGGCCCAAAAACCGTCCGCATCGCTTTCCTTTTTCCAGGTGAACAGCGCGTCCTCCACCCGGTAGGTTAAATAGGTCAGGTACCCGTATGTTGTTTCTTTATCATACAGATTTGCGTACATGCCGGTGCGAAGGATTTGCTCTACCAGATTTTCATTTTGATCCCAGTTCATTGTTCCACCTGATCCGTCCATTTTTAGCCCTATTAGAAATTCAGGAAATCAAGCCCGGCGGCTTTTGACATTGCAATTACCTTGTTCGGGTCGTTCTGCAATTCCATTTCCGCCCCCAGTGCGTTCATCAGCAGGCCGAAGGTATCGTGCATCCCCATCTGATTCTGTATATTGTATGTGGCGGCGTACTCCGGGAAATAGGTCCAGATATAGTTCATCAATGCGGGGTAGTTGATTAGACCGCCGGCCCTTAACTCCTCGTACTGCCCCCATAGTTCAAACAAGGCGAGGCTGCTGGCCCACTTGGAAAAGAACAGATACCCCAAGGTGCTGTCAATTCCTTCCCGCACATCCTCTTCGGTCTGCTCCGATTGCTTTAATACGGTTTCTGAGAAGTCGCAGTTCCAAATAGGATAGCAGACAGCGAGGACTTCCTCTCCTGTGCCTGTTTCGATCCAGAAGACGCCGTTCATCAGCGGCTTGTAGCGTGCGGTACGGCCCCGCGGCGTGGCAAGGGGCGCTGGATAAGTTCCAAAGTATTCCGGATGATACTCCATATTGTAAAAAGCAATATCACGAAGCGAGGTCTGTCCGTCTGCATATATTCCGTGCCTGACCTGATACCGATATATCTCATACTCAATGATTTTATATCCCCGCCGCTCTTCCGCAAACGAATAGAGCAGCACACGGGAGTCCTCTTCAGGCATCCTCCCATATACCATGGCCTCTTTTGATATGGCTGGCGAGGATTTTTCCACCACATAGTATTCATCTGCCAAAAACTTGCCGTCCTGTTTCCTGGCTGCGATATAGTAGACGCCGGGGCACTCCTGGCTTGCCCTTACGATTTCACCAACTGTGTCGTCCAAGCAGAACGGCAGTCTCTCCGGAGGCGATTCTTTCTCTCTATCCATATGTCTCTCTCTTTTCCTGTGTGGTATTTTATCAAATTATCACGCTATAAAAGTGATATTGTATAAAAGAAACACACCACTCCCACCCTAATATCACACCATGAAAGTGTATTATGGGGAAAATGGTGGTGGAGGAATCATATGGAGATGGAATTTATCAGAAACCGTATCACAGAATTGCGGTTAAAAAAGGGAGTTTCAGAATACCAATTAAGTTATGATTTAGGGCATAGCAAGAACTATATTCATAACATTGTCACCGGGTATTCCCAGCCATCTGTGAAAGAATTGCTCTATTTGATTGACACGCTCGGTATCACGCCCCGTTTGTTTTTCGATGAGGAAGCGGAATACCGAAATCCAATTTTGGTTCAGGAGATCATAAATGGCATCAAGTCGATGAACGATCAGGATTTGGAAGCTGTTTTGTTGATGGTCAGGCGCTTGAATGAGAAGAATTAACAAGTATGAAATCGTGTAATTAAGATATTATACCCGATATACCGAGAATATTCAAGAGGCAGCATGTCAAATATAATAGAAATCACAAAGGGGTGGTTTCTATTATTACTTACGACCCGCTCTGGGACACCATGCGTCGAAAGGGAATTACAACTTATTCTCTAATAAAGGACTATTCCTTCAGCAAGGGAACATTGGATTCTTTGAAGCAAAACCGGAATATTTCAACCGCAACGCTGAATGACCTTTGCAACATTCTTTCTTGCAGGGTAGAAGATGTTCTTCGTCACATCCCAGATAAAGCATAAACGGCACTTTGAGGGCATTACAGCTCACACCAAAGCGCCGTTTTTATTTTGTATCTGCCTGCATAAAAAACGCAGTTACCCGTCAAGGATACCTGCGTTTTTTGCGAAAAAGGCTTCTCAGGTTACAGGAGTCAGTTCGAACTTATAACTGCTGTAGGGGGCAGTGCGGATGGGGTTTCCCGGTTCCATCTTCCGGCAAAACTGACTGATGATATTGACTACGTTCGCGCCGCAGCCCTTCGGAAACTCGTGCCATACAGCCTCGTAGATCTGTTCCTGCGTGAAGAGCCAGCCAGGGTGCTGGGCCAAGTAAGCTAGTGTAAAGAACTCCAGATGCGTGAGATACAGGAGCCCCATTTTACGGTCTGATTGCGGAGGTGGAGTTCCATTCCAAGAAAAGTAAGAGTGGGCTTCGTGGTTCGTAGGTTTGTTCCGCCACCTCTCGCCCTACGTCGGTCAGGTGCAGGAAAAAGCCCTTGTCCATAGTTAGAAAACCGCTGTCCCTCAGTGTTGTCACTGCATGGCATACACTGGGCTTGGAGACTCCTATGTGCCGGGCCACATCCACGGACCTTACCATGCCTTTTTCCTTTTTGGAGTACCAGCACGGCCTCCAGATAATCCTCGCCCGACGCATGGAGTTTTTTCATAGGCGCGACCTCTTCTCTATACAGTGATCTTCTGTTCTGCGTTCCACATGGCCGCATATTTTCCGTTCTCGGCCAGCAGCTCCTCGTGGGTGCCAGACTCCTTGATTGTTCCGTCCGCCACTACCAGGATCTGATCCGCGTTTTTGACGATGGAAAGGGTATGGGCGATCATCACCACGGTCTTTTTCTCCTTGAGCAGATTGGCGATGGCCTGTTTGACCGCCAGCTCGTTCTCGATGTCCAGGGATGCGGTGGCCTCGTCCAGCAATAGGATGGGACTGTTTTTCAGAATGGCCCTGGCGATAGAAAGCCGCTGCCGCTCTCCTCCGGAGAGCAGGCTGCCGTTTTCTCCAATCCCGGTGTCATAGCTCTTTTCCAGTTTCTCCACAAAGCCGTCACATCCGGCGTCCCTGCAGGCTGCCTCCACCTCCCGGTCAGTGGCCGTGGGCCGGGCGTGGCGGATGTTCTCCCGCACGGTATCGTCAAAGAGGAACACCTGCTGGTCCACCATAGAGAGCTGTGCCAGCACCCGTTCTGCGGAGACAGTCTGGATGGATTGACCGCCGATGGCGATGGTCCCGCTCTGCGGCTCATAGAATTTGGCGATCAGATTCAAAATCGTGGATTTGCCCGAGCCGGAGTCCCCCACGATGGCGGTGAGTTTCCCGTCCGGGACGGTAAAGGACACCCTCTTCAGGACCGGCTCTCCCGGCATATAGGAGAACGACACATCCCGGAAGGTGATGTCGTGCCGCTCCGGGGCAAAAGGCGCGCCCTCTCCGGCCTCCTCCGGCTCCTGAATCAGATTCTCAATGTTCCTTTTGGAGACCATCAGGTGCTTCCATTCAAAGAGATCAATGGCAATACTGGCGGTGAGCTTGGTCAGCAAAATGGGCAGCATGGAGAGCATCAGATAGTCCACGCCGCTCAGTATCCCCGCCGTCCATGGCCCGGCGGCCAGCACCATGATGAGCGGCACGCTGCCCCAGCTGATGATATTGTAGCCGAATCCGATGGGGATGCCCTTGGCTTCGTACTGGTAGCACACCCGGCTGAACTCCTCCATGGCCTGGGTGACGGTCCTGTTTTTTACGCCGCCCATGTTGTACGCCCGGAACATCTGAATGCCGTCAATGTACTCCACAATGCCACTCACCGTCTCGGCGCTGACCTTGTTTTTCGCCACGCCGTACACCTTTACCACCCGGAAGGACAGCCACAGGTCGGGAATCAGCAGCGCGACAACCGCCAGCAGGATCAGCCCCGCCGGCAGCCAGACGGTGCATACAAAGCCAACCAGCACCGCGGAGAGCGCGGCGTTTTTGATAATGTTCCCACTGGAATGGGTCAGGATTTTCTCATAGCTGCCCACATCGCTGGTCATGGTGTTCACATACTGCCCAACCTGCCCCTGGGTGAAGCGGGCCAGGGGGATCTTCTTGAGCTTATCCCCCAGAAGCAGCCGCAGGCGCTTGGACACCGCCGCCCCGCCGATCTGGACCTGGGTGTACCCGGTGCTGTAAATGACCAGCCGCAGCAGGAAAATGACAGCGAGCCCCGCGGTAACCGCTCCCACCATTCCGGCGGTAATCGTTCCTGAAGCCAGAGCGGTGAGGACGATGTAGACAGACAGATAACTGCACCCGGAGAGGATGCCCTCCAATACGGTCAGCACTACGCCAATATAAAAAGCCCTGTTTTTGCGGAACGGAGATTCATTTGTCATCGTCTTGCCCTCCTTTCACGGAATAGGTGATGGACCTGGCCGCCCGGTAGTCGGCCCAGGCTTTGCGGTAATAAGAATTCTGTTCCAGCACCTCCGCATGAGTTCCGCAGCAGGTGATGGTGTGATCCTCCACCACCGCCACCTTGTCGCACATCTTTACCGCTCCCAGCCGGTGAGCCACGATGAGTACGGTCTTGCCACGGCAGAGGTTTTCAATGGCCCGGTCAATCTCCACCTGATTCTCCGGGTCGGCGGCGGAGGTCGCCTCGTCCAGAATGAGGATGGGGGCGTCCTTCAAAATAGCGCGGGCAATGGCGATGCGCTGGCGCTCCCCACCGGAGAAGCGTGAGCCCATAGCCCCAACCTTGGTGTCGTATCCCTGGGGCAGCGACAGGATGAAGTCGTCGATCTGTGCCAGACGGGCGGCCTCCCGCACCTGTTCCAGCGTAGCCTGCGTGCCCATACGGATGTTCTCCAGCACGCTGTCCCGGGTGAGGAAGGTCTTTTGAAACACGATGGAGATATGAGTAAGCAGGTCCTCGTAGCGGATGTCCCTGACATTCCGGCCGCCGATGCGGACCTCGCCCTTTGTTGTATCGTAAAACCGGGAGATCAGCTGGATGACAGTGCTCTTGCCCGCGCCGGACACCCCCACCAGGGCCACCTTTTCCCCCTGCTTTACCGACAAAGAACAATCCCGCAGCACATCCGTCTTCCCGTCATAGGAGAAGGTCACATGGTCCAGTTCAATGCCGTGGTCCTCCGGGAATAGCCCGCCTCCTTCAAAGACCGGAAGCTCCAGGATCTCCCGCACCTTTCCCACACCGCTGAGGGCCTGGGCAAAGGTGGTGGACATCTTCTGGAGCGGCAGGATCTCCGTCAGGTACATGCCGCCCACATAGGCAAAGAGCAAAAACACGCTGGCGCTCACCGAGCCCCGGAGGAACAGCAGCCCCCCGGCCGAGATCATCAGGAGCATACCGCACTCCACCAGCAGCAGGAAGGCCGCATAGGGCGGCGCGGTTTTATGGGTCACCAGATTCCAGATCCGGTTTTCCTCCGAAATGGCGTGGGAAAACTTCTGAAACGACCGGCTCCCCATGTTGTACGCCTTGATGAGCCGCATCCCGGAGACATACTCAATCATCACCGAGTTGAAGCTCACCAGGGAGCGGTTGGCGTCCTCCAGAATCCCCTTCATTCGGCCAAAGATCACCCCCATCACAATTCCCGCCAGCGGCAGGGGGAGCAGCGAGACCAGCGCCAATGGGACATTCACCGACAGCAGATAGAGGAAGATCACCACCGGGCCGGTGAGATAGGCCACGAACTCCGGCAGGTTATGGGCCAGAAACAGCTCCAGCTTCTCAATGTCCTCGTTGAGCACGGTCTTGACCGCTCCCGTGCTCCGCTCGTCCAACGCGCCCAGGGGCACCTTCGCCAGATGCTCCGTGACCATGCACCGCACCCGGAACAGGGCGCCGTAGGCCCCCTTGTGGGATAGCACCCCAGACGCCCCCAGCAGCACCATCCGTCCCACGGTGCCCGCCATCACGAACACGGCGCAGTCCGCGATCACCGCCGGGGTGCAGGCGCCGGACAGCACCGCGTCCATCAGCCGGTACAGCCCCAGGTAGGCGGTGATCGCCAGCAGCCCGCTCCCAAATGCGCACAGCACCGACCCGATCAGCCATTTCTTCTCCGGCCCTGCCCACCGGAGCAAAAGCCTGACCGGGCTTATCTCTTTCTGTTTCATATTGCACTCCTCCTTTACCAGCCTTGACGGAACAGGCCGGATATGATATTTTAGTTAGCAGATACTAACCAAATAACAGCATACTCCCTGTCTGTCACAGATACAAGGCGTGCCACGCTCGTGCGGCTGATCGGGGTATGGATTCGGCCGATTGAGGTGGAGGAGGCGTGTCAGAATGTATAGCTGCAATGTGTTGGATGAGCAATATGCCGGGGCCATGGCGGAGCATGGCTTTGTGCCGGAGCCGGACAACCGGAGATATGGAAGCATGGGCCTGTGCTGGCGGCAGGCCGGCCCCGGTGGAAGCGGCTATTTCTGGACCTATGGGCAGCAGGACCTCTATATGCTCAAAATCCACGATTTCTATTTTCATGAGGATCAGCTTCTGGAGTTTTGCTGGCCGGAGAGCCTGAGCGTCACCTGGTACGAGTCCATCTCCGGGGAGGAGTTCTCTCCCTGCCGCCGGCTGGTGTCCGGCTGTGTCAAGAGCTTCATCGGCGGGCGGGAGCCCTACCGGGCGCTCATCCACCGCCGGGTCCCCATCGTATCCATCGGCATTGAGATCACTCCGGCCTACTATCAGGACTACCTCCGCCGCCAGTTTCCGGAGGAGTTTCAAAGCCTGTTGGAGTCCTTTCAATCTCTGGACCAGACCGACCACTTCCCGGAGATGGTCCGCCTGCTGAAAGAGGTCCGTGACTACCGGGGCGAGGGGCTGGCCGCCAAGCTCTTTTACGACGGCAAGGTGGCGGAAGCCGTGGCGCTGGTGGTGGAACGGCACCGGGCCCACCCAGCTCCCAGGCGGACACTGACGCAGGAGGATGAGCGGATGCTGGCGGATGTGGCGGCCTACATCACCGCCCATTGCGCGGACCGGCTGCCTCTGGAGCGCCTGGCCCACATCGGCTGCATGGGCGTCTCCAAGCTGAAGGATGCCTTTCACACCCGATACGGCTGCACCATCACTCAGTATATTCAGGGGCAGCGGATGGAGCGTGCGGAACAGCTGCTGGCAAATACCGATCTGCCCGTGGGTCAGATCGCTCAAATTGTGGGCTATCAGAATCCCAGCCGTTTCGCGCAGCTCTTCCGCCGCAGCACCGGGCAGAGCCCGGTAGCGTTCCGGGCGTTCTCCCACCCACGGGAAGCAGAGTGAGAGAACACGCTGGACCGAAAAAGACAGGAGGCAGGAAGAAAGACAGCCGCTTCATCAAAGGGGGGCCGCTGGCACAGTTCCGGCGGCCTCCTTTTCTGTGTGCCACACGGAGCGGCAGGGGCTGTCATTCCAGCCGCCAGCCCTCGGCCTGCTCCCGGACCTGAACAAACCGGCGGTAGAGGCCGTCCTGAGCCATCAGCGCATCGTGAGTCCCCTGCTGAACGATCCGTCCCTGGTCCACCACCACGATCTGATCCGCGTCCCGGACGGTGGAGAGCCGGTGGGCGATGGAAATAAGCGTTTTGCCCGCCGTCAGCTCCCGGATGGCGGCCAGAAGCAGATGCTCGTTCTCCGGGTCCACACTGGAAGTCGCCTCATCCAGAATCACGATGGGGGCGTCCTTCAGAATGGCGCGGGCAATGGAGACCCGCTGCTTCTCGCCGCCGGAGAGGGTGGAGCCGCCCTCTCCCACCATCGTATGATAGCCGTCGGGCAGCGCCATGATAAAGTCGTGGCACTGGGCGCGCCTGGCCGCCTCCACCACCTGCTCGTGAGTGGCGTTGGGATTGCCGAATTTGATGTTGTTCTCAATGGAGTCGTGGAAGAGATACACATTTTGGAAGACCATGGAGAGGTTTTTCAGCAGGCTGTCGGCGGTGCAGTCCTTCACATCCGTGCCGCCCACGCAGACACTCCCCTCCTGCACATCCCAAAAACGGGCGATCAGGCTGCATAAGGTGGTCTTTCCAGAGCCGGACGGCCCCACCACGGCGCAGGTAGTCCCCTGGGGGATTTTGAGAGAAACATGGTCGATGACCTTCCGGCCTCCTCCATAGGAGAAGGATACATCCTTCAGCTCAATGTCGAAGCGACCGGGAGCGAGGGCCTTGTCCGTCCGGTCCAGGGAGGGGATGTTGGTCACCGCCTCCAGCCGGTCCAGCTCGGTGGCGATCTTCTTGTCCAGGAAGGAGCCGTCCCCCATGACCTCCATCTCGGAGTAGAGGATAAAGGACGCCACCAGGAACAAAAAGCAGTAGGTCAGGGAGATGGCCCCCTGCAGGTAGAGGAAGGTGGACAGGAACATGAGGGCGCAGCCGGTGAGCTTGAACACCAGAATATAGAGCCGCAGGGCGGGCAGGGCTGCCTTCTCCTGATCCAGCGCCGCCTTCTGCCGCCGGCGGAAGGACTGATACACCGCGCCGTCCTGCCCTACCGTCTGGGAGAAGGAGCGCAGCACCGCGATGCCCCGGATGTACTCCAGCGACTGGGTGACCAGCTCCTCCTGCGCCTCCTGCACCTTTGGGGTGTGCTCCGCCGCGGCTTTCTGCACCATTCCCAGCACATAGAGGCCCACCAGCAGGCCCACCAGGGACAGCAGGGAGAACCAGGGGCTGAAAAACAGCATCATTACAATGATGATGACCGACATGGACACGCCGCCGGTGATGTCCGTGATAAACAGCATGGAATACTGCTCCAGCTCCACCACCGTGGAGGTAAGGGTGGTCTGGATGGTGCCCAGGCGCTGGTCGGAGAAGTAACCCATGGGGGCGCTTTTCATCTTCTCGCCGATAGCCAGCCGGTAGTCCCGGAAGATGTCGAAGCCCTTGGCGCTCATAGAGATGTCCTCCAGCCACTGGAACAGGAAGCGTCCGAACACGCTGGCAATCAGGATGCCGAGGCCCTGTCCGATCACCTCGGTGGTGAGGCTGTCCAGATGGGAGATCACCACATAGACGGCCATGAGCATCATGGCCATGGAAAAGGTTTTCAGGATGTTGCAGACAATGCCCGCATAGATGTATTTTTTCTGGTCTCCGGCAATATCCAGAATCCGTTTGATGGTATGGAACATTCAGTTGGCCTCCTTTCCGGCAAAAGCCGCCGTGCTTTGATACTGCTCCCACATGGTCCGGTACAGGGGGCAGGTATTAAGCAGCTCCTCCTGCCGGCCACAGGCGGCAAACCGCCCCTGGTCGATCACCAGAATTTGATCCGCGTTCTGGATGGTGTTCAGCCGGTGGGCCACCACGATCAGGGTCTTGCCCCGCACCAGACGGGAGATGGCCTGTTGGATCTGGGCCTCGCTCTCCGGGTCCGCGAAGGCGGTCGCCTCGTCCAGAATGATAACGGATGCCTTTTTCAGCATGGCCCGGGCGATGGTGATGCGCTGACGCTCTCCGCCGGAGAGTCGATCCCCGGCGTCTCCGGCCAGGGTATCGTACCCCTGCTCCAGATTCATGATAAAGTCATGGCAGTTGGCGGCCCTGGCCGCAGCTTCCACCTCCGCGTCGGTGGCGCTGGGATCACCCATGCGGATATTCTCCCGGATGGACCTGTCAAAGAGGAAGTTGTCCTGGGCCACATAGCTGATCTCCCCCATGAGCTGGTCAAAGGGAATATTTTGGATGTCCTGCCCGCCGAAGGAGACCGTCCCGCCTGTGGCGTCCCAGAAGCCGGCCATCAGCTTGGCAATGGTGGATTTTCCGGAGCCGGAGGGCCCCACAATGGCGGTGATCTGCCCAGTGCGGGCGGTAAAGCTCACATCGTGGAGGACCTCCTTCTTCCCATCATAGGAGAAGCACACCCGGTCAAAACGGAAGGAACGCTCTCCCAGCTCCACCGGTTTTTCAGGCCGGCGCTGCTCCGGCGTGGCGAGGAAGTCCTGAATGGGGTCCAGGTTGGGAGCCATGTAGGAGAGCTGGCCCAGGGCAAAGCCGAATTTGATGAGCCCGGCCATAAAGCCGAAGGGGATGATGATGCAGGCCAGGAACAGAGGCAGTTCCAGCGTGCCCCGCATATAGAGCCACGCCCCCACGGGCAGCGTGCCCAGTAAAGTGGAGGGGAGCACTGCCTTGAAGCCCGCCATCCAGAACCAGCTCTGCCGCCACCAGGCCAGGGTGCTGTCGTGGAAAAAGTTTACCGACCGGGAGAACTCACCAAAACTCTTGCTCCCCTGCCCGAATGCCTTGATGACCTGGATGCCGCCCACATACTCCACCAGGGCGGCATTCATCTCGTTGCCCGAGCGCAGGTAGACGGCCATCTTCTCCTTGTACCCCCGCATCATGCACACGGCAAACACCAGGCTCAGGGGGACGGTAATGAAGGCGGCCAGCCCCATCCGCCAGTCCAGAACGAACACCAGGATGATGCTGAAAACCGGCCCGGCCAGGTTGGAGGGCAGCTCCGGCACCATGTGGGCGATGATGTCCTCCAGCCGCCCCACATTGTCCACCATCAAAGTCTTGAAGGTGCCGGAGGGGGTCTCCAGCATGACGCCCATGGGGACTTTCGCCATTTTCTCCGCCAGAGCGCACCGGATGTTCTTCAGGATGGTGAAGGAAACTGTATGGCTGCGCATGGAGGACAGGCCGGTAAGCCACGCCCGCAGGCACATGCACACCGCCGCCGTCACCGCCATGACCGCCGCCCGTTCCACCGTGGCAGTGCCCTCATACAGCTCCTTCGCCAGCAGGGTCACCACAAAATAGGGGGCCATGCCGAACATCTCTCCGATAAAGGCCAGGATCACCGAGCCAGTCATTTTTCCCCTGGCCTCTCCAGAGAAGGAAAAGAGGACTTTCAGGGGATTTTCCCGTTTTGTTTTCATTCTGCACTTCCTTTCCGCCGTATTCCGATACGGCTCATGCTTTTCTGATATGGATTCGGGCC
>OJRA01000774.1_pt1 | contig 12298 bp, 13 predicted proteins | sample 1599101 | NCBI WGS metagenome assembly OJRA01 (sample SAMN03922526, study PRJEB24848) | human gut metagenome | isolation source: stool sample | host: Homo sapiens | place: Germany | collected 2010-05 | reverse complement strand
GGGGTCAGGAGCGGCCTGCACGACTTCCATTTCAAGGTCGACGGCGGGTTGTTCAGGGCTTTCGGCAGTACGGAAATCAAGGACGGGGACTGCGATGTCTCGGTCGCCCTGGAGCGCGGCGAGTCGATGCTTACGCTTGATGTTACCGTGGACGGGAGTGTCGTCGTGGAGTGCGACCGGTGTCTGGAAGACTGCAATGTGCCAATCCATTACGAGGGACAGTTGCTGGTGAAATTCTCGGACGAGGTGCATGAGTACGACGGCGAAGTCATGTGGCTGCTGCCGATGGAGGACGAAGTCGACCTGACGCAGTACATCTACGAGAGTATCGTACTGGCGCTGCCTTACCAGCGGGTGCATCCCGACGGGGAGTGCAATCCCGACATGCTGGAACGTTTCCGCATCGTTTCCGACGAGGAGTTCGGGAGGCTCGAAGACAGGGCCGAGGCCGAGGGCCGCAACGAGGGCGAATGGGCCAAGCTGGCCGCGCTCAGAAATATTTAGGACAGGAAATACGTTAAACTTATAATTTATATTGTAAAATGGCACATCCTAAACACAAAGTCTCGTCGACGCGACGCGATAAGAGAAGAACTCATTACAAGGCTGTCGTTCCGACGGTGGTCATCTGCTCGAACTGCGGCGCAGCTACGTTGTATCACCGCGTATGCCCCGAATGCGGGTTCTATCGCGGAAAGCTGGCGATCGAGAAAAAGGCTGCCGAATAAATCGGCAGGGTTAAAGAGTGCATCCGCGAGGCTGCCCTCTTTTTAATTTATGCAAGCACCTGTCTTTGTGTGTGCGGCCGTCCGGCCTGTGACCGGATGCCGGCAGGGAGGGGCGGGACGTGAAGTTTAACCAAATCGCACGATTATGTTAAAGATTGGTGTAGATGCCATGGGAGGTGATTATGCGCCCGAGGCTGCGGTCAAAGGGGCTGTCATGGCACTCGATGCGATCGGGCCCGACAGCCGTATCGTATTGTTCGGCGACGAGGCGAGGGTCAGGGCCGTGCTCGCGGGCGAAGGCTGTCCTGCCGACCGGTTCGATATCGTTGCCACCACCGAGGTGATCGAAATGGGCGACCATCCCGCCAAGGCGTTCCAGGCCAAGGCCGATTCCAGCATCACGGTGGGCTTCGGTTACCTGGCCAAAGGGGCCATAGACGGTTTTGCCAGTGCCGGCAGCACGGGCGCCATGATGGTCGGGTCGATGTACGCCGTGAAACCGATCGAGGGGGTTATCCGTCCCACGATCTCATCCATCATTCCTACGGTGACGGGGCATCCCGCGCTGTTGCTGGACGTGGGATTGAACGTAGACTGCAAACCCGAGGTGCTGGCGCAGTACGGGCTGATAGGCTCGATTTATGCCGAAGCCGTGCTCGGGATCCGAAAACCCCGTGTAGCCGTGCTCAACATCGGCGAGGAGGAGACCAAGGGCAATACGCAGTCCAAGGCCACGTACGAGTTGCTGAAGGCCGACGACCGCATCGATTTCGTGGGTAACGTCGAGGCGTCGTACCTCTTCACGGGCAAGGTCGCAGACGTGGTCGTCTGCGACGGTTTCGTGGGCAATACGGTACTGAAGATGGCCGAGGGCCTCTACCACATCAACAAGAAACTCGGCGGCGGAAACGCTTTCTGGGACGCGATGAATTACGAGAACGTGGGCGGTACGCCCGTGCTCGGCGTCAATGCGCCTGTGGTCATCGGCCATGGTATCTCATCGCCCAAGGCGATCAGGAGCATGATCCTTTCGGCCGAGCGGTGCATTACGGCGGATCTGACCGCTAAGTTGCAGCGCGCTTTCAAAAATTAATAATCATTAGGTAAAGAAAAGTTAATGGGCAAGATAACAGCAGCAATTACCGGTGTGGGTCTATATCTCCCCGATTATATCCTCACCAACGAAGAATTAAGCACCATGGTCGACACGTCCGACGAGTGGATCATGTCGCATATCGGCGTCAAGACGCGCCATATCCTCAAGGGCGAAGGCGTCGGCTCTTCCTATATGGGTGCCCGCGCGGTCATCAACCTGCTGGACAAGGCGGGCGTAGACCCGATGGAGGTGGATCTGGTGATCTGCGCCACGGTGACCCCCGATATGTTCTTCCCTTCGACGGGTAATCTGATCGCCGACCAGGCGGGTTGCAAAAACGCTTTCGCGTACGACGTTTCGGCGGCTTGCAGCGGTTTTCTCTTCGCACTGACGACAGGTGCCAAGTTCATCGAGTCGGGATCGTGCAAGAAGGTGGTCGTGGTCGGTGCCGACAAGATGTCGACCATCGTCGACTATACCGACCGTTCGACCTGTCCGATCTTCGGCGACGGCGCCGCAGCCGTGCTGCTGGAACCCAATACGGAGGGTTACGGCGTACTGGACGAAATCCTGCGTTCGGACGGCTCGGGCGAGTTGCAACTTTACATGAAGGCCGGCGGATCGCGCTATCCGGCTTCGATCGAGACCGTGCAGAACAACTGGCACACGATCATGTGGGACGGACATGCCGTATTCAAGGCTGCTGTTTCGAAAATGGCCGACGTGTCGGTGGAGATCATGGAGCGCAACAACCTCACCTCGGACGACATCCGTTATCTGGTTCCCCATCAGGCCAACCTGCGCATCATCGACGCTACGGCCCGCCGCATGGGGCTCGACCATGACAAGTGCATGATCAATATCGACCGCAACGGCAACACCACGGCGGCGACGATCCCTTCGTGCCTCTACGACTACGAGAAGGAGCTGAAGCCGGGCGACAACCTGATCCTGTCGGCATTCGGCGGCGGGTATACGTGGGGTGCCATCTATGTGAAGTGGGCATACGACGGTTCGAAAGCCTGCCAGGTCGATCCTGCCGAGAAATAATCCGGTGCGGGCGAGAGCCCGGCCGTAAGAGACAGCAATGTAACTTTGTCCCGAAGAATATTTGCTGTTTATGAAAATCCTGATCGTGGAAGACGAACCCTCCCTGCGGGAGATCATGGTGCAGACGCTGCGCCGCGAACAGTATGTGGTCGAGCAGGCGTCCGATTACGCATCGGCGCTCGAAAAGATCGCCGGATACGATTACGACTGTATCCTGCTGGACATCATGCTGCCCGACGGCAGCGGCCTGCGGATACTCGAAGAGCTCAGGCGGCAGCGCAAACCTGCCGGCGTGATCATCATTTCGGCCCGGGATTCGCTCGATGACAAGGTCGAGGGGCTCGAGCTCGGGGCCGACGATTACCTGCCCAAGCCGTTCCATCTGGCGGAACTGAGCGCCCGTATCCGGAGCGTCGTGCGCCGTCACCAGCGCGACGGGCAGCAGAGCCTCGACGTGGGGAATGTCCGCCTCTACCCCGACAGCCGCCGTGTGGAGGTGGCCGGGTGCGAGGTGGAACTGCTGCGCAAGGAGTACGACATCCTCTACTATTTTATGAGCCGCCCGAACCATATGGTCGATAAGGCCACGCTGGCAGAAGCCGTGTGGGGCGACCATATCGACCAGGCGGATAATTTCGATTTCGTATACGCCCAGATGAAGAACCTGCGCCGCCGGCTCCACGACGCGCAGGCCGACATCGAGATCCGGGCCGTCTATGGATTCGGCTATAAACTCGTTGCCCCATGAGGTTGGTCTATCGCATCGTGTTGCACATGTCCTGGGCCCTCTCGCTGTTGCTGGCGGGGTGGGCCGTGTTGTTCTACCTGACGATGATCGACGAGATCAACGACGAGGTGGACGATTCGCTGGAGAACTATGCCGAGATGCTGGTCACGCGGAGCCTCGCGGGGAGGGAACTGCCTGCCGCCTATTCGGGCAGCAACAACGGCTATTACCTGCACGACGTGTCAGCGGAGTATGCCGAAGGGCGGCAGCATATGGTTTTCAGCGACGAGGAGATATTTATTCCTGAGAAAGACGAAGAGGAACCGGCGCGGGTGCTGCGGACGATATTCCGCGACAGCGGAGGACGTTACAAGGAACTGACCGTGATGACCCCGACCATCGAAAAGGACGACTTGCAGGAAGCGATCCTCTGGTGGATCGTCTACCTCTATCTGTTCCTGTTGCTGGCGATCCTGCTGGTCAACGTGCTGGTGCTTCACCGTACCCTGCGGCCGCTCTATGCCCTGTTGCGATGGTTCGACAGTTATACCGTGGGCGGGAAGAACGCCCCGCTGGTGAACGATACGAAGGTCGTCGAATTCCGGCGGCTGAACGAGGCGGCGAACCGTTATGCCGAGCGGGCGGAGTCCCTGTTCGAACGCCAGAAACAATTTATCGGCAATGCCTCGCATGAGATGCAGACCCCGCTGGCCATTTGCCGCAACCGGCTGGAGATGCTCGTGGACGACGGTTCGGCGTTGACCGAGGCGCAGCTCGGCGAAATACTGAAGGTGCAGGGGACGCTGGACTACCTCGTGCGGCTCAACCGCTCGCTGCTGCTGCTTTCGAAGATCGAGAACGGACAATTCCCCGAGACGGAACAGGTCGACTTCAACGCCCAGGTGCGGCGTACGGCCGAGGATATGGAGGAGATCTACGCCGGGCGCGAAATGCGTTTCGAACTGCATGAGCAGGGACATCTGTCTGTGCGGATGAATCCGTCGCTGGCGGCCAGCCTGGTGTCGAACCTGCTGAAAAACGCCTATGTCCACGGCGACAAGGGCGGGACGGTGTCGGTCACTGTTGCCCCGCATGAACTGCGCGTCTGCAACAGCAGCGGAGGAGGAGCACTTGACGCGGAGCATATTTTCGAGCGCTTTTACCAGGGGACGAAGAAGGAGGGTTCGACGGGGCTCGGCCTCTCGATCGTCGACGCCGTGTGCCGCCTTTACGGGCTGCGCGTGGGATACTCTTATATAAATAGGTGCCACTGTTTCTCGGTACATTTCCGGATATAAAAAACGAAAAAAACGGATCGGGGCCGATTATTTCAACTTCATTTCAGCTTTAGGTCGCAACTTTGCACTGTGAACACAAGTCAAACCTAATATTGAAACGATTATGAAAAAGCTCATGATGATTCTCGCAGGCACAGCCCTGATGGTAACTTCCGCCCCCGCATTCGCGGGCAACGACCGTCCGATCGCAGTCGGCGAACTTCCGGCTACGGCACAGCAATTTATCAAGGCGCATTTTGCCGGTGTAGAAGTCTCCTTATCCAAGGTGGACGAGGAACTTTTCGACAAGGATTACAAGGTCGTGTTCGTCAACGGCGCGAAGGTCGAATTCACGAAGAACGGCGAATGGAAAGATGTCGAATGCAAATACGGCGAGGTGCCGGCCGCCATCGTACCGCAGCAGATCCGCGACTATGTCGCCAAGAACTATCCCGACCGCAAGATCACGGCGATCGACCGCGACCGCCGCGACTACGAAGTCGAACTGGACAACGGCCTCGACCTGAAATTCGACCTGAAGTTCCGTCTGATAGACATCGACAATTAATTTAACCCCGGGATTAACCTCAAATTCGGAATCGTATGAAGAAATTCATGGTATTGGTAATGGGACTCGTGTCGCTGGGTGCGATGGCGGGTTGTGACGACGACAGTAAATCGGTAAAGGTACCGGCCGCCGTGCAGGCTGCTTTCGGGGAGATGTTCCCCGCTGCAAGCCATGTCGAATGGGAAGACAAGGGCGGGTATATGGTCGCCGATTTCCGCAGCGCGGGTATGTACATGCAGGCATGGTTCGATGCCGCCGGCAAATGGTACATGACCGAGGAGGATATCTCCTATGCCGAGTTGCCCCGGGCAGTGCGTACTGCCTACGAAGCCGGCGATTATGCCGCTTGGCATGTGGACGACGTGGATAAGCTGCTGCGCAACGGCCAGGAGACGGTCTATGTGCTCGAAGTCGAACGTGCCGAGCAGGAATTCGACCTCTATTATTCCGAGGACGGCGTGCTGTTGCGCGAAGTGCCCGACAGGGACGGCAATGACGATCACGGCGATATGCTTCCGCAGGAACTGTCGAAGGCGATCAGCGACTTCATCGCCCGGAAATACCCCGGTGCCCGTATCGTTGATGCGGAGCGGGAGAAGGGAAATACCGAGGTCGATATCATCTTCGCCGGGAAAGCGCTCGAGGTGTGCTTCGGTACGGGTGACGCCTGGCTGTGGACGAAAACCGGAGTGCGTCTTTCGGAGGTTCCGGACGTGGTGAGGCGGACTTTGCAGTCATCGCAGTACGGTACGTGGGTGATCGACGATGTTGACCTCTACGAAAGCCCCGACCGCGTGTGGTACGCCATCGAGGTGGAAGACCCGCAGTCCGAACGGGAGGCGACGGTGCGTATCCTCGAGGACGGCACCCTGCTCTGATCGTCCCGTATGCTTTTGCGGAGCCTGCATCCCGGAGGTGCGGGCTCCGTTTTTTTTGTTATAACATAGAGCTATATCGTTATATATTTGTATCAGGAAGAGAAAATACAAACACAAACTTAAAACAATATTACTATGTTAAGCAAAAGATTACATGACGCACTGAATGCGCAGATCAACGCCGAATTGTGGTCGGCCTATCTTTATCTTTCGATGTCGATGGACGCCGAGAACAAGGGGCTGAAAGGTGTGGCCAACTGGTTTTTCGTCCAGTTCCGCGAGGAGCAGGATCATGCCCGCATCCTGATGAACTACATCAATTCGCGCGATGCCAAGGTCGTGCTGAAGCCGATCGAGGAGGTGCGTACCGAGTGGACGTCGCCGCTTGATATGTTCAAGGACACGCTGGAGCATGAGAAGGTGGTGACTTCGATGATCAACAACCTGGCAGCCATCGCTGCCGAAGATAAGGATTTCGCATCGTCGAACATGCTCGTGTGGTTCGTCGACGAGCAGGTCGAGGAGGAGGAGTCGGCACGCGACATGATTACCGCCTGCGAGGCTGTCGAGGGCAACAAGTTCGGGCTTTATACGCTCGACAAGGAGCTGGCGGCCCGTGTCTACCAGCAGGCTTCGCCGCTTGCCACGGCAACCGGGGCGGTTGCTTTTGCCGGATGATCCGGAAGGCCGTGTATCGGGGCAGGATGGCTGGGAAAACAGTTCCTGGAAAGCTATTGGGGAGAAGCTATTCCGGGGGGGGGCTATTGAGAGGCATGATACCGGGGAAAGCGATTCCGAGGTATCGGGCGAGGTGTCGGGCAAGGGCGATTCCCGAGGGAGATTGCGGGGCTGATATGGGAGCGAGTTACCGCATGCCGGAGCCGTACCGGCCGGGAAGGAGGCGCGGGAATGGCCTTGTGAAGAGGGCCGGGAGCGGGATGTGGGAAAACAAGAGCCGGATGCCGGGGCTCGTGCAGGGCGGATAGGGGGGGCTCACCTCATCGCTTTGCCTTGTAGTCGATCCCGGCCTTGCGGGCCTGCGAATGCTGGTACGGGCGGCGGATGCGGTAAAGGCGTCCGTCCTTGACAAGCCGCGCGCCGGTTTGGTGGAAAGCGAAGGGAATGTCTGCCGCGACGCACTGGCGGCGGATCGAAAGCACCCAGTCGTAATTGCAGGGGCGGGCTTCGTTGCCCGATTCGCCCCCGACGGATACCTCTTCGATCCCGGGGATGAGGTATCGTGCGATGTCGAGCGGCCCGAGCAGCGGGGCGCAGATGACCAGCTTGTGGCGCAGGGGGGCGTCCAGCAGCAAAGGCAGCCGGTAGTCGGCCATCGCCTGGTTCTCGACCGTGCAGCCCACGGCGAGGTTTTCGTAGCCCCCACCCCAGTCGGGCGGCAATACCTGCATGAGCCGGTCGATACGCTTGGTGATGAAGAAAAAACGCAGGTCGCTGCGTATGCGGATCATCTCCCACGCTTCGGCGCGCCAGGCGTCGGCCTCCTCGACGAGGAAATCAGATGTGAAGCAGGTATAGACCATCTCGCCCGGCGGGACTTTGTAACGTCCGTCGCGCGTGCGGCGCACAGGCAGGTTGAAAGCCGCTGTCCTGCGTACCTCGCGGCTGTCCTTGTCGTGCTGCGCATCCTGCCGGTAGACGTAGCAGTGCCGGCAGCCTTCGCTGAGCTTGCGGCATCCGTGCCACGGGTTCCAACTGACCGACATAACCTGTTATTTGAGTTCCATGCGCAGGCGCACCATGTGGCGGCATTCGACGCCGTTTGCGAAAAACGGAACGGGGTACGTTCGTAGAGCGCAATCTGGCCCGCGCCCAAATCTCCTGTGCCGATTTCGAGAAGATGGAACCCGGCCGCCCGGGCCGTGGCGACGGCGTGGCGGAGCATGGCCGTGGCGATGCCCTTGCGCTGGTGTTCGGGGACGACGGCGATATTGACCACTTCGGCCGTGAACGGCCGCGTGTGCAGGAATACATACTGGCCGAGGATTTCCCCGTCACGACGTGCGACATAGGTTGTGCCGCGGCCGGCATAGTCGGCTACGGACTCTTCCGATTCGTCGGCCAGCAGCAGCAGGTCGCGCCGCGGTGTGTCTGTCTTTACAATTTCGAGATCCATGTCAGAAAAGCGATGCGGCGCCTTCGAAGGTCGCCAGTACGACGATGTAACGCAGGGCCTTGCCCGCGAGCATCGAACCGCCCGTGAGCCAGACGTTGCTGCGCATCAGCCCCAGCACGATGGCGATGGCCTCGCCGATCGTGGGCAGAAATGCGAAAAAAGCCATCAGCGCCCCGCGCCCCGCGAGGAACCTGCGCGCCCGGGCCAGCTGTTTTTCGCTCACACCCAGCCGGGTGATCCACTCGCTTTTTCCCAGCGTGCCGATCCAGTAGCAGCTCATGCCGCCCAGCGTGTTGCCCAGCGATGCGGCTGCGACGCACAATACCGGGTCGAGCCCCATGTGCACGAGCACGATCATCACGGCTTCGGAGCTGAACGGGAGGATGCTCCCGGCGATGAATGCCGAGAAGAAAAGTCCCCAATAGCCCCAGTCGGCCAGTATTTGCGAAAGCGATTCCATGCCTTGGTGTCCGATTTTGTGCAAGAGTAGTCTGCCTGCGGGACAAAGATAGCTTTTTTGCCCGAATAGGCTTGCAGGAGCCCTGCAAAAAGCGCTAATTTTGTCTGAAACGTAAATCTGACCGCTTATGCTTAAATCGAGACTTTGTATCGCTTTTTTCGCTTTTGCCGTGGGGTGCGCCCCTGCGCAGAAGCCGCTTACCGACTATGTGAACCCCATGCTGGGGACGGCGACGCTGTGGGACAGCGTCGACCTTGGATTCAAACCCACCAAACGGACGTGGGGCGCCGAGGTTTTCCCCGGATCGTCGCTGCCCAACGCCATGGTGCAGGTCAGCCCCGTCACCAAGTTCCACAGCGGTGCGGGCTACCAGTATGAAGATTCCGTGATCTACGGTTTTACGCACACCAACAAGGGGCACTGGAACCTTTGCCATATTCCCCTGCTGCCCGTGACGGGGACGCCCACGCCGGGCGACTACTGCTCGCCGTTCAGCCACGAGCGCGAATCGGCCGCCCCGGGCTATTACCAGGTATTCCTCGACCGTTACGGTGTCGATGCACAGCTCAGCTCGACGCTGCGCTGTGCATTCCATAAATATACCTATCCCGCGGGTGCCGCGGCCTCCTTGCTGGCAGACCTGCAGCGTTCGAACGAGCATGTGCGTGCGTGGGATATCCGCAAGGAGGGTGATAACGTGTTCGCCGGCTGGCAGCAGACCGGCGAGAAGATGTATTTCTACGCCGTGGCGAACCGTCCCGTGACCGGGATAGAGCCCGTCGTCGAGGGCGACCGCGAGGTGCGCATCGTGCGTTTCGGCGAGGGTGACGGGGCACTGGAGCTCCGGATCGGGTTCTCGTTCGTGAGCGAGAAGAACGCCCGCGAGAACCTCGAGGCCGAGATGCTTGGCAAGAGCTTCGCCGAGGTGCGCTCCGAGGCTACGGCGACGTGGAACGACCTGTTGGGGCGGATCCGCGTCGAAGGCGGCACGGAGCGGGAAAAGGGGCTGTTCTATTCGAGCCTCTACCGTTCGTTCCTCTGGCCGGCGCTGCGCAGCGACGTGAACGGTGAGTTCACCGATGTCGACGGAAAGGTCATCAATCCCGGTTTCCGTTACTATACGGGCCCGTCGTATTGGGAGACGTCATCAGCTCCGACACGGACAAGGGCGAGAAACGGGGCGGGTTCATGCCCACGTTCTTCCACGGCGACCACGCTTCGGCGTTCGTGGCCGGGACTTACCTGCGCGGCAACCGCGGCTTCGACGTCAACCGTGCCTACAACCTCGTGCTGCGCAACGCTACGGTACAGGGCCCGAGCCGCCCGTGGCTCGACGAGTATATTGCCAAGGGGTACATTTCGGAAATGGACGTCGAGAATCCCGTGACGTGGACGGTCTGCAAGGCTGCCGTGACCAAGACGCTGGAGTACAGCTACGACGACTATGCGGTCGCCCTCTTGGCCGATGCGCTGGGCGACAAGGAGAACCACGACATGCTGATGAAGCGCACGTCGAACTACAAGAACCTCTTTGACCCCTCGACGGGGCTGATGCGCGGGCGCCTCGAAAACGGCGAGTGGATCACGCCTTTCGATGACCAGTATCCCTACTACGAATATATGTACCGCGAGGCGAATGCCTGGCAGCAGGCGTTCTTCGCACCGCACGACACCGAGGGGCTGATCGGCCTCTTCCCGAGCCGCGAGGCGTTCGGCGAACAGCTGGACAAACTCTTCTCGATTCCGTGGAAAGGATACGAAGTGGACAACCTCTCGTGCTTCATCGGCCAGTACTGCCACGGCAACCAGCCCGACCACAGTTTCCCGTACCTCTATTATTTCATCGGTCGCCAGGAGCGTTCGCAGGAGTTGTTGGATTACATTCTCGACCGCTTCTACGGTATGGGGCCGGAAGGGCTGGCGCTGTGCGGTATGGACGATGCGGGCGAGATGTCGTCGTGGTACGTGTTCAATGCTATCGGCCTTTACACCTATTCGCCGGCCGACCCCGAATATATCGTGACCGTGCCGCTGTTCGACAAGGTGCAGGTCGCACTGGGCGACGGCAACCGCTGGACGATCCGCCACGACGGGCAGGGACGTAAGATCACGGGCATCACCTGCGGCGGCAAGCCCGTCGACGGTTGGTTCGTGTCGCACGATGCGCTGAACAAGGGCGAACTGGTGATTACGACCTCCGAAAAATAACGGTGCAGGGCAACCCCGCGCCTTTCGCTTCCCTCGGGCATGAAGCGGCGGCAGGAATCCCCCTGCCGCCGCTTCATGTCGTTTCTATGGGGTTGGGGTGTTGTTGGGGTTGGCGGGGCCCGGCTGCTGTTCCGGCCGTGCGGGTCAGGGCTTTTCGGCCCAAATGCGGATGGTCGGGCTTTGCACGTGCACGCCGAATTCGGCGGCTTTGGCGAGTATGCGCCGCGCCAGTGCGGCTTTCTCCGTATCGGGAGCATAGCGGAAATAGGCTTCCGCCGCACGGACGTGCTCGGCGTCGACGAGCGGGAATTCGCGCGTTTCGGGGATGCCGAATGCCGAATCGGGAAGTTCGTGCCGCTCTGCGGCGGTGAGGCGGTCGTGCGGTTTGGTCTGTGTCGTCATGGCTGTTGCAGCATTGGTGTTGTTGCGGGGATACGCAAATTCCCGGCCAGCCGCCGCTTTTTTGCACAGCGGCTGCTTCGTTGCCCAATGTGCTTCGCCCGGTGACGGCGCTTTACGCGATGATTGTGGCAACGATGCGGCGGCCCGGGGCGCGGTTACGGAACTCACAGAGGTAGATCCCCTGCCAGGTGCCGAGGTTGAGCCTGCCGCGGGTGACGGGAATGGTGAGTTCGACGCCCGTGAGCGTCGATTTGGCATGTGCGGGCATGTCGTCGTCGCCTTCGAGCGTATGGGTGTAGTAGGCCTCGCGTTCGCTTACCAGCCGGTCGAAGATCGCCGAGGTGTACCAGCCCGGCGTCGGGCAGCGGCTGAAGGTGGCATAGCACCTCGTCGGTAACCAGGTGGAACCCGCGGCTGCGAGGCGTGAGGGTGAATTCTGCTTGCTGAACCATGGTGGAATATTGATGTACGTGTGCAAAGGTACGAAAAATCGCAGTGCCCCTCACGGTGGCGTATCGCCTGTCTCTGTCGGATTTTTGTCGGATTGGCCCGATTGCAGGCGGTTCGGCGGTCGGGGATAATGTCGCAAAGTATTGTAAAATCCGGTATTTATTTTGATATTCGTACAATCAAATCCGATCGTTATGTCCGCCGTCCTGAATTTCCTGTTCCCGGGGGAACCCCGGGATTCCCGCAGCTCGTGGCTGTTGCTTGCTGCGCGTGTCGTTTTCGGCCTGCTGCTGATGTCGCACGGCATCGCCAAGTTGCAG
>OJRA01000767.1_pt1 | contig 12379 bp, 10 predicted proteins | sample 1599101 | NCBI WGS metagenome assembly OJRA01 (sample SAMN03922526, study PRJEB24848) | human gut metagenome | isolation source: stool sample | host: Homo sapiens | place: Germany | collected 2010-05 | reverse complement strand
CTTTAACATAAGGTATCTCCATTTTTACTACAGCAAAATCATTTTCGTTATAGAAGTGCAGCCCGTATTGCTGGCCGAACATCAGCTGGATGCGTTCTTCAATATTTAACAACGCAATGCCCAGACCCTGTTCCCGGATCTTATGTGTCCGGAGATTCTCCAATAAATCATCGGGGAATTCAGATCCGCTGTTTTTCACATAAATCTGCATCAGCCCCTGGGAATACACACAGGTGAGATTGATGATACATTCATCCGTGATCTGCTCCAGCGCATAGTGTACGGCATTTTCCAACAACGGCTGAATGGAAAGCTTGGGAACCTGTGCATCCAGACAAGCATCCGGAATGCTTTCCGTAAAATTCAGACGGTTGTCAAAACGAAGCTGCTGTATAGTCATATAATAATGTATAATATCAAGTTCCTGCTTCAACGTAAAGCGTTCTTTTTTGTTCAGCGTCATCCGCAGAAAATGACCCAGGGAGTCTGCAATCTGTGATATTTCCGGCTCTCCGATGGCCTTGGCCCGCCAGTTGATGGCATCCAGCGTGTTATACAGAAAATGCGGATTCATCTGGGATTCCAGGCTTTTTAACTGTGCATCTTTGGTCAGAAGCTGTTGACGATAATTCTCGACCACCAATGTCTGGATCCGTTCCGCCATATGGGTAAATTGCCGGTGTAGGATACCGATTTCATCGGTTCGATCGGTGTAATCGTAGGGAACCGGTGCCAGTACGGTGGAATCTTCACCGAATTGCTGCATGCGATAGAGCAGCAGATCAAAATGCCTGGTGATCTTGCGTACGATTACGTGAACCATCAGAATGGAACACAGGAAACCGCAGGAAAGCATCAGTACATATAGAAATGCGGTCATCTGCTGGGATTTTGCCACTTCGTCATAAGAGATCAGATGCAGATAATTCCATTCGTTGATGTCCATGGTACCGCGGATGGCAAAATATTTTCTGCCATTCAGGGTGACAACAGCATAACTTTTGATTTTATCATTGATTTTCTGTACTTCCTCTGTATCCAATTCCGGAGAAGAGAACAGCAGCTGGTCTTTCTCATAGATGATCCAGTAGGAACCCTTATATTCATTGCTGATCTTGGACATTTCCGTTACCAGATCTCCCAGATTTACATTGATGATCAATGTTCCGAGATTATCCAGTCGTAAGTTCTTGATCTTTTTGATCTCCCGGACAAGAAATATACCGTGGTCTTCCGCATGGGAAGTTACCCATACCGGGGAGCCTTCCCCGGCCTCTGCCAGAGCTATCAGTTCTTTAGTCAGATCAGCATCCGGCCGACAGGCAATATTTTCATTGGTATAAGTGATGAATCTGGGGCAGGAAATTGCCGCCATTTTCAGGTAGGGCTGGCGGTATTCCAGGTAGTGTTTCTGTAAAGCAGAATAAATATCAGAGTAATAATGTACAGCATAGTCTTCCTGGGGCTGGTAGATTTCATCCAGTGTTGATTGGACTGTAGAATCTGAACGGACGATATTGGTCATGGTCACCAGATCCTCCAGCCGGTTAGTAAATTCATAGGAGACTAACGACGAGGAAGACTGCATGGACTGATACAGCAGCTTATGATAACGCGATGTAATAATGGAAAAGGCGGCTACCAGGAAAAAGAACAGAAAGAGAAGGTCAATCCCTATGGTAGAGAGCAGTAACTTGGTTTCTAACTTCTGATTTGCTATTTTTCTCGAGATATTCTTATTAAAAAATGACATGATATACAAGCCTCCATCAGTTCTTTATTGATTATATACACAACATGCACATGTTTTCAACAATGATATCGGTTTTTTGGTGCAAATAGACGGAAAAGTATATTCCTGGAAAAAGTAAGAATTGTTATAATTAAAACATCAAAAAGAAGTAAATCCATAGCGGATTTACCTTTCGATACCAAAAGGAGGGTTATATTAATGAAAAAGAGAGTTTTATCCCTGTTAATGGCATCCGCCATGATCGTCGGACTGACTGCATGTGGTTCTTCCAATGAACCCGCAGCTACCGCTTCCACCGACAGCGGTAATACCGCAGCCACGACTGCTGACAACAGCGGAAGTGCAGCAGCCGGAAATGTATCCATGACATTCACCTGGTGGGGCAACCAGACCAGAAATGAACGTACACAGGCAGCCCTGGATCTGTATTCTGAGCAGAATCCCGGTGTAACCTTTGACACACAGCCTGCAGAGTGGAATGATTACTGGACCAAACTGTCCACCCTGGCAGCAGGTAATTCCCTTCCCGAGTGCCTGCAGATGGACTATTCCTATCTGGCACAGTATGTAGCAGCAGATCTGCTGGTAGACCTGACACCTTATGTAGAAGATGGCACGCTGGATGTATCTAATGTATCTCAGAGTATTCTGGATGCGGGTTCCATTGACGGTAAGTTATATGCAATCTGTGCAGGAATGAATGCACCTTCCCTGTTCTACAACAAGACCTTGCTGGATAGCCTGGGAATCACTGTAAAAGATAACATGACAATTGATGAGTTCGAGGCAGTGGCACGTGAGGTTTATGAGAAGTCCGGTGTTAAGACTGATCTTCCTTACAGTGCAGGTGACAACTATCTGCCCTATGCAATGCGTTCTCACGATGTGGTGAAGCTGTTTAATGAGGATTCCCTCAATGTAACAGATGCAGCAAGTCTGGTACCGGGCTTCCAGATTTATGAAGATGGTGTCAAGGACGGATGGATCATCGGCGCAGATGTTCACGCTGAACTGACTTCCAACTCTGTAGAGCAGAGTCCTCTGGTATACTTCTCTTCCGAAGCAACCCAGTCCTGGTGCGGATTCTTCTGGTCCAACCAGCTGTCCGCTATGGTAGCGGCCGCTCCCGAAGGCATGGAGATCGGTATCACCACATGGCCTTCCGAGAACCCTCAGAAGTCTAACTTCTTAAAGCCCAGCCAGTTCTTTGCAGTATCCAGAGATGCCGGCGAGAATGAGGCTGAAGCTGTTAAGGTTGTAAATTATCTGCTGAACTCTGAAGATGCTAACAAGATTCTTCTTGGTGAGAGAGGTGTGCCTGCTTCTTCCGTAGTAGCATCCGCCATTGCTCCTCTGCAGGATGAGACTGCACAGGTGGTTACCAAGTATGTAAATGACGTAGTAACTCCCAACTGCTCCGCTATCAGCCCTGCGATCCCTGATGGAGCAAATGAAGTATATGATTACTACAACCAGTTGGTTGATAAGATCCTCTATGGTCAGATGACCGCACAGGAGGCAGCAGAAGATCTGTTCAAGATGGGCAACCAGATCATGTCCAGATAAGCTGTCAGGGCTTACATAAGCAGTAGCACAGTATAAGTATTACAACATTTTTAGAAAGACCAAATGGGTACTGTGGAAGATCCCACAGTACCCATTCTGAAAAAAAGGCTGCTTCTATGAATGCTGCAGCAACGGAGGTAACGTTATGAAGACAACAAAGCATATGACTATCCGTCAGAAGCTGAATACGGAAAAGGCTGCAGGTATCGTATGTACTATGCCATTTATCGTTGGATTTCTGGCGTTTATGATTATTCCCATGTGTATATCGCTGTACTATTCCTTCTGCGATTACAACATTTTACAGCCCCCTACATTTACAGGCTGGGCGAACTTTAAGAGAATGTTTTCCGATGCAACGTTTTATCAGTCGCTGGTGGTAACTTTCAAATTTGCCATCATTTCGGTTCCGTTACGACTGATCTTCGCATTGATCGTTGCACTGCTTTTATTTAAAAGTACGAAAATGACAGGCGTTTACCGTGCACTGTATTATCTGCCTTCCATCATCGGTGGATCTGTAGCAGTAGCAATCCTCTGGAAGAGATTGTTTGCGGTAGACGGACTTGTAAATAAACTTTTGATGGTGTTCGGAATGAAAGAGCCGGTAGCCTGGCTGGGAGATACCAGAACCGCAATCTGGACTCTGATCATTCTGGCAGTATGGCAGTTCGGTTCTTCCATGCTGATCTTCCTGTCTGCATTGAAGCAGATTCCTGTCAGTCTCTATGAGGCGGCAAGAGTGGATGGTGCCAACGGATGGCAGCAGTTCTGGAAGATCACACTGAAGCTTCTGACTCCCACGATCCATTTTAACCTGGTAATGCAGATGATCAACGGCTTCCTGGCATTCACACAGTGCCTGATCATCACACAGGGTAAACCCATGAACTCTACTCTGTTTTACACGGTATACATGTACCAGCAGTCCTTCCTCTTCGGAAGTACCGGTTACGGCGCAGCACTGGCATGGATCATGCTGGCATTGATCGCATTTATTACATGGATCCTGTTTGCAACCAAAAAACTGTGGGTATACGATGGCGGTTTATAGAATCGGAAAGGTACGCCGCAATGCGTAAGTGGGTGTTATTATGAAAAGAAAAAAGACAATCAGTAATATTATATATCATGTTTTAGTATGTGCTTTCGGACTGGTAATGATTTACCCTCTGGTATGGATGGTAATGAGCTCCTTTAAGGATACGAACACCATCTTCACTACGGCCACCAGTCTGATCCCGGAGAAGTTCACGTTACAGAACTATGTGAACGGCTGGAAGGGATTTGCCAAGGTAGGATTCGGCACCTTCTTTAAGAACTCCCTGTTTATCTCCATTACCGCCACCATTGGAACTGTACTGTCTTCCTCTGTGGTAGCCTATGGATTTGCCAGATGCAAATTCCCCGGCAGAAAGCTTCTCTTCGCAGCAATGCTGGCATCTATGATGCTGCCCGCACAGGTGCTGATGATCCCTCAGTATCTCTGGTATCAGAAGCTGAACTGGGTTGGAACCAATCTGCCGCTGATCGTGCCTTATTGCTTTGCTATTCAGGGTTTCTTCGTTTATATGATGACAAACTTTATTGAAGGCATTCCCAGAGAACTGGATGAGGCAGCAAAGATTGATGGCTGCTCCTATTATACTATTTTCACCAAGATTATCTTCCCGCTGATGGTTCCTACCATGATCACCGGATGTATCTTCTCCTTTATGTGGAGATGGGATGATTTCCTTGGAGCATTATTGTATGTCAACAAGACAGAGAAATATCCTGTCAGTCTGGCACTGAAAATGTTCTGTGACCCCAGTTCTTCTTCCGACTACGGTGCTATGTTCGCTATGGCAACCTTGTCTATTCTGCCTGCAGTATTGATCTTCTTCTGCCTGCAGAGATATCTGGTAGAAGGAATTTCAACTTCCGGCCTGAAGGGCTAAGAGAGGAGCAGAGAGATGATATACGATGTATTGGAATACGGTGCAAAAGGTGATGGCGTGACGAATGACGCTGCAGCCATCCAGAAGGCGATTGATGCCTGCAGCCAGGCTGGCGGCGGTAAGGTCCTGTTACAGGGAGGACATGTCTTCCGGAGCGGAACTATTTTTCTGAAATCAAATGTAGAATTTCATCTGGAGATGGGGGCTGTCCTGAAAGCCAGTGACCATCTGGAAGATTTCGATATGTTGAAAGTGGGAACGCCGCAGATCAGTAAGGTAGATACTCCGACCTACAATGCCTGTGATTACAATGGAAAACCGACGCTGAATTTTGTATACAGCAAGGATGCCGAAAATGTGGCCATCACCGGATTTGGTAAGATTGACGGCAACGAGAAGATATTCTATGGAAAAGTGACCAAATGGCATATTGACGGATATTTTTATCCAAGAGTACCTTTGCTGTTCCTGGAAAATGTAAGGCATCTGACCATCCAGCAGGTAACCCTGACCGGCAGTGCATTTTGGACCACTCATCTGGTGGGATGTAAGGAAGTATTGATTGAGGGAATCCGTATTATTAATAATCTGCGTCTGGCTAACTGCGATGGCATTGATCCGGATCACTGCAGTAATGTGAGAATCTCCAACTGTCATATTGAATGCGCAGATGACTGTATTGTATTTAAGAATACGGCGGCTGCCATGGAATATGGTCCCTGCGAAAATATTGTAGTGGATAACTGTACCATGATCTCCACCAGTGCCGCTATCAAGTTCGGCACGGAGAGTGAAGCACCTTTCCGGAATATTTCCGTGACCAACTGTAGTATCCAGCGCACCAACCGTGCTATTTCCCTGCAGTTACGTGATAAAGGCTGTATAGAAAATGTCACATTCTCCAATCTGAATATTGATACCCGCCTGTTCTCCAAGGTACATTGGTGGGGCGAGGCAGAACCCATTACCATCACTGCGGTGAAGAGAAATACGGAGACGAATGTGGGATATATCCGGAATGTCCGTTTCCAGAATATCAACTGTGTCGGAGAGAATGGCATCCTGATCTATGGTGACGATTCGAAAAATATCCGGGATATCACATTTGACGGTATTCATGTCCAACTGGAGAAGAAGACGGACTGGCCGAAGAATTGCCATGATCTGCGTCCCAATGAGGGGAATGTGATCCTGGAGGATTCTCTCAGAGTGCTGTATGCCCGCAATGCAGAAAATATCCATTTCCGGAATTTCTCTTATGAGATTACTGAGGACATGAAGGGCGAAGTGCAAGATCCTATTTTTATTGAAAACTGTGAAAATGTGGAATACTGATCCACAGATATGAAAGCTATGGACATAAAAAGACCTCCGGAGATCAGAGAACATCTGACCTACGGAGGTTGTTTTTTTGAAATCTTATCTGTCCAGCTTGTTGGGCTCGGGATAGGTCTCACCGAAGGTATCTACGGTAACGCTTTCCATTACCTGGTCCTCCAGAGGACGATCACTGTAATCAGTAGGGGTATCTGCAATCTTATTTACCACATCCATGCCCTCAATGACCTTACCGAAAGCGGCATAAGAGCCATCCAGGTGAGGACTGGTTTTGTGCATGATGAAGAACTGGCTGCCTGCGGAATCGGGATGCATAGCTCTTGCCATAGACAGAACGCCTTCGGTATGTTTCAGATCATTGGCCACACCGTTGGCAGCGAACTCACCCTTGATGCTGTAGCCGGGACCACCCATGCCGGTGCCATCGGGACATCCGCCCTGGATCATGAAACCGCGGATGACACGGTGGAAGATCAGACCATCATAGAAATGCTTGCTGATCAGGCTGATGAAATTGTTAACGGATTCGGGGGCAACTTCGGGATAAAGCTCGCATTTGATCACACCGCCATCCTTCATGGTAATAGTAACAATAGGATTTTTTGCCATAATAATTTCCTTTCTTTCTTGACAGAAATAGAATAAAATGATGTCGGGGTCAAAAGCCCCCGACTTTGATGCCTACGAATTGCTTCGTGCTACGCACTCTCACAATTATACCCAATATTCGCATATCGTGGGATTATCATCCCACTTTTATGCTCATATCGGGGCGGGTCCTAAGGTCTTTCACCCACCTATGAGCAAGCTCATGTGGGCTTAGACCTTTTGACCCTGGCATCATAAAATATAAATATTATTGTAATGGATTCCCAGGAAAACGTAAAGAGGAGAATTGCTGCAGATGGATTTTTTGAAGCAGGTGTCAATAGAAATATATCCGGAAGGTGCATCGGACGAGGAACGAAAAAGCTACAGTAAAAAATATGGTGCGCAGATGCACGCCCTGCTAGATGCGATTCGCAGACAGAGACAGGAAAGAGAATTTTCCCAACAAAGAAACGGGTCGGGAAAAGAGTGCTTCGAAGAGAAAAGCGTCCGGGATAGCATGATGTCCGGGTATGAAAGCGGGCAGGGAAAACTCTGGATCGTAGATAACGGAAAACGTGCACAGGAACTCTTGGAACAGGGCTGCCCGGTGCTTGTCTGGCTCCATGAGGACAACAGGGATCAGGATTTTAGCGGTGTCCGTTATGCCTGCGAAAATATCAGTGAACTGGATTTTGATTATCTGGAGAAGGTCTATCGCAGATACGTGGGCATTCCCTGGGAGATTCTGACCACGGAGAGGTGTCTCATCCGGGAGACCGGTGCGGAGGATCTGGATGCCCTTTATGAGATTTATGCGGATCCTTCTGTGACGAAGTACACAGAAGGACTCTATCCGGAGCGGGCGAAAGAAGAGGCCTATCTGAAGGATTATACGGAAAATATGTATTATTTTTATAATTACGGCGTCTGGACGATCTGTGACCGGATGACCGGACAGGTGATCGGCAGAGCGGGATTCTCCAACCGCGAGGGTTGCGAGGATCCGGAGCTGGGCTTCGTCATCGGTGTCCCGTGGCAGCGGCAGGGGTATGCCACGGAAGTATGCAAGGCATTATTAAAATACGGGAAAGAAGAATTGGGATTTGAGCGAGTGCAGATGTTAGTGATGCCAGAGAACGAAATATCCCTGCACCTTGCGGAAAGACTGGGATTTTCCCAACTGGATCAGGTCACCTGGGAAGGAACTTGCTATGAGCGACTTCTTATGGAACTGTAAAAATATAAAGAAAATATAAAAAACATGTTGACACTCTAAAACCACGGTGCTATACTCTCAACATAGCAAAGGCGCTACAGAATAAAACTGTAGCGCCCTTTTTGTTATGGCGACGAGGAAAGTGAACATCGTGCTGGCACGAATGGTCACTTGACGACCGCTAATCATACCGGGATGTATATCCCGGGTATTGTCTGGCAGTATCACAACGCGCGTGGCCGGACAAAAATAGCGTAAGGGTATGTGGAAAACAGTTTAACTGCTATACCCTAAGGATGCGATGCAATGGGGCTTCGAAGGATGAGACCATAGTATCGCATATTTTTTTACACCGGTGAAATATTGTGGAAGATATTTCACGAAGAGTGAGGAGGAAAATGTTATGACAGAAGAAATCTTAAGCGCAGTAGATGGTCAATTATTTGCAGTCTGGTTTCTGATCGGTGCGGCCCTGGTGTTCTGGATGCAGGCAGGATTCGCAATGGTGGAGACCGGATTTACCAGAGCCAAAAATGCCGGTAATATTCTGATGAAGAATCTGATGGATTTCTGTATCGGTACTGTAGTATTTATTTTGATTGGCTTTGGATTGTTACTTGGTGAAGATGTAGTAGGTCTGATCGGCAAGCCGGGACTGGACATCTTTACTGCCTATGAGAATTTTGATTATTCCAATTTTGTATTTAATCTGGTGTTCTGTGCTACCACAGCTACCATCGTATCTGGCGCTATGGCAGAGAGAACCAAGTTCTTATCCTATTGTATTTATTCCGGTGTGATCTCCGCTTTGATCTATCCCATTGAAGCTCACTGGATCTGGGGCGGCGGCTGGCTGTCACAGCTTGGCTTCCATGATTTCGCAGGTTCCTGTGCAATTCACATGGTAGGCGGTATCTCTGCTTTGATCGGAGCAAAGCTTTTAGGTCCCCGTCTTGGTAAGTTTGAAAAGGACAAGAGTGGTAAGATTGTAAAAGTAAATGCATTCCCCGGACACAACCTTCCGATTGGATGCCTTGGTGTATTTATCCTGTGGCTTGGCTGGTATGGATTCAATGGTGCTGCTTGTACTTCCGTAGAGCAGTTAGGTTCTGTATTCCTTACCACTACCGTAGCTCCCGCAATCGCAACTGTAGTATGTATGGTATTTACCTGGATCAAATATGGCAAACCTGATGTATCCATGTGTCTGAATGCATCTCTGGCAGGTCTGGTAGCGATTACCGCTCCTTGTGATGTGACGGATTGCTTCGGTGCTATCGTGATCGGTGCAGTAGCAGGACTTCTGGTAGTATTTGGTGTATGGCTTCTGGATTATAAGCTTCATATTGACGACCCTGTAGGTGCTGTTGCAGTACATTGCATGAATGGTATCTGGGGTACTATCGCAACCGGTTTATTTGCAACCACTTCCGCACCCGGCAATGACAGTGTGGTAGGCCTGTTCTATGGCGGTGGCTTCAGGCAGCTTGGTTTGCAACTGTTAGGTTTTGTAAGTGTGGCGGCATGGACTGCAGTAACTATTACCATTGCTTTCCTGATCATCAAGGCTACCGTAGGCTTACGTGTATCTGAGGAAGAAGAGATTGTTGGTCTGGACTCCTGTGAGCATGGTCTTCCTTCCGCATATGCAGGCTTCAGCATTATGGATATTTCCAACACTATGACCATGGAGGTAAATGAAAATACCAGCCTTGGCGTAAGTGATTATGACACAGCTTCCGCAGCCATGAAGGAAGCGGCAGTAAAGGTAGAGACAGCTCCGGCAGCAATTCCTGCAACCGGAATCTACAAAGTAGTGGTTATTGCAAAGCTTGCCCGGTTCGAGGTACTGAAGAAGGCTCTGAACGATCTGGGTGTAACCGGTATGACCATGACACAGGTCATGGGCTGTGGCGTACAGAAGGGTGCCGGCGAGATGTATCGTGGTGTTGAAATGGATGCGACCCTGCTGCCTAAGGTGAAGGTAGAAGTTATTGTCAGCAAGATTCCCGTAAGCGCAGTCATCGATGCTGCCAAGAAGGCTCTGTACACCGGACATATCGGCGATGGCAAGATCTTCGTATACAACGTTGACAAAGTAGTAAAGGTTCGTACCGGCGAAGAAGACTTCGCAGCTCTGCAAGACGTGGAGTAATAATGCCAGGGTTATAATCCCTAAGACACGACGTGCCTGCACGGGAGTGGCTTGCCCCTAACTTAGCTTTTATCTAATCCCTCAATTTGGTATATACAGGGCTGTGCCCGGATGCTGCGACTCATCCAGGTGCAGACAAGGATCCCCGGGTGCTTCCACCACCCGGGGATTTTCCTGCCCTGAGCTGTGGATAAGATTGCCCTCTTGAAAAGGTTCTGTGGAAATGATACTATCATCGTAGAAGTACAGATTTTCAAAGGGCATGATTTATATGGAAGAAAATACAAAGAAAACACAAAAGCAGACAGAAAATGCTATAGGGAAAGAAAACAAGATCGTAATGGGAGTCATCTGGCAGCAGCTGCTCCTGTTCTTTTTCCCCATTTTGTTCGGAACCTTTTTCCAGCAATTATATAATGCAGCGGACGCGGTGATCGTAGGACGTTTTGTGGGAAAAGAAGCTTTGTCGGCGGTAGGCGGCGGCACCGGTACGCTGATCCAGCTGTTGGTGGGATTTTTCGTGGGATTGTCCAGCGGTGCCACGGTCATTATTTCCCAGTATTATGGGGCAAAACGTGCCGAGATGGTAGGCTATGCCGTACATACCTCCATTGCGTTCAGCCTGGTAGCGGGAGTAGGCATGATGATCGTGGGTGTTACGGCGGCACCATGGGCACTGCGTGCGATGTCTACACCTGAGGATATTTTGGGACCGGCGACAACCTATATCCGAATCTATTTCCTGGGAGTCATCGGAAACCTGATCTACAATATGGGAGCCGGCATCCTGCGGGCTGTGGGGGATTCCAAGAGACCGTTATATTTCCTGATCGCCAGCTGCCTGACGAATATTGTGCTGGATATTGCATTTGTCATCGGACTGCATATGGGTGTGGCTGGAGCCGCACTGGCGACCATTCTGTCGCAGGCACTCAGTGCGGTACTGGTATTGTGGGTGCTGATGCGGACGAAGGATATGCATCGTCTGGAACTGAGAAAGATCCGTTTTGATGGAAGAATGTTCCGCAGGATCATCCGGATCGGACTTCCGGCGGGATTGCAGTCGGTGATGTATACATCGTCCAATATTCTGATCCAGTCCAGCGTTAACGAACTGGGAACGGATACGGTAGCGGCATGGACAGCCTACAGCAAGATTGACAGCCTGTTTTGGATGATCGTCAATGCCTTTGGCATATCGATCACTACCTTTGTGGGGCAGAATTATGGTGCGGGGAAAATGGATCGTGTACACAAGGGAGTCCGTACCTGTATGGGGATTACAGCCGGGGCAACCGTACTGTTGTCCGTGATTCTCTATAATTATGCATCGATCTGTTATCAACTGTTTACCACGGATGCACAGGTGGTAGTGATCGGAGAACAGATTCTGCATTTTTTGGTACCTACATATTTTACCTATATTGCCATTGAGATTTTGTCCGGTACTCTGCGCGGTATCGGCGACAGCTGGCTTCCCATGATCATCTGCTGTCTGGGGATCTGCGCACTGCGCGTGGTATGGATCCTGACAGCGGTGCCTCTGAAAAATGACATTCTCACCATTGTATTCAGCTATCCGTTGACCTGGACGGTGACCAGTATTGCTTTTATTGTGTATTACCTGTTTTTCAGCCGCCTGAAGATCGTGGGACGTAAGAGGTGATTTGTAAGATATTGCACTTTATTCTATAAAATTTGCATAGAAATGGGATGAAAATAAATTTATAATAATGTGTAACTATTCAGAGCCATGCAAAACTGTGTTCTGCGAATGCTTGCATTCAGGCAGATAAGCAGTTTTATATGGCGAAGTAACC
>OJRA01000762.1_pt1 | contig 12489 bp, 10 predicted proteins | sample 1599101 | NCBI WGS metagenome assembly OJRA01 (sample SAMN03922526, study PRJEB24848) | human gut metagenome | isolation source: stool sample | host: Homo sapiens | place: Germany | collected 2010-05 | reverse complement strand
GGGTACGGGTGAGGAAAATGATCCCTATCAGATCAGCACGGCGGCGTAACTTGCGTATCTGGCACAGAAAGTGAATGCCGGAGAGGCTTATAGGTATAAATACATTGTGTTGACTGCGGATATTGATTTGGCTAATAAGGAATGGACACCAATAGGAAACCATAGTAATTCTTTTCAAGGGAATTTTGACGGCGATAACCATACTGTGACGGGAATGCAGATAAGTGGTGAATCAGATCGTGTCGGCTTGTTTGGAGAATGCATAAAATTTAATGTTGATAGTGCCATAAAAAATATTACGGTTAAAGATTCTGTTATTTGTGGAATAAACTTTGTTGGGGCTATCGTGGGATACGCAGAAGGAATAAATATTGAGAACTGTCGGAGTATTGGAAATACAATAAACGGCAAAACAGATGTTGGCGGTATTTGCGGTAAGATTGGAGGATATTCGGTTGGTAAAGTCTCGCAATGTTACAATAGTAGTAAGGTAACAGGGCGAGTGAGAGTTGGTGGTATTGCCGGGATGGGTGGTATTGCTGAGAATTGCCTGAATACCGGTGAGATAATGATTATAAATAAAGCTTATCAAAGTGCCGGTGGTGGAATATTTGGCATCTTTGATGATACCACTGCGTCTGCGAGTATTACTGCATGTGTAAATCTGGGGAAAGTCAGTGGAGGAGAATCTTTTGGCGGAATTGTAGGAAAAACAGAGACTAGTAGTACGGGGCATATTTCAAATTGTTATTACAATATGGATGCAATTACCGGAGGCTTTGACGCTGGAACAGCATTAACGGCAGGGCAGCTTTGCGGTGCACTTCCGGATGGCTTGGATTCTACAATCTGGAAAGAGGGCAGTGTCGATACCAGCACTGCAAAGGCTACACAGGGCAGATTCGGTACAGCCACAGGGACTTACATCAATCTGAGAAAGGTGGCAGAGATCGGAGAGACGAAGACTGCTTCCGTACCGGTTTACAACTATGTTACAACGAATGGCGACGACTGGGATATCTATACCCTGATCACCACGGCGGAGGAATTCGCAGCCATCGGACAGGATACGGCAAACTGTAACGAAAACTATGTATTAAAAAACAATATTGATGTGAGCCGAGTGGAACTCAGATCTATTGGAGATCCCGGAACTCCATACATAGGAAAATTCAGTGGAGACGGACATACGATAAGCCATGTGGATATGACAAAAGAAAATGATGTTTATAGTTCTGGTTTGTTTGCCCAGATTGGCTACACGCAAAACCAGCTCAGCGAAAGCGGTAAGGTAATGCTGTTGGCTGCCAACGGAGTGATTGCTTCGAATGCCGAGGCAGGAGGAATTTGCGGAAATTTGTTTGTGGGTGAAATTTATGGCTGCTCCTTTACTGGAACGGTAAAAGGGGCTGAGGCAGGCGGAATCAGCGGCAATGCCGGACAATATACTAAGATTTCCCAGTGCTTTTTTGCAGGAGACGTGCAGGGAAAGTATAATGCGGCAGGAATCTGTGGTTATAGTCCATTTACAGTTATCGATCATTGCATTAGTATAGCTGCTATTGCAGGTGATGGAGATCGTGCAGGAATAGTGAACAGTGGAGATTACGGTACAACGAATTGCTATTTCAATAATGATGTTTATGATGTAAAAGAAGAGGAAGAGGGGAAACGGGGACGTTCTACCTTGCAACTGACCTCACCCGACTTCTTTGAAAAGCTAATAAAAGATGAGGGTTTTAACCCTGACATCTGGACGAAGAAAGCCAACGACAAAGAGAATGGCATAGCCTACTACCCTTCTCTTGGGGAGAATAATGCAGTTGGTGTGAATTACACCACAGGTCTGTCGTTCGAGAGAGCAGATACCAACATTCCCACCTATGGAGAGAATATTACTTTTAAAGTAAAGGCACTGGTAAACTTTGTGACAAACGGACAGACCTTCTTTGCGGAAGATACGGAGGGCAGTTTTGAGATCCGGATCGGGGATACCATGGTGGTAAGCGCAGAGCAGATCCAAAACGGCACCGCAACCTACAATGCGCGGACTGCAGGTGCGACCACGTTTACCCTCGTCTACAAAGGAAATGACAATTCTTTCTTCTCTGAGAAGACGAAGAATCTGATCGTTGACATCGCCCCGGCTCCACTTACTGTAGAAGGTGAGGGCATTGCCGGTGGAACCTATGGCAATAAGCTGAGAGAACTCACAGTGACAGGACTGACGGCAAAACTGGGAACCGAGACCATCGACGGAACCTGGCGGATCGACGGAGACAAGGTTCCTTATGTCGGCGACAGCGAGACCTACACGGCGACATTTATTCCGAAGTATCCAGAATACTATCAATCTTTGACGGCATCGGTGAAATTGATGATTCAACCGGCATCAGCCTGGAACCTTGAAGATCTGAAACTGCAATACAGCTGGGCAGCCAAGGAAGAGAGGGCTGTGCAAATACCGGGGTTGCCCGAAGATCTGGGAAAAACAGTAATGACTGTTATAACGAGAGAGGATTCAGAGAACATTTTGGCAGTAGATTCCAAGGTTGAATATTCGGAAGGAAAGCTGATATTTACCCTGGGAGAAAATACTGTGGAAGATATCGACAAGACTGCCACATTATCGGTTAAATTACAGTCACAGAATTATGAGGATTTCTATGTTGATGTGCACATCCGTCGCACCGAAAAAGCAGACCGCGAGGATACCCCGGATCCGGATGCCTTTGACATAACCTTTACCGTCAGCGGCAATGATCTGGCGGCGCAGATCACCACAGATCGCACTGACGTGGAGTTCAGCTTTGATGGAACGGACTGGGGGCAGACCAAATCCACCGGAGTCGGTCACAACGGGAAGGTGACTGCACGGATCCGCTATGCGGAAACCGATGATTATAACGCAAGCCCCGCCGTATCGAAGACATGGAACTCCGGTCACGGCCCGCTGAACCGCCACGACCAGGTGGAACCCACCTGTCAGGCAGAGGGCAGCATCGAATACTGGACCTGCGACGTCTGCGGACTGTATTTTGCATCCGCAGACGGAAGCAAGAGCATAACAGCGACAGAGATCGTTCTTCCGAAGACGGATCATAGCTGGGCAGAAGGATATCTGTCCGATATGACCGGACACTGGCATAAGTGTGGTGTCTGTGGAATCACCAGCAATACGGAAAAGCATGCATCCGGTGGCGCGGCCACCACAGAACGGGCGGAAATCTGTACGATCTGCGGTTATGAGATCGCACCGAAGAAGCCTGCTGCCAGTAACGACGATGACGATGATGACGACGATGACAGCAGTCAGGCGTCCAATACGGACCAGAAGGCCACGGACGCGGCAACACCTCCCGCAGCCACGGCAACGCCTGCCACACCCGGTGTGGTAAAGCCTTCTGTAATTCCCGTGCCCCCGACAACACCCGCTGCGGACGAAAACCGTAAGGAAGATGCGGCAAAGCCTTCCGGGGAGGCACAGGACACGCAGGAATCGAGTGGAGAAGCACCGCAGGAGGAGCGGATAGATTCCATGACCGCCCAGACTTCCGGCTCTCAGGAATCCGGCACAGAGCAGATAACGGAGACCTCCGGTAAGGGAACGAACGCAGGCCGCGTGGCGGCAGCGGCAGCAGCCGGAGCCGTAGTGGTCGGCGGTGGCGGCGCAGCTGTCTACGTGACCATGATCAAAGGAAAGTTTAAATTCAAATAACGTATGATAAGATGATAAGCGAACCTCAGAGGCCCGGTGCTTCTGAGGTTTGTTTTGCCATAGGGGAGAAATCTGCCGGAAATTACAACAAACTATTTTCAGATGAAAATAAATGTATTAAAATAGAAATAAGTATTGGCAGAACGAAGACAGTTTTGCATAGTTACAGCAAACGCAAGAGAAAATAATGAAATATAGAAACGGAGGATCCTACGATGAAGAGAATCGGAATGTTAACGAGCGGTGGTGACTGTCAGGCATTGAACGCAGCCATGAGAGGCGTGGTGAAGACCCTGGCGAACGGCAAGGAAGAGGTTGAAATCTATGGTTTTCTGGACGGTTACAGAGGATTGATTTACGGTAATTTCCGCATGCTGACAGACAAGGATTTCTCCGGCATCCTTACCAAGGGCGGCACGATCCTGGGAACCTCCCGGACCCCGTTCAAGACGATCCAGGATCCGGATCCCAACGGGCTGAATAAAGTCGAAGCCATGAAGCAGAACTATTACAAGCTGCAGTTGGACTGCCTTGTAATTCTCGGTGGTAACGGCACCCACAAGACTGCGAACCTGCTGCGCAAGGAAGGACTGAATATCGTGACCCTGCCCAAGACCATCGACAATGACCTGTGGGGTACTGATATGACCTTCGGTTTCCAGAGCGCAGTAGATATTGCTACGGATGCCATCGACTGCATCCATACCACAGCAGCTTCTCACGGCAGAGTATTTATCGTGGAAGTTATGGGACATAAAGTAGGGTGGCTGACCCTGAATGCCGGAATGGCAGGCGGTGCGGACATCATCCTGCTCCCGGAGATCCCTTATGATATCGATAAGGTGATCGAGAAGATCGAAGACAGGGACAAAAAGGGCTGCCGTTTTACCATTATCGCTGTGGCTGAGGGTGCGATCTCCAAGGAAGACGCTGCCCTGACCAAAAAAGATTACAAGAAAAAGATGGAAAAATATCCGTTCCCTTCCGTATCTTACGAAGTGGCTGCACAGATCCAGGAGAAGACCGGCAGAGAAGTACGTGTCACCGTACCCGGCCATATGCAGAGAGGCGGAAGCCCCTGCCCTTATGACAGAGTATTTGCCAGCCGTCTGGGCTCCGAGGCAGGTAAGCTGATCCTGGACAACCAGTACGGCTTCATGGTAGGCTATAAGAACCGTGAGATCGTAAGAGTTCCGTTAGAGGATGTAGCGGGCAAGTTAAAGACCGTGGATCCCGATGCTACCATCGTACAGGAAGCGAAGCTGCTGGGCATCTGCTTCGGCGATTAAGACAGAAAATGAATGAGTAACTATTTTCGCCAAGCATCTGCTAATATTTGATGGCTCTGAATAGTTACAAGGAAGAGAGAAAAAACATGTCATATACAGCACTATACCGGAAATTCCGCCCGGACGCTTTTTCCGATGTCAAGGGTCAGGATCATATCGTGACGACATTGAAGAATCAGCTGCGGGCGAACCGGATCGGCCATGCGTACCTGTTTACCGGAACAAGAGGTACCGGTAAGACCACGGTGGCCAAGATTTTTGCGAAAACAGTGAACTGCGAACACCCCACAGAGGACGGCCCCTGTGGGGAATGCCGTATTTGTAAGGCAATCGCAGCAGGAGCCAGCATGAATGTCATCGAGATCGATGCGGCTTCCAATAACGGTGTGGACAATATCCGTGAGATCATCGACGAGGTATCCTATTCTCCCGCGGAGGGAAAATACAAGGTCTACATCATCGACGAGGTGCATATGCTCTCCCCCGGAGCTTTCAACGCATTGTTAAAAACGCTGGAAGAGCCGCCCTCTTATGTTATTTTTATTCTGGCGACCACAGAGGTGCACAAGATCCCCATTACGATCCTGTCCCGCTGCCAGAGATATGATTTTAAACGAATCTCCATTGATACCATCACGGATCGCATGAAGGAACTGATGGACACGGAGCAGGTACAGGTGGAGGACAGAGCTCTGCGCTACATTGCGAAAGTAGCGGACGGTTCTATGCGAGATGCCTTGAGCCTGTTGGATCAGTGTATTGCCTTTCATCTGGGCAAAGAACTGACCTACGATATGACCCTGGATGTGCTGGGGGCAGTGGATACGGAAGTGTTCAGCAGATTGCTGCGCTTCGTTATGGACCGGAATGTGTTAGGCTGCATTGAACTACTGGAAGAGATCGTCATGCAGGGCAGGGAGCTGGTACAGTTCGTCACGGACTTTACCTGGTATCTGCGGAATCTGATGTTGGTACAGACAGCGGATAATCTGGAGGATGTCATAGATATGTCCACAGACAATCTGGCGAATCTGAAGGAAGAAGCTTCCATGCTGTCCATGGACCAGATCATCCGCTATATTCATATTTTCTCCGAACTGTCCGGACAGATCCGCTATGCGGCGCAGAAGCGTATCCTGGTAGAGATTGCACTGATCAAGCTGTGTAAGCCGGAGATGGAGACGGATCAGGAAGCTGTCCTGGATCGTATTCGCCAGGTGGAGGAAAAAGTGGAAAACGGCATTGTCGTTACGGCGGCGCAAATGCCTGCCGGAGCTCCCGGAGCACAGGGAGTGCCGCAGGCCGGTGTGGCAAAGCCGAAGCCACAGTTGCCGAAGGCGGTCCCCGAGGATATCCAGGAGATCGTACGGAAATGGCCGGCTATCGTGGGAAATGCCGAGAATCCCATGAAGATGTATCTGAAAAACGCCCGATTAAGTCTGGGTGGAGACAACAAGCTCATGGTGGTGTTGGAGGACGGACTGGCTTCCGATTATTTCAAAGGAGAAGCTCATGAGCAGAACAAGCAGCAGCTGGAAATGCTGTTGTCCGATTTTTCCAGCAAAGAGATTGAAGTGACGATCCAGACGGTGGAAAGCAGCAGAGAATTCGAAGACAACTATGTGGATCTCAGTAAGGTCATCAACATGGAGATCGATGAGGAAGAGTGATCCTGCGTGAATTTGGGATTGCGGCAGACTTGCAGATAAGGTAAGATAGAATAATAACTCAACCATATATGAGCACGTAGGACAATAGTCCGAAATGCGAATATATGTTATGATTTCGAAAGTGCGCAGCACGGAGAAATCAATTATAAATAATATGGAGGAAACAGCAACATGGCAAAAAGAGGTGGATTTCCCGGAGGCGCAATGCCCGGAAATATGAATAATCTGATGAAACAGGCACAGAGAATGCAGCGTCAGATGGAAGAAGGACAGAAGGAACTGGAGACCAAGGAGTTCACTGCATCTGCAGGCGGCGGAGCTGTGGAAGTGACCATTAACGGTAAAAAAGAGATCACATCCATTAAACTGGCAGAGGAGATCGTGGATCCCGAGGATATCGAGACTCTGCAGGATGCTATCGTGGCAGCAGCAAACGAAGCACTGCGCAAGGCGGATGAAGCCAATGCAGAGCTTATGGGCAAAATGACCGGCGGCCTGGGAGGATTTCCTTTCTAATGGAACTCTACAGCGGACAGATCAATAAATTAATAGAAGAACTGGCAGCCCTTCCGGGGATTGGCAGTAAGTCCGCACAACGACTGGCTTTTCATCTGATCAATATGCCGAAGGAACGCGTGGACAGGCTGGCAAACGTCATGATCGAAGCCAGAGCCAATGTCCGCTATTGCAAGGAATGCTATACTCTGACGGATAAGGAACTCTGCCCGGTGTGTGCGAATCCCAGACGGGATCATCGTACCATTATGGTGGTGGAGAACACCAGAGATCTGGCGGCTTATGAGAAGACCGGTAAATACGAAGGTGTGTACCATGTACTGCATGGTGCCATTTCCCCGATGCTGGGTGTGGGACCCGGTGACATCAAGCTGAAGGAACTGATGGAACGTCTGCAGGGTGATGTGGAGGAGGTCATTATCGCAACCAATTCCAGCCTGGAAGGTGAGACCACGGCAATGTATATCAGCAAGCTTATCAAGCCCACAGGAATCAAGGTGACGAGAATCGCCAGTGGTGTCCCTGTAGGGGGAGATCTGGAATATATTGATGAGGTAACATTACTCCGCGCTTTAGAGGGCAGAGTGGAATTATAGACAGTATGCATGAAATAAAAATGGATAAAAGTGGGAGGGAAAGACAATGGCAGTAACAAAAAGTTTATTTGGGAAAAGCCCGGAAGGGAAAGAGATCTCGCTGTATACCCTGAGTAATAGTAAGGGTATGAAGGCAGCGGTGACAGATCTGGGAGCTATTCTGGTGCGTGTACTGGTGCCGGATGCTACAGGCAAGGCGGATGATCTGGTGTTGGGATTTGATAACGGTGAAAGTTATTATGGCAACGACAGTTTTTTCGGTACGGTGATCGGCCCCTGTGCGAACCGTACCGGCGGTGCGGAGTATACGCTGGATGGCGTTACTTATCGGCTGGACAAAAATGACGGTGCCAACAATTTACATACCCATAAGCAGCTGGGCTTCCATAAGAGACTCTGGGATGCGGAGATCGGAGAGAACAGCGTGACATTTTCTCTGGAGGATGAGGATGGACATTTGGGATTCCCCGGCAATAAGAAGGTATCCGTAACCTACTCTCTGAGTGAAGAGAATGAGCTGACTCTGCATTACCATGCTTCCAGTGACAAGAAGACCATTATCAACCTGACCAACCATTCCTATTTCAATCTGGACGGTCACGGTGCAGGCAGCATTGAAGAGCATGAACTGTGGCTGAGAGCCTCTCACTTTACTCCGGTGGCAGCAGGATCGATCCCTACCGGTGAGATTCGTGCGGTATCAGGCACACCTATGGATTTTACACAGCCCAAGAAGATCGGCAGAGACATCCGGGAAGATTATGAACAGTTACTCCTGACCGGAGGCTATGACCATAATTTTGTGATCGATGGATGGAACGATGACGGTACATTACGGCATATTGCCACAGTAAAAGGCCCGAAGAGCGGCAGAGTAATGAAGGCATACACCACCCTGCCAGGAGTGCAGTTTTATGCAGGCAATTTTATTGATGTACAGCCCGGAAAAGATGGGGTGACCTACGGCAACCGCTGCGGTTTTGCATTGGAGACCCAGTATTTCCCGGATACCATTCATCATGAGAATTTCCCTTCCTATGTATTTGGTGGGGAGAATGGCAGAGAATACGATTCTGTTACCGTATATAAGTTTGAAGCATAGCTAAGAATACATAGAATATGGTGCAAACTTTGTCGAACTGTTTTTGAAGAGACGCGACAAAGAACGCTAAAATACCTCCTGTGCGGATGCTATAGTTAGTAATAACTGATAGAAACGGCATGGGAGGTGTTTTTTGTATGGAATTACCGAAGAACATAACGCAGATCGGAGAGGCGGACAAATACTGCAGAATCTATGTGGAAGATTATGTGGTATCTTACATAAAACAAATGAATGGAATGGCACAGAACAAGGATATTGCCATAGCATTATACGGCAGGAAGACAGCAGAGGACGGTGTGGCATATCTATTCGCCTATGGCTCCGCAAAGCTGAATTTCCTGCAGAAGCCGGTGCGGCACCTGTCCCAGGCGCAGGAACAGGAGATTGAGAAGCTGCGGAGAAAGTATTTTTCGGAAATGACCTTTTTAGGCTACCAGATCCTGAATGGTGAGATGGTGGAAGGTTTCCAGATCTGCGAACAGGAGATCTGCCGGTATGTGGCGGGGTATGCACAGTTCTATGAGAAGAATGACAGCATGCTGGCATATATGCTGGAGAACCGGGGGGAAGAGGCAGAACCGGAGAAGGTGGATCAGGAAAAATACGAAGTGGTGAAGAAGCGGCAGGAGGAACGCAGGCAGAGACAGGAGAGCGGATATGCCTCCCGTGCCGCCGGACATACGGAGAATACATCCGTGGAATACCGCAGGGCTGCGGCAACCAGGCGTAAGGAGCCGGATAATATTATACCTATGCCAACGGTGGGGCTGCGTCGGATGAAAATGGCGGCTACCGGTGTCTTTGTTCTGCTCTGCGTGATGGCATTGGCATTGATGCGGCAGGAAAGCACCGGAGAATCCCTGGGGGAGACAGCCAGGCAGGCCATGAGCAACCTGATGGAGCAGAAACTGCCGGATGCGGTGGAGGAACAGAGCCAGATCAGCACACTGGTGGCGGAGGACAAGCTGGAGGATGCCCTGCGACAGGAAAATGCTGCGGCGGGAAATACTACTGGGACTGCAGCAGAGACAGTGATGCCGGAAGGCACGGAAAATGCATCAATGGATGGAATAGGAAACAGTGCTGTAGATCCGACGGAAGATAATACGGGCAGTGTAGCGGATGGAACCTCTGCGGACAGCAATGTCACAAAAAATACGATAGATGTGACGGAGGCAACAGAACAGAACACGACACAGGAAACAACACAGGATGTGACACAGACTGCAGAATCTGCAGTGGCAGAGAATCCTGCAGTGGAGGCCGTTTCTCAACCCACACACTATACTATCCGGAGAGGGGACACACTGATCGGTATTTCTCTGCGGAACTACGGCAGCAACAGTAAGGTATCTGAGATCTGTTCCCTGAACGGTATTGCTGACCCCGATGATATCAAGATCGGTCAGGAAATCCTTCTCCCGTAAAAAACTTATTTTCAAAAAGGGGAAGTGTGTTATACTGTAACTACATGAGCAAAAAGCAGACTGCGCCGCAGTAATTTTGCGAATGCGATTCTTAATAGTTACGATAATACATAAGGAAACAGATACATGGCAGCAGATATCAAGAATTATCTGAAGGAAAAAGAAAAGCGGCAAAAGAGTCAGGATGACTATAAGAAAAAGATCCGTAAACACCGGCTGAAAATCGTGTACCGGGTGCTGTTGGTTGTGGCGGCTTTGGGAGCGGCACTTGCTCTTGTGGTGGTACAGGCAAAGAGACATATCTATACGGGATATGACACCGTATCTTCCGTTAGCCGGGAGGTCTCATCGGATGCCACAGACATACGGTTGAAAAACAGTATTCTTACATATAGTAAAGACGGCGCTCACTGTACGGATGCCAAGGGAAATGTAAAGTGGAATCAGACTTATGTGATCCAGGATGTGAAGATCGCTACTTGTGGCGATGTGGCAGCTATCGGCAGTTATAACGGCCGTGAGATCTACGTGCAGAATACGGACAAGCAACTGGGAACTATTACAACGACCATGCCGATCCGAAATATCACAGTGTCGGAAACGGGAAGAGTGACAGCGGTGCTGGCAGATACGGATGTAGCCTGGATCATGACTTACGAAGCGGACGGGACCAACAGCTATACGGGACAGGCACATATGACGGACGGAGGGTATCCGGTATCCATCAGCCTTTCACCGGACGGAGAGCTTCTGGCGATCAGTTACCTGTATGTGGATGCAGGCGTGGTAAAAAGTAATGTGACATTCTACAATTTCGGACCGGTGGGCGAGAATCAGAGCGATTATATGGTCAGCGCATATTCTTATTCCGACCTGGTCGTGCCGAAAGTGCAGTTTATGAATAATGATACAGCGTTTGCGGTAGGAGACAGCCGTCTTATGATCTACTCGGGTACCCAGAAGCCTGTGACGGCGGGAGAATACCTATATGACGACGAGATCCAGTCGATTTTCTACAGTGATAAATATGTAGGACTGGTATTCCTTTCGGACCAGGCGGAGACCAAGTACCGCATGGATGTGTACAATACTTCGGCAGCAAAGGTGGGCAGCTACTATTTTGATGTGGATTATACGGATATTTTCTTCGGGGATGATGACATGGTGATCTACAACGAATCGGAGTGCCAGATCTTTACAACGGACGGTGTGGAAAAATACCATGGCAGCTTCGGTAAGAGTGCCCGGCTTCTGCTTCCTGCAGGAGGTTCCTACAAATATTATCTGGTGACAGATAGTACAATAGATACGATACAGTTAAAATAAAGGAGTATACCAATGAATCTGAATTTATTACAGGTCATCATGGCAGTAGTATTGATCTGCATGGTGATGGACGGCTACAAGAAGGGAATGGTAAAATCCCTGATCTCTCTGATCTCCCTGCTGATTACCTGTGTGGTGCTGTTCCTGATCGGGAATGGTCTGAGCAGTTACTTTGATGGAAAGATATTCAATGTGATCCTGACAATACTGTTGCTGGCGGCGATCGGTTTGGTGCATCATCTTCTTAATATCGTATTTTTCTCGGCAAAGATGATCGTGAAACTACCTATAGTACATAGCCTGGACAAATTACTAGGTATTGTGGTTGGAATGTTGGAAACTGTTCTAATTGTTTGGACAATATACGCATTTAATATCTTCAGAGACCTGGGAACCCTGGGCCAGGTGATCGTAGATTATACCAGAGACAGCAGAATACTTACATGTTTGTATGAAAATAACTATCTGGCATATCTGGTGGAACAGCTCGGACAAAAGCTTCCGTTCTTTGTAAAATAGTAAAAAACAGAATAGAAACATGGCAAAAATCCCCTGTTTATGCGGAATTGATGCGGCAGGGGATAATTTGTGTAAAAAATTCAAAAAATAGTGTTGACAAGTACACTAGGGGATGATATACTCAGATTCGTTGTTGAGGCAACGCCAAAACAACACAACAGCTCGAAAGAAACTTGAAAAGATTTCAAAAAAGTTGTTGACAAAGTCTGGCAGATATGTTAACATAAATACCTGTCACGGAAAACAAAGTTTTCCAAGACAAAAAAGATTTCAAAAAAGTTGTTGACAAACGAAAGCGGTTATGATAAGATATCAGAGTTGCC
>OJRA01000725.1_pt1 | contig 13014 bp, 9 predicted proteins | sample 1599101 | NCBI WGS metagenome assembly OJRA01 (sample SAMN03922526, study PRJEB24848) | human gut metagenome | isolation source: stool sample | host: Homo sapiens | place: Germany | collected 2010-05 | reverse complement strand
CTGCCGGCAATGGGACTTGAACCCATACGGTGTTGCCACCAACAGATTTTGAGTCTGCCTCGTCTGCCATTCCGACACGCCGGCATTCAAACACTCACAACAGAGATTATCTTATCATAGATTAAAAAAGTTGACAAGAGTTTTTTTCTGGAATCTTGCTACTATTTTTCTAGTCTTTTTACACAAGATGTTGTATAGTAGAAGTGTATGAGTATATGGGAACGCAATCTGTAGAACTGTTTTGGAATAGGGTGGAAGCATGAATTGCAAAGAATTTGAAAAGAATATTCCTGATTTCATTGCAGGAAAACTGGATTTTCAGACCTTGCAGGAATTCGGGGAGCATATGCGGGAATGCCCGGGCTGCAAGGAGGAATTGGTGATTCAGTTCCTTGTAACGGAAGGTATGCAGCGTCTGGAAGACGGCGATGCTTTTGACCTGCAGAGAGAACTGGAACTGAGACTTGCGGAAGCAAAGCGCAAGGTAAGATTTCATATGGCTTTTCTGAAGACAGGGGCTGTACTGGAAGTGCTGACGGTGATTTTTCTTATGGGATTTCTGGGATGGATCATCTCTTAGCGACACCTGATAGAATCAAGAGGATAGAATTAAGATAGGATAGACAGAGTATGAGTCAGAAACTGGTATTGATCGACGGACACAGTATATTGAACCGGGCATTCTACGGAGTGCCGGATCTGAGTAATGCAGAGGGACTGCACACAAATGCCATTTATGGTTTTTTGAATATTATGTTTAAAATTCTGGAGGAGGAAAAGCCGGAATATCTGGCAGTGGCTTTTGATGTTCATGCACCGACTTTCCGCCACAAGATGTATGAGGCTTACAAGGGAACGAGAAAGCCTATGCCGGAGGAATTGCGGGAGCAGGTGCCCGTCATGAAGGAAATCCTGAAGGCCATGCATATTACCATTATGGAGCAGGCGGGACTGGAAGCAGATGACATTCTTGGAACGCTGGCCAAAAAAGCAGAGCAGGCCGGATTGGAAGTATCACTGGTCTCCGGGGACAGAGATCTGCTGCAGATTGCCACGGATCATATCAAGATCCGGATTCCGAAGACGAAGCAGGGCAGAACGGAGATCGAGGATTATTATGCCGCAGATGTACTGGTTGCCTATCAGGTGACTCCGTTACAGTTTATCGAACTGAAAGCCCTGATGGGAGATACCGCCGATAATATTCCAGGAGTGCCGAAGGTGGGAGAGAAAACCGCACAGGCACTGATGGTGGAGTACGGTTCTCTGGATAATATTTATGCCCATGTGGAAGAAATCTCGAAAAAAAGTATCCGGGAATCCCTGATCGAGCATAAGGATCTGGCAGATCTGAGCAAGACGCTGGCAACGATCAAGACCGACTGCGAATTGCAGTTGGATTACGAACAGGCCAGAGCAGAGGGGTTCTATACCCCGGAAGCCTATACCTTGTGCAAACGTCTGGAATTCAAAAATCTGTTGGGAAGATTTGAAAAAGATGCCGCCGCCAATGACAGCAAGATCGCAGAAAGCTTCCGACAGATTGAAGATAAAAAAGAATTTTTACAATATCTGAAAAAAGCGCAGAAACAGAAGGAGATCGGCCTGTGGCTGATCACGGAACCAGTGGATGCTACTACGAAAAAAGAAGAATTGCTGGGGGTGGCATTGTCTGTGTCCGATGAGGAGACGGTATTTTATGCCCTGACCCATGAAAAGGAACCGGAAGGGCAGTTAAGTCTGTTTGCGGAAGAGGTGGAATCTGTGGATGACACCGCAGAGATCACGGAAGCTCTACAGGAACTTTCCGCAGGTACGGATACACAGATCGCTACCTTTGATGTGAAGCACCAGTATGACTATCTGGACCGCAGCAGTACAGAACAGTATTTTGACGTATTGATCGCGGCGTATCTGCTGAATCCTCTGAAGAATGATTATGACATGGAGGCCATTGCTTCGGAGCATCTGGGAATTCTGATCCCGGGCAGAGCGGAAGTATTCGGCAAGAGAGATTTCCGGACACTGCTTTCCGAGGACACCGGGAAAGCCATGGAGTATGCGTGCTACGGAGCCTATGTCTCCCGGAAAGGCAAAAAAGTCCTGAAGGACAAGCTGGAGGCAGCAGGCATGAAATGTCTCATGGAGGAGATGGAGATGCCTCTTTCACTGGTACTGTATGACATGCAGAAAGAAGGTGTGGCTGTAAAGCGGGAGGAACTGAAGGCTTATGGGGATGCACTGGTGGCCCGCATTGAGGAACTGGAACAGTCCATTCACACACAGGCAGGAACAGAGTTCAATATCAATTCCCCCAAGCAGCTGGGCGAGGTACTGTTTGAGACCATGCAGATCCCCGGCGGCAAGAAGACCAAGACCGGATATTCCACAGCTGCGGATGTGCTGGAAAAGCTGTCGGCGGATTACCCTATTGTAAGAGATATCCTGGAATACAGAGGTCTGACCAAGTTAAAGTCCACCTATGCAGACGGACTGGCAGCTTTTATTGAAGAGGACGGCAGGATCCATACGAATTTCAATCAGACCATTACTGCCACGGGGCGTATCAGCTCTACAGAGCCGAATCTGCAGAACATTCCCATGCGTATGGAACTGGGCAGACAGATCCGCAAGGTATTTATCCCCAGAGAAGGCTATGAATTCATGGATGCGGACTATTCCCAGATCGAACTGCGAGTGCTGGCTCATATGTCCGGAGACGAACAGCTGATTGATGCTTACAGACAGGAAGAGGATATTCACCGGATCACGGCATCCAAGGTATTCCATACTCCTTTCGAGAAAGTCACGGATCTGCAGCGCCGGAATGCCAAGGCAGTCAATTTCGGTATCGTCTACGGTATCAGTTCCTTTGGACTGAGTCAGGATCTGAGTATCAGCAAAAAGGAAGCGGCACAGTACATTGAACAGTATTTTGCCACTTACCCGAAGGTGAAGGAATTCATCGACAAACTGGTGGCGGATGCAAAGGAAAAGGGCTATACAGAGACCATGTTTGGCAGAAGACGCCCTATCCCGGAACTGTCATCCTCCAATTTCATGCAACGGTCCTTCGGCGAGCGAGTGGCCATGAATGCCCCTATTCAGGGAACGGCGGCGGATATTATCAAGATCGCCATGATCAAGGTATGGAAAGCATTGAAAGAGGAAGGGTTAAAATCCCGTCTGATCCTGCAGGTGCATGACGAACTGTTGGTTGAGACCGCACAGGAGGAAGAGGCAAGAGTCCGTGAGATTCTTACGGAAAATATGAAGTCCGCGGCAGATCTGGCGGTGACGCTGGAAATCGATCTGCACACGGGCAATAACTGGTATGAGGCGAAATAAATGCGTTTTATAGGTATTACCGGCGGTGTGGGTGCCGGGAAAACAGAGATTTTAAAATATATCGGACAGCATTATAAATGTGAGATCTATCTGGCGGATGAGATCGGGCATAAAGTCAAGGAACCGGGAACCGAAGGCTATCATGCGCTGGTAGCGCTGATGGGAGACGGAATCCTTGCGCCGGACGGACAGATCGATAAGCCGGCAATGGCGGCAAAGATTTTTGCAGATCCGACACTGTTGGAACAGGTGAATGCCATCATTCATCCTGCGGTAAAAAAATATCTGGCGGATCGTCTGGCAGAGGCAAAGAATAAGGGCGATGTGGAACTGTTTTTTGTGGAAGCGGCACTTTTGATCGAGAGCGGGTATGAACATATAGTGGATGAAATGTGGTATATCTACGCCAGAGAAGATGTACGCAGAAGAAGACTTTCGGAAAGCCGCAATTACACACCGGAGAAGATAGAAAAGATCATAGCATCACAGCTTTCGGAGGAAGAATTCCGGCAGCATTGTGATTTTGTCATTGATAACAGTGACAGTCTGGAAGACAGCTACAGACAGATCAGACAGAAACTGGAGGCATATTCATGGAAGGAGTAAAAGAAAAACAGGGACAGCTGGTATTCGGACTGGATATCGGTACGAGAAGCATCGTAGGTACGGTAGGATACTTAAATGGTGGGAAATTCCATGTGCTGGCACAGCGCTCCAAGGAGCATGAGACCAGAGCCATGCTGGACGGACAGATCCATGACATCGGCAAGGTGGGAGAGACTATTTCCCAGGTAAAGGAACAGCTGGAAGCGGATCTGGGCAGAGAACTTACGGAAGTATGTATCGCAGCTGCAGGCCGTGTGCTGCGTACCGTCACTACCTATGTGGAGCACAGCTTTGAGAGCGACCGGGAGATCACGCAGGAAGATGTGTATTCCTTGTGTACCATGGGCGTGGAGAAGGCTTACGAGGAATTCCAGAACAGCAATACGGATACAGATATGAAATTCTACTGTGTGGGTTATACGGCCATGCGGTATTACATGAATGGCTACCAGATGGGTAATCTGGAGGGACATAAGGCAAAAAACATTGCAGTGGATCTGATCGCCACGTTTCTGCCGGATGATGTAGTGGACGGTCTGTATAAGGCAGTAGAACTGGCGGGCCTGCATGTGGCGAATCTGACACTGGAGCCTATTGCTGCCATTCAGGTAGCAATTCCGGAGAAGTTCCGTATGTTAAATATGGCATTGGTGGACGTGGGTGCAGGCACCAGTGATATTTCCATTACCAAAGAGGGAACCATCACAGCCTATGGCATGATCCCCGTAGCAGGAGACAGCCTGACGGATATTCTGGTACAGCATTGTCTCGTGGAATTCGAGGTGGCCGAGCAGATCAAGAGAAAATGCAGAACCCAGGAGACTATCGAATACGAAGATATCATGGGACTGCCCCAGACCATCAAAGCCAGCGAAGTGCTGGAACTGCTGGATCCGGAGATCGAACGTATGACCCAGCTGGTATCCGATACCATCAAAGAACTGAACGGGGACAAACCGGTCAGTGCCGTGTTCGTGGTAGGAGGCGGTGGAATGGTGCCCGGTTACACGGAGAAGCTGGCAGAGAAGCTGGGCATCGTGAAGGAACGTGTGGCAATCCGGGGACAGGAAGTCATGCAGACCATTACATTTGAACTGGAAAATGCCAGAAAGGATGCCATGATGGTAACACCTATCGGTATCTGTTTAAGCTATTATGTACAGAGCAATAATTTTATTTTCGTGGAATTCAACGGAGAGCGGGTAAAGCTCTATGATAACGGCAAATTATCCGTGACAGATGCCGCTATGCAGATGCAGTTCCCAAATGACCAGCTGTTCCCCAGAAAAGGGGAAGCCCTTCTGTTTACTGTCAATGGTAAGACCCGTATGGTGCGGGGCGAACAGGGAGAGGCAGCAGTCATCCGGGTCAACGGAGACGAGGCGGATATGTATACCCAGGTACATAATGGGGACCGCATTGTGGTAACACCTTCCACGGAGGGCGAACCGGCGGTGCTGGAGCTGGGAAAACTCTCTGAACTGGGGGATGCACTGCAGGTCTATGTGAACGGTAAACAGATCAGTCTGCCGAAGACAGCGGAAGTCAACGGTCACAGAGAGAATGAATTCTACCGGATCGGCCAGAACGATGATATTCGGATTCGGAATTCTTATACTGTAAAGGAAATCGCAGAATTTCTGGATGTGCCTCTCGGTGCGGATATCAAGGTCAATGATACAGCGGCGCAGCCGGATACCAGAGTTTATGAGCATTTCACCGTAAGCTGGGATATGAAGAACCCGCTGCCGGAAGGGAGTTATGCAGACCTGCCGGATGCGGACACAGAAGAGGATGCCTATAGAGAAGAGCCTGTTTATGGAGAAGGGCCTGTGATGCAGAAGGCAGAGGCTGTGGCAGGAGAAGCGGCGATGACACAGGGGACAGAGACTGCGGCAGAAAACGGGACGGCTTCCGTGACAACGCAGGGGACTTCCGGGAAGCAGGACGAAAAGTACGAAAGCGTGGAACAGACGGCACAGAGCCAAAGCGTGTCACCACAGGGACCGCATCCATTAACAGTGATCGTGAACCATTCCCCCATCACCATGCAGGGTAAGGCTTCCTATGTATTTGTGGATGTGTTTGATTATATTGATTTTGATCTGGGATCCTCCGCATCCGCAGGCAGATCCATTGTGACGAACTTAAATGGACGCCCGGCACAGTTCATGGAACCTTTGAAAGAGGGAGATGTGATCGAGATCTACTGGAAAAGCATGCACTAGTATGCATTAATGCCGAAGATGGAAAACGGCAAAGAGTAAGACAGAAGTAAGATAGAAAAGAGATTAAGAAGTTATGAGATTATGTAGTATTGCCAGCGGCAGCAGCGGCAACTGTATTTATGTGGGATCAGAGGCCACGCATCTGCTGGTGGACGTGGGAATCAGCGGCAAAAAGGCGGAGGCCGGGCTGAACAGTCTGGGACTCACCGGAAGAGATCTGGATGGCATCCTGGTGACCCACGAACATATGGATCATGTGGCGGGACTGGGTGTCATGGCGAGAAAATATGAAGTGCCGATCTATGCCACAACGGGAACCCTGGAAGAAATCCAGAAGATGGGGAATCTGGGCAAGATCAATCCAGCCCTGTTTCGGGAAGTGAAGGAAGATGTGAAACTGACTATCAAGGATCTGACTGTCAATCCCATGAAAATCTCCCATGATGCGGCACAGCCGGTGGGCTATCGTATTGCTTACGGAGATAAAAAGGTAGGAATCTGTACGGATTTAGGAGTCTATAATGATTACACCGTGGAGTGCCTGAAGGGAATGGATGCCTTGCTGCTGGAAGCGAATCATGATGTGAAGATGTTGCAGGTAGGACCTTATCCCTATTATCTCAAACAGAGAATTCTGGGGGACAGAGGACACCTTTCCAATGAAAATTCCGGCAAGCTGCTCTGTCGAATCCTGCATGACAAGCTGCAGGCTATCGTGCTGGGACATCTCAGCAAGGAGAATAATCTTCCGGAGCTGGCCTATGAAGCGGTCCGGATGGAAATCACCATGGGAGAGAACCCTTACCGGGCGGAAGACTTCCGGATGATGGTGGCAGACAGGAGCAATGTATCTCCGGTGATCAATATTGCGTAGCGGATGCGCAGCGCATCAGCCAGCATTATTCGTTGGAGCCGCATCATAGCACGCTTTTGCGTCATTTCATGACTAGCTTTGCTCCATAGTTTGGCGCTCGGTGCCTGAAACATATTCGCTCACAAAATGATGCAAGTATGATTTCTGTGTCTGAATATGTTCATAGGCTGAACTTGAGGTTGCAAATTGTAGTAAAGTGTAGTTTAATAGATAAAAATAATAGCATGATTTCATGCAGAAAATGAGGGCGATTATGAAAAGAACAATTATTACGGTAGTTGGTAAGGACACAGTAGGCATTATCGCAAAGGTATGTACCTATCTTGCGGAAAACGGCATCAATATCCTGGATATTTCCCAGACCATCGTACAGGGATATTTTAACATGATGATGATCGTTGACACCAATCAGAAAACTTTTGGTGATATGGCAGATGAACTGGCTGCTCTCGGAGAAGAAATTGGCGTAGTGATCAAGTGCCAGAAGGAAGAGATCTTTGACAAGATGCACCGCATCTGATAAGCCCCACGATTTCGAAATAAATAAGACCCGAAGGGGCAGATAGGAGCCGTAATGATCAATTTATATGAAGTAACAGAGACCAACAAAATGATCGAGGAAGAGAACCTGGACGTGCGTACCATCACACTGGGTATCAGCCTGTTAGACTGTATCGATTCCGATCTGGACAGATTAAATGAGAAGATTTATAACAAAATCTACGAAGCAGCCAAGGATCTGGTGAAGACCGGAGAGGAGATCTCCAGAGAATTTGGCATCCCCATTGTAAATAAGAGAATTTCCGTAACTCCCATTGCACTGATCGGTGGTGCGGCATGTCATACGATAGAAGACTTTGCAAGTATTGCAAAGACATTGGATAAGGTAGCACATGAGGTTGGTGTGAACTTCCTGGGCGGTTATTCCGCATTGGTCAGCAAGGGAATGACCCCGGCGGACGAACTGCTGATCCGTTCCATTCCTCTGGCGCTGTCTACCACAGAGCGTGTGTGCAGCTCTGTGAACCTGGGCTCCACCAAGACCGGTATCAACATGGATGCCGTAAAGCTGATGGGTGAGATGGTCAGGGAGACTGCAGAGTATACCAAGGAAGATGATTCCCTGGGCTGTGCAAAGCTGGTAGTATTCTGTAATGCACCGGATGATAATCCTTTCATGGCAGGTGCCTTTCATGGTGTGACCGAAGCAGACAAGATCATCAATGTCGGTGTCAGCGGCCCCGGCGTTGTAAAGACCGCACTGGAAAAGGTGCGCGGCGAGAACTTCGAGGTTCTCTGTGAGACTATCAAGAAGACTGCTTTTAAGGTAACCCGTGTAGGTCAGCTGGTAGCACAGGAGGCATCCCGGATGCTAAATGTTCCCTTTGGCATCGTGGATCTGTCTCTGGCACCGACCCCGGCCATCGGCGACAGCGTAGCGGATATCCTGTGTGAGATCGGTCTGGAACATGCCGGAGCTCCCGGAACCACTGCAGCCCTGGCGTTGTTGAATGATCAGGTGAAAAAGGGCGGTGTTATGGCATCTTCCTACGTCGGCGGTTTAAGTGGTGCATTCATTCCTGTCAGTGAAGATCAGGGAATGATCGATGCCGTGAATGCCGGAGCCCTCACCATCGAGAAGCTGGAAGCCATGACTTGTGTCTGCTCCGTAGGTCTGGATATGATCGCCATTCCCGGAGACACCAAGGCAACCACCATTTCCGGTATCATTGCGGATGAAATGGCCATCGGTATGGTGAACCAGAAGACCACCGCAGTCAGAATCATCCCCGTAATCGGAAAAGGCGTGGGAGAGACCGTGGAGTTCGGCGGCCTGTTAGGTTATGCACCCATCATGCCCGTGAATACCTTCTCCTGTGATGCTTTCGTCAACCGCGGCGGCCGCATCCCCGCACCTATTCATAGCTTTAAGAACTAACTGGAAAGTTAGTTTGGTGTAAATAGTCCAAAAACGATGAATTCCGTACAAAAAAAGTTCCTAAATCAGGAATTTTTGTACGGAATTTCTTTATTTTGCTTATGCAGCGAAAATAGAGACTTTTTACATATCAAAATTTCATATTTTTGTATTTTTTTCGCAGAAATTGGCGTTTTAAATACAAACAGAACTCCCGGAGTAGCAGAAGGTCCTCAGGCAGATGTCTGTCGGAGCGTGTTGATATTTTCTTAAGCAGTGGTGAGCCATCAGGGTGAAGCAAACACGATGTTTGCGACAGGCGGCCGGCGACATGGATGTCGCCTAGAGCCGTGCCCGTTCGGATGAGATACACTTTATCCACTGCTTTAGAAAATTCACACTCGGAGACCGATATCTGCCTGAGGGTAAGCGCCAAATAATCCCGCGGCTAGCCAACAACCGCCTCTAACTTCATAATCGTAGTTAGACTATTTTACTACAACAACTACAATTATGGAGGACAACATCATGGCAAACACCAGAAAATCTCGAGTTCCAAAGGAAGAACAGTTGAAACTTATCAATGAATGCCGGACCAGTGGCATGACAGACATTGACTGGTGCCGCGAGCACGGCATTGCTGTCAGCACCTTTTACTACTGGGTAAAGCAGCTTCGAAAAGAAGCTGCCCAGATACCGGCACCTGCCTATGGTCATTCTGAGAATCCCCGCCCCAAACAGGACGTGGTTCCCATTGACATAGTACCGGAACGCTTCCCGGTACAGCATACTCCGTACCTTGACAATCCTCATACATTAGAGATCATTCTAGGATCTGCAACGATACGCGTTACCAATGAAACGGATCCCCAGCTGCTTTCCAGAACGCTTCAGATTCTGAAAGGTTCTTTATGTTAGGCGATATTTCAGGGTTGGAACGGATCTACATTGTCTGCGGTTACACCGATATGCGCAAATCTATTGACGGACTTTGTGCAGTCGTGGAAGAACAGCTGAAGCTGGATCCTGCATCCAGTTCTCTGTTTCTGTTCTGTGGCAGACGCCGGGACCGGATCAAGGCCTTGTACCGCGATGCAGATGGTTTTGTACTGATCTATAAAAAGCTGACAGTGCATGGCGGATACCAGTGGCCGAGGAAACACTCTGAGGTCAGAAATCTGACCTGGAGAGAGTTTGACTGGCTCATGTCCGGTATCGATATCGACCAGCCCAAAGCCCTGAAACAGGAATAAAAACATGCACAGAAAAATGCCTGCAAACCGCATATTTTCGGCATTTTTCAAGAGTGATTTTCCTTTAGGAAGACTGCTTTTTCTGGTATAATAAAGGTATCAAAACCAAGGAGAAAAAGCGTGGCTTCCAGTGCAAAAGACATTCAGCTGCGAGAGCTGAAGGATACCATTTCACAACTGAATACGATAATGTCCGAGCAGACAGAACTGATCCGTTCCCTCAGAACGATCATTGAGGAAAAGACTGCCCATGAGATGGTGCTTCAGGAACAGGTGGACTATCTGACGAAAAAACTTTTCGGCTCTTCCAGCGAAAAGACACCGGCTGATATTCCCGGACAGTTGAATCTGTTTAATGAAGCTGAAGTTTACCAGGATCCGGAACTTCCGGAAGAAGACTGCAGCCGGGAGCCACGTCCACGGAAGAAAAAAGCTACCCATGCGGAACTTTTTAAAGGTCTCAAGGTTCATAAGGAAGTAATACCGCTGGATGAAGAAGATAAAGTCTGTCCGGTATGCGGTAGCCCGATGGAACGTATCGGAGAAGAATACGTCCGCAGGGAACTCGTTTTTACTCCTGCCAAATGTGAAGTTTATGAATACTACACGGAAAGCTATGGCTGCCCTGACTGTAAGGAAGGAAAGGGCGATACGGAAAAGTCTGTGATCGTCAAATCCAAAGTACCGCCCGCACTTATTGGCAAGGGTCCGGCTTCTTCTTCCACGGTTGCATGGACAATCTATCAGAAGTATGCAAACGGCATGCCTCTCTATCGTCAGGAAAAGGACTGGAAAGAGTATGGTGCCGCTGTCAGCAGGACAACCCTTGCGAACTGGATCATCTACAGTGCTGGGCATTATTTCCGGCCACTGTATGATTACTTTCACCGCCAGCTTCTGCTGAGGGAATTTCTCATGGCAGATGAGACCCGGGTACAGGTGCTGAAAGAACCCGGACGCAGTGCAGAAAGCCAGTCCTTCATGTGGCTGTACCGCACCGGGGAAGATGGTCTTCCGGTCATCCTGCTGTATGGATATACCCCGACGAGGAGCGGAGACAATGCAGCAGACTTTCTGGACGGCTTTCAGGGATATCTGGAAACCGACGGTTACCAGGGGTATAACAAGGTATCCGGCATCAAACGGTGCTCCTGCTGGGCACATATCCGCCGATACTTTGTGGATGCGATCCCGAAAGGAAAGCAGCTGGATTACAACCAGCCGGCAGTACAGGGAGTGCATTACTGCGACCGCCTGGCAAGACTGGAAAGCAGCATTTCCGGTAAGTGCGGAACGGATTATGAAAAAAGGAAACAAATGCGTCTCGAGAAGGAAAAACCGGTTCTCGAGGCCTTTTGGACGTGGGTTGACAGCCAGAAGCCAGTCCGCAACACCCGCCTGGATAAAGCACTGACCTATGTGAAGAACCGCAGGGAAACATCCATGACCTATCTGGAGGACGGGCGCTGCAGCTTCACCAATAACCTTAGTGAGAATGCCATCCGACCTTTTACAGTAGGACGTAAGAACTGGCTGTTCAGTGATTCCGTAGAAGGTGCAGAAGCCAGTGCGATTGCCTACACGATGGTAGAGATGGCGAAGGCACACAACCTGAACATTTATCAATACCTCAGCTACGTTCTGGAACAAAGGCCGAATGAAAACTGGAGTGATGAACAGCTTGCAGAGTTGGCACCCTGGAGTGAAAAACTCCAAACTCTAAAAATGTGAGAATGAATTTGTAGCAAAATACTCCAACCGAAAATAGGTTGGGGTAAATTTATAGGTACCGCCGGATTATTTGGCGCTTACGCCTGAGGACCTTCTGCCGCTTCGGGAGTTCGTCTGGTTTGCCAATATTTATTCTCCCTTTTCGGAAAAGTGTTTCTGATATTACTTAGCCCAAACTATCCTGTTATTTATACATTTTAAGAAGTTAATGCAATTTGAGCTATTGATTTGCTTGGATATAATAAAGATTAGTTTTGCTGACTGGATTGAAATTGAGTTTAGGTTTAAAACATAATAAAAGCTATCCAATCTTTTTGACCGGGTAGCCTTTGTAAAATTTATTCTGCTGGAACTTCTGTGGTTGTGAGTGATATATACTCTGAAAAAATGGCATTTACCACAGCTTTCCTTTCGTCATCCAGTGATAAATAGTTCTGATTTACATTATCGTTGAATGTACCACAATCGGAATGATATTTGTATGTTTCTTCGTTGATTGTAATTTCAATGTTGCTTAAACAATCAGTTGTACCTTCTGTATTCCATGCATCACCACATAATATATTAGATATAGTTCTGATATCCTCATTTTCAGTGATGTTCGCATTTTCTCCTGTGAAAACATTATGAATACTTACTACTGCAACTGGGTCTATCATAAGTTCACTACTGGCCAGGACTTTTTCTGTTGCAAAAACCCACCATTTTTCATTCATATTAATCTCGATTATGCCTTCTTGTGAACCATATTGATATCCATAGCCTGTACCAAAGTTAGATTGATTGTCTTTTGTTGGCTTTTCACTTCCGTCTACTTCTGACGTAATCTCTCCATCCATAACACCACAACGGGCTTCTACTGTACTTTCATGACCTGTGTCAATATATAACTCGCCATTTACCATGACCATAGGAATTAAATCCCATTGTTCTGCTTCTTTGACAACTTTGATACCGTAAACCTCTGTTATCTGTGCTGGATAACTTTCTGCAATTTCTCCGTTATATGCTATTTCAATAATGTCACCAACATTTGGTTGTGGAGCAGTACCTATG
>OJRA01000724.1_pt1 | contig 13015 bp, 10 predicted proteins | sample 1599101 | NCBI WGS metagenome assembly OJRA01 (sample SAMN03922526, study PRJEB24848) | human gut metagenome | isolation source: stool sample | host: Homo sapiens | place: Germany | collected 2010-05 | reverse complement strand
CCGTAGTTCTGTTCCAGCACAAAACCGATGCCGCCCTTGCCGCTCTGGCTGTTGATGCGGATGACATCGGCGTCGTAGGTGCGGCCGATGTCGTGGGGGTCCACCGGGATGTAGGGGCAGGTCCAGCGGTGTTCGCCGGTCTGCTTGCGGTACGCCATGCCCTTGGCAATGGCGTCCTGATGGCTGCCGGAGAAGGCGGCAAACACCAGCTGCCCGGCGTAGGGGGTACGCTCGTAGATGTGCATCCGGGTCACCCGCTCGTAGGTGGCGCAGATGGCGGGCATATCCGAGAAGTCCAGCTTAGGGTCTACGCCGTGGCTGTACATATTCATAGCCAGCGTTACGGCGTCCACATTGCCGGTGCGCTCGCCGTTGCCGAACAGGCAGCACTCCACGCGCTGTGCGCCTGCCAGCACTGCCAGCTCTGCGCAGGCCACGCCGGTGCCGCGGTCGTTGTGGGGGTGGGTGGAGATGATCACGCTGTCGCGGTATTTCAGGTGCTTGTCGCAATACTCGATCTGGTTGGCGTACACATGGGGCATACTCATCTCCACGGTCACCGGCAGGTTGATGATCATGGGGCGCTCCGGAGTGGGCTGCATGATATCCAGCACAGCGTTGCACACCTCTACGGCGTAATCCACCTCGGTGCCGGTAAAGCTTTCGGGGCTGTACTCAAACAGGAAGTTGCCCTCGTACTCCTCACTGAGCTGCTTGACCAGCTTTGCGCCGTCCACGGCGATCTGCTTGATCTCCTCTTTGGACTTGTGGAACACCTGCTCCCGCTGCGCCACGGAGGTGGAGTTGTAGAAGTGGATCACCGCCCGGGGTGCGCCCTTGACCGCCTCGAAGGTGCGGCGGATGATGTGGTCGCGGCACTGGGTCAGCACCTGCACGGTGACATCGGCGGGGATCATGTCCTTTTCGATCAGAGTGCGCAGGAACTCGTACTCGGTCTCGCTGGCGGCGGGGAAGCCCACCTCGATCTCCTTGAAGCCGATCTTCACCAGCATCTGGAAGAACTCCAGCTTTTCTGCAAGGCTCATGGGCACGATCAGCGCCTGATTGCCGTCCCGCAGATCCACGCTGCACCATGCGGGAGCTTTTTCAATATGGTCCTTTTTTACCCAGCTGTCATAACCGGCGGGTACCGGGTAGTACCCCGGTGCGTACTTGGTAGCGTCCATCATCCTGTTGTCCTCCTGAAATAGCATAAAGCCTTCACCCCTTGGGGGAAGGTGGCGCGTAGCGCCGGATGAGGGGTGATTTCCCGGCAGCAGCTGCTTACCTGCGCCCTCATCAGTCACCTGCGGTGACAGCTTCCCCCGACCGGGGGAAGCCTTTTGCCCTACTGCAACCGTTGTACGAAAAAAGGCTCCCGTCTTTCAAGGCGAAAACCTTGAGAGACGAGAGCCTGTAAATTGCTTTTACAGGGCACCCGTGGTACCACTCTCCTTGCTGCACGGTCAGGTACAGCCACTTTGCACGATCGGCCAAAACAGCGAATCGCTGCCCTTGTAACGGTGGGCATCCGTCAGAACCTACTTGTCCGTTCAGTTCTGCCGCTCGGGGGCCAGTATCCGAAGTTCTCTGCACCCGCCTTGCACCACCCGGCGGCTCTCTGCACGCAGAAGAAAGATCGTTTTATCCCCGTCAACGCATTTGCACTTTGTTGAAAGTGAGATAATTTTAGCACGCCTGCCAGAAAGTGTCAAGAAGTTTCATTCAGGATAAAGATGAAAGCATTTCATAATACCATGGGGTAAATCATGCAAAATTGAGGTCGTTGCTCCCCTGCTCCCTCATCCGGCAAGCCCTTTGCGCACCTATAATATGGTAACTGAGCGGCTTTAGCCCTCTTTGTTAAGAAACTGCTAAGTTTTTGCAAAGTTGCCCTCGCTGCGCTGTTGCTAGGCGGTAAGGTGTGGTATACTGGACGCAGCAAACGGGTGGAAGCCCACTTTATATAGAAGGAGGAACATCCCATGAAAGAAGTCAAGCCATCCAAAAAGCCGCTGGCTATCTACTATGCCATCGTGTTGCTGGTGCTGCTGGTCATCAACCTTGTGGTCATGCCATGGCTGGCCGAGCGTCAGGTGCAGGAGGTAGACTACGGCACCTTTATGAGCATGACCGAGCAGGAAAACATCGGCAAGGTGGATATCCAGTCCAACCAGATCATTTTTACGGATAAGGACAACAAGCAGATCTACAAGACCGGCCTGATGAACGACCCCAGTCTGACCGAGCGCCTGTACGACGCAGGTGCACAGTTCTCCAGCGAGATCGTGGAGCAGGGTTCGCCGGTGCTCAGCTTTTTGCTGTGGTTCGTGCTGCCCATTCTGCTGTTCAGCTTCATCGGCAACCAGATGAACAAAAAACTGATGGAAAAGGCAGGCGGCGGCCCGGGCTCCATGATGTTTGGCGGCGCGGGCAAATCCAACGCAAAGGTGTATGTGCAGTCCACCCACGGCATCCGCTTTGCGGATGTGGCCGGTGAGGACGAAGCCAAGGAGAACCTGCAGGAGATCGTCAATTATCTGCACGACCCCAAGAAGTATGAGGAGATCGGTGCTTCCATGCCCAAGGGCATTTTGCTGGTAGGCCCTCCGGGCACCGGCAAAACCATGCTTGCCAAGGCCGTGGCAGGCGAGTCCAACGTGCCCTTCTTCTCCATCTCCGGCTCGGAGTTCGTAGAGATGTTCGTGGGCATGGGTGCCTCCAAGGTACGTGACCTCTTCAAGCAGGCCAAAGAAAAAGCACCCTGCATCGTGTTCATTGATGAGATCGACGCCATTGGCCAGAAGCGCAACAGCGGCCAGTTTGGCGGCAACGATGAGCGCGAGCAGACCCTGAACCAGCTGCTTACCGAGATGGACGGCTTTGAGGGCAACACCGGTGTCATTATTCTGTCGGCTACCAACCGCCCGGATTCCCTCGACCCTGCCCTGACCCGTCCCGGCCGGTTCGACCGCCGTGTGCCCGTGGAGCTGCCCGACCTGAAGGGCCGCGAGGAGATCTTGAAGGTACACGCCAAAAAGGTGAAGATCGCCCCGGGTGTGGACTTCAACACCGTGGCACGCATGGCCTCCGGTGCCTCCGGCGCAGAGCTGGCCAACATTGTGAACGAAGCCGCCCTGCGTGCCGTGCGGGCGGGTCGCAAGAGCGTGACGCAGGCCGACCTTGAGGAGAGCATCGAGGTGGTCATTGCCGGCTACCAGAAGAAGAACTCCATCCTGACCGACCACGAAAAGTGCATCGTAGCCTACCACGAGATCGGCCATGCCCTTGTGGCAGCCAAGCAGTCTAACTCTGCCCCGGTGCAGAAGATCACCATCATTCCCCGCACCTCCGGCGCACTGGGCTACACCATGCAGGTGGACGAGGGCAACCACTACCTGATGAACAAGGCCGAGCTGGAAAATAAGATTGCCACCCTGACCGGCGGCCGCGCCGCCGAGGAGGTGGCATTCAACTCCATCACCACCGGCGCATCCAATGATATCGAGCAGGCCACCAAGCTTGCCCGCGCCATGCTGACCCGCTATGGCATGAGTGATGAATTTGACATGGTATCGTTGGAAACCGTAAACAACCAGTATCTGGGCGGCGATACCTCGCTGGCCTGCAGTGCTCAGACCCAGCGCGAGATCGATCAGAAGGTGGTAGAGCTGGTCAAGACCCAGCACGAAAAGGCTATCCGCATCCTGACCGAGAACCGCGCAAAGCTGGACGAGCTGGCACAGTACCTGTACCAGAAAGAGACCATCACCGGCGAGGAGTTCATGGATATCCTCAACCGCGACGACACCGAAAATAAACCAGAAAATCCCTGAAAATAAAAATTTTTGAATCTTTTGCAATAATCCGGCCGCCGTATCCGTTTATAGAGCAGATACGGCGGTTTTCCATTGTGAATGCGCCGCAGCTGAACCATGGTTTAAAAAAGATTATGATGCAAAAAAAACAAGGCAGTCCCTGCGGCTGCCGTTTTCAGGAGGTATTTCCTATGATGATGCTGAACAAAAAGTTTGTCCGTACCCTGAGCTGTGCCGCTGTGGCAGTGTGTGCCGCTGCCATGCTGAGCGTTGGCGCTTTTGCTGCCGAGGTGGATTCTACCTGCGTGGAGGGCTATCTGCCCCCGCAGGAGCAGATGGTGCAGGGTGACATCGCACTGCACAGCGGTGACGTTGCCGTGGGCGAAAAAGACCCCAGCTACGGCGGCTACGGTGCCCCGGAGGGCAACCCCATTCAGGGCAACATTATGCTGATCTCCGGCGATGAGTTGGCCGACACCGCAAAGACCGAAGCGCGCTACACCGTCAAGGGTCTGCTGGGCAAGCAGCTGCTGTACACCGCCCGCCAGAAGGACGGCGTGCTGACGCTGGACGTCCCCGCCGAAGTTGCCACCTTCCGCACCACCATCGAGGATATGCAGACCCTGCAGGCAAGTGGTGTAAAAACGCTGGTGCTGGTGACCGAGAAGAACACCACTACCCTGAACCTCTCGCTGCTGTGCGAGGGACAGAAGTCCGGCACCCGCGTCACCCTGCGGCATCTGGGCAGCAATGCCACCCTCTCTGTGGGTCTGCGCTGCCGCCGTGACCTGCTGATCGGCCGCTAATCGGAAAAACGGCAGTATAATTTGTGGTTCAGAAACGCCCACAGGCGTTTCTGAACCACTTTTTTTAATGATGACAAGACCCCCGGCGGGCAGCCGGGGGTCTTGTCGCACACTTATGGAGACTTGGACAGGAATAAAAGGAAGATCACATTCCCTTTGCGGGAAAGAGAATCGCTGCTTACTTGCCGCGGACGGCTGCGAAGCCGGCTTCCAGATCGGCAAGGATATCATCAATGTGCTCGGTGCCGATGGACAGGCGGATGGTGTTCTGGTAGATCTGCTGCTCGGCCAGCTCGGCATCGGTCAGCTGGCTGTGAGTGGTGGAGGCCGGGTGGATGACAAGGCTCTTCACGTCCGCCACGTTGGCCAGCAGAGAGAAGATCTTCAGGTTGTCGATGAAGGTAAAGGCTTCCTCGCGGCCGCCCTTGATGTTAAAGGTAAAGATGGATGCACCGCCGTTGGGGAAATACTTCTGGTACAGGGCGTGATCCGGGTGATCCGGCAGCGAGGGATGGTTCACCTTTTCCACCTGCGGGTGGTTGGCAAGGAACTCCACCACCTTTTTGGTGTTCTCCACATGACGCTCGATGCGCAGGCTCAGCGTCTCGGTGCCCTGCAGCAGCAGGAAGGCGTTGAAGGGGGAGATGGTAGCGCCGGTATCCCGCAGCAGAATGGCGCGGATGTAGGTGACAAAAGCGGCAGGGCCTGCAGCATCTGCAAAGGAGACGCCGTGGTAGCTGGGGTTGGGGGCGGCAATGTTGGGGTAACGGCCGCTGGCCTTCCAGTCGAAATTACCGCTGTCCACGATGATGCCGCCCAGCGTAGTACCGTGGCCGCCGATGAACTTGGTAGCCGAGTGCACCACGATGTCTGCGCCGTGCTCGATGGGACGGATGAGGTACGGGGTGCCAAAGGTGTTGTCAATGACCAGCGGCAGGCCGTGCTTGTGGGCGATGGCGGCAATAGCGTCGATATCCGGGATGTCGCTGTTGGGGTTGCCCAGCGTTTCCAGATAGACAGCCTTGGTGTTGGGCTGGATCGCGGCCTCCACCTGTGCAAGGTCGTGGGCATCCACGAAGGTGGTGTTGACGTCGAACTGGGTCAGGGTGTGCGCCAGCAGATTGTAGCTGCCGCCGTAGATAGTCTTTTGTGCCACGATGTGGTCACCGGCCTGCGCCAGTGCCTGAATGGTGTAGGTGATGGCGGCTGCACCGGAAGCGGTAGCCAGTGCTGCCACGCCGCCCTCCAGCGCTGCGATGCGCTTTTCGAACACATCCTGCGTGGAGTTGGTCAGACGGCCGTAGATATTGCCCGCATCGGCCAGACCGAAGCGGTCTGCGGCGTGCTGGCTGTTGCGAAACACGTAGGACGTGGTCTGGTAGATGGGCACCGCACGGGCATCGGTGGCGGGGTCGGCCTGCTCCTGACCGACATGAAGCTGCAGGGTCTCAAATTTATATTCAGACATTGTTATTTACCTCTTTTTATATACTAAAAGTATTATTATTGTGTACAAAAAATCCCGATGCGTTTTCAAAGGCGCACCGGGCAGTGTGGTCTACCGGAGCTGCTGCTGTCACATTTGGGTGCACATTCGCACAGCCGAGGGCAACATACAGTACACATCCGATGCCTGTGCCCGGTTGGTATGCATTCGCCCACAGCGATAATTCGCGTGCAGCAGTTCTTTCCAGATCAGCTTCATCTTTGTGCCCTCCTTCCGGTAAAACTTTTCCATCCCTCTATGTACCACCTGCCGGGGAACCTCTGTTTCATTTCCCTACAAGACTGGTGGATTGGATGTTTGCATTATATCCCGTTCTACCTAGTTTGTCAATAGGTTAATTCCACTTTTTTCAAGGATGTATTTTTCGCATGATAATTTTGCCCGTACCGCCCCCGCCCGACAGCATTTTGTACAGCGACCCCTCTGAGCAAAAACGAAGCCCGGAACGTCTGCGGACGCTCCGGGCTTCGTTTTTTCATAAAATGGTCAGACCTGCTTTGTCTCTTCCGTCCGGGTGGAAATGCTAAACAGCACAAAGCCGATGACAAACAGGATGGCAATGGAGCCAACACCCACGTTGGCGCTGCCGGTCAGCTGGCTGCCCACGCTGACGATCATGGTGCCAAGGAAGGAGGCGCCCTTGCCGCAGATATCGAACAGACCAAAGTATTCGCCGGATTTTTCCTGCGGGATGATCTTGGCAAAGTGGCTGCGGCTCAGTGCCTGCACACCGCCCTGGAACATCCCCACCACCACGGCAAGCACCCAGAACTGCCACTGGCTCTTCAGGAAGAAGGCAAAGACGGCGATGCCGATATAGGCCGCAATGCACACCGGGATCAGGGTCTTGGACGCGTATTTCTGGCTCAGACGGCCGAAGATCAGCGCCGAGGGGAAAGCCACGATCTGGGTGACCAGCAGCGCCAGCAGCAGACCGGTGGTGTCCAGCCCCAGTGCCGTGCCGTAGGCGGTAGCCATATCAATGATGGTATACACGCCGTCAATGTAGCAGAAGAACGCCAGCAGGAACCAGAACACCTGTTTGTCCTGCGGCAGATGCTTCAAGGTCTGCCCGATGCGCACAAAGCTCTGACGGATGGCGTGCTGCTCCACCTCCACATAGTTGATCTGGCGGTACTTTTTCAGCAGCGGCAGGGTGACCACCAGCCACCATACGGCGGTAATGACCAGCGCGACGGACAGCGCGGTCATCTGGCTGAGCCCCACCGCACTACTGCCCAGCACCAGCGCCAAACAGACCACAAAGGGCACGCAGCTGCCGATATAACCCCATGCGTACCCGCGGGAGGACACCATGTCCATCCGCTCCGGGGTGGTCACATCGCCCAGCATGGAGTCGTAGAACACCAGACTGCCGGAGTAACCGATCTTGGCAATGATAAAAATGACCAGAAAGGCCAGCCATGTGCCCGCCATACCCATGGCGCAGCAGCCAATGACGCCCACAAAAAGGCAGAGCATGAAGATGGGCTTTTTAAAGCCCTTGGTGTCCGCCAGCGTGCCCAGAATGGGGCTCAGAATGGCGGTGACCACCGTGACGATGGAGCTTGCGTAGCCCCAGTAGGCCAGATAGTCCACCTTGCTCACGCCGCCGGCCTCGGCCAGCGCATTGAAGAAGATGGGCACCAGCGTGGCGATCATCAGCACAAAGGCCGAGTTGCCCACATCGTATAAGATCCATGCCCGCTCCAGCGGTGTCACCTTGAATTTTTCAGTTTTCATCGTATTTCCCTTTTCCCCTTGCACCGCCGGGCGGCGCGTTTTTTAAAACTCCCCAAAGGTGTGGTCGTAGGCGGCATCCAGCGGCTCGTCCGTATCCAGCTTTGCCACATACTCTAAGATCAGCCGCTCTGCCAGCGGTAAAGCCTTGGCGTACAGCGCATCCAGCTTGCGGTTGCTCTCGGTGCACTGCGGGTTCGGCTGCGGGTTTGCCACAAGGCCGTGCATCCCATCATACTTGCCCAGCACCTTCATGCCGGTCAACACCACCCAGCGCTTGACCGGGTTCGAGGCTTGCAGCACCTTATGCACCATGATCATCCCCTTCAGGGCTTCCAGCGCAGTCTGCTCCGAAATATCCCTGTAAAACGGCGCAATGACCCGGGCGTTCTCTGCGCTGGGATGGATATGGCTGGCGGTAAAGAAGGTCAGCGGGTCATAGCCGTCCCGGCGCAGCAGCATATTGTCGAACTCAGTCTCGATCTCGCAGTGGGTCACACCGCTCTCCCGGGTGAACTGCTCCACAAAGGGGTGGCAGGTGCTGTCCAGTGCAAAATGGCACACAAAGCCCAGCGCATAGGCCAGCGCAGCCTCGCGGTCGGCTTCCTCGTGCACCACCCGCCGTGCACGGTCAAAGAACGTTCTGCCCGGCTCGTCGTGCATGGCGTTGCCCAGCGCGGCGACCGGGGTGGACTTTTCCGCATGGTAATAGAACAGCAGATCCGGCCCGTGCAGACCGATATCGTACAGTTCCCGGTGCGCCTCCAGCTTTTCCCGCAGCGGCGCGGGCAGATGGTCCAGCACATTTGCGCCAAAGCGGCGGTGTGCGTAGGTAGAGGGCATCTCTCATTCCTCCTTCTTGCTGTGCCAGTGCCCACCGCCCTGTTCCGGCTGCACTGACCAAAAATTCTATCGTTTCCAGTATAGCAGAAAGTTTGCCGACCTTCTACCCTTTTGTGTCTGTTTTCTGTAAAAAGTTTTAATAATTTTACTGCACCTCCCGCCAAACAAAAGAGGCTTCCGGAATGCCCGCAGACATCCCGGAAGCCTCTTTTCGACTATTTCAGGTTCACACGCTCTCATAGCCCTGCGGCATCTCGCTCTTGCGGTCGCGGGACATCAGGTTGCGCAGCGCGTCGCTGGCGCTCATGCCCTCCTTGACGATGGCGTTCACCGTCTGGGCAATGGGCATTTCCACATGGTACTTCTCGGCCAGTTCCATGGCGGCGGGCAGGGCGTTGATGCCCTCCACTACCATGCCGACCTCCTTCACAGCCTGCTCCGGGCTTTCACCCTTGCCGATCAGGATACCGGCGCGGTTGTTGCGGCTGTGCATACTGGTGGCGGTAACGATCAGATCGCCGATGCCGGCCAGACCCGCAAAGGTCTGGACATTGCAGCCCATAGCCACACCCAGCCGGGCAATCTCGGCAATGCCGCGGGTGATCAGGGCGGCGCGGGCGTTATCGCCGTAGCCAAGGCCGGTGGAGATGCCGACACCCAGCGCGATAACGTTCTTCATAGCACCGCTCAGTTCCACGCCCTTGATATCAGTGTTGGTGTACACGCGCATACAGGTGTTGCTGAACACCTCCTGCACCACCTCGGCAGCCTCCAGATCCGGGCTGGCGGAAACGATGGTGGTGGGCAGATCCAGCGCCACCTCCTCGGCGTGGGTGGGGCCGCTGAGCGCCACCAGACGTACCGCGCGGGGGCCGTTTTCGTGGCTCAGCTCGTCGGCAAGGATCTCGGTCATAGTATATAAGGTATCGGGCTCAATGCCCTTTGCCACATCCACGATGATCTGGCCGGAGCGGATATAGGGCCGCGCCTTGGCCGCCGTGGCGCGCACGAACACCGACGGCACCGCAAACAGCAGCACGTCCTTGCCGGTGCACACTTCCTCTATGCTTTTGGTAAAACGCAGCTCCTGCGGGATGACCATCCCCGGCAGATTGGGGTGCACCCGGGTGGCGGAAAGGTTGTCCACCTCGGCTTCAATAGCCGACCACACCTGTACATCATTGCCGCTGACGGTCAGCATCCGTGCCAGAGCCATGCCCCAGGTACCTGCACCCAGAACACCAATACTAAACTTTTTCACGTTCGTATCCTCCGTGTCTGCACCGGACAGAGGGAAAGCCCCCTGCCGGTGGATTTGCGCCGCGCCGGGCCGTTGCCCCGCACCCGCGCACTGTTATGTTCATTGTACACGAAAGCGCCCACAGCGTCAAGCATCTGCCGCATTGCACAAATATTTAACAAGTTTATGCAATTTTTCGGTCACATCACACGTTTTGTGCAAACTGTTTGCGCTGCGGGGCATTTCATGCTATTATAGTATTCTGGTAGGTTTTGTAGGGATTTGTGATTCGGTCTCTTGACTTAGACCCTACTTTAAGGTATATACTGCTTTAGCCGGCAAAAGCCTTGCCGGTCTGCGCATTTTATTTTGAGGAAAAAACGATGTTTGAAGCACTTTTATCCAACCGCACGGTCAGCGTGCTGGTGGAGGCGCTGCCCCGCATCCTGACGGCAGGCCTGACCATGACCATTCCGCTGACCCTTCTCTCCTTCTTTTTTGCCATGATCATCGCAGTGGCGGTGGCGCTGGTGCAGTACGCCAATGTGCCGGTGCTGCGGCAGATTGCCCGGTTCTACATCTGGGTCATCCGGGGCACGCCGCTGCTGGTGCAGCTGTTCATCATCTTTTACGGTCTGCCCAGCGTGGGCATCATGCTGAACGCCTTTCCGGCGGCAGTCATCGCCTTTGCCTTCAACGAGGGTGCTTACTGCGCCGAGACCATGCGCGGTGCACTGGAAAGCGTACCGCAGGGGCAGCTGGAGGCCGGGTACTGTGTGGGCATGAGCTGGTGGCAGATCATGCGCCGCATCGTACTGCCGCAGGCGCTGCGCACCGCTGTGCCTGCGCTGTCCAACTCCCTTATCGGTATGATCAAGGACACCTCGCTGGCGTCCAATATCACGGTGGCAGAGCTGTTCATGGCGGGGCAGCGGGTAGCCGCCCGCACCTACATCTTCCTGCCCATCTACTGTGAGGTGGCTGTGGTGTATCTGCTGTTCTGTACCGTCATCACCAAGCTGCAGGCGCTGCTGGAACGTCAGCTCAACGCCCGCGGCTTCCAGTAAAAAGGGAGGTGCGCACCTATGGCTATGTTAGAGATCCGCAATGTGCAAAAAACCTTTCGCACCTACGCAAAGCCCGGCCTTTTCCACCGTCCCGGTGCACGGAAGGTCGCCAGCGAGCTGCCCGTGCTGCGCGGCGTAGCCCTGACCGTGGAAAAGGGCGATGTGGTGGCCATTCTGGGGCCGTCCGGCTCCGGCAAGACCACCCTGCTGCGGTGCCTGAATTTTTTAGAGACCGCCGATGCCGGGCAGCTGGTATTTGACGGCGAAAGCTTTGACCTTGCCCATGCCAGCCGCGCCGACATTGCCCGGCTGCGCAAAAAGACCGCCTTTGTGTTCCAGAACTACAACCTGTTCCGCAACAAGACTGCCCTGCAGAATGTGACCGAGGGGCTGATCGTGGCGCGTAAGCTGCCCAAAGAGCAGGCGGATGAGATCGGCATGAAGATGCTTGCCAAGGTAGGGCTTGCAGACCGTGCCGACTACTACCCCCGCCAGCTTTCCGGCGGACAGCAGCAGCGGGTGGCGATTGCCCGTGCCCTTGCCGCCGACCCGGAAATCATTTACTTTGACGAGCCCACCAGCGCCCTTGACCCGGAGCTGACCGGCGAGGTGCTCAGCGTGATGCGGCAGCTGGCCGAGGAGGGCATGACCATGCTGGTGGTCACCCACGAGATGGGCTTTGCCCGCAACGTTTCCTCCAAGACCGTGTTCATGGAAAACGGCGTGGTGGTGGAGCAGGCTCCCTCTCAGCAGTTCTTTGCATCCCCCAAGGAGGAGCGCACCCGGGCTTTCCTGCGCAGGATCGCCCATACGGAATAAAACCACTTCTCTTTTTGCATTTTTTCACGACAGAAAGGAATTTTTACTTATGAAACGCAGAACCTTTATTTCTCTGATGGGTGTTATGGCCGCAGCCGGGGTGCTCAGTCTGACCGGCTGCTCTTCCAAGGACACCGCCGCCAGTACTGCCAGCTCCGCACCGCTGAACAAGCTGGACAGCATCCAGAAGAGCGGCAAGCTGGTGGTGGCACTGGAGGGCGCATGGCAGCCGTGGAGTTACCACGATGCCTCCGACACGCTGGTGGGCTACGACGTAGAGGTCTCCCGCGCCATTGCCGAGAAGCTGGGCGTGGAGCCGGAGTATGTGGAGAGCGACTGGGACAGCCTGTTTGCCGGTCTGGACGCCGGCCGCTACGACATGGTGTGCAACGGCGTGGAGGTGACCGAGGAGCGCGCCAAGACCTACGCTTTCACCACCCCCTACGGCTACATCCACACCGCGCTGGCTGTACGCAAGGACAATACTGACATTACCAGTTTTGAGGACCTGAAGGGCAAGACCACCGCCAACAGTCTGGCTTCCACCTACATGGAGCTGGCCGAGAGTTACGGCGCTACCGTGCAGGGCATCGACACGCTGGAGGAGACCATCCAGCTGCTGACCGCAGGCCGCATTGATGCCACCCTGAACGCGGACGTTTCCTTCTACGACTACCTGAATGTCCACCCGGACGCAGACTTCAAGCTGGTGGCGCAGACTGCCGAGGCCTCTCATGTGGCCATCCCGGTGCTCAAGAGCGAGGATACCGCCTATCTGGACGCGCTGAACACCGCCATTGAGGAGCTGCGCGCCGACGGCACCTTAAAGACCCTGAGCGAGAAGTATTTCGGACAGGATATCTCTTCTGAAAACTGAGAAGCTCGACCCTCTCAGTCTGCTCACTTCGTTCGCATCCAGCTCCCCCGAAAGGGGGAGCTTTTTTGTTATCTGCCAGTCCGTTCGGTAAAGCTCCCCCCTTCGGGGGAGCTGGCGAGCGCAGCGAGACTGAGAGGGCAAATTTCCTATTGACTTGTGCAATATTATATGATATATAATATTATAGAAACACACCATATCGAAAGGAGGCTGTTCCCACATGAGTTTTCCCATCAGTGCCGCGCTGCTGGACGCCATTGTGCTGTCCGTGGTCTGTCTCTTATACACATCTCCGAGC
>OJRA01000712.1_pt1 | contig 13264 bp, 19 predicted proteins | sample 1599101 | NCBI WGS metagenome assembly OJRA01 (sample SAMN03922526, study PRJEB24848) | human gut metagenome | isolation source: stool sample | host: Homo sapiens | place: Germany | collected 2010-05 | reverse complement strand
TAGGTTTATTCTATCAAAGACTTCCCCGGCAAACGACAGGTCAGCAAACCGTTCACCCTCACAATAACGCTCTGTCATAAAATTCTCCTGTCAGCGCAGTTCTTCCAACAAGGCCGTGCAGCCTTCCAGCACATCCTGCCAGGTAGCCTCAAAGTCCCCGGTATACCACGGGTCGGCCACATCGCCGGGGCGACGGGTATGATCCATCAGCAGAGACACTTTATGCTCCGGGTCGCCGCCCACAAAGCGCACCATATTGCGCAGGTTGTTGTAATCCATGCACTGTTCGTCCTTATAGATCACGCCGCCGTTTTCGCAGAGAAACACACAACAGTCTGCCACCGGTGCAAAGAGCTTGCGCAGGCTGGTATACTGCCGACCGGATGCCGGGCAAAACAGAATGCCGCGCCGATGCAGCTCCCGTATCTGCTCAAAGATCTCGTCTTCCAGTTCCTTTTTGCCGTATTGCAGCAGCGTACCGTCAATGTCGCTGCAAATCAGTTTGATTGACATTTTCCGTCCTCATTTTTCAAGATAATTTTAGGCAATTCCCCGGCATCCAGAACACGGACGCCTTCGTCCATCAGCATCTTGGCAAAAACACCCTGTCCGGGAATCTTTGTCCCGGAAAACGTTCCGTCGTAGATTTCCTTCACGCCGCAGCTGGGACTGCGGGATTGCAGGATGGCAAGCTCCACCCCATTTTCTTTTGCGATGGCAAGGGCCTTGGCTGCGCCCGCTCGGAACTCCCGGTCCACATTGATGCCCTCTTTGTTCGTGACAACGCCCTGCACGATTTCCGCCGGGCACCGCGGCGTGGGCAGGCCGCCCAGCACCTCCGGGCAGACCGGAACCACCTGATGCCCCCGCGCAAAATCGCAAACCGCCTGATTGTAATTGTTTCCGCCGCTGTATTTGCAGTTTTCGCCCAGCAGGCAGGCGCTGACCAGAATCTTCATTGTTGCGCGCTCCGTTTTTCAGATACTGAATCTTTTCCCTATTCTACCACGCTTTTGGGCATTGAAAAAGAGGATTTTGCTTTTCCTATCCCCATACCGGGAGGTCCACCGTAATCTTTTCTAATTCCTGTGCAAGAAACGTCAGTCTTTCCCTCAGATGGTTGTTATGCGGTGCATCTCCGTTCAGCAGATATCCATCCCATTTATACACAGTTCCGAGCCAAAAGAACCGCATAAAATTCTCATCAAAAAACAGGGAGTGACATCAAATCACTCCCTGTTTGCATTGATTGTATCAGAGTTTCGTCATCCAAAGGCCATGCAGGTTGCAGTATGCGTAAACAGCCACCGGCTTTTCACTTCCCAGTTCAAACCCCACGTTGGGAGCCTGCCCCGGATTCAGATAGCGGATCTGCCCGCCGTTCTCAGTCTCCACGAAGATCCACTGGATATAGTGAACATCCGCCATAGGGTGCTCTACCGCGCCCACTGTGACCGTGAGACGACTGCCGGAAAGCTCTGCCACCGGCAGATGCTTCTCGCCGCTGGCTTCCACCGTATTGGGAACCAGCTCTTTCATTTTCTCCCCGCAGCAGACCAGCGGAACGCCTGCGTTATGGATGGTAGTGACGAGGTTGCCACAGTGATTGCAGATGTAAAACTTTGCCTTCATATCGAAATCCTCCATTGGAATGTTATCGGTGTGTTTCTTGTATCTATATGATAGCATTTCCTATTTATGATTTCTGTAACTGAATCACGCAAAGCGTTTTTCTGCCGTCTTCACCCTTCCCTCTGCTCCACGATTTCCAGACTATCCCGCCCCACACGGCAGAGCAGAAACAGCACCCGCACACCTGCGGCCTTTGCTTCGGCCAGTGCCGTACCAAACTCCGGCTGTGTGCTGACATTTGGCCGCACCTCGGTGATGCCTTCCACCTGAATCACGAAAGCCACTGCGCATTGATATCCCTTCTGTTGTGCCTGCGCCAGTTCGTGCAGGTGCTTCACACCGCGCTCGGTGGGTGCATCCGGGAAATAGCCGATACCGTCCACTTCCAGTGTGCAGCCTTTGACTTCCAGCAGGTACTTTTGCTCGCCCTTTTCCATATAAAAGTCGATGCGGGACTTCCCATAGGTGAATTCCGGCTTGATATAGTCGTAGCCCTGTTTTGCAAGCCACTCTCCTACTACCTTGTTGGGTGCCTGACTGTCCATGTTGACCCAACCAAGCCCCTGCTTATGTACCGCCACAAGGTCGTATTTTGTTTTGCGTTTCGGGTTATCCGACACTTCCAGCCGAACCGCCGTACCGGGCAGTAGCAGTTCCTTGCACCGCCCGGTGTTCTTGACATGGACGGTTTCCACCGCTCCATTCATTTCCACATGGGCAATAAAGCGGTTGGGACGGTCAACAAAAATGCCGTCTGCGATTTCTCTGTATTTCAATCTTTACTCCATTTTCATTTTTGTCTGATACGCCTGCTCCGTCCGGGCATCGAAGCAGCAGAAAATCACCTGCATGACGTAATCCGCGTGATCTTCCAGCCACTGTGCCACTGTTTTGACTGCAATCTCCATGGCATCTTCCAGCGGGTAGCCATACACGCCGGTCGAAATTGCCGGGAACGCAATGCTATGGACATCATGCTCTTTGGCAAGGTTCAGCGAATTGCGGTAGCAGTCCGCCAGCTGCGCGGCATCCTCTGCTGTGCCGGAATAAATCGGGCCTACCGTATGAATGATATACTTTGCTCTCAACCGGTAGCCCTTAGTGATTTTTGCTTCTCCGGTGCGGCAGCCGTGCAGCGTGCGGCACTCCGCCAACAGTTCCGGCCCTGCTGCCCGGTGGATGGCACCATCCACACCGCCGCCACCCAGCAGACTGCGATTGGCCGCATTCACGATGCAGTCACAGTCCAGCTTAGTAATGTCACCCTGCACCACTTGAATCTGATTTTTTACTTTTTCAGAAATCATTGTAAACACCTCACTTTTTGAGCAGTTCCAGCGCCTTGTCCATGGGCACACAATCGGCATAGCGGTCCGGCCAGAGGAATTCATTGTAATAGTGGTAGCTCTGCTCCCCTGTCATATACTCGTTGTCCTGCGTGGAATTTGCATAGGCAGGAACGATCATGTGCAGGCCATGCTCAAAGCCCGCCTCCACCGTTGCATTGATGCAGAAGTCGGTCATGATGCCGCAGACCATCATATCTTTTTCGCCCTTTTCCGTCAGATATTCCAGCAGACCGCTTTCTTTTTTGAACGCACTGCATACGGTCTTGACGAACCGTTTTTCAGTCAGCAGTGGCGCAAACCCGGAATAGACCTCGAATTCATCGTCCCCGATGGAGAAACCGGTGCCGGGCCCATCGTCATGCTGGACATAGACGACCTCGATTCCCTGTTCGCGGGCAGTCCGGATCAATTCCCTGATGTTGCTGACAAACTTTTCAAACGCATACAGGCGTTCATCCACGATACCTTTCTGTGTATCCACAACCAGTAAAACCATGTGTACACCCTCCTGTTTTTCTTTGATTTCATGCTACCATAGACCGCCGTTTTCTACAAGCAGATTCGAAAAATTTACTTCTTCCAAAGCCTGTCTGATGGGTTTGTTATGGCTCCCCATCGCCGCAGCAGTCCACAGGCGGTTTTGAAAGATAAATCTCCTTCATTTTCATTTTCTGCTTAACGGCAGCAATAAAAAAGACCCCCGCAGCGTATGATTTGACGCCGCGGGGTTTCTCAATTGTTCGGTTTGTATTGCAGCACCTTCTGGGAGAACGTCCGATCGAAGAACTGGATGAAGGGCCCAAGGCAGAACGCACAGATCAAGGTGCCAAGGCCCACAAGGCCACCCAGCAGCCAGCACAGCAGGGCGCTGAGCGCATCGGTGAAGATGCGGCACCCGAAGTACGGGCAGGGTGTGTAGTCCCGCAGACCGAGGGAAAGGTAATCGTAGGGCGCAATGCCGAGGTCGGCGGTCTGGTAGAGCGAAGCGCCCAGCGCCGTGACCAGCACCGCCGCGATGACCCACGCCAACTGCACCGCCAGCGACGGCGCGTCGCCGAAGTGGGCGTGAATGGGGTCATAGAACGCCGTGACGATGTACCCGATGCAGATGCCGTTGACGAAGGTGCCAAGGCCGATGTACTTGCGCCCGAACCAGAATTCCAGCAGGAAAAACAGGATGTTCGTGCACAGGTTCTGGGTGCCCAGCGAGATGCCGAGCAGCTCCGCCAGCCGCATGTTCAGGGCGCTGATGGAGTCGTTGCCGAGGTGGGACTGCTTGAAAAGCGCAATGCCAAGGGCGATGATGACGATGCCCGCCACCATGCCCACCACCCGCCGGACAGTCGGTTTGCGCAATGCGGTGCCGTTCATAGGGGATTCTCCTTTAGCGTTTCTTTTCCCCTATTATACGCCTACTTTGGGCGGGAGACAAACTATTTATGGAAAGATACAACGATATACGGGGGATCCGCCTTACCCCTTTAATCTCACCTCAATCCGTTCTTTCTCCAGCCCCTCCCCGATCACGATGAGCACTTCCTGCCCCTTGGGGATAGCGTTTGCCGTCAGGCCGTCGGCGGTGGCGTTCAGCTCCACCCAGCCGTTCTCGTCCTGTACGAAGCCTTTCGCCCGCAGCACATGGCCGCACGCGGGGTCGGTGAAGAGGGCCGGGATATTCTGTTCGAGCTGCTGGCACGAGAGGCCCAGCTCCAAAAAGTAGGCCGAACCAAAGGCCCTATGCGGTTGGCGTTACCCGCTTCTAATTATAGCAAAAGGAGGTTCTTTTTCTACCGTTTCAACGCTACGGCTCTTTTCTTCCACAAGCATAGCTTGTGGTTTTCTCTATGAATAAGAGCGGGACCTTGCAAATGATATGTACCCGGTTTTCTGGACACCGGTTCAAAATTGAATAATTAAGTTTCCATCATGGATGCTTCCCTGAATTTAGAGGGAGGCATCCATTTTGTTTTCGCTTGGATCCTGCTGTTATTGTAATAGTCGATATAATCAGCAATAGCTTTGGAGAACACTTCAAAGGAAGGATAATCTTTCTCAAAACCATAGAACATTTCATTTTTCAATCTACCAAAGAAGGTCTCCATAATACAGTTGTCATAGCAGTTACCTTTTCTGGACATGGATTGAATGATTCCGTGTTTCTGGAGTTCATTGCGGTAGAATGCGTGCTGGTATTTATCCTTTGGTAATCTCCAGATAAACACTAATCTCCATGATTGTTACCATTGAAGGAATACATTTGCGACGATCTTCGGGCATAGATCATCAGCTGATCCGGGTAACTGTATTTGTACAGCCGTGCCGCTGTGATCAGAAATTCTGCCCAGTGCTCCCACCGTCGCAAAAAGCTGTCTGCCGTTTTGCAGGCAAGTGCAAGATATTCTTCGGTTTTGTTTGGCATTTGAAGCCTCCTTTCGGTTTCAGGGTACAAAAAGAGCGGGCAGCCGTTTCATCGCTGCCCGCAGAGGTATGGAATGATTTACTTATTTGATAAACTGGAAGTTAGCGATTTCTTTTTCCGGTATTCTCTGTCCCTCGGATTTCCTCATGATAGAAATAATCTACGATCACCGGATGTCCCTGCGGGACTCTGCCATAAGGCATTTCATTATCCACAAAGGCACAATCATACTTCTTAGCCATTTTCTCAGCTTTTACTTCAAGTGCTTCAAAGTAGCTGCGGTTATGCTTGTTATAGATCTCGTCGTAAAGTGGTACAAGATCAGGATATTTTCCGGCGATATAATCCATAATTGTCTTTTTGAAACCGCCTCGAAGATTGAGATTTTCGAGCCAGAACAGATCGCACTGATCCTTTACCCGCTCAAAGATTGCTTCAAAATCCGTGATACCGGGGAATACCGGGGATACGAAACAGACTGTACGGATACCTGCCTCATATACCTGCTTCATAGCAGCGATACGGTGCTCAATGCTCGAAGCAGAATCCATATCGTTCTTGAAATTTTCATCTAGTGTGTTGATCGACCATGAAACGGTTACACGTCCAAGCTTCTTCAGCAGATCAATATCCCGTACCACAAGATCCGACTTTGTGCAGATCAGAATATCTGCGTCACTGCCGATCAGCTGCTCCAGAAGTTTTCTGGTATTCCCGAATTGCTCCTCCTGTGGATTGTAGCCATCTGTCACAGAACCGATGACCACCCGCTGTCCGGCATATTTCTTCGGATTTTTAATTTCCGGCCAATGCTTCACATCAAGGAAAGTGCCCCATTCCTCCTTGTGCCCGGTAAAGCGCTTCATAAAAGAAGCATAGCAATACTTGCAGGCATGTGTACAGCCCACATAGGGATTGACCGAGTAACCGCCTACCGGCAGACTAGACTTAGTCATGATGTTCTTTGTTTCCACCTCACGAATGAGGATTCCATTTATTACTTCTTCCATGATTTCTGTACCTCTAACACTTTATTAAATTCTTCCGGCATTTCCTGAATCATATTTTCATCCCCTATGATAGGGACAAGGTCTTCCTTCATAAACACCGGAATGCCGAGCTTATGTGCCTGGTCCGCCAGAGACCATGCCCATTCCGGCTCCGTATGAATCTTCCTGCTCTGAGCTCCGGTCATGGTGCCGACAACGATCCAATTGATTCCGGAAAGGTCAATTGTGCCGGGATCGTCGAATAACGGCTCAAAGGTAACATGGTAATGTTTTGCTCTGACGTTTTTCCGAAGGGCGTCGATACGCCACAGTTCTGCTTTCCTCGTCACCGTAACGCCAAACCATGCGTTTTCCAGATCGGTATCAAAATCCAGCAAATCAGGTCGCTTGGTAAGGAACAGGAACTGATGCTGTGGATTTTCACGGATCTTTGCAAATACCTCGTCTCTCCATTCCGGCTTCCATCCGGAGAGATCGCTCATCCCGGTAAGAAGAAAGTTCTGCGGACGTTTCTTTTCCATCATCTTGAGCTTACCCGGAAAGAATTCAGGGTCAGCGAAGTCATCAATCATATGCCAGCGTTTCACGTTGTTGCGGGCATAGCAATATGTACACCCCACTGTGCAGCCAATGACGATATTCATGTTCTGAATCTGATCTTTGATACAAATACTCATGACTTCTGCCACTCCTCAAGATTCTTTCTGATGCGGTCGAGGCATTCCTCAAACCGGGTAATTTCTTCCTCTGAAAAACCTTTGTAGTAAATACTGCCCATCTCATCAGATACAGAATCGTACTCGCCCTTTAAGGCATGTGCTTTCTCAGTCAGAAACAGGAGCGTTTTCCTTTTGTCCGTTTCAGACTGAACACGGCTTATCAGCCCTTGATTTTCCATTCTTTCCAGCATCGTAGTAAGAGATGTTATCGCTAATCCGCATTTAGTCGAGAGTGACCTGATTGAAATACCATCCTTCTGCCACAGCACATAAAGAATACGCCCTTGGGCTCCATTAAACGCATCAATATTCTTTTCACTGAGAATCTTCTCGAAAATCCGGTCTCCAAGCTGTTTTATTTTGGTAACAAGAAATCCTCCATTCATTTCCATACAAAAGCTCCTATATAGTAGTTTATCAAAAACATACTATATAGGAGCTTTATTGTCAAGAGTTTATATGTCTTAATAGGTAAATTCCGTTTTTTTCAATTCTTCAAACTTGAATTTATCGTTCCTGTATTTCCTTACCGCTGAGGTGCTCCACTTTTATTTCGAAAATTTGCACAGCCTTTCCTGCGTGGGCAATTTCCTCATCAACTAACTGTTCGCTGGGATAGTATTTCATTGCAAATCGTTTTAACAGAGTTGTTGCTCTTGCACCAGATTCTACGAGGTGACATCTGCCGAATACTACAACGCTCTGCACAAACGGTGCCCAATCTTCTTCTTTGATAGTTTCATTTCCATATACCGTGAAACATACTTTGTCACAGGCGTGCAGTGCATCTACTTTATGGCCTGCACGTGCTCCATGAAAATAAATTTTCTGTGCATCGTCATCGTAGACATAGTTGATAGGAATTGCATAAGGATATCCGTCATCTCCATTTACGGCAAGAACGCCACGTCGGCTGGACTGCAAAAGAGTCTTTGCTGCGCCGGTGCTGATTTCATTTTTCTTTTTACGAATTGTTCTGAACATGATATTGTTCTCCTTACGCTGATACAGTTCCGAGTTGTCGAGTTCAGTATACCACACTGAACAGCATTGTAAAAGAGAATATGTACGCCGCCCGCAGGCGGCGAAAGTCAGTCCGGGGGAAATTCCAGTTCGGCAAACTCTGCATCGGTCAGCAGTTTCAGCTTTTCGATAACGCCCTCTGACAGTTCCCGCAGGGCGGTTTCATCGGGCATCAGATAGCACTGCATCAGCCGCAGTTCGTGGATAAGCCCCAGCCGGGTGCCGGTGTTGTAGAGCATCATCAGCATGAGTTCTTCATGGTTAAAGTTCATGGCCGCTCCTTTCTTTTTTACATCCGCTGGGATTGCACTCCGGGGCATCGCACTTCTCTTTGAGATTCATCAGCACCGAAGGACGTTCCGTCTTTTTATCCAGAAATCCCGGCAGTTCCTTGAAGCCGATGCTGTCTACATAATGCGCCGATATTTTCCCATCCTGATTCAGCATGATCACATCGCTGACCGACAAGCTGTGCCCATGGTAATCCGTCGGGCGGGCGAAGTTGAATTTCTGGTACAGTTGTTCCAGCAGCTCCGCTTGCGGAACGCTGCGCTTTCCTTCCGGGAGGTTGCCCCGGTACAGGATCTCGTAATTCTCAATGGACGGAGCGATGTTCTGCTTATTCAGATAGCGCATAGCGGCAAATCGGAGCGCAGGGTCTGCATCCTGATGCAGCTGCATGACCAGATAGCAGTCGTGCCCGCTTTGCTGGAATTGCTTCATACGGTATGACTGTATCTCATTTCGGTCTGCAAGTTTCTGGGTAAACTCCTCTTGCGTGAGCGGGATGCAGTCCTTGTTCCGTAGGTTGTGAGTGTACATAATTTCGTCCCGCACTTCTTCGATCATCAGTTCGGGCGCGTCAATTTTCCCACGCTCCAACAGACAGCAGTCGCCCTGATAAAGAGCATACTCCCATGCGCCGCCCTCTGCCTGCACGGTGAGGTAATAGTCGTATTCCAGATTCCACGCCCGCTGTTCCTGCTGGGTCAGCGGCTCCGGCTCCACGATGGCATGGCTGCGTGCCATGCGCTCTGCAAATTCGCAGATATGCTGCACTGAGGAACCGATCCTCATGTGGTAGGCACCGAGATACTCGACTTTTTCAGAGTACTGATGCCCATCGGGGTAGGTCATCTGTACAACACCGCCGTCCGGCACCCGGAACAGCTCGTTGTACTGCGGGTCAATGAACCGCACATCATTGTCCGGCAGAGAACGGGGAGCCAGATTCCGGCGTTTGCGAACCCCGGAACGAAACTTCTCCAAGGTGGTGACGGCAACATTCTGGATCTTCCCCACAGGTTCATCCTGATGCTCTGCCAGATAGTACGCACGGGCGGTCTCGATGCGCCGCTGGGTGTTGCCCAGAACTTCCTGTGGAATCTGCCCTTCCTCCACCGGGAGCGGGCTGTTCTTGTCAAAGACCTCATACCCGACCCCTTCCAAATTCTCCCGCAGATGCAGATACGTCTGCTCGTTGAGGAGGTAGACCGCCTCGTTGTCCTTTATTACGGCATCATCCTTCATCAGTAGCCCCCATTCTCAAATTCCAGACTGAACTTGCTGCGGCCATCCGCTTCACAGGACAGCAGGACGGTGGCGTTGTAGGTTTTGCCCTTAACACTCTTGCAGTCCTTCAGGCGCACACGACCATCCCGAAGCAGCTTGTCCGCCACATGGGAATCCAGCCGCTTGCCCAGACGCTTGAAGAACGCATTGTCCTTCCACAGCACGAAACGGCAAGGGTTGGATTCGCAGAACCAGCCTTTTTCACGCTCCACAACATTTGCACCGCAGTTCGGGCAGATACCAATAATCTTGTTTTTCATAAGCGCATTCACTCCTTTTTTCATTTCCGTGTTCTTTACCAGTTCGGTAATCATCGTATTGATCTCGGTCATAAATTCGCTCGGCTCCATTTCGCTGCGCTCGATTCGCAGCAGCTTTGTTTCCCAATCGGCGGTCATTTCCGGGGACTGAATTTCTTCGGGCATTACGGTAATAAGGGCTTTGCCCTTGTCGGTAGGCAGCAGCACCTTGGTTTTCTTGTTGCCCTTGCGCTCCAGAAAACCCTTCTGCACCAATTTTTCAATAGTTGCGGCGCGGGTGGCTGGAGTGCCGATGCCCTGACGCTCTACACCCTCCGGCATACTGTCTGCACTGGCGGTTTCCATCGCATGAAGTAGAAGGTCCTCGGTGAAATGCTTCGGCGGGGACGTTTGACCTTCTTTCAGTTCAGCATTGAGGATGCCGCACTCGTTTTCCGCTGCGTTGGGCAGGGCGGTGAGTTCTTGCTTCCGATTCAGGATGTCTGCCAGTACCTTGCGCTCCACCGCTTTCCAGCCTTCCTCCAGAACCTCCTTGCCCTTAGCGGTAAATTCCTCCCCAGCACATTCGGTGGTCAACAGAGTCTCCAGATACCGGAAGGGCTTGCTCACCGCCATCAGCGTCCGGGCGATGATGAGCTTCAGGACATTCTGCTCGCCCTTGGGCAGTGCTTCCAAATCGGCTTGCAGCATACTGCGGGTGGGCAAGATGGCGTGGTGGTCGGTGACTTTTTCCCGATTGACGGTGCGCCGTGTCCGGGGCACCGCCTCGTCCACATCTTCCGGGGTAATGTCGAGAAAACCTTCCAGTTCCTCGGTCAGTTCCTCCAGCATTGCCTCGTCATCGTCGGTGATATAGCAGCTATCAGTTCTGGGATAAGTGGTAAGTTTCTTCTCATACAGAGCCTGCACATAGTCCAGCGTCTGCTGTGCGCTGTACCCCAACAGGCGGTTAGCATCCCGCTGAAGGGTGGTCAGGTCGTACAGTAGCGGTGGATTCTCGGACTTTTCCTTGCGGGTGATGCGCTGGATCGTTGCCACCATCTCCTTTCGGCAGGCTTTCAACAGGTTTTCGGCAACGGATTTTTCAGGAATGCGGCGGCTGGATGCCGTGCAGCCGCTGGTCAGTTCCAGATCTACCGTGTAGAACTTCTCCGGCACAAAGGCGGCAATAGCGGCTTCCCGCACCACCGTCATGGCAAGCACCGGGGTCATAACGCGCCCCACCGCCAGCGGTTGACCGTACAGGCACGAAAAAAGCCGGGACGCATTGATACCGACCATCCAGTCGGCACGTTCCCGGCAGAGTGCTGCGTTGTATAGCGCATCGTATTCAGTTGACGGTTTGAGGTGGGCGAAGCCCTCCCGGATGGCGTTTTCCTCCATGCTGGACAGCCATAGGCGAGAAAAGGGCTTTTTGCAGCCCGCTTGCTGGTACACCAAGCGGAAGATCAGTTCTCCCTCCCGGCCGGAATCGCAACTGTTCACAATGCCATCTACGTCCGGGCGGTTCATCAGGTCTTTCAGGATGCCAAACTGCTTTTTGGTGCCAGCAGACACCAGATACTGCCACTTTTGCGGCAGGATGGGCAGATCTGCGATGCTCCACTTGACGTATCTGGCATCGTAGACATTGGGCGGTGCCAGCTCCACCAAATGCCCCACGCACCAGCTGACCAGATAGCCGTTGCCCTCCCAATAACCATCCTGTCGATTGGTCGCACCGAGAACCTTTGCGTAAGCTGCCCCGACTGAGGGTTTCTCGCTGACCACAAGCTGATAAGACAATAAGCATCAACTCCTGTTCTTTTCAGATTTAGATATGTAAGGCGGCAAATGCCGCCTTACAATCAGATGGGTTCGGTATCCTCCTCGCCGGTGTCCTCCGGCTCGTCCTCGGTGGGGATCTCAAAATCGCCCTTGTCCTCGGTGTAGTTTGCATCGGGGTCAAGAGCTTCTTTTTCAGCCTGCCTTTTCTGCTTCTGCTTCATAAAGGTGTAAATGCCGCCGCCAGCAGCCAGACCGACCAGAGCCAGAACGCCTAAGAATGTGGCGGCATACTTCGTAACTTTGTTGCCACCAGTCTGTTCTGTGCCGGATGCTGCCGCTTCTTCTGCGGCTTTCTTGGCTTCTTCCTCGGATTTCAGCTTATCCTGTTCAGCCTGCGCCGCTGCTTCTTTTTCAGCGGCATAGGCATCGGCAGCATCTTCCTCCATCAGAGCCAGAAGGTCGGCTTCGTCCACAAGATTCATAAAGTGGACGGTCTGCTGCCCCTTGGCGTTGCGGTCAATGACCAGATAGAAGGTGGCACCCGACTTTGACACCAGCGTAATGAACTGCTGTCCAGAGCCGTCCGAGTAAGAGGTGTGATAGTCGTCTACCAGCGTCAGATTGCCCTCCGGGGTCAGGGCACCAGAGGTTTCGTCCATGATAGTGACAACATCCTCCTCCACCACTTCCGGCAGAACCGGCTGCTCCACGGGGGCGGCTTCGCCCTCGAAGGCAAAGGCAGGAGCCGCCATGCCAACGCACAGTGCCGCCGATACCAGCAGTGCGCCCAGTTTCTTAATCTTCATCTGCATCCTCCTTCTCGAAAGTGGCACCCACGGCAGACAGCGCAGCCGGGTTCGGGGTGGTGGTAGCCGACTGCCGCAGCAGGGCGGCAAGCTGTTCCGGCGTGACCTTTGCAGTCCGCACCATCTCGTTGACCTCGGCGGAATCTTCCTCCTGAATCCGCCGCTCCAAAATCTCGATGCGGTTGTTCAGCTTGATGCGGCGTTCCTTCTCTTTTGCCAGCATCGCCCGCAGCTTATCCGATTTTTCGCTCATAGTAACTCCTCCAATCATTTTGAAAGCCGTCCGAACCCGGCGAGATGCTTCTCCCAGTAGGACGAGTGAATGTTTGCGTACTTGATGGGGTCTCCGGCACTGACCATCATGCCGTTGCCGAGATAGATTCCAGTATGGCTCATGCCGGGGGTGTCATAGGTGCCTTTGAAAAAGACCAGATCACCGGGCTTTGCTTCGGCTTCGGAGATGTGCTGGCTTTTCTGCCATAATCCGTTGGCGGTAGTGCGTCCCACATCATAACCGTTCTGGTTGTACACCCAGCAGACGTAGCCGCTGCAATCAAAGCCGGTCTCCGGGGTAGAGCCGCCCCAGACATAGGGCGTGCCGACATATTTCTTTGCTTCGGCGTAGATTTTGGAAAATTCTTCGTCCGTCAGGGCTTCTGCCGGAACCTGATAGTCGATGCCCGGTGCGCCGGAGCCATCGGAGCCAC
>OJRA01000665.1_pt1 | contig 14152 bp, 10 predicted proteins | sample 1599101 | NCBI WGS metagenome assembly OJRA01 (sample SAMN03922526, study PRJEB24848) | human gut metagenome | isolation source: stool sample | host: Homo sapiens | place: Germany | collected 2010-05 | reverse complement strand
GTGTATAAGAGACAGCTTCCCGCGCTACGCAACAGGATATTCGTCCGCTACGGATTGTGATTCTGAATCTGATGCCGTTGAAAATTACAACGGAAACAGACTTGGTGCGCTTACTCTCCAATACACCTCTTCAGGTGGAGATTTCATTTATGAAGATCAAGAGCCACACGTCAAAGAATACGCCGATAGAACACATGAAAACGTTCTATACGGATTTCGACCAGATGCGTCACGAGAAGTATGATGGTATGATTATCACCGGAGCTCCTGTAGAACAGATGGACTTCGAGGAGGTGACCTATTGGGATGAGATTACGGAAATCTTTGATTGGGCACGTACGCATGTCACTTCTACCTTATATATATGCTGGGCTGCGCAGGCCGGATTGTATCATCATTATGGAGTTCCTAAATATCCGTTGAAAGAGAAGATGTTCGGTATCTTTGAACATCGGGTATTGGAACCTTTCCACTCCATCTTCCGTGGTTTTGATGATTGTTTCTATGTGCCGCATAGCCGTCATACAGAAGTACGCAGGGAAGACATTCTGAAAGTTCCGGAATTGACGTTGCTTTCCGAATCGGAAGATGCCGGTGTCTATATGGCAATGGCACGGGGCGGTCGTGAATTCTTTGTCACGGGACACTCCGAATATTCTCCGCTGACACTGGACACGGAATACCGTCGCGATCTCGATAAAGGCTTGCCGATAGAGATGCCCCGCAATTATTATATAGACAATGATCCTGAAAAAGGCCCGTTGGTACGTTGGCGTGCTCATGCCAATTTGTTGTTCTCCAATTGGCTGAACTACTTCGTTTATCAGGAAACACCTTACAACATCAACGATATTCAATGATAAAGCAGCGTAAAATAGAACTTCTCGCTCCGGCGAAAAACCTGGAATGTGGCATTGAAGCTATCAATCATGGGGCAGATGCAGTATATATCGGTGCTCCGAAGTTCGGTGCCCGTGCGGCGGCTGTGAACTCATTGGAAGATATTGAAGCATTGGTGCAGCATGCCCATTTGTATCATGCACGTATTTATGTCACGGTCAATACGATTCTGAAAGAAGAAGAGTTGAAAGAGACGGAGGAGATGATTCATGCACTTTATCGGATTGGCGTAGACGCGCTGATTGTGCAGGACATGGGGATCACGAAGTTGAATCTTCCTCCGATACCGCTTCATGCCAGTACACAAATGGACAACCGTACACCGGAAAAAGTAAAATTCCTTTGGAAGGCGGGTTTCCGGCAAGTAGTCCTGGCGCGGGAACTATCGTTGCGTGAAATAAAAAAGATACACGAAAATTGTCCGGAAGTGCCTTTAGAGGTATTCGTACATGGGGCACTTTGTGTCAGCTATAGCGGGCAGTGCTATGTCAGCCAAGCCTGTTTCGGTCGTAGTGCCAACCGGGGAGAATGTGCGCAATTCTGCCGGTTACCTTTTAGTCTGGTAGACGCGGACGGGAAAGTGATTGTCAAAGACAAACATCTGCTTTCCCTGAAAGATATGAATCAAAGTGACGAACTGGAGCAATTGCTGGATGCCGGAGCTTCCTCGTTCAAGATAGAAGGGCGACTGAAAGACGTTTCTTACGTGAAGAATGTAACGGCCGCTTATCGTCAGAAGCTGGATGCCATCTTTGCCCGTCGTCCGGAATATGTAAGGGCTTCTTCGGGTACGTGCAATTTCGAGTTTAAGCCACAACTGGATAAGAGTTTCAGTCGTGGATTCACACATTATTTCCTGCATGGACGTGACAAAGAGATTTTCTCTTTCGACACTCCCAAGTCGTTGGGCGAGGAGATGGGGACTGTGAAGGAGATTCGCGGCAATTATCTGACGGTTGCGGGACTTAAATCCTTTAACAATGGAGACGGTGTTTGTTATATCGACGAACAGGGACGTTTACAGGGCTTCCGCATCAACCGGGTGGACAGCAACAAACTATACCCACAGGAAATGCCTCGCATCAAGCCTCGTACCACATTGTATCGTAATTTCGACCAAGAATTTGAACGAGTGCTTTCCCGTAAGTCTGCCGAAAGGAAAATCGCAGTGCGAATGTTGCTTGCCGACCATCATTCCGGTTTCTCTTTGACATTGACTGACGAAGATGATAATAGCGTCACAATCACCCTTCCACGTGAGAAAGAGCCGGCTCGGACTCCACAAACGGACAACCTGAAAACGCAACTGTCCAAATTGGGGAATACGCCTTTCGAAGCAAAAGAAATAGAAATCTCTTTTACCGGCAACTGGTTTCTGCCGGCTTCGGTATTAGCCGATTTCCGCCGGCAGGCAATCGACCGGTTAATAACTGCCCGTCGAATCAATTACCGTCAGGAATTGTCGGTATGGAAGTCAACCAATCATGCTTTTCCACAAACGACGCTAACCTATCTGGGAAATGTCATGAATACTCGTGCAGCCTCTTTCTATCAGGAGCATGGGGTTCAACAGGTAGCAGCGGCTTACGAAAAAGAAGCGGTGGAAGATGCGGTACTGATGTTCTGCAAACATTGTTTGCGTTACAGTATGGGATGGTGTCCCATCCATCAACGGGTACGTTCACCTTATAAAGAACCCTATTACCTGGTGTCAAATGACGGCAAACGTTTTCGTCTGGAATTTGATTGTAAGAATTGTCAAATGAAAGTAAAAGCGGCTCAATGAGAATCATTATTCACAATTTTCACCACCGTTTTCACCACAGAGGACGCAGAGGACACAGAGGATATAGTGGAGGTAACATCTTCACTCATTCTTCTGATACAGACTGTTTGAGTGTTTTTTGGAAAAAGTGTAGAAAGTTTTTCTCTTTACCTTCTTTCCCCTTTTTACCCTCTTTATCCTCTTTATCCTTTTTATCCTCTGTGTCCTCTGCGTCCTCTGTGGTGAAAATAGTGATGAAAACAGTGATGAACCTCCTACTATGTTTACTTTTGCTCTCATCTTGTTATTATAAAGCACCGGCTTTGGATTCGGAAGAACTGTCGAAGAAGACGAAAGACTCGTTGACTTACTTGTACGAACGGCATTATACATGGAATACAAACTTGGAAGTAGTCGATGATTCCATCTCTTTGGAATGTCTTCCGATAAAAGATACTTTTATTCAGTTGAATAAAGGGGATAGGGTAGTGGTGGCAGAGTTTGCGGTTCACCCTGCCGATAGTGTAGACAGTGTTTGGGTGAAGCTGGCTCACACACAGGATGAACAGGGCTGGATACGTGAAAAAGAACTCAAGAAGTCATTTGTGCCGACTGATAGTATTTCGCAGGCCATTCATCTTTTCAGTGATACGCATGCTTCTTATTTCATTATCATCTTCGCTTTATTCGTCGGTGTATATCTGTTTCGCGCTTTTCGTCGAAAGCAGTTGCAGATGGTCTATTTTAATGATATAGATAGTGTTTATCCGTTATTTCTCTGTTTGTTGATGGCTTTCAGTGCAACGATTTACGAATCGATGCAGGTCTTTGTGCCGGAAACGTGGGAGCATTTTTATTTCAATCCTACTTTGTCGCCGTTCAAAGTTCCTTTTATTCTCTCTGTCTTCTTGTTGAGTATTTGGCTGTTTTTGATAGTCGCTTTGGCGGTGCTGGATGATTTGTTCCGACAGTTGACTCCCGCTGCAGCTATCTTTTATCTGCTGGGGTTGATGTCTTGCTGTATTTTCTGCTATTTCTTCTTTATCCTGATGACACATATTTATATCGGTTATCTGTTCCTTGCCTTTTTTATGCTGGTTTTTGCGAAGAAAGTCCATCGGAACATTGGGTATAAGTATCGTTGTGGGCGTTGTGGGGAAAAGTTGAAGCAAAAAGGTGTATGCCCCCATTGTGGAGCTATCAATGAGTAATTTTATTATCTGTTTTATTCTTGAATAACTTTTCAAATGATGGAAATCAGATCTACCGAAATAAAAGATCTCCCTTTAGTGATGGAGATTTATGACTATGCCCGTGCCTTTATGCGTGCAACCGGAAATACTACTCAATGGATTGACGGTTATCCTTCTGAAGTATTGATTCGTCAGGAAATTGAAGATGGACATAGCTTTGTCTGCATAGATGAACAGGGAGAAATCTTGGGGACTTTTTGTTTTATCTTGGGCGACGACCCTACTTATCAACAGATTTATGAAGGAACATGGCTCAATAATGAACCTTATGGAGTGATTCATCGGCTGGCAACGAACGGAAAACAGAAGGGGGTATCGGAAACCTGCTTGAACTGGTGTTTCGAACGTTGGCCCAATCTCCGGGTAGATACTCATCGGGACAATAAAGTCATGCAGCATATATTGACGAAGTATGGCTTTCAACGTTGTGGTATCATTTATGTAAAGAACGGTACAGAGCGTATCGCTTATCAAATGACGCGTGTGTCTGATGGAACAGAGAAACTTGCTTAATCGTGGTGGAGTGTAGTTGAAGTGTATTAGATGTAGACAAGATAATCTTAGATATAAGCAAACCAATAGGAAACTGTAGGTAAAGTAATGCCAGAGTACCGGTAAAGTTCCGTTAAGATGCCGGTATAGTTGTGTGAAGGTACCGCTATCTTTACCTTCCCACGGCCGTGGTGACTTCTTCTCACAGCCGTGACGAGATCTCTCCACGGCCGTGAAGAGAAGCTACCACAGCCATGGAAAGGTAAAGATAGCGTAGGGTTAAGAGAACAATGCCTATTGGATTAATTAAGTATAACGACTTTATAATGCATACTTCATAGAGGCATACGTTCTTCTATCACGTATTCCATGCCATCAATCTATAAGAGACAGGCTGACAATAAAAGTTCGAATCTTTTATTGTCAGCCTGTTTTTGGGTTATTGTCAGCACTTATTGTCAGGTGTCAATGACTTGATAATCATTGTTCTATATGGATGAAATCTTTAGCTGACAATAAAATGACTAAATAATATCTCTATGAGTGAAAATGATTAGAACCGGCAGCGGAGATCTACCCCAAATTGCATTGGGCGTCCTTTCTGCATAAAACCTTTGTTCATTGTTTCGAAATAGAAGGCGGCATATTCTTTATTCAAGAAGTTGCGTGCCCAGAAACTAATCATTGCGTCACCGATTTCCAGATTCGTTCTCCAGTTGAGTGTGCCATAGAAAGATTGGCTGACATCGTTTTGTTCAGTCCAGTAGATGCGTCCGGCAGCGTTATAATTAGCTTGGAATACAACCCGGTCGAAGATAGAACGCGGACTGCAGGTGATGGCGTATTCTCCTCCGATATTTAAGGTGTGTTTGGGGACGAAGGGAACATATTTGCCATTATAATCTGCAGTTACTTTAAAAGTGCCGTCTTTTTGCTCTTCGGTGATTACATAATCCGTAAAGGTGGCATACGTATATCCGTAACTGACATTCAGGCTAAGTTCTTTTGTCACACTGGCACGAAGGGCTGCTTCTGCACCATAACTGCGACTTTTTCCTGCATTGATCGTGATACGTCCCAGACCACTTTCTGCAAATTGGGAGAGTTGTTGGTCGCGGGTATCCATATAGAATGCTGCGACGTCGGCCCAAAGTCTGCCTTCCCATAAAGTAAGGTGGCTACCTGCTTCGTAGTTCCACGAATATTCGGGTTTGTAAGTGGTGGATGCTTTTACATCAATCTCTTTTGTAGGTACCATTTGGTTCATCATATTAATGATGGTTTTTCCCCAGGTGGCATCTTGCCCTATTGTCGGACTTTCTTTGATGGCATTCATCATCGAATTTTTCAATTCAGTTTGTGATAAATCAGAGAACATCTGGATGTTATATCCTCCCGAACGATATCCCCGGGTGACGGTGGCATAAACGTTATTTTGATTCTTCCATTCATATTGAATAGCAAATTTGGGTAGGAGCTGTACATAATCAGTAGAGAGCTTGCCAACGAAAGAGGCAGGGGCTTTCATATTCTGATCAGACAAGTTTATTTGGTTGGGTCCCATAGCTAAGTGAAAATCAAAACCAAAATCAATAGGAGTGCTAAGAGAATTATACTTCATACTGATTTTCTCGTAATCGAGCCGGAGGCCGGCTGTAACGGACAGTCCTTCTATGAACAAGTTGTTGAAAGTAGACTGATGATAAAGTGCACCGCTAAGAGTCGGGGTGTCGAAAGTTCCTCCTACGCTTAAGGTCGGGTTGTGCACAGTCATTCCCATGGTGGGAGCTCCGGGTTTGGCAGATACTTCTTCAAAAGCTGCATTGGCGTTGTTTTCAATGACCGACTTCACTCCTTCTTCTTTAAACAAAACAGGTCCCGTAGTATGCAGCCATTGATAGAATCCGAAAGCTCCCGTAGCCCACTGCCATCTTTTTCCGGGTTTGGCTTTCAACACAATCTCTTCGGAAATGGTGTTTGCACGTTGCTTTTGCTCAATATTGAAAATATCTCTTTCTGTGAAATCCTGATCGAGAAACATACGGTCGTTCAGGTTCTGATAACCTGTCACGGCACTTAATATAAAGTTGTTGGCTTGATATTCGATGTTAACACCGGAGTTGAGCAATCCACGGCGGTAACTGCTGCGGTCGTTATATGAAATCTTACCGATATAATCTGCCCGGTCTTCTGTCATTTCTTTACCTTTTTCTTTCGCTTTAGCTATTGCACTGGGGGTAATCCCGGTATAGTAATACGGATATCCGCCCTGATCGCTATATTCATAGCTAAGAGCCATATCTATTTTCAGGTTCGAACTAGGCAGGTAAATACCACGGAAACGTCCGCCACCGGCATTGCTCTTGTCTACCTTTTCGTTGTTTCTTGCCGAATTTTCAAAGAAGCCACCTGTGTGTTCGTAGAAACCTCCGGTAGAAAAGGCGAAGCGGTCGGATGTCCGATGATAGTGGGTGAGTGACACATTATAATTATTGTAGGTCGCTGCTCCCATGCGGATATCAGTACCTTGATAAGTGAAAGGCGATTTTGTGTGCACTTTGATAAGTCCTCCCATCGTGTTACGCCCGTAGAGAGTGCCTTGTGGTCCGCGGAGAATATCAATACGTTCGATATCAGCATAGTTGAAGTCGAAAGCGGATTTGTCGATATAAGGGATGTTGTCTACATAAAGTCCTACGGACGGAGTGTTGATACGTGAGCCGATTCCGCGGATATAAATGGAAGTGGTCAGTTTGGAACCATAATCGGGGATAAACAGATTAGGGACGATGCCTGTCAGGTTTTTCACAGAGTTCACCTGATTGGCGCGCATATTATCTTGCGATAAAACAGTGGCTGCCACCGGTAATTCACGCAACTTACGATTCTCTTTCGGAGTGGCAATCACTACCACCGGTGTCTACTATTTTTAGTGAGTCTTTCGGGAAATCTTCTGCCCATGCTGTACCTGTCGTCAGGAGCGTGAGGGCAATCATAAAATTCTTTCTCTTCATCTGCTGTTCATTTATCTGGTGCAAAGTAACGGCAAATATAGATGACGGTCAATCCTCATTTATTAGGATTTGTTTCACCACAGTTTTCACCACAGAGGACACAGAGGGTATAGTGAAGGTAACATCTTCACTCATTCTCTGATACAGACTGTTTGAGTGTTTTTGGGAAAAAGTGTGGAAAGTTTTTCTCTTTACCTTCTTTATCCTTTTTATCCTCTGTGTCCTCTGTGGTGAATCAGATTCGGTCCGCTTCTATATACCCGTTCATTACCGCATAAATAGTCAGTCCGGAGACGGACTTGATGCCTAATTTCTCTGTGATATTTTTCCGGTGAGTGATAACGGTGGTCAGGCTGATATTCAGTTTATCTGCTATCTCTTTGTTGATTAATCCTTTGGTTATCAGTACGAGCACTTCTATTTCACGGGAAGATAGAATCTCCTGATGAGGCTGCGCCGGAGGCATGGATGGCATGTCTTTCACCGGATAACCGTTGTGGTGGGCGTGTTGATGGAGTTTCAATATATTTTTCACCAACTCTTCCTCGGATTCATGGATGTTGAGTACAGGCACGCCGGACAGTTGGAATTGCGGACTATCGCTTGCCAATACAATTGTTTTTCGTTTCCGGGGGAGAAAGAAAGCATTGTGCTCCACATAAATCTGTGCGGAAATGAAATAATGGGCATACATATCCGGCGTATCGTCCATCAGTTCACTGAATTGATGGAAGGTGCGTATGGTTGCCATAGGAATCATTTCCTCCAGGATTCCTTTCAGGCCAAGGCAAGTAAGGGTGTTGGATTCAATGATAGCTATTTCGGGTTGATGATTCATTTTCATGTAGTTTTAGTTAACGATTGAAATAATTGGCTACCGCTTCCGCACACCGTTCTCCATCCACTCCGGCAGAAACAATCCCTCCGGCATAGCCTGCACCTTCTCCGCAAGGAAATAATCCGCGAACGGTTGTATGTTGCAATGTCTCTTTATCGCGTACGATGCGGACAGGCGAAGAAGTACGTGTCTCTACGCCGATCATCACCGCTTCATTAGTGAGGAAGCCATGACTGTAACGTCCGAATTGCTGGAAACCGAGAGATAATCTTTTGCTGATAAACTCCGGCATCCAGAAATGAAGCGGAGAAGAAATCAATCCCGGGCTGTAAGAAGATTCGGGTAAGTCGTAACTCAACTTCTTGCGGGTAAAGTCCTGCATACGCTGTGCCGGTGCTGTCTGCCTTCTGCCTCCTTGCAACCAGCATTGACGTTCCTGTTCTTCCTGAAAGTAAAGGGGAAGAAGTTGAGAATTGAGAGTTGAGAGTTGAGAGTTGTTTAGAGATGGGTTAAGAGCCAGTAGCTGTTCATTTCGTTGCGCAGCTAACTCTCCATTCTCCACTCTCCACTCTCCACTTATTAAATCTTCCGGTTGCACTTCCACCACCATGCCCGAATTGCTCCATCGCGAGCCACGATTAGAAGGAGACATTCCGTTCACTACCACTTGCTCCGGTCCGCTGGCAGCAGGAACAATGAAACCGCCGGGGCACATACAGAAGCTATACACTCCTCTGCCTTCAACCTGCGTGACGAAGCTATATTCTGCGGCAGGCAGATACTTGCCTCGTCCCTCCTTGTTATGATATTGTATCTGATCGATCAACATTGCCGGATGCTCCAAACGGACACCGACTGCAATGCCTTTCGCTTCAATCGCCACATGATTCGCAGCCAGCCAACGATATACATCTCTTGCCGAATGTCCGGTTGCCAGTATCACGGGTCCGAGAAAAATCTTTCCTGTATTTGTTTCGATACCTTTTACTTCGTCATTCTCGATAATCAGTGCCTCCATTCGTGTTTGGAAATGTACTTCTCCGCCACACTCGATGATGGTATTCCGCATATTTTCAATGACACGTGGCAACTTGTCTGTCCCGATATGCGGATGCGCATCTACTAATATCGCCGTAGAAGCCCCATGCTGGCAGAATACATTCAATATCTTATCTATATTCCCTCTCTTTTTGCTCCGGGTGTAGAGTTTTCCATCCGAATAAGCTCCTGCACCCCCTTCGCCAAAACTGTAATTCGATTCCGGGTCAACCGTGTGTTCCCTGCTGATTTGTGCTAAATCTTTTTTTCGCTCACGCACGTCTTTTCCGCGTTCGATAACAACGGGACGTAACCCCAGTTCGATGAGACGCAGGGCTGCAAATAGTCCGCCGGGACCTGCGCCCACGACAATCACTTGCGGCTTTCCCTCTACCTTATTATATATAGTATGCTCGTATTCATCATCTTTAGGCATCTCACGGATATATGCTCGTACCTTCAGATTGACGAAGATAGTCCGCTGCCGTGCATCGATGCTTCGTTTCAAGATTCGGGTAGCGGTGATGTCACGCAGGTTCAAACCTTTTTCTTTAGAAAGATATTCCTTTAGCTGTTCGTTTGCTGCGATTTCGGGAAGGATGCGGAGTTGGTATTCTTGTATCATTTAGTTATTGTTGATATTATTTTTGACTATAAAATTGATAAAGCGGATCATTTATTTATCAGTGACTATTTATCAGTGCCCTATCCGAATAGAGCTCTGAATGCTTCCTCTACCTTTCTTACCGGCACTAATTCGATCTTCAGTTTCGTAGTGTCAATACCTTGCAGATTGTATTTTGGCAACAAGAACCGTTTAAAACCCAATTTCTCGGCTTCACCGATACGTTGTTCTATTCGATTCACAGGACGTATCTCTCCCGACAATCCGATTTCTCCCGCCATGCAAACTTCCGGTTCAATGGCTGCGTCCATATTGGAAGAAAGGATGGCACTGATAACCGGCAAGTCGATAGCCGGGTCATTCACCTTCAGTCCTCCGGCAATATTCAGGAACACATCTTTCTGTGCCAGCTTAAATCCGACACGCTTTTCGAGAACAGCCAGCAGCATATTCATTCTTCTTAAATCAAAACCGGTTGCCGAACGTTGAGGATTTCCATAAACAGCAGAACTGACTAAAGCCTGTGTCTCGATCAAGAACGGGCGGATCCCTTCGATAGCGGAAGCAATAGCTACTCCACTCATTCCCTCATGATCCTGACTAAGCAAAAGCTCGGAAGGATTATTCACCTGGCGCAACCCATCCTGACGCATTTCATAAATACCTAACTCTGCCGTACTGCCGAAACGATTCTTGATACTGCGCAGAATACGATACATATAATGCTGATCGCCTTCAAATTGAAGAACGGTATCTACGATATGTTCCAGCACTTTAGGTCCTGCAATACTTCCTTCCTTATTGATATGACCGATCAGCAACACAGGAGTATGCGTTTCTTTCGCGAAACGAAGAATAGATGCCGAACACTCTCTGACTTGCGCAATACTTCCAGGAGATGATTCGATACTCTCGGTGGAAATAGTCTGTATAGAGTCAATAATCACTAAATCGGGATTCGTATTCTTGATATGCACATAAATTTGTTCGAGCGAAGTCTCACAAACAATCAGGCAATCGCTGGAAGTATCAGAGAGACGGTCGGCACGGAGTTTAAGCTGCCGTGCACTTTCTTCACCGGACACATAAAGGATTTTCTTTTCCGGCATGTGCAGTACGGTCTGCATGACGAGCGTGGATTTACCGATTCCCGGCTCACCGCCTATCAGGACAAGAGAACCCGGCACAAGTCCGCCACCCAATACGCGATTCAATTCATCATCGTGCATATTGATGCGTGGCTCGTCGTCCGCTTCAATATCGCTAAGTGCCAGTGGTTTGGGTTTCTGTGTCTCAATGCCCGACACCGGACGGCGGTTGGTAGGTTCTTTCCGTACGATTTCCTCAACATACGTATTCCATTCTCCACACGACGGACATTTACCCACCCATTTCGGTGAATCCTGTCCGCAATTACTGCATACATATACGGTTTTCTCTTTTGCCATATTCTCTTTCTTTAATATAAAAATCCGAATGCCCAGAGTGGAATCTTATTTCCGGCCGAATATTCAATATCATCTGCGGCAATAAATGCTTGTTTACTGTTAGCTATCTGTTTCCCGTCTTTGCTTTTCCCGCCAACTTCTATCGTATATTTACTGTCTATCGTATAGTCTGCGCTACGCGTGCAATATTCCACACGATGTTGATAGGCGAGTTGGTTTACCATGAACACCTCTCTCAATGTTCCTTTGTTTACATCTTTAAAGGTCAATGCATAAAGCAGGTTGGTATTTTCCATATAAATCTTATCCGGTTTTTGTAACTTTTTGATAGAGTCATTATCCGAATAAAGAAGGTGGATTAATTTAGCTCTGTCCAGATACTGTAAATAGGCCAAAATAGTAGTACGTGAAAGTTCTGCCATAGCAGAGAGTTTAGTGATGTCCACCATAAAAGGCACTTCGGAGGAGAGGATTCCCAGCAGACTTTTTAGTTTTCGCACGTTACTGATGTCCACTCCGCATTGCTGGGGAAGTTCGATTTCGAGTATCAGGTTGGCTATATTTTCGATACGTGTGTAGTATTCCGCATTTCCTTCCAAATAAAAAGGATAGTATCCATGTTTCAAATAGTCTTCAAAATAGGCGAGGGGACGGCATTGGGAATTCACTTCATTACAAATTCCATCACTATTGTCCAATATCTCTTCCAGCGTGTAAGGGCGGATGTCAATCTGATGGTATAAATTCAGATATTCACGGTAGGATAGCCCTTGCATATTATATGATATACATCGACGAGACAAGTCGGCCTCCGCATTCAGCAGTTGGAGTAAGGATGACCCGGTGAATACTATTTTCAGTTCAGGAAACTCATCATATATATTTTTAATTTCCTTGCTCCATGACGGATATTTGTGCACTTCATCCAAAAACAGGCATTTACCTCCTTTCAGGTAAAACTGTTCGGCGAGTTCGCTAAGAGAATGCTGTGTGAAATACAGACTATCTAAACTTGTATATAAGGCACTTTGGCTATCATTGGCATAATGAAGTTTTAAGTATTGAAGCATTAAAGTTGTTTTCCCAACTCCGCGAGCTCCCCGGATAGCAATCAGACGGTTATCCCAATTGATTGTATTCATCAGGCTTCTGATATAGGTTGTGGAGGTAGCTGTTAATAACCTTTTGTATCTTCTGATTAGTGTATCCATATCTTTATTTGTTTTCTATGGAATACAAAAATAGACATAATTTGTTCAACGCGCAAAACAAATTCAGATAAAATCTGTTCAATGCGTAAAACAAACAGGGAATTTACAGAGTTATCTCTCCTGCCATCGAACGGTTCATCCGGTCGCGCACCTCGTCCGCTGTATATCCATGTCCCAATAAGAACATTAATTTCGTCACAGCAGATTCCGTCGTACTGTCATATCCGGAGACAACACCTGCCTGCAACAACTGGTAGCCCGTTTCATAACGTTCCATCTCTACCATTCCTGCGCTGCATTGCGTCACGTTGACAATCACAATTCCACGTTCGCTGGCCTGACAAAGCCGACGTATGAACCATTCCTTCCGGGGAGCATTTCCCGAACCGTATGTTTCGAGCACGACAGCCTTCAATCCGTCAATCCCCAGAATGGCGGCAATCACATTTTCCTGGATGCCCGGGAAGAGTTTCAGTACCACAACATTGGTATCTAGGAGATAATGAGGCTTCAATTCCCGCTCTTCACCATTTACGTGAATCTGCACATTATTATATTTGATATGGATTCCGGCTTCCGCCAATACCGGGTAATTGAAAGAACGGAACGCGTTGAAGTTTTCCGCATTCATCTTGGTTGTGCGGTTTCCCCGCATCAGATGATTTTCAAAGAAGATGCACACTTCCGGTACGAGCGCTCTCCCTTCCTTGTTTTGTGCGACGGCAATCTCGATGCTGGTCATCAGATTTTCCTTTCCGTCCGTGCGGAGTACACCTATGGGAAGTTGTGAACCTGTGAGGATAACAGGTTTATCGAGCCCTTCGAGCATAAAACTTAATGCAGAAGCAGTGTAAGCCATCGTATCCGTTCCGTGCAGGATGACGAAGCCGTGGTAGCGGTCGTAATTTTCATGAATGATGCGTACCAGCTTCCGCCACATATCCGGTTCCATGTCCGACGAATCCATTGGAGGATCAAACTGATAGGTGTCAATCGGGAAGTTGAACTTTTGCAGTTCGGGGATATACTTTTGCAGTTGCTCGAAGTTAAAGTTCTCCAGAGCACCTGTCGCGGCATTCTCGATCATGCCAATTGTTCCACCGGTGTATATTAGCAATACGGAAGTATTTAATGGATTCATAAGCTGATTTTGTGCGATTGTTTTCGCAAATATAATAATATATTTGATATATAAGTAGCAAAATGTCATAAAAGTAAAGGCGGATGACAGGACGAATAGAAGACGGAAGATTCTTTTTATCAGAAAAAAACCGAAAAAAGTGATAGATTGAACGTTTTTATTATTACTTTTGCGACACTTATCAAAAACAAGAGTAGAAACAAGGACTATGATGAAGTACTATCCACATACAGTCACATCCATGTGTACCATGACCCTTAGGGGTTAATGGATAGTTTTTGTGTATCTACGTGATTCACGCTTGTATAAGCAGGCAAAATTCAATTTCAATTTTATTCGTAAACAACCAATCGTTCTGTAAAAAGTAAACTGCAGGACATTGCATTTAAATAAGTATCTTCATGAAAGTAATGAAATTCGGCGGAAC
>OJRA01000660.1_pt1 | contig 14273 bp, 7 predicted proteins | sample 1599101 | NCBI WGS metagenome assembly OJRA01 (sample SAMN03922526, study PRJEB24848) | human gut metagenome | isolation source: stool sample | host: Homo sapiens | place: Germany | collected 2010-05 | reverse complement strand
TAGCACAGATTTCAAATGACAACTGGTCAGAGTCAACCGGGTGGAATGAACCATCTTTCAAGACTACCTTCAGTGAATCAAGCGGATAACCTGCCAATACACCATTCTTCATTGCAGTTTGGAAACCTTTCTGAACTGACGGAATAAATTCCTTAGGAATATTACCACCCTTCACTTCATCGATAAATTGCAATCCACCTTGAGTAAAGTCTTCATCAACCGGACCAATTGCTACGATAATATCAGCGAATTTACCGCGGCCACCGGACTGTTTCTTATAAACTTCACGCAATTCAACAGTTTTTGTAATAGCTTCCTTGTAGTTAACCTGAGGTTTACCCTGATTACATTCTACTTTAAATTCACGTTTCAAGCGGTCGATAATAATATCCAAGTGGAGCTCACCCATACCAGAGATGATAGTCTGACCTGACTGCTCATCAGTTTTAACTGTAAATGTCGGGTCTTCTTCAGCCAACTTAGCCAAACCGTTAGACAGCTTATCCAAGTCTTTCTGTGTTTTGGGCTCAACTGCAATACCAATAACCGGATCAGGGAATTCCATAGATTCCAATACAATGGGTGCTTCTTCGTCACACAAAGTATCACCAGTACGAATATCCTTGAAACCAACACCTGCACCAATATCACCAGCACTAATTACTTCAACAGGGTTCTGTTTATTTGAGTGCATCTGGAACAGACGTGACACACGTTCTTTTTTACCGGAGCGAGTGTTATAAATATAAGAGCCGGCTTCTACTTTACCTGAGTAAACACGGAAGAAAGTCAAACGACCTACATAGGGGTCAGTTGCAATCTTAAATGCCAAAGCTGAAGTTTTTTCATCTTCACTGGGTTTACGATCTTCTTCCGCACCTGTGCTCGGGTTAGTACCCACGATAGCAGGAGTATCCAACGGAGAAGGCAAGAATGCACAAACATAATCAAGCAATGTCTGAACACCTTTATTCTTGAACGAAGAACCGCAGAACATAGGAACGATGTCCATCTTCAAAGTACCTGCACGCAATGCACGCAAGATTTCTTCTTCAGTGATAGTAGAAGGATCATCAAAGAATTTCTCCATCAAAGTATCATCGAAATCTGCTACTTTTTCAAGCAGTTTTTCTCTCCATTCATTAGCTTCGTCAACCAAGTTTGCCGGGATTTCTTCTACACTGTAGTCTGCTCCCATAGTCTCATCATGCCATAAGATGGCTTTCATCTTAATCAGGTCAACAACACCTTTGAAGTTTTCTTCCGCACCGATAGGAATTACAACAGGACAAGGATTTGCACCGAGCACAGTTTTCATCTGACGAACAACTTCAAAAAAGTCAGCACCAGAACGGTCCATTTTGTTAACATAACCGATACGAGGCACATTGTATTTATCAGCCTGACGCCACACTGTTTCCGACTGAGGTTCTACACCACCGACAGCACAATAAGCAGCAACAGCTCCATCCAAAACGCGTAATGAACGTTCTACTTCAGCAGTAAAGTCAACGTGTCCCGGAGTATCAATCAAGTTAATCTTATAAGTATTGCCTGCATATTTCCAACGAGTTGTTGTCGCTGCAGAGGTAATAGTAATACCACGTTCCTGCTCCTGAACCATCCAGTCCATTGTAGCTGCACCATCATGAACCTCACCAATTTTGTGGGTCAGACCGGTGTAGAACAAAATGCGTTCCGAAGTGGTTGTCTTACCGGCATCGATATGAGCCATAATACCGATATTGCGGGTCAAATGCAAATCATTTTTAGCCATTTTCGTCCTTTACTTATTTAATTATTACTTGATTAGAATCTGAAGTGAGCGAATGCACGGTTAGCTTCTGCCATACGATGCATATCTTCTTTACGCTTGAAGGCACCACCCTGTTCGTTGAATGCGTCGATGATTTCAGCAGCCAACTTATCTGCCATTGACTTACCACCACGTTTACGAGCGAAAAGGATCAAGTTTTTCATTGAGATTGATTCCTTGCGTTCAGGACGGATTTCAGTAGGAACCTGGAAAGTAGCACCACCCACACGGCGAGACTTAACTTCCAGCTGAGGAGTTACGTTATCCAAAGCCTTCTTCCAAATTTCCAAAGCTGACTTTTCTTCGTTAGGAAGTTTTGTTTTTACTGTTTCCAATGCAGCATAGAAGATTTCGTAAGAGGTATTCTTCTTTCCATCATACATCAGATGGTTTACGAATTTAGAAACCTTCTGGTCATTAAATACCGGATCCGGAAGGATCACACGTTTTTTTGGTTTTGCTTTTCTCATTTTTTCTCAAAATAATGTTTTTGTTTGGGGCTGCACTTTTTCCGTTTACTTCAACGCTTCCTCTGAAGCATTTACTCAACCTTTATAGCTTATTCCAACAAACCAAAACTTAAATTAATATTCTTTGTTTCAGGTATTCAGTTACAATTTACTTCTTTCCTTTTCCTTTTGCAGGAGCTGCAGCTTGTCCTGCTTTAGGACGCTTCGCACCATATTTAGAACGTCTTTGTGTACGACCAGCTACGCCTGCTGTATCCAAAGTACCACGAACGATGTGATAACGTACACCCGGAAGGTCTTTCACACGACCACCACGAACCAACACGATTGAGTGTTCCTGCAAGTTATGACCTTCTCCCGGAATATAAGAGTTTACTTCCTTAGAGTTAGTCAGACGCACACGAGCAACTTTACGCATTGCTGAATTCGGCTTTTTCGGAGTAGTAGTATACACACGAACACAAACGCCACGTCTTTGAGGACATGAATCCAGTGCCGGAGATTTACTCTTCTCAACCAAAACCTCTCTTCCTTTTCTTACTAATTGTTGAATAGTAGGCATTTTGTTTGATTTTTAATTATTATATATTGTTTATTAATTTGCTGTACTAAGTCCAAAACTATACATTTTGGGCTGCAAAGTTACGAATAACATTTTAATAAACAATACTTTTAAGCAATAAAAATAGCCTGTCTCCAAAAAAAATCTTTTGAAAAACAGGCTAATATGCCATTTCCACGACAAAGCTATAACTTATGCCTCTCCTTTAAAGCCACTCATAGGAGGAATAAAAGTCTTGCCATCAGGACCGCCATTGGCACCATTCATTTCTTCAGGCATACGGATCGGTCCAAAGTTGCGCTCATACTTTGCCACATTTTCTTGTAAAGCATACATCAGACGCTTAGCGTGTTCAGGAGTCAATACAATACGAGATTGAACTCCTGCTTTCGGCAACCCAGGCATTACACGTACAAAATCTACTATGAATTCTGAACTAGAATGGGTAATTATGGCAAGATTGGCATATGTGCCTTGTGCTACTTCTTCTTTCAACTCTATTTGAAGCTGATTGTTGTTTTTTTCGTTTTCCATGATTATTTTCTTCTATAATTAAAGGTAAATATTATCTGCTTATTATTAGCGGGCGAACAAAAATAAGGAAAAGGAACCAATCAAGCAACAATAGACGCACTAAATATCATTTTTTTCTATACAGAGAGGAATATAAGGAATGGTAAACCAAAAGCAAGATCCTTTTCCTTCTTCTGATTCTACCCCGATACATCCCCCCATTTTTTCCACAATAGTACGACAAATTGCAAGCCCCAGCCCTGTTCCCGGTTTAGCTGAATCAAGTCTCACAAATCGTTCAAACACTTTCTGCTTTTGGGATTCAGGAAAACCACATCCGGTATCAGCCACATAAAAATAAAGCATTTTTCCATGAATTTCATAACCTAAACGAATACTGCCTTTGGTAGTAAACTTAATAGCATTTGTCAATAGATTAATAAGTACTTGAGAAAGCCGTTTTTTTTCCGCCACGACAAAACAAGGAGCAGAAAGTGTTACACAATTCAAAATAACCTCCTCGGCAACAATTCGTGTACGCATTGCGCTTGCCAATTCTTCCAATAATATATTCAGCTCCATTTCTTCCTCTGCAAAAGTCAATGTTCCCGACTCTATTTTTGACAGATCTAAAATATCATTAATAAGCTGAAGCAGCAAAGAACAATTATTTTCCAGAACTTCTGCATACATTCGCTTTTCTTCTTCGGTAGCAGCAGTAACAATCAAATTCGAAAACCCCATAATAACATTAAGCGGCGTTCGTATCTCGTGGCTCATATTGGCTAGAAACACTGATTTATTTTGATTAGCAGCTTCGGCTTGAGCCTGAGCGGCTCTAGCTTTCCTCAACTCGACTTGCAATTGATGGTTGAGTTCTTCCAATTCTTCTATTGTTTTCATAGCAGCCCAATGTACCCCTTCCCTGCTCCCTGAGGATGGCATAAATATATAAAAAAGCGTGGGAACTGTTTTAATGTCTTATCTGTGTTAGAGGTATCCCCATACCCACGGAACAAATAAAAACAACAGTCCCACGCCGTTATGCATATTTCCTTTTAGAAGGAAGTATAAACACACGACGTGAGCGTTCTGTTGTATCCACTTTGTTCCGCTTCGAAAATTGGGGATTTTCTAACACAAAGTAATATCAAAAACGCTCTATTTACATTAATATATCAAACACGAACTCTCTTTGTCGCTTTGAATGACCACAAATATAGATATATTATTCTGAAAAAGGGACTATTATTATCAAACTTTTAGAAAAACAATGATAGCCTGTTGAGAAATGGCTGAAATCTTTTTATCACAAAATATGATTTACGAATGATTCGGAATGTCATTTCTATTTAGTGAAGACCGGCTTGCCAATGCCGTATGATTTCGCTTGACTTCCTTTGTGCAGTTGACTTATTGCTGCTATCGCATAGAAGGCTTGTTGGTGTTAACTTACCATTAAGGAAAATTACGCAAACATATAAATGTGGAAAAGAAATCAGCTACAAAAGTCCGTGGCTAGTATCGGAGCAATGCCGGCTCTCGACTTTTCCTATACGTGGTTTGTCATACAATGACAAATCCACAAAACCAACTGTATTTTTCATCCACAAGCGGAAATATGTTTCCTCCTTTCATTAACCGCCAAAACGTCCTGTTAATGGGAGTTCCGGTGGTGAATGAACATGCCGTGTTGTCTTTTCAGCCTCCTTTCATTTTAAAACATCTTTCGGTGAAAAAAATGCTGAAGGCAGACTTGAAAACGGCTTGGGAAGTGTGACTGAAATGGGAGTGAAGGGATACCCTTTCATTATTAGCCGGCGGTTGTTCGCACGTTTTGATTAAAATGTAAGGATGAACGGAAAAGAAGGAATGACCAATTTGATGAAAGGTAATCCCATCTGCCCTTACATAAAAAACATACCGGGCTTTTTTTAAAAGGTGGTGAAGTTTGTAAGAAACTTCCCGATCTTTTTAAAAGACATCAAGGTCTTTTTGACACATACAGTGGCACAAGCCTGTACCTATATATGTGTAAGCCCACACGTATATATGCATCGGGCTACACGGACGTACGCATAAGCCTACACATATATATGTCATTGTGTCAGATTCCGTCATATCCTGTACCGGAATTTGATTTGTTTGCCTCCTCTTCTAGACAAACGCTTTTTTATGTTGTATATTTGTAATTCGCCCAATCTCAAAAAGTGCCTCATGAATGTATTCATCACTCTCAAAACAATCTTCCCCGGAAGCATATTGAAAGAAAGCCGGGAAGATATCTTCGAAAAACATTGGAGAGGCAGTAGAATCAGAATCCTCGAAAGATGCTGTCAAGAAGACGACGCCATGCTCCCTGATACAGGAAGTAACCGCTTTTCTCACCTCCCGCTGCCGCTTCCGGCTCAATGTGCTGACCGAGGTAGCGAGTGTGAATGCTGGTTCCTTTCATCCTGATTGAGACAAGAGCATACTTGCGTCACTCCATTTTTCCGCTATGTAATGGTAGGGAAAAGTGATGAAGTCAGGAGGGTATACCCATGCCGGGTGAACAATAAAAAGGTCGGTCTCCCATTAGGAAAACCGACCTTCTATTTAAAGTCTTAATGAATCGTATTATTCTACTTCACTATAGTCAAGTACATTTTTGCGATTTGCCAAGATGCGATCGTATTCTTCTTTCGAACCAACAACAATCTTTTCAAATTCACGCTGTCCGGTACCGGCAGGGATCAAGTGACCGCAAATCACATTTTCCTTCATACCTTCCAATCTATCTACTTTACCATTAATAGCAGCTTCATTCAGAACCTTGGTTGTTTCCTGGAATGATGCAGCAGACATGAAGCTTGAAGTTCCCAAAGCAGCGCGAGTAATACCTTGCAGAATCTGAGTAGATGTTGCAGGAATAGCATCACGCACTTCAACGGGTTTCAAGTCACGACGCTTCAACATACTGTTCTCATCACGCAACTTACGGGCTGTTACAATCTGACCCGGTTGCAAGTTCTGAGAATCTCCGGCATCAACAACCACCTTCTTACCCCAAATACGGTCATTTTCTTCCATGAAGTCTTGCTTATCTACCACTTGCTGTTCCAAGAAGCGGGTATCACCCGGTTCATCAATTTCAACTTTACGCATCATTTGACGAACGATAATCTCAAAGTGCTTATCATTAATCTTCACACCTTGCAGACGGTAAACATCCTGTACCTCGTTTACGATATATTCCTGTACAGCCGTAGGACCTTTAATGGCCAAGATGTCGGCAGGAGTAATCGCACCATCAGACAGCGGAGTTCCGGCGCGTACATAGTCGTTCTCCTGAACAAGAATCTGCTTAGAAAGATTAACCAAGTACTTCTTCACTTCACCAGTCTTAGATGTTACAATAATCTCACGGTTACCACGTTTAATCTTACCCATGGTAACTTCACCATCGATTTCAGAAACCACAGCAGGGTTGGACGGGTTACGTGCCTCAAACAATTCTGTAACACGAGGCAAACCACCGGTGATATCACCAGCTTTACCAACAGCGCGCGGAATCTTCACAAGGATGTCACCGGCCTTTACCGATTGATTGTTTTCAATAACAACGTGTCCACCCACAGGGAAGTTATAAGTACGTATCAAGTTACCATCTTCTGTCGTAATATGAGCAGAAGGTACTTTTGTCTTATCCTTAGATTCGATAATGATGATTTCACGCAAACCGGTAGCTTCATCCGATTCTACCTTATAAGTTACGTTCTCAACCATACTCTCGAACTCAATCTTACCGGTTGCTTCAGTAATAATAACAGCGTTGAACGGGTCCCATTTAGCAATCAGTTTACCCTTCTCAACCACATCACCGTCAGCAGCATACAATTTAGAACCGTAAGGAACATTATGAGTTGATAAAATGATACCGGTATTTACATCAATAAAGCGAACCTCGGCCAAACGACCTACTACCACTTTCACAGCTTCACCGGTAGTTTCATCTACTGTATCAACAGTACGAAGTTCCTCAAATTCCAGACGAGCATTGTTTTTGGCAACAATACTTGCATTGGCAGCCATGTTACCGGCAATACCACCGGCATGGAAAGTACGCAACGTCAACTGAGTACCCGGCTCACCGATAGACTGTGCAGCAATGACACCGACAGCTTCTCCCTTTTGAACCATACGGCTGGAAGCAAGGTTACGTCCGTAACACTTGGCACATACGCCTTTCTTCGATTCGCAAGTCAATACAGAACGGATTTCTACACTTTCAATCGGAGAATCTTCAATTTCCTGTGCGATATCCTCAGTAATTTCTTCACCTCCGGCAACAATCAATTTACCGGTGGTAGGATGAATAATATCATGTACAGAAACACGTCCGAGGATACGTTCATACAGAGTGGCAATAACTTCATCGTTATTTTTCAAAGCAGTACAAACCAAACCGCGCAGTGTTCCACAGTCTTCTTCATTAATAATCACATCATGCGATACGTCTACAAGACGACGAGTCAAGTATCCGGCATCGGCAGTCTTCAAAGCAGTATCCGCCAAACCTTTACGAGCACCGTGGGTAGAGATAAAGTACTCCAATACCGACAAACCTTCCTTAAAGTTTGAAAGAATCGGGTTTTCAATAATCTGAGCACCTTCAGCACCGGCCTTTTGCGGCTTAGCCATCAAACCACGCATACCTGACAACTGACGAATCTGTTCCTTAGAACCACGAGCACCGGAATCAAGCATCATAAATACTGAGTTGAAACCTTGGTCATCATTTTTAATAGTCTTATAAAGGATGTCAGACAAATCGCTGTTGACATGAGTCCATGTATCAATAACCTGGTTATAACGTTCATTATCAGTGATGAAACCCATATTATAGTTCATCATGATTTGCTCAACTTCTTCGTTACCGCGTTTTACCAGTTCTTCTTTTTCCTTCGGAATAATAATATCACCCAAGTTGAATGACAAACCACCCTTGAACGCCATGTGGTAACCTAAGTTCTTAATACCGTCCAAGAATTCACAAGCACGAGCAACACCCACAGCCTTAATAACATCACTAATGATGTCGATACCATTATTTCTAAAAATAATTGTATTGATATAACCAGCTTCAGCCGGAACGATTTCATTTACAATCACACGACCTACAGAAGTTTCTTTCATCATCACATCTACAATGTTGCCATCCTTATCCAGGTCTTTTACAACAACATTGATGATAGCATGAATATCTACCTTTCCTTCATTATAAGCAATCAAAGCTTCTTCCGGTCCATAGAATGTCAGTCCCTCACCCTTCGCACCTTTTCTCAGTTTTGTAATATAATACAAACCAAGTACCATATCCTGTGCGGGTACAGTAATAGGTGCGCCGTTAGCCGGATTCAAAATATTATGTGCCTGAAGCATCAACATCTGAGCTTCCAATATAGCCTCATTACTCAAAGGCAAGTGAACAGCCATTTGGTCACCGTCAAAGTCGGCATTGAACGCAGTACATGCCAATGGGTGTAATTGGATAGCCTTACCTTCAATCATATGGGGTTGGAATGCCTGAATACCCAAACGGTGCAATGTCGGCGCACGGTTGAGTAATACCGGATGTCCTTTCATGACATGCTCCAAGATATCCCAAATAACAGGTTCTTTGCGGTCTACTATCTTCTTGGCAGACTTAACAGTCTTCACAATACCGCGTTCTATCAATTTACGGATAATAAACGGCTTGTAAAGTTCGGCAGCCATCAATTTAGGAATACCGCATTCTCCCATTTTCAATTCAGGACCAACGACAATTACCGAACGGGCTGAGTAGTCAACACGCTTACCCAACAGGTTCTGACGGAAACGTCCTTGCTTACCTTTCAAACTATCAGACAGTGATTTCAACGGACGGTTTGCATCTGTTTTTACAGCACTTGACTTACGTGAGTTATCGAACAATGAATCGACAGCTTCCTGCAACATACGTTTTTCGTTGCGTAAGATTACTTCAGGAGCCTTGATTTCAATCAGTCTCTTCAGACGGTTGTTACGAATAATCACACGACGATACAAATCATTCAAGTCTGAAGTTGCAAAACGACCACCATCCAACGGAACCAACGGACGAAGTTCGGGCGGAATCACCGGAACAATACGTACAATCATCCATTCAGGTTTATTGCGTCCGCGAGATGCACGGAACGATTCAACGACCTGCAAGCGTTTCAATGCTTCATTCTTGCGCTGTTGTGAAGAGTCGTTGCTTGCCTTGTGACGCAATTCATAAGAAAGTGCATCCAAATCAAGTTTAGCCAACAAATCATAGATGGCTTCAGCTCCCATCTTAGCAATAAACTTGTTAGGATCTGTATCTTCCAGATATTGATTTTCTCTCGGAAGTTTTTCCAGCAAATCCAGATATTCCTCTTCCGAAAGCAAATCATATTCATTTACGCCTTCTTCAGCGGCAGCACCCGGCTGAATTACGACATAACGTTCATAGTAAATAATAGAATCAAGTTTCTTGGTAGGCAATCCCAACAAGTAACCGATTTTGTTCGGCAATGAACGGAAATACCAAATGTGTGCCACAGGCACTACCAGCTGGATATGCCCCATACGTTCACGACGAACTTTCTTTTCTGTCACTTCAACACCGCAACGGTCACAAACGATTCCTTTATAACGAATACGTTTGTACTTACCGCAATGACATTCATAGTCTTTTACCGGACCGAAGATGCGTTCGCAGAACAAACCGTCACGTTCGGGTTTGTAGGTACGGTAGTTGATAGTTTCGGGCTTCAACACCTCACCACTCGAATTCTCAAGGATTTCTTCAGGTGAAGCCAAACCAATTGAGATTTTCGAGAAATTACTCTTTATCTTAGTTTCTTTTCTAAAAGCCATACTTTCTTGTTTATATTGTAAAGAGTTATATTTTTATTATTCAAGGTTGATACTCAATCCCAATCCTCTCAATTCATGTAACAATACATTCAGAGATTCAGGAATGCCCGGAGTAGGCATCGGTTCACCTTTTACAATAGCCTCGTAAGCCTTAGAACGTCCAACAACGTCATCAGACTTAATAGTCAGGATTTCCTGCAAGATATGCGCTGCGCCGAATGCTTCGAGCGCCCAAACTTCCATTTCTCCGAAACGCTGACCACCGAACTGAGCCTTACCACCAAGCGGTTGCTGAGTAATAAGAGAGTACGGACCGATAGAACGTGCGTGCATCTTGTCTTCAACCATGTGGCCTAACTTCAACATATAGGTCACACCTACCGTTGCCGGTTGGTCAAAGCGTTCACCGGTACCACCATCACAAAGATACGTCTTACAGTAACGAGGCAATCCGGCTTTATCCGTCCATTCATTTAAGTCATCCATAGATGCACCATCGAAAATAGGAGTAGCAAATTTCACGCCCAATTCTTTTCCGGCACGACCTAATACAGCTTCAAAAATCTGACCGATGTTCATACGAGAGGGCACACCCAACGGATTCAGTACGATATCTACCGGAGTACCATCAGCCAAGAACGGCATATCCTCCTGACGGACAACACGAGATACAATACCCTTATTACCGTGACGACCTGCCATCTTATCACCCACACCAATCTTACGTTTCTTAGCAATATAAACTTTAGCCATCTGAATAATACCTGAAGGCAATTCATCACCTATTGTGATTGCAAACTTCTTACGTTTCAGTTCGGCGTCCAGTTCTTTATACTTCTTCAGGTAGTTCATTACCAAGTCACGAATCATATCGTTCTTGTGAGTATCCGCTGTCCACTTGCTCAACTGAATCACTGTATAATCCAATGACTCAAGGTCGCGTTTTGTAAACTTAGCGCCCTTAGCGATAACTTCGGTTCCCAAGTAATCTTTTACACCCTGAGAGACTTTACCATTAGTTAATACCAACAATTTATCAATTAAGATATCCTTCAGCTTAGCTGCCTTTTCTTCAAATTCATCATTCAGTTTCGGCAAAATAGCTTTGTCGGCATTCTTTTCACTTCTGGTTTTCACAACGCGAGAGAACAACTTCTTGTCAATAACGACACCACGCAATGAAGGAGAAGCTTTCAATGAAGCATCCTTTACATCACCGGCTTTGTCACCAAAGATAGCGCGAAGCAATTTTTCTTCAGGAGAAGGATCTGATTCACCTTTCGGAGTAATCTTACCAATCAAAATATCACCCGGTTCAATACGAGCACCGACACGTACAATACCGTTCTCATCCAAATCCTTAGTTGCTTCTTCACTCACGTTAGGAATATCAGAAGTCAATTCTTCCATACCGCGCTTCGTTTCGCGCACTTCCAATATATATTCATCCACGTGTACAGAAGTCAATAAGTCTTCACGTACAACGCGTTCATTCAATACAATAGCATCCTCATAGTTATATCCCTTCCAAGGCATATAAGCAACCAACAGATTCTTACCCAATGCCAACTCACCACCTTGTGTTGAATAACCTTCCGTCAGAATATCACCTTTCTTTACACGCTGACCCTTATCACAAATAGGACGAAGGTCAATAGTCATGCTTTGGTTAGTCTTACGGAATTTAGGAATTCTATATTCTTTCAAAGCAGGTTCGAAGCTGACAAATTCCTCATCTTCCGTTCTGTCATACAAAATCCGGATAGTGGTTGCATCTACATATTCAATCACACCGTCACCTTCAGCAGCAATCTGAGTACGAGAATCTTCAACCAATTGCTTTTCGATACCTGTACCTACAATAGGAGCCTCTGTACGCAACAAAGGAACTGCCTGGCGCATCATGTTAGAACCCATCAATGCACGGTTAGCATCATCATGTTCCAAGAACGGAATCAAAGATGCCGCAATAGAAGCAATCTGTTGAGGAGATACATCCATCAACTCTACCTGATCAGGAGTAACAACCGGATAATCGGCATCGCGACGAGCCTTAACCTTGTCACGAACAAACTTACCTTCATCATCCAAAGGTGCATTACCCTGAGCAATAATCTTATCTTCTTCTTCTTCTGCAGTCAAGTATTCAATTCCTTCATCAGAAATATCCACCTTACTATCAGCTACCTTACGATAAGGAGTAGAAATGAAACCAAGTTCATTAATTTTAGCATAAACGCACAAAGAAGAAATCAAACCGATATTAGGACCTTCAGGGGTTTCAATCGGACACAAACGACCATAGTGAGTATAGTGTACGTCACGCACCTCGAAACCGGCACGTTCACGCGACAAACCACCGGGACCTAACGCAGACAAACGACGTTTGTGAGTAATTTCAGCCAACGGATTGGTCTGGTCCATGAATTGTGACAATGCATTTGTACCGAAGAATGAATTGATAACAGAAGAAATAGTCTTCGCATTAATCAAATCAATCGGAGTAAATACTTCATTATCACGTACATTCATACGTTCACGAATAGTACGAGACATACGAGCCAATCCGATAGCAAACTGATTGGACAACTGTTCTCCCACTGTACGCACACGACGATTACTCAAGTGGTCAATATCATCAACATCAGCCTTAGAGTTAATCAACTCAATCAGATACTTGATGATCTCGATAATATCTTGTTTTGTCAATACCTTCACATCCATATCCGTAGTCAGCCCCAACTTCTTGTTGATTCTGTAACGGCCTACTTCGCCAAGGTCATATCTTTTTTCAGAGAAGAACAGGTTATTGATAACCTCACGAGCACTGGCATCATCAGCAGGATCTGCATTACGCAACTGACGATAGATATAAAGCACAGCCTCTTTTTCTGAGTTACTCGGGTCTTTCTGAAGCGTATTAAATATAATAGAATAATCTGATGAATTAGCTTCTTCCTTATGAACAAGGATATTCTGAACGCCTGAGTCGATAATTTCATCTACATGCTCTGCTTCAAGCACAGTTTCACGGTCAATGATAACCTCATTACGTTCAATAGAAACAACTTCACCGGTGTCTTCATCTACAAAATCCTCTGTCCATGTCTTCAAGACACGCGCAGCAAGTTTTCTTCCTACAACCTTCTTTAAATTGGCCTTATTGACTTTAACTTCTTCAGCCAAATTAAATATTTCGAGAATATCTTTATCATTTTCAAAGCCGACAGCTCTCAACAGAGTAGTAACAGGCAATTTTTTCTTACGGTCGATATAAGCATACATCACATTGTTAATGTCTGTAGCGAATTCAATCCATGAGCCCTTGAATGGGATAATACGTGCGGAATATAGTTTTGTACCGTTAGCATGTACACTCTGTCCAAAGAATACACCCGGAGAACGATGCAGCTGAGAAACAACAACACGTTCAGCACCGTTAATCACGAAGGTTCCCTTCGGCGTCATATAAGGAATAGGACCCAAATAAACATCTTGAATAACAGTATCAAAATCCTCATGATCGGGATCTGTACAATAAAGCTTCAATTTAGCTTTCAAAGGTACACTATAAGTGAGCCCACGCTCTAGACAATCATCTATTGTATAGTGAGGGGGATCAATGTAGTAGTCCAAAAACTCAAGGACAAAGTTGTTACGTGTATCAGCGATAGGGAAGTTTTCAGCAAATACTTTATACAGCCCGTCGTTCTTTCGTTTTTCGGGTGGGGTATCCAGTTGTAAAAAGTCTTGGAATGACTTCAATTGCACTTCCAGGAAATCCGGATACTTCATCGGATTCTTGATGGAAGCAAAATTTACTCTTTTGTTTTCTGTATTTGAAGACATCTGATAATTTATTTGTAGAACTTAATAATAATATAGACACAAAAAGGTTAAGAATCCTCGTCTAGAGGATTCCTAACCGAATTACCTGATAATCAGGCTTAATATTATTTAAGCTCAACTTCAGCTCCAGCTTCTTCCAAAGTTTTCTTCAGTG
>OJRA01000587.1_pt1 | contig 15537 bp, 11 predicted proteins | sample 1599101 | NCBI WGS metagenome assembly OJRA01 (sample SAMN03922526, study PRJEB24848) | human gut metagenome | isolation source: stool sample | host: Homo sapiens | place: Germany | collected 2010-05 | reverse complement strand
TAGATCGCTCGTCGGCAGCGTCAGATGTGTATAAGAGACAGCTTACTACTCTGATAATCTTTCAGTTCCGGGCGAATCTCTTCCAGAACGTTCCCGGCATCGTCACGTTTTGCGAAACGTTCTACAATGTGGATAAAGTCGCTACACGTTCCACGGGCGATGCCGTGTTCTTTAGCGGCGCAATCGTAAATGTTTTTGTAGCCCAACAGACCAAAAGCAGACGTTGAATACATCCAATAAAGATCAAAAGCGATTCTGGTAAAGGAACTCTGAACATTGCACAATGACTTACTAATAGATGCATTACGCTTTCTGGCTTCTTTCAAGGTCTCAATGTCTTTCAGTTCTTGCGCCTTTTTAGCTTCCACCTCTGCCTTGTTGGTGTCCTCCACCGCCGGGGCGGCGGGGGGATTCATGGGAGCGGCAACGGCTTTCTTTCTGATACTCTTTGCCTTTGCCGGGGTCTGGGTTGCGGTTTTCTTCTCTATGGTTGTTGTACTCATTTATTTGTCCTCCTTATCGTTTAACTCTCTGTAAATATAATCAGCAATTTTTACGGCTTCACTGATAGGTAAATCGGCTTCGATGCTTGCAATGTGTTCATACATATCAGCACCGCACGGACTACATAAACCATAGCGACAATGGCTTGCAACAATCTTGTAGGTGTGAATGCGCATCTCTGCGGAATCAAATAATTCTTCGAAATGTATAACACGAATAAGGCATTCAACATGAGAAACAACTTCAAGCGTTTCAAAGACAGCCACAACTCCGGTAAATGAATCGACAACTTCCATGAGGTCAGCGTGCTTGAAAACTGCTGTGATACAACCGAAAAAACTATCTAACATATCGAGTGCCATTCCGTGGAAAATTTCATTTACTGGAATAACTTCTGCGGTCTCCGTGTTGATAATTACGTTTGATTTTTCGTCATACTTGTACATATTTTGTCCTCCTTGTGTGTGGGGTTCGAACGTTCGAACCAGTTAAAAAACATTCTGTTTTTACAAGAACAAAAGTGCTGTGTCGTCTCGCTTCCCCGCATAAGTGTCGAATACATACGTCGCAACGTGTTCTCCTTTTCACGGTCGGGGGCATTAAGTGGGGTAGGTTGACCATGACTTTTTATCGCTTCTCGCACATCCCACCGTCCTGCTTGCTTTTGGTTGCTTGTAAAACCAGTTAAAAAAATAGCCTTGTGATCGGAATTTCGTGTCATTTCCTTATCACAAGACTATTATATAATTTTCACTCTGCGTGAGGACTAAACATCACCTTGTCAATTAAGGAACACTGTGATATATTTATTTCTATAAGTGACTAAAGATAAGGGGGGGACAGGGATGCATTTTGTAAGAACGGAAGACTTGAAGACGGGAATGCGTCTGGCAAGACCTGTTTATAATAAGAAGAGTATTCTTTTGTTTGACAGAAATTCCCTTTTGTCATTACAGGCAATAGAAAGTATTCGTAATTTCGGATTGATCGGTGTCTATGTACTGGAACCGGCAGAACCGCTTCCACCCCTGACTCAGGAGGACCTGGAGTTCGAACGGTTTCAGATTCAGGCGGTCAGTGCCATCGAAGAGGAACAGGATCGTATCCTGAAGACCAGAAAGCAGAACCGTACCCAGTCCATCGCAGATATGGTCATCCGCAATTACGGACACTTGGATGAGAAAATCAATTTCTACCAGAATCTGAGAAGCCGGGAGGATTATTTCTCCAGACATTCCCTGAACGTGGCAATACTCTGTGCCATGATTACCCATGTGATGAATATCAGACGGGAAGAACAGTATCATACCGTATGTGCTGCCATCCTTCACGATATGGGAAAAGTGAAAAAACATGATGATGTGTATTACGGGGCACCTTATACCAGAGAGGATATGCTGCGGAACTGCGAGACGCAGGAAGAGGCCTACGGTATCATCGAGGAGGCTTTTGCCACCGACGGATCCGGCATCCGCAGGATCTGCCAGCAGGCAGCCAGAAAACAGCTGAACCTGTTCCCGGAAGACGGAGAGAAGAGCAGGTATAAAATGCTGGCCGGAGCCAATGTATTGCTGGTGGCGAACCGTTATGATGAGATCACGGCCATGACATTACAGGGAACGGCACAGTCTGAGGTGAAGGCTCTTCAGGAACTTCTGGAGCACCCGGAGGTATATGATCCGGAGACGGTACGGGCATTGATCCGTTCCATCAATATCCTTCCGCCCGGTGCCAGCGTGGAACTCAGTACGGGAGAGAAAGCACTGGTATTGAATGAAAATGAAGAAAGTGTACTGCGGCCGACAGTGGTAAGCTTCCGGGATAACAGTATCCTGGATCTGTCCCTTCCCGGGAATGAGGACATCCAGATCGTGGATGTCATGAAGACCATGGACAACCGGTACATATTCAATAAATAGTGAGGAGCAATTATGCCAACAATCGAAGAAATACTCAGAGCCGCCAAGGAAGCGGGAGCAAGTGATGTACATCTGACGGTAGGTATCCCACCCAAAATGCGTGTAAACGGCAATCTGATCACCATGGATTATCCCAGGATGCTTCCGGCAGACACGCTGGAAGTACTAGTCAATATCATGACGGAAGTGCAGAGAGAACGTTTTGAGGAACGGGGAGAATACGATATGTCTTTCTCTATTCCCAACTGCGGACGTTACCGTGTCAATGCCTACAAGCAGAGAGGTTCCGTGGCTCTGGCGTTTCGACTGGTAGGAACCGTGGTGCCTTCTCCGGAAGAGCTGGGTGTACCGGAATCCGTGGTGGAACTATATCAGCGCAAACGTGGTCTGGTACTGGTCACCGGACCTACCGGAAGCGGTAAATCCACGACGCTTGCCGCCATCATCGACAAGATCAACAACAACAGAGATGCCCATGTCATCACTCTGGAGGACCCTATCGAGTATCTGCATCAGCATAAGATGTCCATGGTCAACCAGCGTGAGATCGGCATAGATTCCAATAATTATGCCAATGCTTTAAGAGCGGCACTCCGTGAAGATCCCGATGTCATTCTGGTCGGAGAGATGCGTGACTTCGAGACCATCAGTGTAGCTATTACGGCAGCGGAGACCGGACATCTGGTATTGTCCACCCTGCATACGATCGGTGCAGCCAGCACCGTAGACCGTGTGATCGATGTCTTCCCACCACATCAGCAGCAACAGATCCGTGTCCAGCTGTCCAACACACTGGAAGCAGTCATATCCCAGCAGCTGATCCCGACAGCGGACGGCAAGCACCGTGTGGCAGCTTTTGAGGTCATGCATGCCAATCATGCGGTCCGCAACCTGATCCGTGAGGGCAAATCCCACCAGCTGGCCAGCGTCATGCAGACCAACCGGAAACTAGGTATGATCACCATGGATGAGGCTATTGTTCAGTTGTATTTTGAAGGCAAGATCGACAGGGAACATGCGATCCAGTTCGCTCAGGATCCCGACAGCATGGAAAATAAAATTTAAAGGAATGATCCGGAACCGGCTATATAGGAGCAGACCAGACGACGCAGCGGAAAGCGTACGGTTTTGTGAATCTGTAGTGAGGTTCCGGAGGATTTTTCACCAAAAGACGTTTTCATTTAAAATTTCTGATATTAATTCTAAGAAGATTCCGGTAGTTTCACTGCCCTTTTGCGGGCTCTTATGATCACCCATTGTATGAATTGTTTTGTTAAGTCTGATTATTTTTGTCAGATTCATTCGTTTTATCTGTTTCTGTTTTGTTTCACTGTTATTTCCATAATAAATAAAACATTTTAAAGGAGGTATTTTATGTTTACTACAGTTTGTTCGGCTGCAGTCTATGGTCTGCAGGCATATCTGGTCCGCGTGGAAGTGGATCTGGCAGGGGGACTACCATCGTTTCAGCTGGTGGGGTCGCTGGGGAGTGAGGTGAAGGAATCCCGGGAGAGGGTTAGTGTGGCCATGAAAAATTCCGGTTTCCAGATCCCACCGGCACATATCACAGTAAATCTGGCTCCGGCAGGTCGACGTAAAGATGGTACCGCCTTTGATCTGCCTATAGCTGTGGGACTTTTGCGGGATATGGAACTGGTACCGGAGAAAGCGCTGCAGGATACATTGTTTTTGGGAGAACTGGGCCTGAATGGGGAGATCAAGAAGGTGAAGGGTGTACTTCCCATTGTTCAGGAGGCGGCAAAAAGCGGTATCCGAAGGGTGGTGGTGCCCGGAGAAAATGCCATGGAGGCTGCGGTGATACCGGGGATCACGGTCTGGGGTGTGAACTGTCTGAACGATCTGCTGGCGGCACTGAACCATCCGGAGCTGGAAACTGAAAAAGTGTATCAGCCGAGGATCCGGGCGGAGGACTTGCTAAGGGAAGGAACCGGACAGGATACGGGAGATTTCCGGGAAGTGGCGGGACAGGAGAATGCTAAACGGGGTGCCGAGATCGCTGCGGCGGGATTCCACAATCTGTTGATGATAGGGCCGCCCGGGGTGGGAAAATCCATGGTCGCCGGGCGAATTCCCGGAATCCTGCCGCCTCTGACACTGAAAGAAAGTCTGGAGGTGACAGGAATCTTCAGTGTGGCGGGACTTCTGCCGCCGGGACAGGCACTGATCACAAGGAGGCCTTTTTATGCACCACACCATACTGTGACACAGGCAGCACTGATCGGCGGGGGAAGCGGCATCCCAAGACCTGGTATGGTATCGCTGGCCCATCGGGGTGTACTGTTTCTGGACGAGCTTCCGGAATTCCGGAAAAACGTGCTGGATGGCATGCGACAGCCTATGGAGGAGCGTAAAGTGCAGATCGCCAGAAGTGCCGGGATGGTCACTTATCCGTCGGACTTTATTCTGGTGGCGGCTATGAATCCCTGTCCATGCGGGTATTATCCGGACCGGAATAAATGCCGCTGTACCCAGCCCCAGATCGAGAAATATCTGGGAAAGATATCGGGACCGATTTTAGACCGGATTGATCTATGTGTGGAACTGCATCCCGTGGATATTCTACATCTGCAGAAAACGAAAACGGAAAAAAGCAGTGAAGATATGAAGCGGCAGATCCGGCATGCAAGAGAACGGCAGGCGGAGCGTTTTGCAGGAACGGATTGCCGTTTCAATGGGGACATCCGGTCTGCACAGGTGGAAGAATATTGCCCGTTGGGAGAGGAGGGTCAGAAAGTCATGGAACAGCTGTATCGTACGCTGCAGCTCAGTGCCAGAGTTTATCACCGGATTCTCAAAACTGCCCGAACCATAGCTGATTTGGAGGACCGGGAAGAGATCACGGGGGAACATTTGCTGGAGGCAGCGTGTTATCGCCCTTCGGAGACGTATTGGAATTAATTGTGTGCCGGAACCGGGTACATTAAGTGTCCGGCAAGAAAAAGGGGCCGGTACGAAAATAACGGAAAACGTGCGGGCTGTGTGAAAACAGGGAAAGGGACAGGTATGTTTATGGCGGAGGAAGAGAGAAAATATGCATATTTTTTGTGCAGCACCTATACAATCGGGGGCGTGCGGGCAGAACGGCTGCTTGCACGCTTCGGGTCACCCCGGGCGGTATATGAGGCGGAGACAGAGGAATGGAGGGAGTGCGTGGGCAATTCTGCGGCGGAAGCCTTGGAACGGCAGAAGAAAAGCGGAGAGTGGGAACGGGAATATGGACAGCTTTCGGAACAACAGATCCACTTTCTTTTGCGGGAGGAGAAAGGATTTCCTGGGAAACTGGCAGAAATTCCGGATCCGCCTTACGGCATTTTTTACCGGGGAAAACTGCCGGATGAGAACGAACCGGCGGTGGCGGTCATCGGTGCCAGAGAGTGTTCGGAATACGGCAGATATGTGGCCGAGGAACTGGGACAGTATCTGGGAAGAGCGGGAATACAGGTCATCAGCGGAATGGCCCGGGGGATTGACGGGATCAGCCAGCAGGCAGCGTTATCTGCGGGAGGAACTTCCTATGGTGTGCTGGGATGCGGAGTGGATATCTGTTATCCCGCACAGAATCGAAGATTGTATGAAGAACTGTTGGAAAAAGGGGGATTGCTCTCCACCTATACGCCGGGAACAAAGCCGCTGCCCCAGTATTTTCCACCAAGAAACCGTATTGTCAGCGGACTGTCGGATGCTCTGATCGTCATTGAGGCCAGACAGAAGAGCGGGACGTTGATCACGGTGGATATGGCACTGGAACAGGGCAGGGACGTCTATGTGGTGCCGGGCAGGCTTACGGACAGGCTCAGTGACGGCTGCAATCATCTGCTGACGCAGGGAGCGGGAGTGTTTTTATCTCCAGAGAGTTTTGCAGAGGATTTTTTGCGGAGCTGGGAGGAAAAACAGGGACTTTCCGCAGATGGCTCCGGAGGAAAGAACGGGCGGAAAAATAATAGGGAAACCGGCAGAAATACGGCAAAAGTAAAATTGCCCAAAGAATCCCTGCAAAAGATCTTGGAATGTCTGGAACCTGTGCCAAAGACATCGGAGACGCTGTTGCAGGAACTTTGGGAGAAGGGAGAATATACGGACATTTCCGCACTGAACCGGGCACTGATGGAACTGGAACTTTTGGGATATGCCAGACAGAACAGTCCGGGACATTTCAGCACTTCTGCGAATTGACAAGGCTTTCGGAAAAGGGGTATAGTAATAGACATATGAGAATGACGAGAAAGGTCAGGTGCCCTTATGAACGATAAAGATACTTACAGAATGCATACCAAAGTAATACAGATCGGAGACCGGAAGATCGGCGGCGGCAATCCTATCGCCATCCAGTCCATGACCAATACGAAGACCGAGGATGTGAAGGCAACCGTAGAGCAGATCCTGCGTCTGGAGAGGGCAGGCTGTGAGATCATCCGCTGCACAGTACCGACGCTGGAGGCGGCAGCAGCTATCCGGGAGATCAAGAAGCAGATTCACATTCCTTTAGTGGCGGATATCCATTTTGACTACCGTATGGCACTGGCAGCCATTGAGAACGGTGCCGACAAGATCCGCATCAATCCTGGGAATATCGGAAATCCGGAGAGGGTAAAGGCTGTGGTAGATGCAGCAAAAGAGAGGAATATCCCGATCCGTGTGGGAGTGAACAGCGGTTCCCTGGAGAAGCCGCTGGTGGAAAAATACGGTGGAGTGACTGCGGAAGGTATTGTGGAGAGCGCACTGGACAAGGTACACATGATCGAAGATCTGGGATATGACAATCTGGTCATCAGTATCAAATCTTCGGATGTGCTGATGTGCGTGAAAGCCCATGAACTGCTGGCAGGCCGTACGGTGTACCCTCTGCATGTGGGCATTACCGAATCCGGTACTGTGAACAGCGGTAATATCAAGTCAGCCATCGGTCTGTCCCTGATCTTAAGCCAGGGCATCGGTGACACCATCCGGGTATCCCTGACAGGAGATCCCGTAGAGGAGATCAAATCCGCAAAGCTGATCCTGCGTACATTAGGATTGCGCAAGGGCGGCATTGAGGTCGTATCCTGTCCCACCTGTGGAAGAACCCAGATCAATCTGATCGATCTGGCCACCAAAGTGGAGAAAATGGTAGAGGATTACCCGCTGGATATCAAAGTGGCTGTCATGGGCTGCGTGGTAAACGGCCCCGGAGAAGCAAAAGAAGCGGATCTGGGAGTTGCGGGCGGTATCGGAGAAGGTCTGCTGATCAAGCATGGCGAGATCGTAAAAAAGCTTCCGGAGGATCAGCTGCTCCCCGCCTTGAAAGAGGAATTGGATCATTGGAGTTAAAATAAATGAGTAAACCGTTTTTTGAAGTGTTTCCTTCGTTACAGTTGAATACGGACATTCGTGACCTGATGGGGCAGACAGAAGTGGAGAGAGTCTCGGCGACAAAACGCAGAGACTTTCTTCGGGTGTACTTAAAAAGTACCCGCCTGATCCAGAAAGCGGACATCTGGACCACGGAACAGGAGATCAAGAAGCAGCTGTTCCCTCAGGCCAACCTGACAGTGAAAATATACGAAAAGTTCGAATTGTCTTCCCAGTACAATCCGGAAAAGCTGATGGATATTTATAAGGAAAGTATTCTGGAGGAATTCCGGGAGTACAGCCATATCCAGTATAATGCCCTGAAGACGGCGAAAATCGAGTATCCTTCGGAAAATGAAATGCTTTTAACGCTGGAAGATACGGTATTAAATCACAGTATGGAAGGGGAGATCCTGCAGATTCTGGAGAAGATCCTGGTGGAACGTTGTGGATTCTCCGTGAAGATCCATACGGCTTATGTGGAAAAAGAGACCGGGCGTTTCCAGGAGGAAGAGGAAGCAAAGATCCGTCTGAAGGTGGATGCCATTTACAGTCGTACGAAAGGCAGAAGAGAAGAAGGAGAGCAGACTGCATCGGCGGAAGGAAGCGGGCAAAGTACAGCACAGGATCCGGAAACCGGCAAGGCTGCAGAGACCGCACAAAAGCCGAAGACCGAGAATGCCGGTGGCGTGACCAAGAGCTTTCAGGGTGGCAGCCGCGGTGAATTCAAGCGTGGAGAATTCAAAAAGGGCGAGTTTCGTAAGGGTGGTAACTTTGAAAAAGGTGCGTTGAAGAGATCAGACAATCCGGATGTCATCTACGGGCGTGATTTCGAAGAAGAGGCCATGAAGATTGAGGAACTCATCGGAGAGATGGGTGAGGTGGTCATCCGCGGTAAGGTACTGTCCGTGGATACCCGTGACATCAAGAACGAGAAGACGATTATTATTTTCAATATCTCTGATTTTACCGATACCATGACCATCAAGATGTTCGTGCGTACCGAGCAGGTGAAGGAAGTGACCGGGGACATCAAGCCGGGAGCTTTCTTAAAGGTCAAGGGAATCTGTATGATGGATAAGTTCGACCACGAGCTGGCCATCGGTTCCATCGCGGGAATCAAGAAGATCCCTGATTTTACCAATACGAGAATGGATACCTCCGCCAGAAAGCGTGTGGAGCTGCACTGTCATACAAAGATGAGTGATATGGACGGTGTCTCCGAGGCCAAGGACATTGTAAAGCGCGCCTACAAATGGGGACATCGGGCCATTGCCATCACGGATCACGGCGTGGTACAGAGTTTTACCGATGCAAACCATGTCTGGGATGACCTGTGGAAAGCGGAAAAAGGCAAGCGGAAAGAAGCCGGAGACGAGAATCCGGACAAGCAGGATTTCTTCAAGATCATTTACGGTGTGGAAGCCTATCTGGTGGATGATCTGAAAGAGATAGTGACGAATGATAAGGGACAGAGTCTGCATGAGGATTATGTGGTATTCGATATCGAGACCACGGGATTTTCCCCGGTCAACAACCGCATTATCGAGATCGGTGCGGTAAAGGTATCCGGTGGAGAGATCGTGGATCGTTTTTCCACCTTTGTCAACCCGGATGTGCCGATTCCCTTCGAGATCGAAAAGCTGACCAGTATCCGGGATGAGGATGTCATGGATTCCCCTCAGATCGATGTGATCCTGCCGCAGTTTCTGCAGTTCTGTGAAGGCTGTATCATGGTGGCTCACAATGCCAGCTTTGATATGAGTTTCATTATGGAGAATTGCAGAAGACTGGGCTATCCGCAGGAGTTTACCTATGTGGATACCGTGGGCATTTCCAGAGTACTTTTGAAGAACCAGTCGAAGCATACGCTGGATGCGGTGGCCAAGACCCTGGGAATTTCCCTGGAGAATCATCACAGAGCCGTGGATGATGCGGAGTGCACGGCCCATATTTTCGTGAAATTTATTAAAATGCTGGAAGAGCAGGACATTCATAATCTGACGGAAGTCAATGCACTGGGAGCTTCCAGTGTGGATGCCGTGAAGAAGATGCCTTCTTACCATGCCATTATTCTGGCGAAAAATGATCTGGGGCGTATCAACCTGTATCGTCTGGTGTCCCAGTCACATCTGACCTATTTTAACAAACATCCCCGGATTCCCAAGAGTCTGGTGATGAAGTACAGAGAAGGACTGATACTGGGAAGTGCCTGCGAGGCGGGAGAACTGTACCGGGCACTGTTGGACGGACAGTCGGATGCCCAGATTGCCAGACTGGTGAAATTCTATGACTATCTGGAGATCCAGCCCTGCGGCAACAACAAATTCATGATCGCTTCGGAACGTGTGAGGAATGTAAATTCCATTGAGGATATTCAGAATATCAACCGGAAGATCGTGTCCCTGGGAGAACAGTTCCACAAGCCGGTAGTGGCTACCTGCGATGTGCATTTCCTGGATCCAGAGGATGAGGTCTACCGCCGTATCATCATGGCGGGACGAGGATTCGATGATGCGGATGATCAGGCACCATTGTATTTACATACCACGGAAGAGATGCTGGAAGAATTCTCTTATCTGGGAAGTGATAAGGCGGAAGAAATCGTTATTACCAATACCAATATGATTGCAGACATGATCGAGACTATTGCACCGGTGCGCCCGGACAAATGTCCTCCGGTCATTCCCGACAGTGATAAGACACTGACGGAGATCTGTTATAACAGAGCCCATGAAATTTACGGACCAGATCTGCCTCAGATCGTAGAGGCGAGACTGGAAAAGGAACTGAATTCCATTATCAAGAACGGATTCGCCGTAATGTATATCATTGCCCAGAAGCTGGTATGGAAGTCGGTAGAGGACGGTTATCTGGTAGGTTCCCGAGGATCTGTAGGAAGTTCCTTCGTGGCGACCATGGCGGGAATCACGGAGGTCAACCCCTTAAGCCCTCATTATTATTGCAGTAAGTGTCATTATGTGGATTTTGACAGTGATGAAGTCAAGGCCTATGCCGGTAAGGCGGGAATCGATATGCCGGACAAGCTGTGTCCGGTGTGCGGAGAAAAGCTTCACAAGGACGGATTTGATATTCCTTTCGAGACTTTCCTGGGATTCAAGGGAGACAAAGAGCCGGATATCGACCTGAACTTCTCCGGTGAGTACCAGTCCAAGGCGCATAAATATACCGAGGTTATCTTCGGTGCGGGACAGACCTTCCGTGCCGGAACCATTGCAACTCTGGCAGATAAGACGGCCTTCGGTTACGTGAAGAATTATTTTGAAGAACGTGGCATTCACAAGCGGACCAGTGAGATTGACCGTATTGCTTCCGGATGTACCGGAGTACGACGCAGTACCGGTCAGCATCCCGGCGGAATCGTCGTACTGCCCTTAGGACAGGATATCAACTCCTTCACCCCGGTGCAGCATCCCGCAAATGATATGACTACGGATACCATAACCACACACTTTGATTACCATTCCATTGACCATAACCTGTTGAAGCTGGATATTCTGGGACACGATGATCCTACCATGATCCGTATGCTTCAGGACCTGACAGGGAGAGATCCTCTGACGATTCCCTTAGACGGACAGGATGTCATGAGTCTGTTCCAGAATACGGATGCGCTGGGCATTACTCCGGAGCAGATCGGCGGAACAAAGCTGGGGGCATTGGGTATCCCGGAGTTTGGTACCGATTTCGCCATGCAGATGGTTATCGATGCCAAGCCCAAGGCATTTTCCGATCTGGTGCGTATTTCCGGCCTGTCCCACGGTACCAACGTATGGCTGGGAAATGCACAGGATCTGATCATGAGCGGCGTGGCAACGATTTCCACCGCCATCTGTACCCGTGACGATATCATGCTGTATCTGATCCAGATGGGTGTGGAATCGGAGAAGTCCTTCAAGATCATGGAGGCCGTGCGTAAAGGCATGGTGGCGAAGGGCAGATGCGCCATGTGGGAAGAGTGGAAAGAAGACATGCTGGCCCACAATGTACCCCAGTGGTATATTGAATCCTGTCAGAAGATCGAGTACATGTTCCCGAAGGCCCATGCGGCGGCATACGTTATGATGGCATGGCGTATTGCATATTGTAAGATCCATTATCCGTTAGCCTATTACGGAGCGTTTTTCAGTATTCGTGCCAAGGCATTTTCTTATGAAATTATGTGTCAGGGACAGAAGCATTTAGAGAGCGTTATGGTGGATTACAAAAAGCGACAGGATACGCTTTCCAATAAGGAGAAGGATGCCATGGGTGATATGCGTATCGTGCAGGAAATGTATGCACGAGGCTTTGAATTCGAGCCAATTGATATCTTTAGAGCCCAGTCCAGATCCTTCCAGATCGTGGATGGCAAATTAATGCCTTCCTTAAACAGTATCGACGGACTGGGAGAGAAGGCGGCGGATGCCATCGTGGAAGCGGCAAAAGACGGCCCCTTCCTGTCTAAAGATGATTTCCGCCAGAGAACCAAAGTCTCCAAGACCATCATCGACCTGATGGATTCCCTGGGATTATTGGGAGACCTCCCGGAGTCCAATCAGATCAGTATATTTGACCTGGTGTAACAGCTCAGCCATACCATGACGAATGCACGGCTTGGACGCTTGCGTACAAAGCTGCGCATTTGACATGGTATGAGCGGAGCGCCCAATCCATGAAGCAAAAGATGAGCCGCGCAAGCGGCGTCGACTGCGCAGCAGCCGCTTTTGCGAATGGCCGTGGGCCGAGCTGTAGTCCGGCCAGCCGCTTTTATGAATTGACCGTGGGCTGAGCTGTAGTCCGGCCAGCCGCTTTTGCGAATGGCCGTGGGCTGAGCTGGTCTAAAAATTTTTTAAAAAAAGTGCTTGCATTTTTTCGACAACTCGATTATACTATGCAAGTACTGTTTTTGTGGCTGATTGGTCAAGCGGTTAAGACGTCGCCCTCTCACGGCGAAAACAGGGGTTCGATTCCCCTATCAGCTGCTTATTGAAAATTGTAGAAATTTTTCAAAAAATACTTGCAATTTTCAAAAGAATGTATTATACTGAACAAGGTTCGTAAGTAACCTATGGCTGATTGGTCAAGCGGTTAAGACGTCGCCCTCTCACGGCGAAAACAGGGGTTCGATTCCCCTATCAGCTGCTTATTCTTTAATAGAATAGCCCAACCCTGAAAAGTGTCGGAAAGCATAGAAAATTGCTTTTTGGCTCTTTTTTTATACTGTCTGGGGCTGGGCAAATGAAAAATCTTCTTGCCATTCCCATTTTTTTGTTGTATAGTGGTTCACGATTACTCAAAGCAGGGGAAAATACGGCAAAGAGGCGGGAACCGGATGCCGTAGGTCCGTAGACAGACGGATAGATGGGAGTGCATATGGCAAAATATTTAGTAATTGTAGAGTCACCGGCCAAGGTGAAGACAATCAAAAAGTTTTTGGGAGCAAATTATGAAGTTATGGCCAGCCAGGGGCATGTGAGGGACCTGCCCAAGAGTCAGCTGGGATTTGATCCGGAACATGATTATGAACCGAAATATATTACCATCCGCGGAAAGGGAGACCTTCTTGCTTCTTTGCGCAAAGAAGTAAAAAAGGCAGATAAGATTTATCTCGCAACCGACCCGGACCGTGAAGGAGAAGCTATTTCCTGGCATCTGTATTATGCCTTGAAACTGGAAAGCAAAAAAGTATATCGTATTACCTTCAATGAGATCACCAAGAATGCGGTAAAGGAATCTCTGAAAAACGCCAGAGAGATCGATATGAATCTGGTGGATGCCCAGCAGGCAAGACGTATGCTGGACCGTATGGTGGGCTATCGGATCTCCCCACTTCTGTGGGCAAAGATCAAGAGAGGCTTAAGTGCCGGCCGTGTACAGTCTGTGGCACTCCGTATCATCTGTGACAGAGAGGACGAGATCAACGCATTTATTCCGGAAGAGTATTGGTCTCTGGATGTGAATCTGAAAGTAAAAGGCGAGAAGAAGCCTATTTGTGCAAAATATTACGGTACCACCGAAAAAAAACAGGGAATTACCAGCAAGGAACAGGCAGACAGCATTATGGATTCCCTGAATGGCGCAAAATTCGAAGTAAAAGAAGTGCGTCACGGCGAACGTGTGAAAAAAGCGCCGCTTCCCTTTACGACTTCCACATTGCAGCAGGAAGCCAGCAAGGTATTAAATTTCTCTACCCAGAAGACTATGCGTCTGGCACAGCAGTTATATGAAGGTGTGGATATCAAGGGAGAGGGCACTGTTGGTCTGATCACCTACCTGCGTACCGATTCTACCCGTGTATCCGAAGAGGCGGAGACACAGGCAGCGGAATTTATTGATGTTCATTACGGTGAAAAATACAAGACCGCTGCAGCAACGGAGAAGAAGAACAGCCAGAAGATTCAGGATGCCCACGAAGCTATCCGTCCCACGGATCTGAACCGGATGCCTATTGCTATCAAGGAGCAGCTTCCCAGAGATCTGTTCCGTCTGTATCAGCTGATTTGGAAACGATTTGTGGCAAGCCGCATGAGTGCTGCACAGTATGATACCACTTCTGTGAAGATTCAGGCAAAGGACCAGATTTTTGCTCTGGCAGCTTCCAGAATGCGTTTCGATGGATTCATGAGTGTCTACACCCAGGAAGATGATAAGGAAGAAGAAAATGTGCTCGGCGGTAATCTGGACGAGAACAGCGTGCTGGAATTCCAGAGCTTTGATCCGAAACAGCATTTTACCCAGCCCCCTGCACATTACACCGAAGCCAGTCTGGTGCGTGCCATGGAAGAACTGGGCATCGGACGTCCCAGTACCTATGCGCCTACCATTACCACCATCCTTGCCAGGAGATATATTGCCAAGGAGAACCGCAATCTCTACGTTACGGAACTGGGGGAAGTGGTCAACAATATGATGAAGGAAGCATTCCCCTCCATCGTGGATGTGAATTTCACGGCCAACATGGAAGCTCTGCTGGATGGTGTGGAAGAAGGCACGGTAAAATGGAAGACCATCGTGTCCAATTTCTATCCTGATCTGGATGAAGCAGTAAAAAAAGCGGAGAAGGACCTGGCAGAGGTGACCATTGCGGACGAGGAATCCGATGAGGTCTGTGAACTGTGCGGCAGACGAATGGTGATCAAATACGGACCCCACGGCAGATTCCTGGCATGTCCTGGATTCCCGGAATGCCGTAATACCAAGCCTTATTTTGAAAAGATCGGTGTAGCCTGCCCCAAGTGTGGCAAGGATATTGTCATGAAAAAGACCAAAAAAGGCAGAAAATATTATGGCTGTATCGATAATCCGGAGTGTGATTTCATGGTATGGCAGAAGCCTTCGGGAGAGAAGTGTCCCCGCTGTGGCAAGCTGCTGCTGGAAAAAGGCAACAAACTGGTCTGCATGGACGAACAGTGCGGCTATGTGAAAAATAAACCGACGGAAGAGAAGTAGTTTTATATACTGTCAGAATTTTCTCATAAATTAACGCTATTTTCATTGTAATCTGAAATTACATGTGCTACAATGTGCATAACATCTGGTAGTTTCTTAGTATGTGTAGACGGAGGGAAATAGATGAGTAGCGTACAACTGTTGGACAAAACACGTAAAATCGGGAAATTATTACACAACAATAACTCCAGCAAAGTGGTATTCAGCGACATCTGTAAGGTGATGCGGGAAATTCTGAATTCCAATGTACTGGTGATCAGCCGGAAAGGAAAGGTCCTCGGCGTAGGAAAATCCGACGGAATTGAGCCGATCA
>OJRA01000550.1_pt1 | contig 16059 bp, 9 predicted proteins | sample 1599101 | NCBI WGS metagenome assembly OJRA01 (sample SAMN03922526, study PRJEB24848) | human gut metagenome | isolation source: stool sample | host: Homo sapiens | place: Germany | collected 2010-05 | reverse complement strand
TTCCCCGTCATTTTTTCCATTCCATTTTTCTGCAATCCCTACGGGAATACTACCAGAAAACGTTTCAGGATCTGTCTGCCGCACCAGGAAAGATTCACGGCCTCCACTGTCCAAGCAGCATACAGCCGCTCCCTGCGCCAGATTTCGCCATCCACCAGATAACAGATTTCTCCCACCGTCGTTCCTTCCTTTACCGGTGCCTTCAGTTCTTTCTCTTTCCGGTAGAGAATCTCCACTTTCTCGTCTGCGCGCATAAGCAGGCCTTCCGCTCCTTCCGCCTCCGGATCCAGTTCCACCGCCAGCTGCACTTCTCCTGTCAATTCCTCATCCTGTGCCTCCGTCACCGGGATCGGCATAAGGTACTGTTCCCGTCCGGAAAATTCTTCCTCTCCGAACTTCCGGTAAACAAAATTTTCCAGTCCATATCCAAACAACTCTCTGCTGTCACTCCATTTATAGGTCTTATGATTCGGCCACCCACAGGCCAGAAGTGCCACAATCATACATTTTCCATCCCGTTCCAGTGCTCCCACATAGCAGTACCCCGCCTTGTTCGTAAATCCGGTCTTGCCGGTAAAAGCTCCGTCCATCATCTGCAAAAAGGCATTGTGGTTGTGGCACTGAAAGGAGCGTCCGTTTTCCGTGAAACAATACTCCTGTGTCCGGGTGATCTCCCGGAACAGATCTCTCTGGGAAGACTCTCTGATACAGTACCGTAAAATACAGGCCAGATCCTTTGCTGTGGTATGGTGCTCCTTTTCCAGAATACTCCCGTCAGGTAATGTCAATGTCTCTGTGGCATCCAGCCCGTTGGGAGTGATAAACCAGGTATCCTCGCAGCCGATCTCCACCGCCTTTTCATTCATCGCCTGTGCAAATCTATGTAATGCTGCCTTACTCTCTTCTGTAGTATGCTCCGAAGCCTCTTTCGTCTCACCCAGAAGCTTTCCGCCGATATATTCCGCCAGTGCCGCAGCAGCATCATTATGGCTTTCCAGCATCAGGGAAAACAGCAGTTCTCTTACCGTATAATGCTCCCCCTTTTTCACATAGAGCTTTACCTTGGGCATAGTGGCTGCATAGGCGGAAATACTGACCTCTTCCTCCACCTTTGCATTTTCCAGCACCAGAATGCAGGTCATGATCTTGGTGGTGCTGGCCATTGCCATGGGAGTCTCTTCATTTTTTCCATATAGTACCCGCCCGGAGTCGGCATCCAGAAGCACCGCCGCCTGTGCATACAGGTGCAAATCCTCCTGCAGCTGCCCGGCTTCCTTTTCCGCTGTTTCATGAAAAAGGTGCGTAGCCTGTTCCCGGATTTCCTCGCTGACATACCCCTGCCGACAGAATCCGCCTATACTTTCCAGACACAGAATTCCGGCGAAAAGGGCACAAAAAAAGCCTCGCATAATCATCACTCCCAAAAGAGTCCCCTATTACTATGATTATTATGAGGCTGATTCTTTGTCCTATTCTATTATATGTTTAATGTGAGCTGTACTTCCTGCTCCGCCTGCTGTTTGAATTCCTCCACCTGCACCGGGTTCAGTTCCGGCAGTTCCTCCAGGCTCTTCACACCAAAGCAGCGAAGGAACTGTTCCGTTGTGCCGAACAGCAGAGGTCTTCCGGGAGCATCCAGCCGCCCTAACTCCGTGATCAGATCGTATTCCAACAGCTTATTGATGGCATGATCGCAGCTGACCCCTCTGACTCTCTCGATCTCCAGTCTTGTTACCGGCTGCTTATAGGCAATGATGGACAGGGTCTCCAGAACCGTATCCGTCAATGTCATCTTTCGGGGAGTCTTGGCGATCTTGATCAGGTATTCATACATATCCGACTTGGTACACAGCTGTACCGAATTGTCAAACTGTGTCAGTCCGATGCCACGGTTCTCTTCCTCATACCGCGCCGCCATATCTTTTAAAATGGATTTTGTGGTCTTCACATCCTCTTCGATCACTTCCGCAAGTCTGCTGATCTCCACGGAATCCCCCATGGTAAAAAGGATGGCTTCTATTACTGCTTCTGCTTTACTGCGTTCCATGTTCCGACCTCACTGTATCTTAAACGTTAGATGTAATCATAATATCATCGAATATATTTTCCTGACTGATGTTGATCTTGCCGGTCTTCATCAGCTCCAGAATGATCAGGAAAGTAACGATGACCTCCATTTTGCTGTTCTGCTTCTCCAGAAGCTTTCGGAAACTGAAGGTCTTATGTTCTCTGGCATAAGCTTCCACATACAGCATCTTGATGTCCATATCCACCTCGTCCTTTTCGATATTGCCATACTGGCTGCGGACAGGGTCGATCTTGTCCTCCTGTTTCTTCACAATAGATTTGAATATTTCATGAAGCTTGTTCAAGTTCATATCGCCGATCAGCTCTTCGTAATCGATGGGCTGTCTGTAGGCTTCCACTTCCTTCGGAAGTCTCTGTTCTCTGTACATATTTCTGGCAGCATCCACCTGCCGGTCTCTGAGTTCGAAGGACATATATTTGTACATCTTGTATTCCAACAGCTTCTGTACCAGCTCCGCTCTGGGATCCTCTTCCTCGCCGTCCTCGTTCACTTCCTTGGGCAGCAGCATTTTGCACTTGATATCGATCAGTGTTGCCGCCATTACCAGGAATTCACTCATGACGTTCATATCTTCCCGTCGCATCTGCTTAATGTAATCCAGATACTGGGCCGTGATCTCCACAATAGGAATATCATAGATGTCTATTTTGTTTTTCTCGATCAAATGAAGCAACAGATCCAGAGGACCTTCAAATGCTTCCAGTTTTACAGATATTGCCATGTAATAAAACTCCTATTTCCCCTCATCGCTCCCACCGGCCTCTTCTCCCCCCGGCAGCAGATCCACTTCCAGGACCTCTCCAGGATTGAACAGCCGGATCGGAATCGTATGCATTCCCAGTCCTCTGCTGAGCAGCATTCTGGTTTTCCCCAGTGTGAACTCTCCGCCATCATATTTTGGAAAAAGTCTCACATTGGGAGACACCACGCCTTTTCCCCAGATGGGGACTCTCACCATACCGCCGTGGACATGGCCGGCCAGCACCAGATCTGCTCCCCAGTCCGCGTATTTCGGAAAATAATCCGGATTGTGGGCGATCAGGATCGTATACTTTTCTGCGGAAGGTTGTCCCAACAGACTTTTCAGATACTCCGAATCCATGGGCTGGATCCCGAAGCGCTTGTAATACAGCTTGTCGATCTCCGATCCGTAAATGCAGATCCCGGATTCTTCCAGAACGGTATGTTCATTCACCAACCTCCGGATTCCGATCTTCTGCAAGGCTTCCTCGTACCGCTCCGCCATATCTCCGTAGTTCTCCGGGTACAGTTTCAAACGGTGTTCATGATTGCCGTTGCCGTAGTAGATCGGATATTTCCCGGCAAGCTTCGTAAGCAGGTCCACCGCCGTCTCCAGACTTGCCTTCGGCTTTGCCGTCAGAATATCTCCGGCGATCAGGATCATGTCCGGCCTTATCTCATCAATGGCCTGCAGCAGGCGCTCATTTTCTTTTCCGTATCTCTTATTGTGCAGATCCGCCAGAACCACTGCCTTAACAGGCTTTTTGATTCTCTGATCCCGCAGGAAATAATGCCGTACCACAAAACGATTGCTGTCGTACAGCATTATCCATACAAGAACCACCAGGATCACTGCGATCACGGTAATCACCACATCCAAATTCTTTGCCCCCATGGTCTATTTCCAGTTAATTGCCAATATGTTCTATAGTATAACATATTTTTCGGGCTTACAAAAGATAAAATTCCATTATTTTAAAGAGGTAGTCCTTGTATACCGCTTTCGCCACATCATTTTCATACAGGATCGGAACGCTTCCGATCTCCACTCCGTTCAACAGATAGACCGCTCTGCCTGCCTCCGCCCCCTTTGCGACAGGCGCCTGTGCCTCCTCCGGTAATTCTATGGTTTTCTTCACTCCGTCCAGCGAATTGCCTTCCGTATCCAGATACCGGAATTCGCTCTGGTATCTGACAGGTACCGTATCTTCCACGCCACCTTCTATCCGAAGGTTCTCCAATGCATCCGTATTCTCATCCAGATACAGGTCACTGACATTGAAACCGTAACTTAACAGTGTCTGAGCATCCTTAAAACGTGCCTTGTAGTCCGGGGCTCCCATGACCACGGCAATCAGGTCAATACCATCCTTCGTGGCAGTGGCAGACAGGCAGAATTTAGCCTTGGAGGTGGATCCGGTCTTCAGTCCCGTAGCCCACTGGTACTGTTTCAACAGCTTGTTGGTACTGTTCAGGGTAAATGTAGAGCTGCCCTGTCTGGTCTCATGGGTGATGTCTTCCATCCAGATATCGGTATATTCAAAGACCTGGGGATATTTCACCGTAAGCTCTCTGGACATAATGGCCACATCCATGGCTGTCGTATAGTGTCCGTCGGAATCCGTCAGTCCACAACAATCCTCGAAATGTGTATCCACCATTCCCAGTTCTGCCGCCTTTTGATTCATCTGATCCACGAAAGCCTCTTCACTCCCCGCTATGTATTCTGCCACCGCCACACTGGCATCGTTGCCAGAAGCTACAGCAATACATTTGATCATGGTCTCCAAGGTCTGTACCTCGTTCTCCGCCAGGAATACCTGGGAGCCTCCCATGGAACTGGCGTAAGCACTGACGGTCACCGGATCCTCCAGTTTTATCTTCCCCTGATCCAATGCCTCGAATGTCAATAGCAATGTCATGATCTTGGTAATACTGGCGGGACTTCTGCGCTCTCTGGCATTCTGTTCAAAGATCACTTTCCCGGTAGAGCTCTCCAGAAGCACGGCACTGGGAGCTTCGATTGCCGCCGGCTCCGCAGATACACTGATTCCGTCCCACCAGAATACCTGTATGCTGACCGTAAAAAGTAAGATCCATGTGAAAATCCTTTTCCTGTTTTTTTGCATAAAAAAGCCACACTCCCTTATCCTTTCTTCTAAAAGATATGGTCGTATGGCCTTGTATATACCTGTAATCCAACCGTCCGGAACACTACAGTCTGGTGATCAGTGCCTGACAGCGTTCCTTCAGGGCTTCCCCCTTGCTACGCACATCGATGTGAAATACTTTGATCAGCTGGACCACATAATCCACAGCTACAATCGCCAGAATTACCTGAATCAAACGGATGCCCACCTGGATCTGTACTCTGTCAATAATGTGATACATGGCATCGTGAACGAACTGTACGATTCCTATTGCATAAAAGCCCCAGGCAACAGTACTTTCCAGGCAGATGATACCACGGTAATTGAAGGGCTTGTTATTATAATCCCACCAGAGCTCTCCGAGGAAACGGATCATACCGATTCCCACCAGATATTCAAAAGTGGTGGCCAGAATGGCTCCAAGAAAATACAGCTTTACCAGTTTCCCGCGCAGGGGACTTAAAATCAGATATCCCAGCACTCCGCCGAAACCGTAGATCGGGCAAAAGGGGCCTTTGCCAAAGCCACGGTTGGTCAGCTTGTGATTGCAAAAAGACATATAGGTAGATTCCAATGCCCAGCCAAGAATACTGTACAATACAAACGCTGCTAACAGATGATAGATATCTGTTCCCAGTATTTCATAATTCCACATTTTGTTTCCCTCATAAGTACAAAGTCCCCGGTGATTACGCCGAGGACTGTTGTCTTGCATTAGTTATATTTACGTTTTCTTGCTGCTTCAGACTTCTTCTTACGTTTTACGCTAGGCTTCTCGTAATGCTCTCTCTTACGAATCTCCTGCTGGATACCAGCCTTAGCGCAGCTTCTCTTGAAACGACGTAAAGCGCTATCTAAAGTCTCGTTCTCTTTTACGATTACGTTTGACATCTTACACCCGACCTCCCTTCAGTCCCTTCAAGTAACATGACTGACTGGGTTATTCTAATGCGCAGTTGTTCTACACACATTTGATATTATAGCATAAAAAATGTATTCGTCAACTACTTTTTTTATTTTTTATTATATTATGATGCCAGGGTCAAAGGTCTAAGCCCATATGAGCTTGCTCATAAGTGGGTGAAAGACCTTATGACCCGCCCCGATATGAGCATAAAAGTGGGATGATAATCCCACGATATGCGAATAGAGGGTAGGATTGTGGGAGTGCGTAGCACGGAACAATCCGTAGGCATCAAAGTCGGGGGGGGGATTCCGACATCATATTATAGTCTTATTAAAAAAACTTATCATAAATTCCAAACAGGAAAATAAAGATCACGATCAGGGGCAGTCCGCAGGTCAGATAACCGCGCATCCAGTCGTGGACTTTTAAGCCTTTGCCGGTATTTACTTCTGCCTTATAGTTCTCCCATCCCCAGCCGTATCTGGTCACACAGAACAACAGATATACCAGAGATCCTAACGGCAGGAACAGATTACTTACCAGGAAATCTTCAAAATCCAGCACTGCTCCGCCGAAGACAGCAAAACCATCCCAGCTCCATACATTATACCCCAGTACGCAGGGTACGGACAGTACAATGATCAGGAACAGGTTCACCAGGGAAGATTTCTTACGGCTGGCACCGGTCAGTTCCATACCACAGCAGATGATATTTTCAAATACCGCCAGTACTGTAGACAGAGCTGCGAACGCCATGAACAGGAAGAACAGGCTTCCCCACAGGCGGCCGTAAGGCATATTTGCGAAAATATTCGGCAAAGTAATAAAGATCAGGCTGGGCCCGGAAGTCTGATCCACCCCATAGGTAAAGCAGGCGGGGAATATAATCAGTCCTGCGGTAATTGCCACGAAAGTATCCAGTACCACAACTCTGACGGACTCACCCATCAGGGAATGATCCTTGCCGATGTAGCTTCCGAAGATCGCCATTGCACCAATGCCAAGACTTAAGGTAAAGAATGCCTGATTCATGGCACCTACCAGTGTAGATACCACACCAACCTCCTGCATACGTCCAAAATCAGGTACCAGATAGAACTTCAGACCTTCCTTTGCTCCCGCCATGAAGAAACTGTTGATGGCAAGTACTACCATGATGGCAAGCAGTGCGATCATCATGACTTTCGTCACACGCTCCAGACCGTTCTGCAGGCCACCGGCACATATGACGACACCGATGACTACCACCAGTACCATCCAGAACATCATGACCCCTGGATCTGCCAGCATCCGGGTAAACTGATCCGCTACCGCATCTGCGGAAAGACCGGAAAGTTTACCGGTAGCCGTCATATAAAAATAGTGTAACATCCAACCTGCTACGGTAGTATAGAACATCATTAACAGATAACAGCCTGCCAGCGTGAAATACCCGTGGATATGCCACTTCTGTCCCGGCTTCTCCAGTGCCTGGTAAGCCTTTACGGGACTTTTCTTACTTGCTCTTCCCACAGCGAACTCCATGGTCATAATCGGCAGACCAAGGATCACCAGGAAGATCAGATAAAACAATACAAATGCGCCACCGCCGCCCTGGCCGGCCATGTACGGGAACTTCCATACATTGCCGATACCAATGGCACAGCCGGCAGACAGCAGTATAAAGCCTAAACGGGATTTCAGATTCTCTCGTTCCATTATGCGAGCTGACCCTCCAGTACTTTGGACGCTTCCGCGATCGCTGCGGGAATGCCTGCGGGATTCTTACCGCCGGCCTGCGCCATGTTTGGACGTCCGCCGCCGCCACCGCCAACCAGTGCGGCAATTCCCTTGATCAGGTTGCCTGCATGGGCACCGGCCTTTACAGCACCGTCTGTTGCCATGGCGATCATATTGACCTTGCCATCCTGTGCAGAGAGCAGTACGACAACGCCTTCACCAAGCTTATCCTTGAGCTGGTCACCCAGGTCTCGCAAGCCATTCATATCCACACCGTCTACGCTGGTTGCCAGAAGCTTTGTTCCCTTGACTTCCACTGCCTGATCCATGACATTGCCCAGTGCGGACTGTGCCATCTTGGCTTTCAGGGACTCGTTCTCAGCATTCAGAGCCTTCAGTTCTGCCTGCATATGCTGGATCTTCTCGGTCAGGGCTGCCGGAGCTGCCTTTGCGGCTGCGGCTGCCTTATTGAAGTTCTCTTCCATAGCCTGATAGTATGCCATCACGTTGGCACCGGTCAGTGCTTCGATTCTTCTGACGCCGGCAGCGACACCGCTCTCGGACAGGATCTTGAAGTAACCGATCTCACCGGTATGCTTTACATGAGTACCACCACACAGTTCCTTCGAGAAGTCTCCCATGGATACCACGCGGACAGTATCGCCGTATTTTTCTCCGAACAGAGCCATAGCTCCGCTCTTCTTCGCATCCTCGATGCTCATGATATCGGTAACAACTGCAATATCCTCTGCGATCTTCTCGTTGACCAGAGCCTCTACCTTAGCGATCTCTTCTGCAGTCATAGCCTGTCCGTGGCTGAAGTCAAAACGGGTTCTTGCGCCGTCCTGGTAAGAACCCTGCTGTTCTACATGATCACCCAGTACGATCTGAAGTGCCTTCTGTAACAGATGGGTTGCGGAATGGTTCTTACATACGCTCTTTCTGTTGTCGGTATCCACTGCCAGCTCTGCCTTGTCTCCCACAGTAACTGTTCCGGATACGACCTTACCCACATGTCCGATGCGTCCGCCTGCGATCTTCACGGTCTCAGTCACTTCAAAAGTACCGTTTTCGGTGCGGATCACACCAAAGTCACCCTTCTGTCCGCCCATGGTAGCATAGAACGGAGTCACATCGGTGATCAGTGTACCGGTCTCACCTATCTTTAAGGTGTTTACCAGTTCAGTCTCGGTGGCCAGTGCTACTACTTTTCCTTCTGCGGTCAGCGCATCATAACCTACAAATTCGCTGGTGATCTTGTCATCCAGTCCATCGAATACACCTGCTGCGGTGGTAATCTTCTGGGAGAAGTTCTGTCCTTCTCTTGCCTTCTGCTTCTGCTCTTCCATGGCAGCGGCAAAGCCTTCCTCATCTACGGTCAGATTCTCTTCCTGTGCCAGCTCTACAGTCAGCTCCAGAGGGAATCCGAAGGTATCATATAAGTAGAATGCGGACTTGCCGTCGATCTCCTTTTTACCTTCACTTCTCTTCTGCTCCAGAATCTTCTGCAACTCCTTCATGCCGTTCTCCAGAGTGCTCTCGAAACGTGCGATCTCCTTCTGCAGTTCGCTCAGAATGAACTCTCTGTTCTTTTTCATCAGAGGATAACTTTCTGCATAGATCTCATCAATGTACATGGCAGCAATGTGCAGCAGCTGCTCTGTAGTCATATTCAGAGTACGTCCGTGTCTTACCGCACGACGGATCAGACGACGGAGAATATAACCGGCACCGGTATTGGAAGGAAGCAGCTTTGCTTCGTCACCGATCAGCATTACACTGGTACGCAGATGGTCTGCCAGAATACGCATGGATCTGGTCAGCTTTTCATCCGCATTGTATTTCACACCGGAAGCCTCTTCAATGTAAGCGATCACCGGGGCAAACAGGTCTGTCTGGTATACATCTCTGGTACCGTTTAAAAAGGCCAGAATACGCTCCAGACCCCAACCGGTATCCACGTTCTTCTGCTTTAAGGGGGTCAGATGACCGTCATGATGCTTCTCATACTGCATAAATACATCATTACCCAGCTCCGTGTATTTACCGCAGTCACAGCCGGGTCCGCAGTTCGGTCCGCAGTCCGGTCTGTCTGCAATATAGAACATCTCACTGTCGGGACCGCAGGGGCCGTATTCCAGTCCCCACCAGTTGTCATCGGCAGGCAGATAATATACATTCTCCTTCTTGAAACCGGAAGCGATACGGTAGTGTGCGCCTTCCTCATCTCTGGGTGCATTCTCGTCACCGGCAAATACAGTAGCAGCCAGATGGTCGGCATCAAATCCGAATACCTGTGTCAGTAGTTCGAAACTCCACTGGCAACGCTCTTTCTTGAAATAATCTCCCAGGCTCCAGCTTCCCATCATCTCGAAGAAAGTCACATGGCTCTTGTCACCTACGGAATCGATATCGTTGGTACGAACGCAGCCCTGCACATTGCAGAGTCTGGTACCCAGAGGGTGCTTCTGTCCCAGCAGATAAGGCATCAGAGGCTGCATGCCCGCTACGTTGAACATAACACCGGTGGATCCGTCAGATACCAGGGATACTGCTCCCACATCCACATGGCCACGGTCTATATAAAATTGTTTCCAAGCTTTTCTCAGCTCATCAGAAGTGAATTGTCTCATTCTCTCGGTCTCCTTGTCTAAAAATTACACCTTTCGGAAAATAAACCTACATTTCTACATTATAATGTTATCGTTTCGCCGCGTCAAGGATAAAACATCACTCATCCTCGTCTTCCAGGATCTCGTTCAATGCCTCTCTGGCCTCCTCGATCTCCTCTTTTATGCCCTTTTTCAATGCAGCCTCGAAAACAGTGATATAACGATCCAGTTCTTTTCTCCGGTCTCCCAGTGCTTCCTCATACATCCGCTCCGCTCTGAGAAGCACCAGACGGTTCTCCTCCAGGTCTCTGGGCTGGATCTTCAGGTAGGACAATTCTTCCATTCGCTTCTGGATCTCATCATCCGTCATCTGGTTGTCCTGTCCCTTGATGATCATTTTCTGGGTCAGTCCGGTGGATACCACCTTGACTTCCACTTCCAGCAGGGAATTGATGTCATAGGTGTAAGTCACATCCACGGCTTCACTGCCTCTGGGCCCCTTGGGAACATCAATGTTCAGTTCTCCCAGAAACAGATTATTTCTGGCGAAACGGCTCTCTCCCTGCAGTACCCGGACGCGCACCTTGTCCTGATTGTCTCTGACAGTGTACAACCGCTCCGTATGACTGGCGGGGATCACGGTGTTGCGCTCAATGATGGGACAGAAACGGCCGTCTTCAAATTTGCCTTCATCGTATTCCACCACGACTTCCGTTCCCAATGTAAAGGAGCATACATCCGTCAGAATGACTTCCTTTACCTCCTCCCGGCGTTCCTTCATGGCCGCCTGGATCGCCGCGCCCAGTGCCACGGCTTCGTCCGGGTTCAGTCTTGTATCCGGGAATTTGCGGAACAGCCTGATCAGGAAATCCCTGACCACCGACAGTCTGGTGGCTCCACCGATCAGCAATACCTCATCGATGTCCGACAGCTTCAGTCCTGCATCCGCCAGACTCTTCTTCACCGGTTCCCTGATCTTCATTAGCAGTTCTTCGCACTCTTCCTCATATTCTTTTAAGGTGATCTCTGCCGTTTTGTTCTCTTCACCCAGCATAAGTTCCATGGTCACCGCAGTCTGATCACTGATTCCCCGCTTGGCTTCTTCTGCCTTTTTATAGAGACGCACCTGTTCTTTCTCCGACAGATCCTTATAATGCAGTCCTGTCTTTTGCAGAAAAAGCTTCGACATCACTTCCGTGAAATCTTCACCGCCAAGATAATTGTCTCCGGCTACCGCCCGCACCTCCAGAATATTGTGATACAGCTCCAGAATGGAGACATCAAAAGTTCCGCCGCCCAGGTCAAATACCAGAAATCTGGTGTCTTTTTCTTTTTCGTACAGGCCGTAGGCCACCGCCGCTGCAGTAGGCTCCGAGATCATACGCTCCACCTTCAGCCCGGCCAGTTCTCCGGCCCGCTTGGTGGCTTTTCTTCTCTTGTCGTCAAAATAGGCCGGTACACTGATCACGGCCTCTGTGACTTCTTCCCCCAGATAGGCTTCCGCATCTTCTTTCAGATAACGCAGGATCATGCTGGACAATTCTTCTGGGCGGAACTTTTTGCCGGACAGGTCATAAGTGCGATCCGTTCCCATGCTGCGCTTAAATGCCTGCGCCACACTGTCGGGATAGAGGTTTCTGCGTTCCTGTGCCGTCTCCCCCACATAGACATTGCCGTTCTCATCCACGCTGACCACAGAGGGTGTCAGATGTTTTCCCAGACGGTTGGGGATGATCACAGGTCCTTCCTCCGTAAATGCTGCCACCAGACTGTTGGTGGTTCCCAAATCGATTCCGACTATCATATGTTTTCTTCTCTCTTCATTTTAATTTTTTACTTCTTCCCGAACAGCCTCTGCCAGAATCCCCGTTTCTCCGGCTGCGGCTTTTCCTTGTGAAAAGCGGCTACGGCAGGATCCGTATCCTTCGTCACCTGTTCCGAATGATACCGGTGCCAGATGGCCTGCAATCCCATTCCGGGATGTTCCTGCATCTGCTCTTTCAGCCGCTCCAGTGCTTCTTTCTCCCGGCCCTTTTTCAGCATCTGCAGTATCCGTACCATCTCCAGTTCCTCGCAGACGGGATGTACACAGCCATGGCAGAAGGAACAGTCTTTGTCCAGTTGCAGGAGCGTATCCTGTTCCTCATCGGTGGCCGTATAATATCCCGCCAGATATTCGTGTACGATCCGAAGCTTCGGATATTTCAGATACACATCCTTGCCGCTTTTATCTTCTCTTTCCATGCAGGCTTTCAGCGCCTGTGCATAGTCAGCACCTTTCTTCTTATCTCCGTACAGGATGCATGCCAGAATCAGGTCCGCAATGTCATCCTTTTTGCTGAGATCCTCCTTATTGAAGATCAGTGCCTTATCCATATTCTTGATGGCCACTTTTCCGGAACCACAGATCAGCCCATACCATCCCAGATGGAAAAAGTAATCTTCGAAATACTCCTGGGTATTCCCGGTATTTTTCCCAAGCAGTTCGATCTTCTCCGGCCACGATGTCAGAATATTTCCGGCGATCGTCTTTTCCCCGCACCAGACACACAGATCCAGCTTTTCTCCTGCCGCATCCAGTACATTGACGAATGCCTTCTCCAGAACTTTTAATCCCTCCGTAGTCTTGTCATTGCAGGCCAGACATCTGGCGAAATCCCTCATACGGTTCCGGTCCCGGTCTCCGGCACTTCCCGTCATCTCACGGTATCTCCGGTAAAACTGTTCCGCCATTTCCGTATTACCCAGCAAAAAATAAATTTCTGCCTGTTCCGCAATCAGTTCCGGCCAGGCATGATTCTGTGTTCCGCTCTTTTCATAGAAAAATACACATTTTCTCAGGCAGATCATGGCTTCATCGTATTTGCCGCGGCATCTGTGGATCCGTGCCAGTCCCTTCCAGGCAAAAGGATTGGCCGGGTTCGTGGAAAGCGCCTTTTCATAATCCGCTTTTGCCGCCTCCAGACAGCCCGCCGCATTATGAAAATCTCCCCGCTCCACCAGTAAAAATTCACAAGGGTAGGCATACAGATATTCCGTAATGATCGGAAGTCCTCTCCGGTAAAATATGGTCTTGCCCGCTTCCAGTTTGCTCAGATATTCCTTCCGGAATTTATCTATAGCGTCGTTCATCTGTTCCTGGGGAAGCCCCGTATTGGTCAGCTGCCATTCATAGGCATCCAGGATCACACTTTTGACATTATTATCCTTCGCCTGTTGTAACAGTTCCTTCAGTTCCTCCGGATGTGTCAGATCCATGTACACCTTTGCCATCATTTCATAGGCCTTGACATAGGTTGGAAAATAATTTAGACAGGCTCTGCCGTTCTGGATCACCCCCGCTGCATTCCACTGCCTCTTCGCCGCTTCCAGTTCGTTGGCATATGCAGCGTAAACCTGATAATCCCCGATCAGTTTCTGGGATATCTCCGCACAGCGTTCATACTCTTCCATCTCCACATAGATCTGTGCCTTTTCGATCAGCATACCGATATCCTTCGGTGTTCCGGTCTCGGCTTTTTCCGCTTCCGCAATGGCTTCGGCGAATTTTTCTGGCTGTACATAGCCATAAGCCCGATAGCACTGCATCCGGATCATATGTGACTGTCGGATCCGGTCTCTGTCTTTTTCCTCCTCTTCGGCATCCGTATCCCGGAGGATCTTTTTCTCCAGGCTTTCTTCCCATTTGGCTGCCGTGGAAATTGCCTTCTCATATTCTGCCGCTTCTGCCAGCAGTTTTGTCATAAGTCCCAGATATTCCTCACGCCTGTCCGCAGGAACTTTTGCTTCCAGCTCCCTGACCGTGCGGATTCCCAGATCGGTCCTGCCATCCTGCAGATAACACCAGCCCAGATCCAGTCCCAGACCGGGATCATGGTTCTGCGCATATTCCCGTTTCATTTCCCGTTCCAGTTCGGTGTTGATCTTCTGCAGTGTCTCCAGAAATGTGTCGTCTCCGCCTACGGAAAGAATCTCTTCCGCACATTTTTTTGCCTCTTTATAGTTCCCCTGCTCATAATACCAGTCCGTCAGACGCAGGTTCGCCATGTAGTGTTTCGGCAGCTTCTCCCGAAGACTCTCATAAATAGCAGACGCTTCTACGCGCCCTTCATTTCTCCACAGTATTTCCGCCGTATTGTAAGCGATCAGATCATCCTCCGGATATTTTGCAGACAGTTTCTTTAACAAAGTAATGGCTTCTGCGGTCTGTCCCTTTCCTTCATAGAGGGACGCACGGCAGATTTCCATAACAGGGTGGGTAATCCCCAGAGCATCCCCACATCCGATCATCTGCTCCGCTTCCTGTAATTTTTTCTCCTGCAGCGCCTGATAAGCTCTGTCATAATATTGCAGAAACTGATCGTAATCCGCATCTTCCGCACCACGGAACTCGGAAAAATCCACTTCTTCCCCGGATTCGCACTTATGTACCATATAGCTTACAAACTGTGCCGGAAAGCGCTCTCTGAAGGCCCCCGCATTCTGTACAATGTGGATTTTCTCATCCAGAAGCTTCCAGATTGCGGTCGGCAGCTTATAATGTTCCATCAGAAAACGAAGCAGATAAGTGGTGCAGTTTTCCTCTTCCTCCAGAGAAAGAAAGTCATCCGCCTCAAAAAGCGCTTTCCATTTTTCCACATCACAGCGGTCCGTAATATTCTCATAGACCTTCCGAACACCACGTACCCACTGTCCAGCCGGAGTATCGTCCTCCAGCGTCGGTTCCGCCTCCTCGTTCTCTTCTGCATCCGGCGTTCCGGCATAGCGGCAGGCCTCCTCATAAGCCATCCGCAGTCGCTTGAAGCCTTCCGGATCATCCTCCGGATTCGTTACCGTCAGCTTGTCACGATAGGCATTCTTCAGTGCCCTTTCGTCTTTTGTCTGTTCGATTCCCAGAATCTGAAACACTTCGATCGGTTCCACGCTGTCCCCTCCACTGTAAGTATCAAAGTTTTCGTACCAATAGAAAAAGATATTGAAAAGGAGCAGAAAAATCTTTCTGCTCCTGAATAGTGATCTTAGAATGTAAACTTATCTGCAAAGTAAGCATCCAGATCTTTGATAGCAACACGCTCCTGCTCCATGGAATCACGGAAACGTACGGTAACGCAGCCATCTGTCTCGGAATCAAAATCGTAAGTTACGCAGAAAGGAGTTCCGATCTCGTCCTGACGACGATATCTCTTACCAATGTTTCCTCTGTCATCAAATTCACAGTTGTATTTCTTGGAAAGCTCTGCGTAGATCTTCTCCGCACCCTCGTTCAGTTTCTTGGACAGAGGCAGCACACCGATCTTTACCGGTGCCAGTGCGGGATGGAAATGAAGCACAGTACGAACATCGCCGCCCTCTAACTCTTCCTCGTCGTAAGCTGCACACAGGAATGCCAGAACCACTCTGTCTGCACCAAGAGAAGGCTCAATAACGTAAGGGATGTATTTTTCCTTCTTCTCATCATCGAAGTAAGTCATATCCTCGCCGGAGGTATTGGCATGCTGGGTCAGATCATAATCGGTTCTGTCCGCAATACCCCACAGTTCGCCCCATCCGAAGGGGAACAGGAACTCAATATCGGTGGTTCCCTTACTGTAGAAGCACAGTTCCTCAGGAGAGTGATCACGAAGTCTCATCTCGTCTTCCTTGATGCCAAGAGACAGCAGCCAGTCACGGCAGAAGCCTCTCCAGTACTGGAACCACTCCATATCGGTGCCGGGCTCGCAGAAGAACTCCAGCTCCATCTGTTCAAACTCTCTGGTACGGAAAGTGAAATTGCCGGGTGTGATCTCGTTACGGAAGGACTTACCGATCTGTCCGATACCGAAGGGAATCTTCTTGCGGGAA
>OJRA01000539.1_pt1 | contig 16267 bp, 14 predicted proteins | sample 1599101 | NCBI WGS metagenome assembly OJRA01 (sample SAMN03922526, study PRJEB24848) | human gut metagenome | isolation source: stool sample | host: Homo sapiens | place: Germany | collected 2010-05 | reverse complement strand
TAGGACGCAAGATTTTCATTCTTGAAAGGGGGGTTCGATTCCCCCACGGGCTACATAATAAACAAAAATCAAGAACAATATTAAAGATTAGTCGAGATGGCAAATCACAAATCATCTATTAAAAGAATCAGACAGGAAGAAAAAAGAAGACTTCACAACAGATATTATGCTAAGACAATGCGTAACGCAGTGAAGAAACTTCGTGCAACTACAGACAAAGCTGAAGCTGTTGCATTGTATCCTAGTGTACAGAAAATGTTGGATAAGCTGGCTAAGCGCAACATTATCCACGCGAACAAGGCTGCTAACTTGAAGTCTAAACTGGCTGCTCACATCAGCAAATTGGCTTAAGTCTACGCTTGACGCAAGAAAGATATTAAGGCTGGATGATTACATCTGGCCTTTTGTCGTATAGATTCGGCTCATGTCTTTTTCACGATTTTTAGAGTGCTGAAAATCGCTTCGTTCCAGTTTTTTTAGTATCTTTGAAAGCTTAAAAAAACGAAGAAAAAACATGAGTGAAGAACTGACACAGAACAGCGGAAGCAACTACTCGGCCAGCAGTATCCAGGTGCTGGAAGGACTGGAGGCCGTTCGTAAACGCCCCGCCATGTATATCGGCGACATCAGCGAAAAAGGCTTGCATCACCTGGTCTACGAGGTAGTGGACAACTCCATTGACGAAGCCCTTGCCGGTTATTGTACACATATAGAAGTAACTATCAACGAAGACAACTCGATTACCGTACAAGACAACGGTCGCGGTATTCCGGTCGATTTCCACGAAAAAGAAAAAAAATCAGCCCTCGAAGTCGTAATGACCGTGCTTCATGCCGGAGGTAAGTTCGACAAAGGTTCCTATAAGGTTTCCGGAGGTCTGCACGGTGTGGGTGTATCTTGTGTGAACGCCTTGTCTACTCACATGACCACCAACGTATTCCGCAACGGAAAAATCTACCAGCAGGAATATGAATGCGGAAAACCGCTGTATGCCGTAAAAGAAGTGGGTACAACCGACATTACCGGTACACGCCAGACTTTCTGGCCGGATGGAAGTATCTTCACCGTAACTGAATATAAATACAGCATTCTTCAGGCCCGCATGCGGGAGCTGGCTTACCTGAACAAAGGAATCACCATCACCCTGACCGACAAACGCGTGAAGGAGGAAGACGGTTCTTACAAACAGGAAAAGTTCCACTCAGAAGAAGGCGTGAAAGAATTCGTACGTTTCCTGAATTCCAACAATACACCGCTTATTGATGACGTAATCTACTTGAATACCGAAAAACAGGGTATTCCCATCGAGTGTGCCATTATGTACAACACCGGATTCCGTGAAAACCTTCACTCGTATGTGAACAACATCAACACCATCGAAGGGGGTACACACGAAGCCGGATTCCGTATGGCACTGACCCGTGTATTGAAGAAATATGCAGAAGAAAGCAAGGCGCTTGAAAAAGCCAAGGTGGAAATCTCAGGTGAAGACTTCCGCGAAGGACTGATTGCCGTGATTTCTGTAAAAGTATCGGAACCTCAGTTTGAAGGACAGACCAAGACCAAGTTGGGTAACAACGAAGTGAGCGGTGCTGTGAATCAGGCTGTGGGAGAAGCCCTGACTTATTATCTGGAAGAACATCCGAAAGAAGCCAAGATTATTGTCGACAAAGTGGTACTGGCCGCTACCGCACGTGTGGCTGCCCGCAAGGCCCGCGAATCGGTTCAGCGTAAAAGTCCGATGGGCGGCGGCGGACTGCCGGGAAAACTGGCCGACTGCTCCAGCCGTGTAGCTGAAGAATGCGAACTCTTCCTCGTCGAGGGTGATTCTGCAGGTGGTTCAGCCAAGCAAGGAAGAAGCCGTCAGTTCCAGGCCATCCTGCCATTGCGCGGTAAGATTCTGAACGTAGAAAAAGCCATGTGGCACAAAGCGTTCGAAAGCGATGAAGTGAACAACATCATTCAGGCGCTGGGCGTACGTTTCGGTGTGGACGGCGAAGAAGACAGCAAAAAGGCCAACATTGACAAGCTGCGCTACCACAAGGTCATCATCATGACCGATGCCGACGTCGATGGTTCTCACATCGACACACTGATCATGACACTGTTCTACCGCTACATGCCTGAAGTAATTCAGGGTGGTCACCTGTATATCGCTACTCCTCCGTTGTACAAATGCAGCAAGGGTAAAATCAGCGAATACTGCTATACAGACGAAGCCCGTCAGGCTTTCATCCAGAAATATGGCGAAGGAAACGAGCAAGGCATCCACACCCAGCGTTACAAAGGTTTGGGTGAAATGAATCCGGAACAGTTGTGGGAAACGACCATGAATCCGGAAACCCGTATCCTGAAACAGGTAAATATTGAAAACGCGGCCGAAGCCGACTATATATTCTCCATGCTAATGGGCGACGATGTAGGTCCACGCCGTGAATTTATCGAGAAAAATGCGACGTATGCAAATATCGACGCATAATCTCATTTTTTAATTCATTATTATTAAATCCATCCTCACATCTTACACGAGGGAACCTCCGGAAGCCGAAAGGACATCCGGAGGTTTTTTATTTGCATGAATCCATGAGATTCATTATTTTTGGACAAAACTATGAGCCACAACTAATACATAAGATATGAAAATTACTTTTCGCATACAATACCGTACAGTCTGGGGAGAAAGCCTGTGCGTGCTTCTCAGCCAGAATCACATACAACATACCGTAGAAATGACTACCCGCAACGGAGAAGAATGGACCGGAAAGGCAGAATTCGACTTTCACCCTTCCGAACCTATCTGCTACCGTTATGCCGTAAGCCGTCAAGGCACCCTTGTACGTCAGGAATTTGGCGCCATCCCCCATTCTTTCTATCCGGGCAACCTGCAACAGCAGCACTACCTCATAGAAGACTGCTGGAGAGATCTGCCACAAGATGCCTACCGCTATACATCGGCTTTCAACAATACATATACGCCGGAACAGCCTTCCCGCTTGTCTGACAATACCGGCAGGTGCATCACCTTCCGCGCGCTTTGCCCCGGCCTGAGCAGCCACGGACAGCGTCTGGGCCTCATCGGGAGCTGTGCGGCACTGGGTAGTTGGGAGTACTGCCGCCCGCTGAGAATGAAGGAAGTACAGCCCAACGTATGGCACCTGACACTGGATGCCTCCTCATTGGAGTATCCTTTTGAATATAAGTTTGTGGCCATCCATGAAGAGACCGGAGCCGTTGAGAAATGGGAAACCCGCCCCAACCGGATATTCCCTCTGCAACCGTTGCAACGCGGAGAAACCTACCTGCCCATGGAAACGGAAGTGTTCTTTGACGATGCCCCGCAACGAATAGCCGGCTGCGCCATTCCCGTGTTCTCCCTTCGCTCGGAAGGCAGTTGCGGCGTAGGCGACTTCGGCGACCTGAAGCTACTGACTGACTGGGCAGATGAGACCGGACAGAAAGCGATTCAGATTCTTCCCATCAATGATACGACTATGAGCGGTACGTGGACTGACTCTTATCCTTACAACAGCATCTCCATCTACGCTTTTCACCCGATGTATATCGACCTTCGCCAGCTCCCAGCCCTGAAGGACAAGAAAGCCGCAGAAGCGTTCGAAAAAGCACGCATCGAAGTGAATTCCCTCCCCATGATGGATTATGAGAAGGCCAACAAGCTGAAGATGGACTACCTGAGAAAAGCGTACCAGATGGAAGGAAAAAAAGTACTTGCCTCGGAAGATTTCCTGAACTTCTTCCGGCATAATGAGGAATGGCTTCAGCCTTATGCGGCTTTCTGCTACCTGCGCGACTCGTATGGCACACCGGATTTCAATCACTGGCCGAAATATTCTACTTACGATGCCGATGAAATAGCCAGACTGTGTACGCCCGGAAACAAAGCCTATACCAAAATCGCTTTCTACTATTACCTGCAATACCAGTTGCACGTGCAGCTGCTCGCCGTAAGTACGTATGCCAGAGCAAAAGGCATTCTGCTGAAAGGCGACATCCCCATCGGTATCAGCCGTTCCAGCGTAGAAGCCTGGGTAGAACCCCATTATTTCCACCTCAACGGTCAGGCAGGCGCTCCTCCCGATGCGTTCTCTGTCAACGGACAAAACTGGGGATTCCCAACCTATAACTGGGAAGTAATGGAAAAAGACAATTACCGCTGGTGGCGCCGCCGTTTCTCCAAGATGGCAGAATACTTTACGGCCTACCGCATCGACCATATCTTAGGATTTTTCCGCATCTGGGAAATTCCCGACCATTCGGTACACGGTCTGCTCGGACAGTTCTCCCCTTCCCTTCCCCTGAGCATGGATGAAATCAGAAGCTTTGGTCTGAATCTGGACCGGGACTTCATGACACAGCCGTTTATCAACGACAAGGTGCTGGAAGAGGTCTTCGACGCACAAAGTGAGTACGTACGGCAACATTTTATCACGCCCAACGGAAAAGGAGGCTACGCATTACTGCCGGAGTTTGATACCCAGCGAAAGGTGGAAGCTTATTTCAATGGAAAAGAAGACGAGGATAGCCTGAAACTAAAAGAAGGGCTTTACTCCCTGATCAGCAACGTGCTGTTTGTCACAGACCACCACGACGCCGAGAAACTCCATCCCAGAATTGCCGTACAGAATGATTCTGTATTCCAGCAGCTGAACTGGAAGCAACAGGGAGCCTTCAACCACCTGTACAATCATTACTACTACCAGCGCCACAACGAATTCTGGTATCAGGAAGCCATGAAAAAACTTCCGGTTCTCACCCAGTCCACTCCTATGTTAGTATGTGGAGAGGATTTAGGCATGGTTCCGGAATGTGTGCCTTGGGTAATGAGACAGTTGCAGATACTCTCGCTTGAAATCCAACGCATGCCCAAACAAATGTACGAAGACTTCGGACACCCTGAAAACTATCCGTTCCTATCGGTATGCACCATCGGTACGCACGACATGTCCACCTTCCGCGGGTGGTGGGAAGAAAACCCAGCTCTCACGGAGCGCTTCTACCATCAGGAAATGCACCATCAGGGAGAGATTCCCGTACATGCTCCCGGATGGCTCTGTAAGGACATCGTATTCCATCACCTGAAAAGCCCTTCACTGCTCTGCATTTTGGCATGGCAGGACTGGATGAGCATCAACGAGCAGTTACGCAATCCGGATATAGAAGGAGAGCGAATTAACATACCAGCCCATCCACGGCATTACTGGCGATGGAGAATGCACCTCACACTGGAACAACTTCTGAAAGAAAAGGAATTGAACCAGACAATCCGTGAATTAATTGAAGACAGTAACCGCAGATAAAAATATACAATAAGGGCCTGAAATTCCAACGACTTCAGGCCCTCCTCATTTTTTCTTATCAGAAGTTTACTTCTTTCCCAATAAAAATTCGTCAATGGTCTTTCTCAAAGCTTCTTCAGGCAAGGCTCCTTGCGCCACCTGAGGAGTTCCCTTTGCCGGGATGAACAGAAGGGTTGGGATGCTGCGTATACCAAAAGCAGCCGACAACTCAGGTTCCTTATCCGTATCAATCTTATAGACCACAATCTTCCCTTTATATTCCGCAGCCAGTTTCTCCAGTACCGGAGCAATAGCCTTACATGGACCACACCAAGTGGCATAGAAATCCACAATAGCCGGTTTATCACCTTCGTATTTCCATTCCTTCGGATTCTTCTCATAATTATATACCTTGGTCAGGAAATCGGCTTTAGTCAGATGAGTAACATTAGCTTGTACGGCTGCACTCTTCTGTACTTCCGCCTTGGTTTCTTTACCAGCATTATTTCCACAAGCCGGAGTCAGCATGGCAGCAGCCAGCGCCATCAACAGCAATCTTTTCATAATTCACAAAATAACGGGTTATCAATTCTTTTCTTCATGCACAAAAATAGTGCATTTTGTAATAAGAACAAATTTTGAATCAAACAAGTTGAGAAAAACGTGAGTTTATAACTTTTATTGAGAAAGTCCAATGGAATACCATAAAACATCAGCGGGATAAACAAACGTACTTTGTTCATCCCGCTGAGATTTAATCTTTTAATCTGCCCTGACGGCTATTAATACTCTTCTTCGTTGAAAAATTTATACAGATTGATATTAATACATTATATTGCTGTCAATGAAACTTGCGCAAACAAACTACTCCATTTGAGGCGATTGTGGTGAGGTAAGCAGGCAAACATTGATCGCTATCTTTAATCATAAAATCTGCAAGTTTCTTATCTTTAGGTTAAGGAACTTGCAGATTTATCAAAGACTTTTATAGATTAAATACTGAAAACCAGTAGATGAAGATATTCTTAAGGGGAGATTATGTATTATTTTTCTACAACTACATTCGGATATTTCTTTTTCCATATATCTCTTCCCAAATCAGCAGAAAATACAGAGGTAATCAGGAATTTCCCCACTCTCATATCCGGATCCTCCGGTTTCAACTGCTGTAAATAAGTACATTCTTTCCCGGAACTATCGACAGCATATACTATCTGCTTTCTGACAATCACCGCACCATTAGGATCCTGATCCGCAAAATTGTTATCGCAATAGTATATATAAGCAATATCTCCTGCTTCATCATATTCTACTCCCCAGGCTGTCATCGCATGATTCCCAGTTTGGGGACCGGCAACACCATACACATTTAAACCGATAGCCCTCTTGTTGAGGAGGGCATCTGTAACAAATGTATTGAACTGCTCTCTATTTGGATTGTGCGGAGACCTTGCCGTCAAGGCATTATTTCTCGTGAATACTTCTGAAAAGAATCCTTTAAACCCATTGATATCGCCCCCAAGATAAGTCCCGGTAAAAAACCATTCAACTCCTTTAGGATCATCGTTGCCATAATTCGGGAAATGATCTTTGAAGAACTGGAAAACTTCCGACCTGTTGACTGTGACATAATCTGGTTCAGGAAGAGAACCATCCCAGCTGCCAACTCCGTTAGGGTAAAGCGGTTTGAAATCATAGGACGGACGTTTGAAAGTACCTGAACCGGTCGTCACTGAAGAGCCATAATCGTCATCGTATGCCGCAAGGTATTCTTTATTCAAGCACATCCACCACGACACTACATTTGATGCAGATGCCGCCCAGCACATTTGGGAGTCGCCTTCATAGTTTCCATGTGACTTGTTGCAGTCATACCAGCCACATCCTTCAGTCCATGTGAGATATTGCTCCTCATAGTAACGATTGTCATATCTCAACCACTGGCCTTCAGGCAAACCATACTTTTTACCGAGCCTATATACAGGAAGATTCTCCTTACCTGGAAAATCAGGCACATTCAATCCATATACCCACAATGTCTTTCCTGCAAGTTCAGGATTGCCCGGTTTCAGAGTAAGGTTTATCGAAATCTGCTTTCCAGACTTGAAAAATGTAAGGTCATTATTCTCTTCTGTCTTTTCAGGAGCATTAAAATACGCTGTCTTACCCTCTGCAGCGATCTGCAGAAGTCCGTCATTGTCCCTGTAAGGGATCGCACTTTGAGGAATAATCACAGCGGCAAAATTTCCTTCTGCATCTTTGAATGGAGTAATCCATTTGAAATCGGTTCCACTCACTTCGACTTCACCGGTAAGTAGATTGAAATTGCCCTGTGTCAGACTCCTGACTTTAACCTCTGCGAAGTCACACCGCCAGAGAGAAAAACCCTGATTCTGTGAAGAGCATGCCTGAAATTCATATCAGCTTTGTATACACCTGATTCGACGACTGTTTTTGAAAACAGCAAATCTGAACTATTAAAACCGTCTCCAGTCTGGTCTAATACCACATTCAGCTGATAAGTCTCTGGATTCTGTTGTTCTCCGGTTGCCGGGTAATGAGCCGACAAAGATATTGTTCCTTCCCCAAAATCACTACGCTTCAGACGTGGCATCCACTGCCCTCCCGAATATGTAAGTTCACGATAAGAAAGACCTTTATCCCCTTGAAGGTAAAGCCCAACTTTATCGCCCTCTGTAAAACTTCCGGAACCATCACTTGCAAGATCAACCCTTGTCTCCTCTTTGGAAAAAACGATATCCAAATACCCGTCATCACTTTCCTGGTAATTATCCTGAAATTCGGTAGAACAAGAAAAGAAAGATAAAAACAAAATGCTGATAAAGATACTAGTGTATATACCTTTAAATATAGAAAAACATTTAACCATAAAAATTAATATAAATGCAATACAGGTAAGATTTAATTTAGTAAGTCTGGTATGAGTCTTTAGACCATTAATTTTGCAAAGATATCAATTTATCTGGTAATTCATCGGCAGACTAGCCTGCCGGTGAGAATTTTTATTCGTCCGGGAACAGATTAGTGTCAAGATTGATTACGGAGATCTAAGACTGGCAAGATTTCTCACCCTTTGCTGTCTTTCTCATAAACAGGATGACCGGTTCCTCACTGGGCATGGCCAGTATGTGGGGATGGAAGCGGTCAACCGCAGTTTTCCATACAAATTAATCCCCTGTAAATCAGCATAATTTACAGGGAATTAATAATATTTCTGTGCTTACAATCGCACTAATATTCTTCCTCGTTGAAGAAATTGTTTCTTCCTTATTTTCAAGCAATTGTCTAAATTGCATTGTTGTTTAGACAAACAAACCACGCTATCAAAGGCGGTCTGATACGATTTAAAAGAAAAATATACAAACAAATAAATCACAATCTATGATGTATGAATCATACTCTATTAAGTCGTGCTAAAATACTATCAATATGATTAATACGAAAAGTAAAATCGTATTTTTTAGACAATGGCTCTAATTCTTTTGATAAAAATTCTATCGAAGGCGTTTCAAAAATCAACAACAAACTTTTTAACGCTTTTAACACGCGTATTCCCATCAAGGATAAAGTTTCTTGATTAGAAAATTTATAAAATAATGCTCCATAAAGTATAGCATATTTCACAGTGCGAAAAACGGCCTTATCATAATTCTCATCTTTTAATACTGGTAATTTCATTGTCATACAGAATCTAACAAATTTCTCTAAAGAATTAAGACCATCAACACAAATACTCCTATCAAGAGCATCATATAACATCTTCTGATGACAACTCTTCATAAAATTAGCTTTTTCATCAAATTTATAACGAAATCTATTCAGATAACAAATTTCTATTGCTGCAAATATCGATAGAGAGAAGAAATTCAAATCATCCCTAGTAATGCTATTTTCTCCTGTAGCTTTTACCTGTTCGTACCGTTTATCTATCATTCTTTGGTATTTTATTAATAAAGAAGTAGATAATTCTCCATAGCCTTTTATCTGTTTTTTATTTATTAAAATATCTTGCTGTTCTTCAATCTCTCTATTATTACTAGTTTCCGCAATTCCCTCCTCTTCTTCATCCATAATAGCATCATTTATTAAATCAATTCTCTTCCTAATACTATTTTCTATACATTCAATAAGTCTGGATGTATGATCAATCTTTAAGACACTACTACTTTTTACATCATCATTATCATATTCTGGATTATATTTCAAATTCGGTAGTGATGAATCTAATTTATTCTTATTAACTGATGAGAGTTTTATATTTGGACTAATATTATCAACACTATTAACCAAGTTCCACATTACATCAGAAAGTATATCTACGACTTCCATTCCATTATAACCGTTATTCTCAATACTAGATATAAATCTATTTAGATTACGAGTCATTGGTGAAGGATTAGTTGTTTCAAGAGATTCTATCCAGTTGACAAAGACCTTATTAGAAACACGATTATTATTTCTGTCAATAAGGAAACAAATATATTGAGTAGTACGTAACTTTACATCAAGTATATACTTTCCATATGCATTCTTATCAATTTCAAACACAAAAGAATCTATTCCATTATCAACAACAACTTGTATATCACTTGAAATATCAGTTCCACATGTAATATATAATTTCCCAGATTCATATTGCGCTGATAATATCCTGATAATACAATTTACACCTATAGCCGGATTAACTACACGTCGTTCCAGTTCACCAACTGGAATATCCAATTTTTTCCTTGTTTTTAAACCAAGCAAGGTTAAAAAATCTCGTTCTTTCGAAGAATACAACACACAAAATTCTTCGTTTTTCCCTCTTTTGCTAAGTTTACCCAATCCAGCAATTGTCGCATTAGCACTCCCTATAATACAGAATTCTGAATCATTCGTTTTGAAATGTAATATCTTTGCATGGAGCTGCCTATCAAATGCTTTAAAAGTAATTTTACCCCTTTTTGTCTCATTAAAATCATAAAAATTAATCTTATCATTTGGAGGTAATTTACAAGGTGGTAGACTACATTCCTTTTGCATAAGAACATTTATTGTTGCATTAGGGCAAATCCTAGATAATGTAATTAAAGATTCTCCATTTTCATCAAAATAAGGACTTAGCACTGTGACTTTTTGCACTTCACTCAATGGAACTAATTTTGAAATTTGTTGCAATATACTAGATTTAGGCTCATTATACAACAGAGATGCGAACAATCCTTTTTGGACCTCATGCATACTATGAGGAATAATCTTATAAGATGAATCTAAATAAATGCAATTATCTGGTATTTCATGAAGAATTCTATTGCACTCAAAATTACCACACTGATCAACAAACTGAATTAAATATCTCCAACATTCTTCTATTAGAGGACGATGAGTTCTGTCTGTTTCATCTATCATAAACCCTGTAAAGACCTCATGATTTTTACCATGACCTGTAACAGTCAGATTACCTGTTCCAAATACAACTAATACAGACTCGTCTCCTACAAAGAAATTAATTTTAGGATGAAAAGCGCCGACAGAATTTATACTTGTTATACAGTATTCCCTACCAATATTCCTCATATAGAAAGGAGTTACATATTCTATTGACCTTTGCATTTGATTAGCATCCACAAATACATTCACACTACATATTTGCTTACGATGAAGCATATTCAGTATTTGGTTGTCGAAATGAATTAAGTCAATAGCATAAGTAGTTAATAGAGCAGAATGATATTTACCATTTTTTCCACCACCTGGAATATCCAATAATATTGTATGTTCATTCTTTTCCATAGTTCTCAATAAATTTTTTAGCAACTTCTGTTAATCTATTTTCATTATCAAAATAGCCCATATCTTGCAGAAAATTGAATAAAGATTTAACACGTGGAGAAGTTTCAATAGGATAGCGCTGCTCTATTAATACAACACGTCCATCTTCTAATATGAATTTTCTCAAATCTGAATTGCTTTTACCCATTTTTGCAATAGCAATCACTGTATGTTCTTGCATTATTTGAACAATTAAAGTCTTAATAAATTCAGGTATAGAACATGAAAGATAACGTTTAACATAAAATAAAACACCTTCACTAAGTATACCACGTTGCCGTTTTAGATCATGTTGATTTTCAAACTCCTCAATCCGATTGACATTTCTCTCAAATTCAGTATAAATCCTTAACAACAGCTTAATTGCATAAGTTGCAGCTAAGTTATAATCCTTAAGGCCAACAGCATTTCTTAAATCATCATAGATAATGTCTATTCCTTTATCAACATCTTTTCTCAAATCATCAAGAGAAGCATAATTATTTTCAATTTCTATAGCTGGCAGTAAAGACTCAATAATATTTTGTATAAGAAGCTCCATCGTCGGATTATGCAATTCATATATCTTATGGAGTATAAGAGAAAAAAAAGAATCTATACTATAATGCAGCCCTTCACACAAGTAATAAAAATACCATCCAAAAGAAGCTTGAATACAACAATCTTTATCCATATGCATAAAGCGGCTTTTTACAAAACTGTTTACATCTACTCCCTTTGACATATCGTTTAGAAGCAACCAAATTGTTTCTTTACGTAAAGAAGAATCCTTATCACTTTTTGTTAACAGTTCGTTAAGTCTATACCACTCCTCGGAATCTACAACAATACGATGAAGAGCTAACGGCTGCAAATATTCAATAGATTTCTCTGCAAGACTTCCATTCAGGATACATTCTATATATATTCTACAAATCCTTTCATCTACAGTATGTCGTACAGCATCAGCTAAATCCTTTCCTTTATTCCTAAGGTAAAAACGTTCCTCCTCAACTTTAATCAGTTCATAATATACTAGAGAGCCAAGATAATACTGTCCCAAAGCTCCACTCCTAAAAGTCCAATATTTATCATTTGATTCATAATCAGCTCCATTAGCAATATCATAAACTCCATCTTCTTTGAACTGATATCTACCTTGTGAGACGAACAATGCCCCAACAACCGCCCCAACACCTTGATCCTTCATAATTAAGGCCATCGCCAATTCTGCACGACGTATAAAATTATATTGATGTAAAGTTGTTTTCTTTGCTTTTTCAAGTTCGTCATATTCACTAAGCAACCAACAATAAAGGCTGTAATAGCGTATATGACTTGTTAAGTTGGTAAGACCAGGAAGTAATTTACTATAAGTAGCGATGGAGCTATTTTGAATACCTAATGGATCTCGTCCTCCTTTAAAACCTTCGTTTGATGCCCAATAAACATTTGTAATTTCGGTCTGCTTATATTGTGCCATTTGATAACAAAATAAATATTAGTAATAAATTTAAATATATTAAATATGTACTTTCAAATACATCATTATCTTCAATTACATACTTTCCCAAAAAGATAGAACGTAGCTTCTTTATCTCTATGAGCATTACACTCGGAAATACATTATTAAACCGATGGACGACATTAATAACAATCACTCTTAAGGTGAAGTAAAAGTAATCTAATTTAGACAAACAAATCACACCTTAAAAGGCCTTAAAACACCAGCGCGACAAACAAATGATCTTTGTCTGCCGCGCTGATATTCAATTTTTTAACCTATCTGTAGGCTATTAATATTCTTCCTCGTTGAAGAAGAAATCTTCTTTACTCGGATAATCAGGCCAGATATCTTCTATACTTTCATAAATTTCTCCTTCGTCTTCCATTTCCTGCAAGTTTTCGATTACTTCCAGTGGAGCTCCTGAACGCATTGCATAGTCAATTAACTCGTCTTTAGTTGCTGGCCAAGGAGCATCTTCCAGCTTTGAGGCCAATTCCAATGTCCAATACATAGTATATAATTTTAAACAGTTTTACTTCTTTATATTGATTCGCAAAAATATAACAAATTCTTTCACTCGCAACGCTTATCCCAATAAATTTCGCTTTCGTCTGTTAAATTGTTTAACCGGCGTGACAAAACGAACAGATAATCAGACAATCGGTTCACAAAACACTTTGCCTGCTCCTCCAATTCATAAGAAAGACTTTCTTCCAAGGCCTGAATCCGACGTTCTGCCCGACGACAAACCGTACGACAGACATGACAAACGGAAGCCGGATAACTCCCTCCCGGAAGGATAAAACCTGCAAGCGACGGTAAAGAAGCGTTTATCTCATCGATAGCCTGTTCCAGACGCTGCACATTCTCTACTGAGATATGACTCTCTACCGGGAAAGTAGTCTTTTCCAAGTCGGTAGCCAGATAAGAACCCAATGAAAACAGTTTATGCTGCACAAAGCGCAACAACTCTTCATGCTCTGCATCCTTCATCACCGAAATTAACAACCCGATAAAAGAATTCAGTTCGTCTATGGTTCCGTATGCATCCAGACGTATATCTGCTTTTGAAACACGTACTCCTCCTACCAGTGAGGTGGTACCTTTATCACCTGTCTTGGTATAAATCTTGGTCATTTTCATATATTTAAGGTCTTAAAGTCAAAGAAAGTTCACAATACGATGCTCCTTTATACGCTCTTTATCAAAAAATACCAGTCCGACATCATAAAGGTCGAATGTAATTCCCGTACGAGGATCTGCTATAACTTCCTTCCACCATCTTTTCTTCTCTGGAGTAGCATAAGGATTACCGATGATGAAACAGGTATGTTTATCGGCCAGTGGAATCAGTCGTTCAAACATCTCCTTATACGCTGGAGTATGGGCGATATGTACCACTTCCGGCTTTACACCCTCCTCAAGTAACCTATCCATATCTGCCTCACAGTTTCCGGTCAGGTAATCAATAGAAGATTTGCCGGAGAGAATCCGTTTCACTGCATCTTCCGATTGTTCTGAGAACGTATAAACCTGCATGCCTGTATTGGCTTCGGCCATATAACGGGTACTTATTCCGCTGCCAGTTCCCACTTCCCATACTACAGAAGGCCGGAGGTGATTAATCAGACGGAACAAGAACTTATCGACCTTTTCCCGATAATGAGGCAAAAAAGCCACCACACGTCTCAGGTGATGCAATGGTGCATAGGCATAGAATGGTAAACGTTCGTAAATGACAAACGTAATAAAAAAGAAATCGGAAGGAGAATGTACTCCGTATCCGCAACGATGCCGGAAACGACGACACCAGTTCCACCCTCTTAATATAAAATCCCCCATTTTCGGACGCTAATATTGGTTGATAACGGGGGACAAAGATAAAATTTATAGCGGAAAAACGAAAAGGATAGTGTAATTATGATACAAAATATCCTGAATGGATGCAGAAATCATTCCGCTTCCATCCAGGATCAATATTTCATGAAAAACGTGGTTTATTTACGTTGTCCCAGTTTGTCATCCAAATACAGAATGCCAGCTGCGTCGCCACATTTTCCAAGTTTCTCTACAATGTTCTGTGCTGTAGCTTCTTCTTCCACCTGTTCACGAACATATCCCCACAAGAAATCCTGTGAAGCTTTGTCTTTTACTTCAGAGGCGACATTTACCAACTCGTCAATCAAGCTGGATACATGACATTCGTGCTTGTATACATGTTCAAATACTTCCTGCACGCTGCCCCATCCTTGTGGAACGACATCAATTTTATCCACTTTAGCTGCACCACCGCGTTTAACCAAATAATCAGCTAAATCATAAGCATGCTGCAATTCTTCTTGTGACTGTTTACGCATCCATGAAGCAAAACCGTCGAAACCTTCTTTCTGCAAGTAGAAAGACATAGACAAATACAAGTTAGAAGACCACATTTCCGCAGTAATCTGCTCGTTGATGGCATTTTGCAATTTTTCTGAAATCATAGTTCTATGTGTTTAAGTAAGTAATTCAATATCTATGAAGTAAACCACAAAAAAGATGCCAGATAAGTTCCTGCCACATTTTTTCCAGCGAACTGACAGGATGTCACCAAAGCAAGTCTATCTACGAAAGCATGCGAGCTTTTCCCCAGAAGAAACGGGAGAAATTCAGCTTATCCATAATCCAGGCTATCGCAAACGAACCAATTACACAGAAGCATAAGGACACACATAAAAAGAGCATCCCGGTAGGTTCAAAAGCCAATACAGGCACCAAAGGCTTCACTGCCATTGTAAATACCGGAGAAAATACTAACAGCACAAAGGTATGAGAGCCTATGTAGCCCAATCCTTTTTTCAGATAATCGGGTAAATAGCGATATACTGCCAACAGAAAACTAATCATCAGATAAGTCAGAGCAGCTCCGGAAAGAGTTGATTTATTCAGATTTGTCTCATCAGCAGCCAGCCATATTACAGGCAGCAAAGCCCAGAATGAAGCTGAAAAGAAAGTACGGAAGTCAAATGAGCTCCGTCTTAAAGCTACTCCAGCCGTAAAGTAAAGCGCATTTATCAAAGAAAGTATTCCACAAGCTGACAATACGGCATAGCATAAAGCCAATATAATTAAGACGGAAACAGTATTGCTCCACTTTCCAGCCAATTTGTCCACCAACAAATAAACAAGCCCACACAGCATCAACGTATGAAGATACCAATAGGGCCCCAAAGGATGCAAGAACAATTTATCCAGCCATAGAGAAACACTTAAATGCTCCACTGATTCACGAACCGGAAGTATAGCAGACATGACGACATAGCCTGTTTCCATCACGGAGTATGGAATAAAAATCCACCACATTGTACGCAGAAACGGACGTATTCCTTTGGCTATATTCATAACATAACCGGAAATAATCAAAAAAGCAGGCATGTGGAAAGTATAAACCAAGGATTTGGCGTATGGATATTTGTCACCGATATATACCAGATGAAACACAATCATCAATAAAATAAAGATAGATTTCAGATAATCAAGCTCTGCAATACGATTTTTCATGGAGCATAAGAATTGATTGGTAATAAAAAAAGGTTGACTTAATCAAGTCAACCTCTCTGTACCCAGACCCGGGGTCGAACCGGGATGGATGTTACTCCACTGGTGTTTGAGA
>OJRA01000473.1_pt1 | contig 17788 bp, 4 predicted proteins | sample 1599101 | NCBI WGS metagenome assembly OJRA01 (sample SAMN03922526, study PRJEB24848) | human gut metagenome | isolation source: stool sample | host: Homo sapiens | place: Germany | collected 2010-05 | reverse complement strand
GACGGTCATTCTGAAACTTGTGAAACGGGACAATATTGTAAATTTGATATTAAATTGCCAAGCTATGAGGCTGCTATGGCACAGTATGCCAGATATTCAACTATGCCGTTGGTAGAGAAAGCTATTGATTTGGTAGAAAAATTTGAAAAACAAGACGTGATTTTTACATATAATAAACCTTTAGTAAGAAAAATATGGGATATATTATTTAATTAATTGTGGCGTAAAAGGAAAATTTCTTGTATTTTTCAAACCAAAGTAGCAAAATTTTATATTTTCAGGTTTTAGGAAAAGTATGAACATATCCCCTTATACATACAGCAAAACTATGTATCCGAGTTTTTCAAGTAATATTGAGATAAGCAAGATTAATAAAAAGTTAATCGAATATGAAAAGAATGATTTTATCAGCGGGATTTATTATGTAGATTTACTGGCAAAAGATAAAAAACAATTTATAAAAGATAAGATTAACACATATATGCTTGATAAAAGGTTTGAGAATTACAGTTCAAAACTTTTTGCAGATAAGAAAAATGATGCTCCATACAAGTTGGCAGCAATTGTAAAAAAGCTTGATGCTTCCGGAAAAGAAACAATTATCAAACACAAAGTCCCGTCATTGTTTGAGGGGATGAATATTGACTCTATTACTAAAGCACTGGATACTCTATCATATTTAATTCGTGATGGATATAAAAGTTTAAAAAACGAGAGTAATCAACTCTTGATTGATAATAAAAAAATAGATTTAGAATATTTAGGCAAAGGGTGTAACAGCATTGTGTTTAAACTAAAAGACGGCAAAAATCCGCCTGTTGCAATGAAAACATATATAAATCCGGAAGATATTAATAGTTTGAGTATCTGGGGAGAACTTGCTGTGTATCAGGATGTACAATCAGAAAAAATAAACAACATTCCGGCATTATTTCTCGCAAATCCAATATGCGTAAAAGTTGAAGATAAAACAAAAGAATATACTGAAGTATTTGATGTTGATGAAATAAAGGATTTTGATGGCTACAAAGGCGGTTGGACAATTGTTGAGTATATAACAAAAGAAACTCCTGTTAAGAAGGGTGGTATATCATTTAATGATTGGTTAACACAGAATAATATATATCATCTAGACATGTCTTTTGATAATTTTATAGGAGCTTATGTAACAGATTTAGGAGGTCTTGATGCAGAGTGTTAAGTTTCCCATCGTTTTTCATATGCTTCAACAGCGAGAGCTGCTTCCTCTTCTGAATATTCATATCCGGATAGGCTTATCATAATTCTGCCGTGCGACTCCTCCAATAATTTTTTCTTAATTTTGTATGGATAAGTTTCATTGCCAGGCATATTACCGTTATGTATTTCTCGAATGATGTCATCTATGTAAATTTGCATATACTTGGGTATTTTAGGATGCCTTTTTATGTATTCGCATAAAGGCATATTTTCACGATAACGATTGCCGCTTGCAGATGTTAGAAGAAAGTTTCCTATTGTATTAAGTCCCCCATTTGAGGCCGGAGTTACATGTTCAATAGAACCTGTAGATGCTATGAATAAACGGCGGGTAATTTCTATCTGGTTTCTTTTAGAATATTTAACTATAAACGCATTACGGCTACTTTCAGAGGTTGGAAGAAATAGAGCCTTGTTTTTTATGTCATTAAAAATCTCTCGCTCATTTTCTTTGGGGATTATTTCTTCAAGTGAATTTAAAAAAGTTTTTCGTTTGAAAGTATCATGTTTGTTGTTGCTTATGATTATCTGACGGCATTTTGTTGTTTTTGTTCTTATTTTTAAAGCTGTTTGAGGAGATAATCTTCTTGTGAGGGCATCTACATCATCCAGAACCTCAAACTCTTCAAGTTTTAGCCTTGTTAAACAATTATTTTTAATCATCTGGAGGCAGTTTTGAAGATTATCATCAGGGTTTAGCATTGAAAAGTCTTTAAAAATAGCAAGTACTGATTTTTCAACAGACAAGAGGTTAGTCTGATATATAGATAATAGCTCAACAGCATCCTCAGCAGTTTTACATCTTGATAAACCCTTCTCAAAACTTTTAATAGTTTCGCTAGGAATAATTTTAATTCCGCGGTAAGGGCACGTTATATTCTTTAATCTGCGCAAAGGTTTACCAGCAGAAGTCTTACCTTCATAAGGGATATCGTAATAGTATTTTAAATAATTCTGAGAGGTTATTCGTTTTAACTTTTTTGAGGGCATAAATCCTCACTATTCTTTATTTCATGATATCAGATTGAGTATAGCTTCGCAAGGGAGTGTGCTACGCACGTAGGAATTTGGAACGCTGCTTTTAAAACTACTAACCTGTCTTGAGCCGCTAAAACCGCTTTGCGTCTAATTCTATAACATTTTGCATAAAATGTATTGTTTATTTTTTTTTATATACGCCTGTTAAAGCATTTTTTTTAGTTTTATGAATAAAATTTTACAAAACTTAATGATATCTATAAAGCTTATTATTACTAAAATATAGGTTATATTAATTAAATTTTTACATAACATTTTATGCAAAATGTTATATAAGAAATTAATTGTTATAAGAGCTTAAATAAAGAGTTTTGGTCTTTATACAAATAAGAAGAAAATTCCTGTGAATTTTATGTAAACTTTTGTAAAATTTTTAAAAAATTATTAAAGTTTTACCATCATGTTGCCGTTATAGATAATACAAACAATGAAGTTATTAGGTGTATCATGAAAGACAAGGTAGAGAGCGTAAACAATCTTTCTGCCCGTGGGGTATCCCGGCAGCGAAAGATTATAATCGCAGTATTAGCTGGTATGTGTTTTGTGGGTGACGGTCAGCAATCTTATGCAATCGGAACCGGCAGAGCGCAGGGTGATACTGATATTGGTGATGCTCGAACTTTTAAGTTTAAGGATAGAATTAATGTTAAATTCGGGCAGGGAAAGCCTTCTGGATATGCTGCTAATGCTTTATATAATGTTGTAGAGGGAACATCAAGCGATTACAATTATAAACAAGAAACTGTTAATGCTGATGGAACAGTAACAGTTCATTATTACAAAATAACGTTAAATGCTGCAAATACCGGAACATCTTCAAATATAAGCTGGACAGAAGTATCTTCTGCCGGTGCAGATACAATACAAATAAAATTGCCGAATAATCAGGTTAAGTACTTAAAGTATACTTATACTCAGCCTTCTGGATATACAGTTGACAGTTCAAGCTATACATCAACAAACCTAGCAAATAATGTTACCAACAAGGTTTTTAGTGCAAGTAGTAGAATTGATCAGAAAGCAGCATATTCAAATCAGGCTTATGGGAGTGCCAGTGCAAATATTTCTACGGCAAGCTATGGCGGTTCAATATACAATCATACGTCAAATTCTTCCATTGATATTACATCAGATTTTAATGGTTCTAGCCTTATTCAGACTCTTACAGGTGGTACAGCGTTAGCTGGTGAGGATTATACATATGCAGAAGATGATTTTGCCTCTTCTACAGATGGCAGTGCGTCAGCTAATGCAGATGCGTATGCGTCAGCTTGGGCAGAAGCAAATGCTTCATCTTCAGCTTATGGTGGTGCTATAGGTAATACAAGTTCAGGTTCTTTAGGTAACGTAAAAGGTGATTTTGTTAAAAATTATGTACAATCAAATGCCTATGGTGGATATGCAGAAGGCGGTTATGCCGAAGCTCACGCCGGTGATGCAAAAGCAGTTGCCGGCGATGCTTATGCTTCAAGTGATGATGGTAGTGCATCGGCTACAGCTACAGCATCAGCTAGTGCAGATGCAACTTGTAATACATCAGCAGATGCAAATGGCAGTGCAACAGCAGGCGGTGGTGCAATTGGCAATTTAGGAACAATGGGAAATGTTACGGGAGATTTTGTTGGCAATTATGCTCATGCAAATGCGAAAGGTGGTACTGCTATTCACGGTTCAAGTATGGAATATAGTGGTACTGCAACTGCAGTTGCCGGCTCAGCTACTGCAGATGCGAGTAATACTAAAACTATTACACATACAAGTTCTTATTATAATGATGAGGGTAAGTGGGTAACAGAAGAGGAGTCAATAACCTTAAGTGTTTCAGCCTCTTCGTCTACATCAGGTTCTTCTGATTGGAATTCTGATTATGATGGCGGGTATTATCATACTTGGAAAGATGGTACTACACAATGGATTAATTCATTATCTGTTACTGCTACTGCCAATTCTAGCACATATGAATATGAGAATACATATTGGGATTATAGTGAACATGCTGATGCAACTGCTAATGCCTATGGTGGTGCTATTTACAATTCGGGTAAAATGGGAAATATTGTAGGTAATTTCATAGGTAACTATGTTCTTTCAACAGGAGAAGGAGGAAGTGCACAGAATAATGGTGTATATACATATGCCTATGGCGGAGGAATATATAACTACCAGTATGGTACTATAGGAACAATTTCAGGCGATTTTACCGGAAACTATGCCAAAGCAGATTTGAACACAATGGGCGGTGGTATTTATAACAGCAGATATGCAACAATTGCCGGAATAAGCGGTGATTTCAATAGCAATTATGTAACTACTGATACAGAATTAAACCTGGCTACAAATTATAGGTCCCAAGGTGGTGCTATTTATAATGAAGGTGCTATTACAAATGGTATAACAGATTCTACATTTACAGGCAACTATGCTATCGCAAATTACGGTGCAGCACAAGGCGGAGCGTTATATCACAGCGGTTACAGCAGTTATAAAATAAACAATATAAGTGCTGATTTTTCTAATAACTATGCTTCTTCGACTAATTATCAGGCACAAGGCGGAGCTATTTACAATACATATAGTTCTAGTAGCAGTTCCAATGGTATTGGTAATGTATCCGGTGATTTTATCGGGAACTATGTAAGTGCTTTAAAAGAGGCACAGGGCGGGGCTATTTATAATAATAATTCAATTGATAGTATAACTGGTACTTTTAGCAGCAACTATGCAAAATCTGAAACAACCGGAGCTCTTGGTGGTGCGATTTATAATAATTCTAACAGTTACGCAAAAATAGGTTCAATAACAGCAGATTTTATAGGCAACTATGTTTATGCGATTGGTAACTCAGCAGGCGGGGCTATTTATAATATTAATAATTCTAATGCTATTGGACTTATTTCAGGTGATTTTATTAATAATCACGTAATTTCTGCAGCTGATGCCAGCGGCGGAGCAATTTATAATACAGCGGTTGCAAACGGCTTGGCTAGTGGAACTTATTCAGGTAACTATGTTCAAGGTAATAATGCGTATGGTGGTGCTTTATATAACACATCAAACATATCAAATGGCATCAAGAATGTAAGCTTTATCGATAATTATGCGCATGCAGAAGAAGGTGGTACTGCTCAAGGCGGAGCGATTTATACAACTTATGATTTAAACATTATTGCTGATAACGGAACCTCTAAATTTTCCGGCAACTATGTACAGGTCGGAGATGGACCGAAAGAGTCGCAAGCTGTTTGGCTGCAAGGCTCAGGGACAAACCTTACTCTTACTGCACAAAATAACGGTAATATAATTGTTGATGATACGATTACAGGTCAATCTAATTACACTCATCAGTTATATTTAACCGGTGACTCAACTGGACAAATCAATTTGAATGGTGTCGTAAAAAACGCTGAAGCGCGGTTAAATTATACAAATCTAACATTTGGTACAAATACTTTTGCAGATACAACTTCAAGATTATATACGAACAGTGGTACGGTTAATCTTCAGGATAATGAGATAAATAATTATAATATTAATTATTTATCATCATCTTCTAGTGCAAAATGGGAACTCGACGTAGATTTAGCAAATCAAAAAGCTGATACCCTGACGATATCGAATGGCTCCGGTTATGTCTATATTAACGATGTTGATTTAACTGATATTCCTTTAGAAGATGGTTCGGTTACTGTTCAGGTCCTTAAAAATGGAAGCGGAAGCAGTGTTTACCTGGCGTTAAATAGTTCTTTAACATCTAGAAATTTGCTTAAAGAAACTGAAACCGCTACAAAAGATGCGATTTTAGCAAATACGAACTGGTCAGCTGTATATTCCCAGCTTGATCAAATTGTAAAAGTATATGGACAATTAAGTCTTACTACAACTGATACGAACAGGGATAGTATAACTTATACAACAACATCAGAAATTTCTGGAAACGGCTACAGTGTTCAGGGAGATACTCTGAGATTATGGAATCAGCTTGATACAACAGAAACTAAAAATTTCCGGTTTGATGCTGCATCTAATACTTATACGGTCGGTGAAAATCTAGGTGCAACGGCTGGAAGTGTATCAAATGTAAATGGTGTTGCAAGCGGTTCTTCCAAATCTACTATAAATATGAATGGCAAGACCGGTTTTGAACTTTCAAACGGAAAAACTCTCTCTCTTTCTAATGTTAACATTACCAATGCAGTAAACTCTGAAGGTGCAGTTGTTAATGCTTCCGGCGGTACAACAAATTTGTCTAATGTAACCATTGCATCATCAAATTCGAATGCTGCAATTAAAAATGCAGGTACTTTAAATGTAACTGGCGGAACAAATACTTTAAACAGCGGAATCTCTGGAACAGGTTCAACAAATGTAAATAACGGAGCAAACCTAACGCTTGCTAATGGTGTTTCTATTACTCAAAACACTGTAAATGTTAATAATGGTTCATTAAATGTGTCTGATACGGGTAAGGTCAATGCAAACCTGACTATAGGCACTCAGGGCAGTGCCTCAATGTCTGCCAATAGTATAACAAGTGCTGTGTCAAACTCCGGAAATTTATCTTTGAGCGGAGGAACTGTGAGCAAAGCAATATCAGGCTCCGGTACAACTACGCTTAAAGGAAATACCACAAACAATGCCGGCATTAATCAAGGTGTAAATGTAAATAGCGGTGTTACATTGACTAACAATGCTGCATTAGGTTCAGATAGCGGAAAAGTTACAAACGCAGGAACAATTAATACAAATGCAGGCAATATTAAGGGGGCAGTAACCAATAACAATGCTCTTAACCTCTCCGGCGGTACATTAAGCAAAGCAGTTTCCGGCTCAGGAACGACAACAATCAGTGCCAATGCAACAAACAATGGCGGAATAAGTCAAAAGGTAAATGTTAGTTCAGGTGTTACTTTAACTAACAATGCCGCATTGGGTTCAGACAGCGGAGTTGTTACTAACTCCGGTACGATTAATACAAGTGCAAGCAATATTAAGGGAGCAGTAACCAATAACAATACTGTTAACTTATCCGGCGGAACTCTTTCAAAAGCAATTTCTGGAAGCGGAACAACAAATATTACCGGAATTGTATCATCTAATTCAGCTATTTCTCAGGCAATTTCAATTGCATCAGCAGGTGACTTAACTATCAGTGCAAGCAATGTTGGTGGAAATGTTACAAACGCAGGTGATTTAATCTTAAATGGCGGAACGTTATCCAAATCCGTAACCGGCTCAGGCAAAACTAGTATTACCGGAGCCGTAACTGCAAACTCAGCTATTTCTCAGGCAATCTCAATTGCGGCATCTGGTGATTTAACCGCAAATGCCGGAAATATAGGCGGAGCCGTAACCAATGCCGGAGATTTAATCTTAAATGGCGGAACATTAACCAAAGCCGTAACCGGCGCTGGTACAACTAGTATTACCGGAGCTATAACTGCAAATTCAGCAATTTCTCAGACAATCTCAATTTCTTCTTCCGGTGATTTAACTGCAAATGCCGGAAATATAGGTGGAGCAGTAACTAACGCCGGAGATTTGATATTAACTGGCGGAACGTTATCTAAATCAGTTTCAGGTGCCGGTTTAACTACAATAACCGGTAATACCACAAACAGTGCCGGTATTAATCAGGGTGTAAAAGTTAATAGCGGTATAACTCTTACAAACAATGCAGCTCTTGGTTCTGCAAGTGGAAGCGTAACGAACGCCGGAACTATTAACAGCAGTGCTGATAACATTAAAGGCACTGTATCTAATACAGGCAGTTTAAATCTTTCCGGCGGAACATTGTCAAAAGCGGTATCCGGTTCCGGCAAAACCACTATTACCGGCAATACAACAAACAGCGGCGGTATTAATCAGGGTGTAACAGTCAATAGCGGAGTTACTCTCACTAACAATGCTGCATTGGGCTCAGATAGCGGGACAATCACTAACTCCGGTACGATTAATACAAGTGCAAGCAATATCAAGGGAGCAGTAACCAATAATAATACATTAAATCTCTCCGGCGGAACATTGAGCAAAGCAGTTTCCGGCTCAGGAACCACAAATATCACCGGAGCAGTAACATCAAATTCTGCTATATCACAGGCAATTAATGTAGTTGCAGCGGGTGATCTTACAATAAATGCCAACAATATAGGCGGAGCCGTAACCAATGCTGGTGACTTGATACTCACTGGCGGAACATTAAGCAAAGTGGTATCCGGTTCCGGAAAAACAACTATCACAGGCAATACAACCAATAATTCCGGTATCAAACAGGGCGTAATTGTAAATTCTGGCGTTACTTTAACCAACAATGCAGCTCTGGGTTCGGAAAATGGTGCGATTACCAATTCGGGAACTATTACAAGTAATGCAGGTAATATTAAAGGAACTGTAACCAATAACAACACATTAAACTTATCCGGCGGCACATTAAGTAAAGCAGTTTCCGGCTCAGGAACCACAAATATTACCGGAGCAGTAACCTCCAATTCAGCTATATCACAGGCAATTAATATAATTGCAGCCGGTGACTTAACTATTAGTGCAGGAAATATCGGCGGTGCTGTGACCAATGCCGGTGACTTGATACTAACCGGCGGAACGTTGTCTAAAGCAGTATCCGGTGCAGGTTTAACCACCATCTCCGGCAATACTACAAATAACGGCGGTATAAATCAGGCTGTAAAAGTAAATAGCGGTGTTACTTTAGCTAACAATGCGGCTCTAGGCTCTGCAAACGGAGCAATTACCAATGCCGGAACCATTAATAGTAATGCTGATTACATCAAAGGTACTGTTGCCAACTCCGGCAGTTTAAATCTCTCCGGCGGCACCTTAAATAAAGCCGTATCCGGAAGCGGTACAACCACCATTACCGGCAATACTACAAATAATGCCGGTATTAATCAGGGTGTAAAGGTTAATAATGGCGTCACTCTTACTAACAATGCCGCATTAGGATCCGATAGCGGAGCAATCACGAATGCCGGAACTATTAATAGTAATGCTGATTACATCAAAGGTACTGTTGCCAACTCCGGCAGTTTAAACCTCTCCGGCGGCACCTTAAATAAAGCCGTATCCGGAAGCGGTACAACCACAATTACCGGCAACACCACAAATAATGCCGGCATCAATCAGGGTGTAAAGGTCAACAGCGGTGTTACTTTAACTAACAATGCCACATTAGGATCTGATAGCGGAGCAATCACGAATGCCGGTACCATTAATAGTAATGCTGATAATATTAAAGGCACTGTTGCCAACTCCGGCAGTTTAAATCTCTCTGGCGGAACCTTAAATAAAGCCGTATCCGGAAACGGTACAACCACCATTAGCGGTAATACAACAAACAATGCCGGCATTAATCAAGGTGTAAATGTAAATAGCGGTGTTACATTGACTAACAATGCCGCATTAGGTTCTGATAACGGAAAAATTACCAACGCAGGAACAATTAATACCAATGCAAACAATATTAAGGGAGCAGTAACCAATAACAACGCTCTTAACCTCTCCGGCGGCACATTAAGTAAAGCAGTTTCCGGCTCAGGAACTACAACAATCAGTGCCAATGCAACAAATAATGGCGGAATAAGTCAAAAAGTAAATGTAAATTCAGGTGTTACCTTAACTAACAATGCCGCATTGGGTTCAGATAGCGGTGTTGTTACTAACTCCGGTATAATCAATACAAATGCAGATAATATTAAGGGGTTGGTAACTAATAACAACACTCTCAACTTATCAGGCGGAACATTAAATAAGGCCGTTTCCGGCTCAGGTACAACGAATGTTACAGGTGATGTGACAAGTAATTCCGCTATTTCACAGGCAATATCAATTACTTCGGCAGGCGGGTTGACAATTAACGCTTCTAATGTTGGCGGCAATGTAGCTAACTCCGGCGATTTAATTCTCAATGGCGGAACTCTGAACAAAGTTGTTTCCGGCTCAGGCACAACAAATATTGTTGGAGAAGTAACGTCAAATTCTGCAATTTCTCAAGAAATTCTGATTACTGCAGTAGGTGACTTAACAATTAATGCGGACAACGTAGGCGGGGTTGTAACAAACGAAGGTATACTTACTCTGACCGGAGGTTCTTTAACTCATAAGGTAATTGGAACAGGTTCACTTGGTATTGCCGGCAATGTTACCAATAATGATATTATTTCTCAAAATGTTATAATTAAAGATTCCGGAAATCTTACTAATAACAATAATATTAGTAATGTTATCAACTACGGTGTTTTAACATCTAAGGGTGAATACCTGACAGGTACAATTGAGAATAATAAAACCTTAAATCTTTCAGGTTCAATTGGTAAAACCGTATCAGGCAACGGAACAACTTATGTTGCAAACTCTTTGACTTTTAAAGACGGTGCAGATATCGTAAGTACTTTGAATTTGTCAAATGGAGCAGTATTATCGACTTCCGGAAATGCTGACAGCAGCTATGCAATTGGAACTTTAACCGGAAACGGAGAGGTAAATGTAACTACAGGCAGTTTGCAGATAGACAATAATGCTGCACTTAACAATCTTTCTAATGACGGTAAAACCAATATTGGCGGAACACTTGCAGCGGCAAATAATATTACTAACACAAATGAGTTAACTGTTAATGGCAAACTATCTGCAAAAGATGTTACCAATAGCGGAACTCTGACTCTCAAAAACGGAGCAGAGCTGGAAGACATTGTTAACAGCGGTAATGCTTATATTACAGGTAAGACTTCCGCAGAAAATATTACAAATAATGAAGGAAATATTTTTAACGCAGAAGGCGATGTAAATGCTCAGAATATTACCAACAAAGGTGATATGGATATTGACGGTAATACAGAAACAGAACTTTTAATTACAAACAGCGGTTCTTTAGATGTAACCGGTTCTGTAACAGGTAAAGATTTTACAAATTCGGGCAATGCAAATGTTGGCAAAGAATTAGCTTTAACCGGAACTTTAATGAATACAAATTCTATTACTGTAAACGGCGAGGCAAATTTAAATGATGTTACCAACAGCGGAACTTTGACTCTAAAAAATGATGCGGATATTCACAATTTAACAAACGAGAATACAGTTTTGATTTCAGGTAATGCTGATGTAAATAATATCATTAATAACAAACATATGAGTGTTGATGGTAATCTTAACGTTGCTGTTGATGTCAAAAATACTGATACATTAACTGTTAAAAAAGACTTGAATGTAACCGGAAATATAACAACATCCAAAACGCTTGACGTTACAGGCTCTGTATCAGCAGCAAATCTAACCAATGAAGGAAGCGTTAGTGTAGGCGGAACACTAACTGTTTCCGGCGATGTTTCAAATACGAATACTATTACTGTTGTCGGAAAGGTAATTGCAGAGGATGTTACCAACAGTGGTAATTTGACATTCCGTAACGGGGCAGAAATTAATGATTTTATAAATAACGGCAGTGCATATATTACAGGAAGCACAAGCGCAAATAATATTACAAACAACGAAGAAAAAATATTCAATATTACCGGTGATGTTATTGCTCAAAATATTACCAATAAAGGTGATATGGATATCACAGGAAATGCCGCAGCAGAAGTGTTGATTTCAAACAGCGCTGCTCTCGATGTGACAGGTACTTTAACAACTGTTGATTTTACAAATAATGGAACTGCAAATATTAGCGAGAATTTGATTTCAACAGGTATTCTGAACAACACTGATGCTCTGACCGTTGAAGGACATGCAGGATTAAATGATGTTACTAACAGCGGAACTTTGACTCTGAAAAACGGAGCTGATATTCATGATTTAACAAATGATAATATCGTTAAAATAACAGGCAATGCAAATACAAATAATGTTGTTAACAATAAACAAATGACTGTTGAAGGCAGCCTTGCATCAACAGGTAATGTAATTAATAAAGATGAACTCACTGTTACTAATAATCTTACTACGGACGGGTCTATAACTAATACAAAAACTCTTAATGCAGGCGGAAGTGTTTCAACAATAGATTTAACAAATTCAGGAAATGCTGTTATTAATGGTTCATTAACCGCAGCGGGAAATATTTCTAATACCGATTCATTAACAGTAGTAGGACATGTAGTTTCTAAGGATATTGAAAACAGCGGTATTATAACTTTCCAGAGCGGTGCTGATGTAAGTGATTTTACAAATAACGGTGAAGTCTACATTACAGGTATATTAAACGCAAATGATATAGTTAACAATGAAAATAAAATATTTGATATCACCGGTGATGTGAATGCTAAAAATGTTACAAACCATGGTGATATGGATATTAGCGGAAATCTTACTGTTGAAAATACTATAAACAATACTGGTGATTTAGATGTTATCGGAACTGCTGCCGCAAAGGAAATTATTAATACCGGAAACTTTAATGTAGGTGACGAAGCAAACGTAAGCATTTCTGGAAATTTGATAACTACAGAAAATATAACAACTTCCGGTGTTCTTAATGTTGAAGGTGATGTAAACGCAAAAGATTTAACAAACAGCGGAACTCTGATTGCAGGTAATAATGCAGAGGTCAACGGTCTGGTAAACGAAGAAACAGGAACTATAAATATTGCTGGAAACCTTGACGTAACAGGCATAATAACTGATGATGGAAACTCAAATGGTTTAATCAATGATGGTACACTTAATGTTGGCGGCAATCTGACATCGGCATACAACATTATAAACACTAATGATATTTCTGTTGTCGGTCAGTTAATTTCACTTGGAGTAAATAACAGCGGAAATTTAACTGTACAAAATAATTCAGAAATTCAGAATTTTACAAATAGCGGAATTGCAAGTATTTCAGGGACTCTTACTTCTGCCGGCATAGTGGATAACTCTAATGAATTAACGGTTTTAGGTTATGCAGATTTGAATAGTGCTGTAAACAGCGGTACATTAACTCTTAATAACGGTGCAGAAATTACCAGTTTTACAAATACTAAAAACGCTGTAATTTACAATGGTTTGAATGCTGACTATATTAAAAACGAAGGAACTATAGCTCTTAGTAATGGTACAGACAGGGTTGGTGATATATTAAATAATTCCCAAATAAATATAACAAATTCAGCATTTACTCTTGATAATACAATTACTGGAACAGGTAATATTAATATAACAAATTCAAGCTTTACTACAAACGGTGAAATCAGTAACCAAAACATTACGGCAGATAGTTCAACAATGAATTTTGGAAACAATTCAAATGTATTAAATAACTCTGTATTAAATGTAACTAATGGAAGTACAATTAATACAAAAGACGGGGTCTATACAGATTATGTAATGGATGAACTTCATTCCTCCGCTGATTCCAGATATTCAATCGATGTTACACTAACAAAAGAAGAACAGAATGCTGATACTTTCACGCTTGAAAACGGAGGAAGCGGTACAATTTATATATCTTCAATAAATGTTAGTAACGAATGCGACATGAATGAAAAATACATTTTGCAAATAATAAAATCAGCAACTTCTGACGCACCTCAGCTTGATTATGATAATTCTAAAGTCTTAAATCAAGCAGAAGCAATTATGACTAGCGATATTATTCTCGCAAAAGAATTCGGTCTTGCCTCTACAACAACGAAAAATGATAGTTTAGAAATCCGTGGTCTTCAGGATACATTTGTTGCCTGGGCCGAGTACGAAACACCAATCTGGTCCGGTCTTACCGAACAAGAAGACAAAATATTTACTTTTGTAGATGATTCAACAACAATCTTGTCAAAAGATGTTTCTGAACTTAAAGGGATAAACCTTACTATAAACGGAGCAAACAATACTTTTGATGTAAATAACAAAGACTTCCTTTCATCTGTGAACGAAAATCAAAATGTAACTATTTCAAACATTAATATTACTAATAACAATGATGAGGCTACAGATAACAAAGGTATATTGAACCTTAATAATGTCAAAACCGATAAAGATATTATTAACAATAATGATTTGAACATGACTGGCGTAGTAGAGCTTGCCAATGTTACCAATAATTCAAAACTATCTTTTGACGGTTCTTTAATGACTGTTAAAGATTTTGAAAACAAGGCAGATATTGATATCAAAGGAAATACTGCAGCTGATAATATTACCAACAGTGGAAACATAAAGGCAGAAGGCGATATTGCAGTAAAAGAAACCGTAAAAAATGAAAAAGATGGTGAAATTACGGTAGACGGCTCCGTATATGCAGACAAAATTGATAACGACGGCAATATGCTGATTAACAATGATGTTAAGGTAACTACAATTTCTAATACCGGTACAGCAATAATCAAAGGCAATACAACAGTAAAAGAAATTACTAATACAGAAGGCAGTGCAGATATTACAGGTAACTTGATTGTTGAAAATATCTACAATGATGAAGTTATGACTGTTACCGGCGATATGGATACATCCAAAATAACTAACCTCGGCACAATAAATGTTAATGAATCAACATTTAACGTTAACGAGATTACGACAGAAGAACGCGGTACAATAAATCTTAAAGATACAGTATTCACCCCTGCTGTCCTTGTAGAAAATCAGGATATAATTGCCCAGGATAGTACAGTTAATCTCTATAATCCGTATGCAGCAGTAAATGACTCGCTAGTATTGAATCAGAGTACAATGAATATCGGTAACTTAACTACAAACCCTCTGCATTTTACTAAATTTGAATTAAATGACGGAAGTACAGTAAATATTAACTCTGCAGCAGTAGATTTTACAACAAATACAATGGGCCGTATTACAGCCGATGAATACGCTCAGGCAGGTGAAGGTACAGTCGTAAATCTCAATTCAATAAACGTATTAAATAATATTGCAAATAATATAACTATGGTTGAGATTCCGTTTGCTGACGAATCTTTCGCAGAAAATGTAAAATATCACGGTCAGAAAACAGTTTATACTCCTGTATATCAATTCGGTGCAAGCTATAATTACAGAGATGGCGATATGGTCTTTGTAAGAGGCGGGTACTTTAACCCGGATACAGGCAAGATAGAATACCCGTCAAATCCAAGCGATGCATTTAACCCTTCTGTTTTAGGCAGTGCAGTTGCGGCTCAGGCTGCTGCGGCATCACAGATGAACCAGACATTTAACTATGCTTTCCAGAATAGCGACAACTTTATGCTGATGCCAAAACATGTACGTATGGCAGAAATTAATAAAAATAAAGTTGCGATTGCCGGTATAAAAGATACTGGTGAAAATATTGAACTACAGGAACAGGTAAGTACCTGGTATAAACCATACGTAAGCTTTGAAAATATTCCTCTGAAAGACGGGCCAAAAGTTAATAGTATAACTTACGGTTCTCTGTTTGGTTTTGATACGCCAATCAAAGAATGGAAACACGGCTGGGCAAGAACATTCACAGGTTACGGCGGTTATAACGGAGCTAGTATTGATTATAAAAATATCGGTATAAGCCAAAACGGCGGTGTGCTCGGCGGTACTGTAACTTTATACAAAGGCAACTTCTTCAATGCAACAACACTAAGTGCAGGAGCAAATCTGTCTGATATTTCTACAATGTACGGTCACGAAGATGCTGTAATGCTTATGGCAGGCGTCGGAAATAAAACGGGTTACAATCTGGAATTTAAAGATGGAAAATTTATAATTCAACCGAACTTAATGCTGGCATACACATTTATAAATACCTTTGATTACAAAAATTCAGCCGGTGCAAAAATCGACTCTGATCCTCTGCACGCAATTCAGGTTGCGCCAGGTGTAAAATTTATTGCGAATACTAAAAACGGCTGGCAGCCATACATAGCTGCTAATGCGGTGATGAACTTTATGGATAAATCAAGAGTAATGGCAGACAATGTCAGACTTCCGGAAATGAGTATTAAACCATTTGTTCAATATGGTGTAGGTATTCAAAAAGTATTTAAGGATAACTTTATGGCATTTGGTTCTGCAATGCTTCAGAGCGGCGGCAGAAACGGTATAACTTTAAATCTCGGGTTAAGATGGGCTCTTGAATTTGGACACCACACAGATATGGTGCAGGCAGAACCTGCGGTCAAAAAATTTGAACTTCTTCCTGATATAGAAGATAAACCGGTATCTGCTCCAGAAAAAACTTATGATGTCGTTCAAAATGTTATTGAATTAGATACAGTAAATGAAGCTTCAGCGAATGTTCAACATGTAATTAAAGAAAAATCCGGTGAAAAAGCTGATGTCGTAAAGCTCGAAGTAACAGAGCCGCTTGATAAAGGCCCTTTAATCTTAAAAACAATGAAACTTTAGTAATTGATAGCAGTTTTTAGGCAGTTATCAGACTTGGCCTCAAAGAATTTGTATGCTTTTTCAATCTCATCCAGCTGAAATGTATGTGTTATAAGAAAATCAGTATTGATAATACCTTTAGAAATCATCTCAAGTAGTTTTTTACAATGAACAGCATCAACTCCACCTGTTTTGAAAGTCAAATTTTTGCCGTACATTTCAGGCAAAGGTAAAATCTGGTTTTCCTCATACATTGCAACTACTCCGACAATCGCATTAGGGCGTGCAATTTTCCAGGCAGTTTCAAAAGTGTTTTTTCCTCCGGCAGCCTCTATAACAGAATCTGCGCCTCTGTTTTCAGTAAGCTTTTTAATTTCTTTCTCTATATCACACTGTTGTGGATTGAATACAAAATCAGCAAGTCCTAATTTTAGAGCAAGATTAAGACGAAATTCATCAATATCTATAGCAATTATTTTACCTGGGTTAAAAGTTCTGGCGCATGCCATAGAGCAGAGTCCTACAGGGCCTGCGCCTATAACAGCAATGTAATCTCCCCGTTGAATTTCACACATCTCAGCTCCGAAGTATCCGCTTGAAAGAATATCTCCAACAAAAAGAGCGTTTTCATAAGTTACGTTATCAGGCAGTTTTGTAAGTCCTGTGTCAGCAAACGGAACCCTGACATATTCTGCCTGACATCCATCTATTTTGCACCCCAGCTCCCAGCCTCCGTTGATGCAGTTATTTATAAACCCTTTTTTGCAAAAATAGCATTCACCGCAAAAAGTTTCACAGTTCGCGCAGACTCTATCTCCAACTTTCAAGTTTGTGATTTCACTTCCGGTTTCTACAACCTCCCCTACAAACTCATGCCCGAGTATAATACCATCTTTAGCCTGCGGTACGAAACCTCTTATAATATGCAAATCGCTTGTGCAGATTGATGATAAGGCAACTTTAACTATAGCATCCCGCGGAGATATTATTTCCGGCTTCTTACGCTCAGTAAGGCTTATCGTCTGATTTTGATAAACTAATGCTTTCATATTTTTATTATAAATGAACAATTCTTAAAAGAAATCGTTTATATGATATAATAGATTAGTTAGGAGGGAATTATGAAAAAAACATTATTAACAGCTGCTGTATTGGGTTTGATAGCAGTAAGTGCACCATTATCAACTCAGGCAGTAACGCAGGTTTCTCACGATAGAGGATATATCTC